>OLWA01000545.1_pt1 | contig 46634 bp, 46 predicted proteins | sample 1673251 | NCBI WGS metagenome assembly OLWA01 (sample SAMEA3178937, study PRJEB25190) | human gut metagenome | biome: human gut; feature: human-associated habitat; material: faeces | place: Austria | collected 2013 | reverse complement strand
CGTGGTATCATTGATGCTATCCTTTCAGGTGCTATTAATACAGCTCCAACAAAGAAGATTCCTATGTTCAACTTTGAAGTTCCTACAGAGCTTCCAGGAGTAGATCCAGCAATCCTTGATCCAAGAGATACATATGCTGATGCTTCTGAGTGGGAGACAAAGGCTAAGGATCTTGCTGCAAGATTCAACAAGAACTTTGTTAAGTACACAGGTAACGAAGCTGGTAAGGCTTTAGTTGCTGCTGGTCCACAGCTTTAATTTTCAATCATTACAGAGTTTGAATTATGATTATATACCTGCGTCTGAATTGAATTCATTCGCAGGTATATTTGAATTTTTTTGACATATAATATTGTGTAATCAGTAAAGAAGATGTATAATCAATACATCGGTACAGATCACGTATCAATTGAATATTTCCTGGGACGTTCGCAAAACCACATTATTTTGATCCTACATTTCATCGACGGGATTCCTATATCTCCATTCCAATGTCAAGCCTCCTTAGTCAGTGGAAGGCAGCGGTCTGGATGCGGTTGCCCACCTAGCTTCGCTAGGAGTCGAAAGCGTGGGGAGCGGCGTTTTGGGATATTATTAACAGGCTGTCACATAAGTGACAGCCTGTTTTTTGCGCGAAAAGCGATGAGAATATAAAATTATAAAAGCGGCCATGCTTGCATGTGTCGCTTTTTATGATTTTATATTCGAGGAGCAACGCGACAATGCCAGAACTTAGTTCTGGCATATAAGCTTTTTGCGCGAAAAGTGATGAGCATACCTAGTTCTAAAACTTCAATTCTCAGCATATACTATCAAGAGCTTGTCTGAACAAGGACACTTAATTTAGTATGGAGAATAGTATATGAAACAGAAAACAAAAATAATATTCTTAGCCTATTCTGCACTGGTGATTTTTATGTCATCAGCATGTATATATATGTCACATATGATTAAATCAAGATATCAGGACACATCGTCAGAAATCAATATTTATAAAAATGTATATGTAACTAATATAGAAGACAACACGATAACTGCCAATATGTATGGTAATATAAAGAAATTCAATAGTGGAAAGATAGCAGAAGATGTAACCGGGTGTTTATGTGATATTACCGTTGAGGATGGAAAGATTGTTGGAGTTAATACCAAGACGGATGTTGTAAGTGGAAAGGTGCTGTCAGTTTCACAAGACAGCGTTGAAATTGAAGGTTATGGTTCTGTTAAGCTGGATGAGGACTTTATTATGTATGAAAAAGAAAACTCATTGATAAGTAATTACAGCAGTATAATTGTCGGTTATGCATTACAGGATTTTATTGTGGCGGATGGAGAAGTCTGTGGTGCTATTAAGAATAAACCTTTGCAGGCTGACAATATAAGAGTAATTATCAAGACAAGCGGATTCAGAGATATATTTTTTAATGAAGCAGTTTTTTGTGCTGATTCAGGTATGATAGTTGAGACTGGTGAAGAATCTTATGAGACGGCACCCGGGGAGACGGTTGTGTTTAATCCGGATACAGAAGACTTTAATGAGGGCAGAATAAAACTAATTCCTAAATCAGGTGAGATACAGTTCCAGTCAGTAAACAGAGGCATAGGAACACCTTCATATGGCGGAACTATTGAAGTTTCACTGTATGATGAGGGAATTGTTGTTGTAAATGAAGTGGGGATAGAAGATTATCTTAAAAAAGTTGTTCCTAGCGAGATGCCGTCAGGGTTTAGTCTTGAAGCACTGAAATGTCAGGCTGTATGTGCAAGAAGCTATGCTTATACGGAACTTTCTAATAACTATTATAGTGCTTATGGAGCGCATATTGATGACTCAATACAGTTTCAGGTATATAATAACTCACCGCGGGCAGAATCAACAGATACTGCAGTAGATGAGACAGCGGGACAGGTGTTATCATATAACGGAGAAGTTGTTAAGACATATTACTATTCAACCTCATGTGGAAGCACAACAGACGTTACACTTTGGGGCAATACAACAGAAAATTATCCGTATTTTGTTGCGGAGTGTGTGGGTGGAGTGGACAGAGGACTTACACTGACAGTAGAATCGGAGTTCAATACATTTATAAAAGGTGAAAATGAGGCTGATTATGATTACGACTGCACCTTGTACAGATGGAGCATGGAGGAATCTGTTAAAGAGATAAGTGAAGGATTTGCACGTTCTACAGGGGAGAATGTAGGAAACATAAAAGATATTGAAGTACTTGAGCGTGTTAATGGAGGAGCGGCAGTAAAAGTTAAGGTTACAGGTGATAAAGGCGAGACAGTGATAGACAGTGAATCAGCGATTAGGGCAGCATTTGGCAATGCAAATGTGGATATGAACACTAAGTCAGGAACGACAAGATATGCTAATCTGCCAAGTACATTCTGTGTGTTTGAGAAGGTGACGGAGGGAAAGAAGCTTACAGGCTTTAAGATAACAGGAGGTGGCTACGGACATGGAATCGGCATGAGTCAGAATGCTGCCAATAAAATGGCAGAATCCATGACTTACGCGCAGATTCTGGAATTCTTCTACAGAGGTACTACGCTTACTCTGATTTCTTCCCAAGATAATGCCTGAATATTTTTTCATCATTGATGAAGTAGTTAATCTCTGCACCGATGAATATTATAATCATACAGGCATACATCCATATAAGTGCTATGATAATAGTAGCAAGACTTCCGTACATGTATGAAAAGTTCGGTGAGTGGCCAACATAAAGAGAATACAGTGCTGTAAAAAGATACCATCCTAAAGCAGAAAAGGAAGCTCCTGGAATCTCTTTATAGAACTTTTCCTCTTCTTGATACAAGTGAGAATGCTATAGTAAAGAAGAGTGTGAATATACTTGGAAAGAGAAAATGTTTACTGTTAAATATTCCTCTGAATATCACGACTACATTAGTAAGCTGTGGTATATATTTCATAGTGAAGCTCATAATATTGTTACCAAATACCATAAGTATAAGGCTGGCAATAATAAGAATCATAAATATAAGGGCATAGATACTTGCTCTTATTCTCTGGAAAAGCCAGTTCTTCTGGTTATCTTTTCTGTATATCTGTTTTAATCCACGGACAATAGCCATGAAACCTTTACCGGCAGCCCATATGATAGCAATTGCAGTAATGAGGGTTAATGCAGTTGTTGAATTGTCATATATATCAGTGAGCATTGCCCGGACAATAGGCTGCAGCTGAGTTGGAAGAACGCCGTATATGATTTTTAAAATGTCTGCCTTGGAAACTGGCAGGAACTTTATAAGACTTAAAAGACCAATAAAAAACGGGAAAAAACTCAGCATGAGATAGTAACATGCTGAGGATGCGTAGTCGCCGATGCGGTCTTCAGATATTTTAGTGACAATTCTTTTGATTAATAATATTAAATTGAGCATTCTTATACCTTAATCCTTAATTGAATGTTTTCAAGATATTATATGTTATTTTATAGAATTTAGCAATTACTTGCAAACAGCAGTTATTTTATGTAAAATGTGATACGTGTAATTATGCACAGTAAATATAGCGAGGCAGATATGGGAATAAGTGTTAAGCTTCAGGTGTTTGAAGGACCTTTAGATCTTCTTTTACATTTGATAGATAAGAATAAAGTTAATATATATGATATTCCGATTGCAATGATTACAGAACAGTATATGGAATATGTTGAGCAGCTAAAGAAGGAAGATCTTAATGTGGTAAGTGAGTTCCTTGTAATGGCGGCAACTCTTCTTGATATTAAGTCAAGAATGTTACTTCCTAAGGAAGTGGATGAGGAAGGCAATGAGGAAGATCCAAGAGCAGAGCTTGTTGAAAAGCTGTTAGAGTACAAGCTGTATAAGGCTATGGCACAGGAATTAAAGGACAAGCATACAGATGCAGAGAGAACTTATTATAAGAAGCAGAATATTCCGGAGGCGGTTGCAGCATATACACCGCCGGTTGATCTTACAGAGGTTATTGGTGATACAACACTTATGCGTCTTAACAGAATATTTGCTGATGTTTGTAAACGTAAGGAAGATAAGATAGATCCTGTACGAAGCAAGTTTGGAAAGATTGAGAAAGAAGAAGTTACCATGAGTGAAAAGCTTGTGGATATTAAAGCATTTATGATGGAGCATGAAGATTTTAGTTTCAGGGAGCTTTTATGGAATAATCCGTCAAAGGTTGCTGTTATAGTAACATTTTTAGTTGTGTTAGAGCTTATTAAGACTGGATTTGTTGAGGTTAAGCAGGAATGCCCGGAGGATGATATATTCATAAGGGTGGTCAGGGATCCTGAGCTTATTGAAGATATAACAGAGGAGTAGAATGATGAGTTTAGAACAGATGGAAGGCATAATTGAGGCTGTGCTTTTTACTATGGGTGATTCTGTGGAAGCAGGTAAGCTTGCAGATGCCATAGAACAGGATGTGGATACAACTGTTAAGATAGTACACAATCTTATGGATAAATATGAATCAGATAACAGGGGAATAAGAATCATTGAGCTTGAGAACAGCTTCCAGCTGTGTACCAAGCAGGAATATTATGATGCACTAATAAGAGTGTGCAGCCAGCCAAGAAGATATACACTGACAGACGCGGCATTAGAGACATTGTCGATAATAGCATATAAGCAGCCTGTAACTAAGATTGAGATAGAGAATATCAGAGGTGTTAATTCAGACAGAGCAGTAAGCAAGCTTGTTGAACTTGGTCTTGTGAAGGAAGTTGGAAGACTTGATGCGCCGGGAAGACCAATGCTTTTTGGAACAACAGAGGATTTCTTAAGGTCATTTGGAGTACAGTCGATAGACGAGCTTCCAACAATCAGTGAAGATATGGTTGAACAATATAAGGAAGAGGCAGAGTTAGAGCTTGCAAGCGAAAACTTTGATGCAGATAATCAGGAAGATTCTGATGGTCAGATAACATTAGGAATATAGAAAGGAAGTTGACATTATGGAAAGAAAGAATGCATGGAAGAAATATTCAGACGAAGATAAGAACAATGTATTCACATTTGCAGATGAATATAAGACTTTTATATCTGAGTGTAAGACAGAAAGAGAATGTGTAAAAAAGGCTGTAGAACTGGCAAAGAAAGCCGGATACAGAGATTTACAGGAGATAATAGCAGCCAATGAGACACTTAAAGCAGGTGATAAAGTATATGCCGTTAATATGAAGAAGGCAATAGTGCTTTTTAATATTGGAAGTGAACCGATAAGCACCGGTATGAATATACTTGGGGCACATATTGATTCACCAAGACTTGATATCAAGCAGAATCCTATGTATGAAGATTCAGACTTGGTTCTTCTTGATACACATTATTATGGAGGAATCAAGAAATACCAGTGGGTAGCAATTCCTCTTGCACTTCATGGTGTTGTTGCATTAAAGAATGGCGAATGTGTTGAAGTTGTAATCGGAGAAGACGCTGACGATGCGGTTGTCGGAGTATCAGACCTTCTTATACACCTGGCTGCTAAACAGATGGAAAAGAAAGGAAGCTCGGTGGTTGAGGGCGAGGACCTTGATATCCTTATAGGAAGCATGCCGGCAGCATCAGACAGTGATAATACAGATGAGGATAAGGAAGAAAAGGAAGCAGTTAAGAAGAATATTCTTGCAATTCTTAAAGAAAAATATGGGATTGAAGAGGAAGATTTCTTATCAGCAGAGCTTGAGGCTGTTCCGGCAGGACCTGCAAGAGATTATGGCCTGGACAGAAGCATGATTATGGGATATGGCCATGATGACAGGGTGTGTGCTTATCCGTCGCTTATTGCACTTCTTAATACACCACATGTTACAAGAACTGGCGTATGTATTCTTGTAGATAAAGAGGAGATAGGAAGCGTCGGCGCAACAGGTATGCATTCAAGATTCTTTGAAAATATGGTCGCAGAGGTTATGGACAGATGCGGTGATTATTCAGAGCTTAAATTAAGAAGAGCACTTGCTAATTCTTATATGTTATCATCAGATGTAAGTGCAGCATATGACCCTAATTATGCATCAGTGTTTGAAAAGAAGAATTCAGCATTCTTTGGAAAAGGTATGGTATTTAACAAGTACACAGGTTCAAGAGGTAAGAGCGGTTCTAATGATGCTTCTGCTGAGTTCATTGGAAAGTTAAGAAAAGTTATGGATGATGCAGCTGTGTACTTCCAGATGGCAGAGCTTGGAAAGGTAGATGCAGGCGGTGGCGGAACAATCGCATATATCTTGGCTAATCTTGATATGAACGTAATCGACAGTGGAATTGCTGTACAGAATATGCATGCACCATACGAGGTAATAAGCAAGGCTGACCTATATGAGACATTAAAGGGATATGAAGCATTTTTACAGATGTAAAATGTTTGTGTTAACGAAAGGACAATAATATGAAGTGGAATAAATATTCAATCCAGACAACTACAGATGCAGTTGATATGATAAGCAGCGCGCTTAATGATATAGGAATTGAAGGTATCGAAATTGAGGATAATGTACAGCTTACTAAGGAAGAGGCTAAGTCAATGTTTGTAGATTTCATTCCTGACCTTCCACCTGATGATGGCAGCGCTAAGGTTAATTTCTACATTGACAGTGAAGAAGATGATGGCTCAATGCTTGAAAAGGTTAAGGCAGAACTTGAAGATTTAAGAATGTTTATTGATATTGGTGAGGGTACAATCACAGAATCAGAGACAGAGGATAAGGACTGGATTAATAACTGGAAGCAGTACTGGCATACATTTACAATAGGAGACTTATTCATTAAGCCTACATGGGAGCCGGAGACAGAGGAGATGAAGGGGCATGCTGTACTTAGCATTGACCCGGGAACAGCTTTCGGAACAGGTTCACATGAGACTACAAGAATGGTTATAAAGCAGCTTCAGAAGTATGTTAAAGATGGTGATGAGGTGTTAGATGTCGGCTGTGGAAGCGGTATACTTTCAGTAGTTGCATTAAAATATGGTGCAAAGCATGCATTTGGTACAGACCTTGACCCTAATGCAATTATTGCATCAGAGGAAAATGCAGAGCAGAACAATATAGATAAGAAGCAGCTTGAGGTTATTGAGGGTAATATCATTGATGACAAGGCTGTTAAAGATGCCTGTGGCTATGAGTGCTACGACATTGTGTGTGCCAATATCCTTGCAGACGTATTAGAGCCACTTTCAACATGCATACATGAGCATATGAAGCACGGCGCTTACTTTATTACTTCTGGTATTATAGATACTAAGGAAAATGAGGTAGCAGAGGCATTTAAGAAGAATCCTGAGTTAGAGATAGTTGAGATTAACCATGATGGCGAGTGGGTTAATATCACAGCAAGAAGGAAGTAGTGTATGTATCATTTTTTTGCAGAGCATGAGAATATCCATGATTCATATATAGATATAGTTGGAAGTGATGTTAATCACATTAAGAATGTATTAAGATTCAAAGAAGGCGACAAGCTTCTTATAAGCAGCGGAGATAATGTTGATTATGAATGCAGCATTGCTTCTATGTCGGATGAATATATAAGGGCAGATATACTAAGCAAGGATGAGCAGGGGAAAGAACTGCCTTCAAGAATAATTCTGTTTCAGGGACTGCCTAAGGCTGACAAAATGGAACTTATAATACAGAAGGCTGTAGAACTCGGAGCATACAGAGTTGTTCCTGTAGCAATGAAAAGAAGCGTTGTAAAACTAGATGCGAAGAAAGCTAAAGCTAAGGTTGAACGCTGGAATGGTATTGCATTAAGTGCAGCCAAGCAAAGCAAGAGAAGTATCCAGCCTGAAGTGACAGAAGTTATGACATTTAAGCAGGCACTTGAATATGCAGGAAAGCTAGATAAGCTTTTACTGCCATATGAGTGCGCAGAAGGCATGGAAAAGACCAGAAAAGTGATTGAAGAAATCGGACATGGAGAATCTGTTGGTATATTCATAGGCCCTGAGGGCGGATTCGACAGGTCAGAGCTTGACGAAGCTGTAAATGCAGGCTGTGAGATAATCACACTAGGTAAGAGAATATTAAGAACTGAGACAGCGGGAATGATGCTGTTGTCAGTGCTTATGTATAATATGGAAGAATAAGCGGAAAAGAGGCAATATGGAAGCATATCTTGATAATTCTGCTACAACGAAATGTGCAGCAGAGGTAGTAGAAACAGCAGTAAAGGTTATGTCAGAAGATTATGGTAATCCATCATCAAAGCATATGAAGGGCGTTGATGCAGAGAAATATATCCGTGAAGCTAAAGAGGTAATAGCAAAGACTCTTAAGTGTCAGGATAAGGAGATACTCTTTACTTCTGGTGGAACAGAATCTAATAACATGGCAATAATCGGAACAGCAATGGCTAATAAAAGAAAAGGAATGCACTGCATAGTATCATCTGTAGAACATTCATCAGTTAAAGAGCCATTCAATTTCCTTGAAAAAGAAGGCTTCAGAATAACATATCTTCCAGTTGATAAAGATGGAATAGTTGATATAGAGGCTCTAAAGGATGCACTTGATGATGAGACAATACTTGTTTCAGTAATGTATGTTAATAATGAAATTGGTGCAGTTGAACCGATTGAAGAAATCGGACATATAATTAAAGATTATAATCCTGATATTGTATATCATGTTGATGCGATTCAGGCTTATGGCAAATATAAGATATATCCTAAGAAGCTTGGAATTGATCTGTTATCAGTCAGTGGACATAAGATTCACGGACCTAAGGGGAGCGGATTCTTATTCATTAATGATAAGACAAGAATCAAGCCTATTATATATGGTGGAGGACAGCAGAAGGGCATGCGTTCAGGAACTGAAAATGTTCCGGCTATAGCAGGACTTGCAACTGCCGTAAAGCTTATATATAATAATGACTTTGAAAGCAAGATAGCACATTTGTATGAGTTAAAGGATTACTTCATAGATGAGCTTGAAAAGCTTCCTGATGTGCAGGTAAACAGCAAGAAGGGTACGGATTCGGCACCACAGATTGTAAGTGCAAGTTTTAAGGGAGTAAGGGCAGAAGTGCTTCTTCATTCACTTGAAGATAAAGAAATCTATGTATCATCAGGTTCAGCATGCTCATCTAACAAGCCGGGACTGAGCAATACACTTGTTGCAATCGGACTTGATAAGGAGCTGCTTGATTCTACACTTCGGTTCAGCTTCTGCTATGAGACAACAAAGGAAGAACTTGAATACACAATAGAAACACTTAAACAGCTGCTTCCAATGCTTAGGAAGTACACAAGACGATAAGGAGAGAGTAATGTATAAAGCATTTTTGATAAAGTATGGAGAAATAGGCGTTAAAGGAAAGAACAGATTCATCTTTGAGGATGCCCTTGTAAGACAGATTAAGTTCTCACTTAAAGATGTTGAGGGAGAATTTGATGTAAGAAGAGCAGATGGAAGAATCTATGTTAATGCACTTTCGGACTATGATTATGATGAGGTAATTGAGAGCCTTACAAGAGTATTTGGTATAGTTGGAATCTGTCCTGTAGTTCAGATTGAAGATAACGGTTTTGATGACCTTGCTAATCAGGTTATCAATTATCTTGATAAGGCATATAAGAATAAGAATCTTACATTCAAGGTTAATGCAAGAAGAACAAGAAAAAATTATCCAATGAACTCAATGGAGATTAATATGGAGCTTGGTGGAAGAATTCTTGATGCATTCCCAGAGATGAAGGTTGACGTGCATAAGCCTGAGGTTCTTTTACAGGTAGAAATCAGAGGAGATGTAATCAATATTTACTCTATCGAGGTTCCGGGTCCTGGCGGAATGCCAATCGGAACAGCAGGAAAGGCTATGCTTTTATTATCAGGCGGTATTGACAGCCCTGTTGCAGGATATATGGTTGCCAAAAGAGGTGTACAGATTGAAGCAACATACTTCCATGCTCCTCCATATACAAGTGAAAGAGCAAAGCAGAAGGTAATTGACCTTGCAAAGATTGTATCTAAGTATTCAGGCCCTATTACACTTAATGTTGTTAATTTCACAGATATCCAGATGGCTATATATGAGAAATGTCCACATGATGAGCTTACAATCATTATGAGAAGATATATGATGAAGATTGCTGAAGATTTAGGAAAAATGAGCGGATGTCAGGGACTTGTTACAGGAGAGAGTATCGGACAGGTTGCAAGCCAGACAATGGCAAGTCTTTACTGTACTAACGAAGTGTGTACAATGCCTGTATTCAGACCGGTTATCGGTTTTGATAAGCAGGAGATTATTGATATATCAGAAAAGATTGGCTCATATGAGACATCGATACAGCCATTTGAGGACTGCTGTACAATATTCGTTGCAAAGCACCCTGTAACCAAGCCTAATCTTAATGTTATCAAGCAGCATGAGACTAACCTTGACGGAGTTATTGAGGAGCTTTACAAGACAGCAATTGAGACAACAGAAAAAATCGTAATTGAATAAAATAAAACCGCTTTATCTGTTACAGATAAAGCGGTTTATATGTTCTTACACATCATTACTCAACGATGTATGGCTTTAATACGGCAAGGATTGTATCAATATCATTGTCTGCATGAATGTTCAGGTCAATTGGCTTAGAAAGATCAAGACTGAATATACCCATTATAGACTTGGCATCAATTACATATCTGCCAGAAACAAGATCAAAGTCAACATCGAATTTAGTGATATCGTTGACAAAAGATTTTACTTTGTCGATTGAATTTAATGAAATCTTTACAGTTTTCATTAGAATACCTCCTTAAATGTTTTTCTATAAACTATAATATCTATTTGTTAAACCTATGTCAATAAAGAAATGTAACAAAAATTAACAGGAAATGAGGATTAAATTGAAAAAAGTTGCTATACACAGTCTGGGCTGTAAGGTTAATTCCTATGAGGCAGAATCAATGGAGATAATGCTTAGGGATGAGGGGTATGAGATAGTGCCTTTCAGTGAAGATGTTCAGGCTGATATATATATAATTAATACATGTTCAGTGACTAATATTGCTGACAGAAAATCAAGACAGATGCTTCATAAGGCTAAGAAGCAAAATCCTAATGCAGTAGTAGTGGCCACAGGCTGTTATGTGCAGACTGCAACTGAAAAAGTGGCACAGGATCTTTCAATAGATTTAGTTGTAGGAAATAACAGAAAAAAAGACATTGTGGAAATTCTTAATGAATATTATGAAGAAAAAGAAGCCGGAGAACAGGTTAAAGAAGAATATGTAATTGACATTAACCACACAGATGAATACGAAGATTTGGAAATTTCAACAGTAACAGAACATACAAGAGCCCACTTGAAAATTCAGGATGGATGTAACAATTTCTGTTCATATTGCATAATTCCATATGCAAGGGGAAGAATAAGAAGCAGAACAATGGAAAGCATAAAAGCTGAACTTGAAAGACTTTCAGCTTCAGGTTTTAAGGAAATAGTTTTAACAGGAATTAACTTAAGCTGCTATGATGACAATGGCAAAAAGTTAATAGATGTTATAGAAATGGCAGACAATGTTAATGGAATTGAAAGAATCCGTTTAGGTTCACTTGATCCGGAAGTTGTAACAGAAGATTTTGTGGAAAGACTGGGCAAGGTTAAAAAGATTTGTCCGCATTTTCATTTCTCACTTCAAAGCGGATGCGACAAAACATTAAAAGCCATGAATCGACATTATACTTCAGATGAATACTATGAAAAGTGCCAGTTAATTAGAAAGTATATTGATAATCCTGCTTTTACAACAGATGTTATTGTGGGATTTCCGGGAGAAACAGAGGAAGACTACATTAGTTCAAGAGAGTTTGTAAAGAAGGTTAAGTTTGCAGAATTACATGTTTTTAAATATTCAAAGAGAGATGGCACTGTGGCAGCAAAAATGCCAAATCAGATAGATGAAAAAATAAAAACATTAAGAAGTGAAGACTTAATCAAAACAGGAGAAGAACTTACAAAAGAGTTTAGACAGGCTAAAATAGGTCAAGATACCACAGTATTGTTTGAAGAAAAAATCCTACTGGATAACAAGGAATATTGGGTTGGACATACAGTTGATTATATTAAAATTGCAGTGCCCGAAAAGGAAAATCTTGAAGGACAAATACGAAAAGTAAATGTTAAAGATTTTTTAACTAATGAAATAATGCTTGCCACTATGTAAGTTTTATATTAAAATTAGTGATAAAGAAAGCCTACTTGATAGGTAGAAAAAGGACGTGATAAGATGAGCGATTTAGGAAATACACAATTTTTCAGAGTTCCACAAGAACAGAAATTAGGAGTAGAGGAGATTCTCGAAAAGGTTTATGAAGCCTTAGCTGAAAAAGGATATAATCCTGTAAATCAGATTGTTGGTTATATTATGTCAGGGGATCCAACTTACATAACAAGCTATAAGAATGCAAGAAGCCTGATTATGAAAGTGGAACGTGATGAACTTATTGAAGAAACAGTAAAGTATTACATTAACCATAAGTTGAAATAAAGGTGGTATAAAACAGCATAAGAATAACATAAAATTAAACTTATCAGGCGGAAATATGGGAAAGCGATTAATTAAGATGTGGTTTTGGAATGGTATTATAGCTAACATTGTAAGCAATAATACCATTGAAATCACGAATATCCCGGCTGATAAGTTTTTGATGCTTTTATATACCACAGTATAAAAATCAAAATGGAAAGTAAAATGGAAAATGGAATGAGAATTTTAGGACTTGATTTTGGCTCTAAGACGGTTGGAGTTGCAGTTACGGATCCTTTAGGATATACAGCTCAGGGAGTTGAGATTATAAGAAGGGATTCTCCAAACAAGTTACGAAAGACATTAGCAAGAATAGAGCAGTTAGTAGAACAATACAATATAGAGAAGATTGTACTTGGTTATCCTGTCATGCTTAGTGGTACGGAAGGTGAAAGAGTTAAAAAGACCAAAGAGTTTGGCGCAATGCTTGAGAGAAGAACAGGTCTTGAAATAGTCTTTCAGGATGAAAGACTTACAACTGTGGAAGCCTACGAGATTATGGATGAAGCAGGCATAAAGAAACAGGACAGGTATAAGTATGTGGATCAGATTGCGGCCACAATTATTTTGGAAGATTATATTAATAGGATTGAAAAGAACACATAAGATTAAAAAGCTATAGCTATTATTATAACGATAGGAACTGTGTAGAAAATAGGATTAAAGAATATGGAGAGATTTATTTAATGGAAGAAAAGATTGTTTTAACAGATGATGAAGGTAATGAAGTTGAAATGTACGTTGTTGAAGAAACAAGAATTAACAACGTTAACTATATCCTTGTAACAGAGGAAGGGGATGAAGAGGAAGAAATTGCACATATTTTAAAAGATGTATCAGATGAAAATGATGAAGAAGCAATATACGAGATGGTAGAAGACGATTCTGAATTAGATTATATCGGAAGAATTTTTTCAGAACTACTTGAAGATATTGATATAGAGCGATAAAATAGAAAAATATTAGGTAAAATCGTTTCAATCATAGAAAGTGTGATAGTTTGTAAATATGGGGATGACTATGTGTTTAGAGAATTGTGATGATTTTATAGTTAGCAAGGTATTATGAGTATAAGAAAAGAAGAACGTGAATAGAGATTTAGGAGGAAAAATAAAAAATATGAGTGATAGTTCAAGAATAAAGGTTATTCCATTGGGAGGACTGGAACAGATCGGAATGAACATGACTGCATTTGAGTATAATGACGGAATTATTGTAGTTGACTGCGGTTTGTCATTTCCTGATGATGAAATGTTAGGAATTGACTGTGTAATACCTGATATTACATTTTTACTTGAAAATAAAGATAAGGTTAAAGGGTTCGTTATAACACATGGTCACGAGGACCACATTGGTGCTCTGCCATATGTTTTAAAAGAGATTAACGTACCTATTTATGCAACAAAGTTAACAATGGGCATTATTGAAGGAAAGCTTTCAGAGCATGACCTTTTAAGTGTTGTAAAGCGTAAGGTTGTTAAGTTTGGACAAAGCATACATTTAGGTGACTTCAGAATTGAATTTATTAGAACTAACCATAGTATTGCAGATGCAGCAGCACTTGCAATCCACACACCTGTAGGTGTAATTGTTCATACAGGTGACTTTAAGGTAGATTACACACCGGTTTTTGGTGATGCAATTAACTTATGCAGATTTAGCGAATTAGGAAAGAAAGGTGTTTTGGCCTTAATGTGTGACAGTACTAACGTATTAAGACCGGGATTTACACCATCTGAAAGAAATGTAGGAAAGACTTTCGACCATATTTTTTCAGAAAATACTAAAAGCAGAATTATCATTGCCACATTTGCATCTAATGTGGACAGAGTACAGCAGATTATTAACACAGCCTGCAAATATAACAGAAAGGTTATAGTTGAAGGCCGTAGTATGGTAAATATTATTTCTGTTGCAAGAGAGATGGATTATCTTAAGATTCCTGACAATACATTAATTAGTATTGAGGAAATGAAGAATTATACAGATGATCAGCTTGTACTTATTACAACAGGAAGTCAGGGTGAATCAATGGCAGCACTTTCAAGAATGGCTGCATCAATTCACAGAAAGGTACAGATTAAACCGGGAGATACAATTGTATTTAGTTCAACACCAATTCCGGGAAATGAGAAAGCTGTATCAAAGGTTATTAATGAACTTTATATGAAGGGCGCAAATGTTATTTTTAATGAAACTCACGTTTCAGGACATGCGTGTCAGGAAGAAATTAAGTTAATGTATTCATTAATTAAACCTAAGTATTCTATACCTGTTCATGGTGAATACAGACATTTAATGGAACATGGAAAGTTAGCACAGTCAATGGGTATTCCTAAGAAGAATGTTTTTCTTATGGAATCAGGTGATGTGTTAAGTATTGGAAAAGAAGATGCCAAGGTAGTAGGAAAGGTTCCCGCAGGTTCAGTTCTTGTGGACGGACTTGGAGTAGGTGACGTAGGAAATATTGTTTTACGTGACAGACAGAACCTTGCTGAAAACGGAATTATAATAGTAGTATTAACACTTGAAAAATACACAAATCAGATATTGGCAGGACCTGACATTGTAACAAGAGGATTTGTTTATGTTAGGGAATCAGAGAACTTAATCGAAAATGCAAAAGTTGTGGTAACTGAGGCATTGGAAGAATGTTTAAGCAGAAGAAATGCTGACTGGGGCAAGATTAAGATGGTAGTAAAAGACAGCCTTGGTGAATATATTTGGAAGACAATGAAGAGAAATCCTATGATTTTACCAATTATCATGGAAGTTGAGTAATAAAGAACATCGCTTTGTAAGTGAGTGAAATGGAGATTTACATGGATAATAGAAAGACCTCACAGGGATTTGCAAAATTTTCAATAAAAACATTGGTTTATGTTGTAATGATAGTTGTTGCCATTGTCTGTGCCACAACGGCATATAGTTTTGGCTCACAGATTTTTAGCAATGAAGGTGTGGATCCAAAGCCGGGAACAGATATGACTTTTACTGTTGATGAGGGAACTTCAATAGAAAGTTTTGGAAAAACATTAGAGGAGTTTAATGTTATAAAAAGTTCAAGAGTTTTTACGGTTCAGTCATATCTTTATGAAGTAAGAAAAATAAAGGCAGGAACATATTCTTTTAATACATCTCAGAGCAATGAGGAGATTTTTAAGGTTATAAATGCCGGTCCGGAAGAGGACAAGAAAGAAACGGAAACAACTACGAAAGCAAAGGGAGAATAGTGTGATAGTAGATGAGAGGATAGTCACTTACATGCATTCACTTGAAAAACCAAATAATAATGTGTTGGAAGAAATTGAACAGCAGGCTCATACTGACGGAGTTCCGATTATCCGAAAGGAAATGGAAAGCTTCTTGAGAGTAATGCTTACAATAACAAAACCAAAAAGAATTTTAGAGCTGGGTACTGCAGTTGGGTACTCAGCCATTTTAATGAGTGAAGCAATTGAAAAGGACGCAAGTATTATAACAATTGAAAACTACGAAAAGAGAATTGTTCAGGCAAGGGATAATTTCAAAAAAGCAGATAAGGAAGATGTTATTACAATGCTTGAAGGAGATGCCATGGAAATTATGCCCGGTCTTGAAGGAGACAGCTTTGACTTTGTTTTTATGGATGCGGCAAAGGCACAGTATATTCATTTTCTACCAGAAGTTATGCGCTTAATGAAGAAGGGGGCTGTTCTTATAACAGACAATGTTTTGCAGGAAGGGGATATTATCCAGTCTAAGTACGTTGTGAGAAGACGTGACAGAACAATTCACAAGCGTATGCGTGAATATTTGGAAGTAGTAAAGAATCATCCTGAACTTGAAACAACTATTGTTCCAATAGGTGATGGAATAACAATATCAGTGAAGAAATAATATTTGAAAAAAGATATTATATACAAGATACTATTTTGATAGATGAATAATGAGGAAAGGATTTAAAGATGAAAAAACCTGAATTATTAGTTCCTGCAAGCAGTTTGGAAGTTTTAAAAACTGCTGTGAGATATGGAGCAGATGCTGTATATATAGGTGGTGAAGTTTTTGGCTTAAGAGCAAAAGCTAAGAATTTTTCATTGGAAGAGATGAAAGAAGGGGTGGAATTTGCCCACAGATATAACGTAAAAGTGTATGTTACAGCCAATATTTTGGCTCATAACAGTGATATTGAACCGGTTAAGGCATATTTCAATGACTTGAAAAAAGTAAAGCCGGATGCGCTTATTATTGCTGATCCTGCTATTTTTACAATTGCAAAGGAAATGTTGCCTGACATGGAACTTCATATAAGCACACAGGCTAACAATACTAACTATGGAACATACAATTTCTGGCATTCACTAGGTGCAAAGAGAGTTGTGTCAGCAAGAGAACTTTCAATTAGCGAAATAAAAGATATTAGAAATCATATTCCGGATGATTTGGAAATTGAAACTTTTGTACATGGTGCAATGTGTATTTCATATTCAGGAAGATGCCTTTTAAGTAGTTTTATGGCGGGAAGAGATGCCAATAAAGGTGCTTGCACTCATCCTTGCAGATGGAAATATGCAGTAGTGGAAGAATCAAGACCGGGCCAATATATGCCTGTAGAAGAAAATGAGCGTGGAACATACATTTTCAACTCAAAGGATTTATGTATGATTGACCATATTCCTGAACTTGTGGACGCAGGAATTGACAGCTTCAAAATAGAAGGAAGAATGAAGACAGCTCTTTATGTGGCAACAGTTGCCAGAACATACAGGATGGCAATTGATGATTATTTTGAAAATCCAAAGAAGTACGAAGAAAACATTCCAAAATACAAAACACTAATTTCACAGTGTACTTACAGACAGTACACAACAGGATTTTTCTTTGGAAAACCTGATGAAACAACACAGATATATGATTGTAACGTTTATGAACGAGATTATGTATATCTTGGAATATCAGGGGAACCTTTGGAAGATGGAAGCTTTGTAATTGAGCAGAAAAACAAATTCTGCGTAGGTGATAAAATCGAAATAATGAAAGCTGACGGAAGAGATATTGAAGCTAATGTAATATCGATTACAGATCAGGATGGAGTGGCAATGGAAAGTTGTCCGCATCCAAAGCAGATTATTACAATAAAGCTTGACCAGGTACCGGAGGCCGGAGACATACTTAGAATGAAAGCAGAATAAATGTTAATATAAAAAGACTTGGAGAGAACTTAGATAAGTAACTTTTCAAGTTTTTTTCTTTTTAGAGTACAGGCACAAAGAAGTCAGGTAAAGCATAAACTAGATTAAGTATGTCGAAAGGTATCCGGCTTGAAAACTTTTTTGGAACCTCTTACCCCTGATGAAGAAAAGATTTATATCGAAAAAATGAGGCTTGGGGATAAAAAAGCTAAGGACATACTGATTGAGAGGAATTTAAGACTTGTTGCCCATGTTGTAAAAAAATATTATGATGAGAACAGGGAAAACCAGGATCTTATTTCCATTGGAATAGTTGGACTTATAAAAGCTGTTAACACATATAATCCTGACAAGGGGAATCGCCTTGTAACTTACGCTGCAAAGTGTATAGAAAACGAACTTCTAATGATGCTTAGAGCGGAAAAAAAGAGAAGCAAGGATGTGTCATTAAACGAGCCTATTGGAACGGACAAAGAGGGAAATACCATAAGCCTTATAGATGTGGTTGAAAATGATGAAATGGATACGCTTGAACAAATAGAAAAAGCCGAGAATATCAGCCTTGTTCAGAAATATGTGGCACAGATTTTAAATGAAAGAGAAAAAGAAATAATTGTCTGGAGGTACGGATTGGATGGCAAGAAGCCAATGACTCAGAAAAAGGTTGGGGAAAAACTTGGCATATCAAGAAGCTATGTAAGCAGAATAGAAAAAAGAGCTTTAGAAAAATTAAAAAAAGCTCTTGATAATTCATATAGAATGTGATAAAACTACATTAAAAATAAAACACTTAAAACAAAATGCAACATAAACTGGCTTCAGAAAAAGAAATAAAGAAAAATAATCAGAAAATATGTTAGATTTTGTTAAAAAACAAAACTAAATATATAATCAAAATACTAAAGGAAAGCGGGGGGACTTATATGGTATGTAAGATAAAATGTGCCGCAATAACCGGAATTGACACCCAACCTGTTATTGTGGAAACAGACGTATGTAATGGCCTGCCATCTTTTGATATGGTAGGCCTTTTAGCATCCAATATTAAAGAATCCAGAGAACGTGTTAGAACAGCAATTAAGAATTCAGGTTTTATGATACCGCCTAAACGAATTACAATAAATTTTTCGCCGGCTAATATTAGAAAGACGGGAACCTATTTTGACCTGCCTGTGGCAGTATCCATACTTATGTCAATGGGACTGATTAACTGCACAGTAGATGACAAAATGTTCATAGGAGAATTAAGCCTTAACGGGGACATTGTAAAGATTAACGGAGTGTTGCCACTGGCGCTGTCAGCGATGGAACAGGGGATTAAGAAGTGCTATGTTCCAATTGAAAACGTAGGCGAATGTGATTTTATAAAAGACTTGGAAATAATCGGGGTAGAGAATCTTAATCAACTGGTAATGATTTTGACAACTAATATGAAACCGCCTGAAATAAAAATCATTCCACAGGAAACAGAAGATTACAAATACGATTTTAAAAATATAAAAGGACAGATTCAGGCAAGGAAAGCATCAGAAATAGCGGCGGCAGGAATGCACAATATGTTAATGATGGGAAGTCCGGGAGTAGGAAAATCCATTATAGCAAAAACAATGCCATCCATACTTCCTGATATGACATTGGAAGAACAAATAGAAATATCAAAAATACAAAGTGTGGCAGGAAATCTTTCAGGAAGCCTTGTGAAGACCAGACCTGTGAGAAGTCCACATCACACGGCAACAGTTTCAGCAATGATTGGAGGTGGATTTAATCCTAAACCCGGGGAGATTACACAGGCGCACGGGGGAATACTTTTTCTTGACGAATTGCCTGAATTTTCAAGGCAGGTAATTGAAACATTAAGACAACCATTGGAGGATGAGAAGATTATTGTGTCCCGAAGCGGAGGAACATATGAATTTCCTGCCAAATTTATTTTGATAGGGGCAATGAATCCCTGCAAATGTGGTTATTACCCTGACATGAACAAATGCACTTGCACAGAGCAGGAAGTAAAGAAATATATGGAAAAAATAAGCGGTCCGCTAATAGACCGAATAGACTTGTGCGTGCATATGAATCAGGTTACATATTTTCAATTGGAAAAAGAAGAACAGCCGGAAGATTCTTTAACCATCAAAGAAAGAGTAAATAGGGCTGTTCAGATTCAGCGTGAAAGGTATGCCAATGAGAAGTTTAAGTTTAACAGTCAGCTTTCAGGCGAAAACATAAAGAAATACTGCAAGCTTAACAAAGAAGAACAGCATTTAATGGAAAAAATATATACTACAATGGATTTAAGTATAAGAGCTTATGACAAAATCATAAAAGTGGCTAGAACAATAGCAGATTTAAAACAACACGAAAAAATACAACAGGGGGATATAGCTGAGGCTGTAAGTTACAGACCGGTGCTTTTCAAATAAATATGGATAATACAAATAAAAACATAAATCAAAATGCAAATACAAATGAAAATAAAAAAATAAACAATAAAAGAGGAAGTGAATACAAAGAACAGCTGGAAAAATTAAAGGACAAAAACTACATAAAGGAATTAGAAAAACAGGGCATAAAAGTTGTATCAGTAAATGACAGGGATTACCCGGCTAAGTTGTTGCCTTATGATCATAGACCGGAATATTTATTTTATAAAGGAAGACTGCCTGACAGGGACAAGCCTGTAGTGGCAATGGTAGGGGCAAGAGCGTGCTCTAATTATGGAAGAAAAATGGCAAGAGCATTGGCAAGAGAGCTGTCGGAAAACGGAGTTCAGATTATAAGCGGAATGGCAAGAGGCATAGACACATATAGTCAGATAGGAGCTTTGGAAGGTGGAACGCCAACATTTGCAGTACTTGGAAGTGGTGTGGATGTTTGCTATCCAACAGAAAACATAGAACTTTATAATGATATTTTAAAAAATGGTGGAATAATTTCTGAGTATCCTCCGGGGGCAGGACCAATAGCCTGGCATTTTCCTCTTAGAAATAGAATTATAAGCGGACTTTCGGACAAGGTTATAGTAGTTGAGGCAAGAGAGAAAAGTGGTTCCCTGATTACCGTAGAATGGGCATTGGAACAGGGGAAAGACGTAATGGCAGTACCGGGTAGAGTGGGCGAAAAATTAAGCGATGGATGCAACCGTCTCATAAGGGCAGGAGCAGGCATAATTACAGGTGCTAACGACGTGCTAAATGACATACAATATAGTGGTTCAAAAAACGAAAATGAGAAAAAACAAAAAGAAAAAGGTCTTGAAAAAGATTTAGCCTTGTTGTATAGTGGGTTACGTTTACAGCCGAAAAATATTTATGAACTGATGAATGAAACAGGTTTTAAGTATGAAGAACTTACAGGTATGCTGCTAAAACTTCAGTTAATGGGACTGGTAGAGCAGCCATCAGAAAATTATTATTCAAAGGCTTAACGACAACAGCGAAAATATTTTAAGGAGATGTTTATGGCAAAATATCTTGTGATTGTGGAATCACCGGCTAAAGTTAAGACTATTAAAAAGTTTTTGGGCTCTAACTATGAAGTAGTTGCTTCAAATGGACACGTTAGAGATCTTCCTAAAAGTACAATGGGAATAGACATGGAAAATGACTACGAACCAAAGTACATTACAATTAGGGGAAAGGGAGACAAGTTGGCAGAACTTCGTCGCTATGCAAAAAAAGCAGACAAAGTATATTTGGCAACTGACCCGGACCGTGAGGGAGAAGCAATTTCATGGCACTTATCAATAGCCTTGAAATTAGATCCAAAGAAGACTTACAGAATTACTTTTAATGAAATTACAAAGCAGGCAGTAAAAGAGTCATTAAAACATCCAAGAGATATAGAAATGGGATTAGTTGATGCCCAGCAGGCAAGAAGAGTATTAGACAGAATGGTGGGATATAGCATTAGTCCGCTATTATGGATGAAGATTAAAAGAGGTTTAAGTGCAGGACGAGTTCAGTCTGTAGCATTAAAAATGCTCTGTGACAGAGAAGATGAAATAAACGCATTTATTCCAAAAGAATATTGGGATATGGATGCAGTATTAAAGCACAAAAATAAAGAATTTACAGTAAGCTTTTATGGCGACAACAAAGGTAAATTAGAAATTACCGGAAAAGAACAGTTAGACGGAATTGTTAAGGAATTAAAAGACAGTGAGTTTACTGTTAAGGACATTAAAAAGGGAAGCAGAACAAGAAAAGCACCTATACCTTTTACAACAAGTACATTGCAGCAGGAAGCTTCAAAGGCGCTTAACTTCTCAACACAGAAGACAATGAGAATAGCTCAGCAGTTGTATGAGGGTGTTGACATTAAGGGCAGAGGAACAATAGGTCTTATAACATATTTGAGAACTGATTCCACAAGAGTATCAGAAACAGCAGAAGTTCAGGTAAAGGAATTTATCGAAAGCAAATATGGCGATTCATATATGGCTAAAGAGATTAATTCAAAGAAGTCAAACAAGAAGATTCAGGATGCTCACGAAGCAATCAGACCTACAGATGTAAACTTAATGCCTGAAGAAGTAAAAGACCAGCTTCCAAGAGATTTATTTAGATTATATCAGCTTATCTGGAGAAGATTTGTTGCAAGCCGTATGGAAAATTCAGTTTACGAAACAACTAACGTAAAAGTTAATGCAGGAAAGTATATTTTTAATGCATCAACATCAAAACTTGATTTTGACGGTTTTATGAAAGTCTATACAGACAGTGATAATGAGAAAGTTGTTACAAACAACACCATTGCAAAGCTTGAAAAAGATTCAAAACTTGAATTTGAAAAGTTTGAAGAAAATCAGCACTTTACACAGCCACCTGCACATTTTACGGAAGCAGCACTTGTAAAGGCAATGGAAGAACAGGGTATTGGACGACCAAGCACTTATGCTCCGACTATTACAACAATTATTGCAAGACGTTATGTAACAAGAGAAAAGAAAAATCTTTATGTTACAGAGTTAGGTGAAGCAGTAAACAATGTAATGAAAACAGAGTTTAGTGTTATTGTAGACACACAGTTTACAGCTAACATGGAATCACTTCTTGATGCAGTTGAAGAAGGTACAATAGAATGGAAGACAGTTATCAGAAACTTCTATCCTGACTTAAAAGAACAGGTAGAAAATGCTGAAAAAAACTTAGAAAAGATTGACATTGCAGATGAAGAATCTGATGAAATCTGTGAAGAATGTGGAAGACGTATGGTAATTAAATACGGCCCACATGGTAAGTTCCTTGCCTGTCCGGGATTCCCTGAATGTAGAAATACAAAACCATACTTAGAAAAGATTGGCGTTCCTTGTCCAAAGTGTGGAAAGGATGTATTACTTAAGAAAACCAAGAAGGGCAGAAGATATTATGGTTGTATAGATAACCCTGAATGTGATTTTATGTCATGGCAGAAACCTTCTGCAGAAAAGTGTCCACAGTGTGGAGGCTATATGGTTGAAAAAGGTAACAAGCTTGCATGTGCAGATCCACAGTGTGGTTATGTAACAGAACTTAAGAAAGAAAAGCAGGCTAACTAAAAAACAATATGACAACATAGTAAAAGAATGTTGTGGAGAAATTGTGTGAAAGTCTGAATGAGAATTTTATAAAAAACATAATTTATACGAAAGAAAGCAGTTGCATACTGCTTTTTTTTGTGTTATGATATTTGAGTTGCATTAAGCACATCTGTGGAGAGTCAGACCGGTGCCCACGCTCGGGGTTGTCTGATTTGGTGAAGCAGATGGAAGGCATGATATATGCCGGGTTAACAACCGGAACAGTATCAATAATTAATTTTTAAAAAACCAGGAGGTATAAGAATGAGCGTTATTTCAATGAAACAGTTATTAGAAGCAGGTGTTCATTTCGGACATCAGACAAGAAGATGGAACCCTAAGATGGCAGAATACATCTACACAGAAAGAAATGGTATCTACATCATCGACTTACAGAAGTCTGTAGGTAAAGTAGATGAAGCTTACAAGGCAGTTTCAGATATCGCAGCAGAAGGCGGTACAATTCTTTTCGTTGGTACAAAGAAACAGGCTCAGGAAGCTGTTCAGACAGAAGCTGAAAGATGTGGAATGTACTACGTTAACGAAAGATGGCTTGGAGGTATGCTTACAAACTTCAAGACTATCCAGTCAAGAATTAAGAGATTAAAAGACATCGAAAAGATGGCAGAAGATGGAACATTTGATGTTCTTCCTAAGAAAGAAGTTGTTAACATCAAGAAGGAATGGGACAAGCTTGAAAAGAACCTTGGCGGCATCAAGGACATGAAGAGAATCCCAGATGCTATCTTTGTAGTAGATCCTAAGAAGGAAAAGATCTGTGTTCAGGAAGCACATTCACTTGGAATTACATTAATCGGTATTGCAGATACAAACTGTGATCCGGAAGAATTAGACTATGTTATCCCAGGTAACGATGATGCTATCAGAGCAGTAAAACTTATCGTTTCTAAGATGGCTGATGCTGTTATCGAAGCAAACCAGGGTGAAGAAATGGTAGCTGAAGATGCAGCTGAAGAAGCAACAGAAGAATAAGATATAGTTTTTAGGAGGATATAATTATGACAATCACAGCAGCAATGGTAAAAGAATTAAGAGAATTAACAGGCGCTGGTGTTATGGCTTGTAAGAAAGCTTTAGTAGAAACAGATGGAGATCAGGAAGCAGCTATCGAAATCTTAAGAAAAAAAGGCGAAGCTACAGCAGTTAAGAAATCAGGAAGAATTGCAGCAGAAGGTGTTGTATTTACAGCAGTAAAAGACGGCAAGGCAGCAATCGTTGAAGTTAACTCAGAAACAGACTTCGTTGCTAAGAACGAAAAATTCCAGACATTCGTATCAAACGTTGCAAATCAGATTCTTGATTCTGATGCAGCAGACATGGACGCATTTATGGCTGAACCATGGGCACTTGATACAACAAAGACAGTTAAAGACGAATTAGTTTCACAGATCGCAGTAATCGGTGAAAACATGAATATCAGAAGATTCAAGAAGATTGAATCAGACGGAGTTCTTGCTTCATACATCCACGCTGGTGGAAAGATTGGTGTATTAGTTGACGCTGATGCTCCAGCAAACGATACAGTTGTAGCAGCAATTAAGACAGTAGCTATGCAGATTGCAGCTATGAGCCCTCAGTACGTTAGCAGAGAAGACATCTCAGATGAAGAACTTGCTAAGATGAGAGAAATCACAATTGACAGTGCTTTAAATGATGTATCATCACTTCCAAAGCCAATCCAGAAGGATATCTTCGCTGAAGCATTTGCTTCAGATGCATTAAATGCTGAAGACAAGGCTGTATTAGAAGAAAAGCAGAATGACAAGTATTTATTCAACTTCCTTTCAAAAGAAGCAATTGCTGCATTAGCTGCAATTGCAATGAGCAAGAAGGAAGCAATTATGGCTAACAAGATTTTCAACGGCTTAGTTGAAGGTCGTATTTCAAAGCAGTTAAAAGAAGTATGTCTTCTTGATCAGACATACGTTATGGCTGCAGACGGAAAGCAGACAGTAAAAGCATACTTAGCTGAAGTTTCAAAAGAAGTTGGTGCTACAGTTGCACTTAAGAGCTTCGTAAGATTTGAAACAGGTGAAGGTATTGAAAAGAAAGAAGAAGACTTCGCTGCAGAAGTTGCAAAACAGATGAAATAAATCTAGGTAGAATAATAAGATAAGAGAAAACCCTTTAAGCGTAGGTAAGTTACTATGTTTAAAGGGTTTTTTTGCGTCCAATGAGAACACACAACTTATCGCATAGTATCATAACTAATCACAAAAGTTGGACCGAATTTGGTCCAAAGTTGGTCCGGATAAAATGGACCAACTTTAAAAGAAGAGTTTGTTTAATTCTTTGTTAATAACTGAATTGGATTGCTATGAAATATTTATTAAATATTAAAATAATGAAATAAAAATGTATGCGAATAAGAGAACAACGTTCTATTAATAAAATATTTTACAGCAGTTCAAAATATGGAACTAAAAAGATTAATACACCATAAAAAGGTGTAACGAAACAAAAATGCACCACTACAGTTAATGGTTAAATATTAAAGTTAGAATTATGATAATGGTGCTGGAAGCAATTGTCTTCCTAAAAATACAATTGAATAACAATTACAAATTTATGAAAGAATTTCATATCTTACACAGAATAGGAAGTTGACAATGAATTACAACGATTAAAAATACTGAAAGCATCTTATGACAGCCAAAGATATACTTTTCAGGATAATTTTATGATTAAGTTTCCTAAATTAATTAAAGCAGCAGAAGAAAAAATTGAATGTGTGAGAAAGGACATTGAACTTAGAAATGCTGAGCGTGTAAAAAGCGAAGCGTTTTCAATAACAATAGGTAATATGTTGTATAGCGATAGAAACGATGGAGGGACAGCAATGCTTGAAGAGATAGGCAAGTATAAAGCAGGTGATACTTATGAGATTGGAAAATTCAGAGGATTTAATCTGTTGGTTGAAAAGAATTATATGGGAATAAATTTCTTAATACTTCAGGGAAAAAACGAGTATAAGGCAGAAATGTCTACAAGTGCTGTTGGAAATATGATAAAGCTGGATAATATGTTTAATAACATAGAAGAAAATGAAGAGTTTCTAAAAAAGAAGATAGAACAGTATAAAAGAGATTTAGAATCTTCAAAAATAGAATATGAAAAGCCTTTTGTTTATGAGGAAGAGCTTAAGGAGAAGTTAAAACGTCAGGCAGAATTAAATTCTATGTTGGATTTGGAAAAGAATATTGGTGAAGAAATAAAAGAAACAGAAAAAGAAGAAATATATAGTCGAGAAGGAGAAAAAAATGAAGTATACAGTAAAAGTAAATAAAGTAAGAAAAAATGAAGGAAATTTAAAAGGGTTTGCAACAGTAGTATTAGGTAAGTCATTTAAAATTACAAACATTGCCATTCTTGAAAATAGTAATGGAAATCTGTTTGTATCAATGCCAAGGTATAGAAGCAGTGAGGTGGATGAGCATAATAATTTCGTTTTTAAGGACATATGCAACCCTATAACAAAGGAGTTCCGTACAGAATTGTATGATGCAATAATTGAAGGATATAAGAATGCTGGAAAAGAAAATAATGAGCTAAATACAGAAAAAACTGAGGTAGAGGAGCCACCATTTACAGTAAAAGTTACGCCGTACGAAAGAGAGGGGCGCAATATAAAAGGTCTTGCAAGAATTTATTTGGATGACAAATTTGTAATAAATAATGTGACACTGATTCAGGGAAAGAATAATGTGTTTGTGGCAATGCCCTCATATAGAACAAAGCAGAAAGATAAAGATGGAAAGGCAGTATATAAGGATATATGCTTTCCAGTGACAAAAGAGTTTAGGGAAAAGTTGTATGGGGAGGTGATTGAAAGTTATTATACTGCAGTGGATTTAATGGTATTGAAAGAAGATGATTTTACGATGCTAGAAGGTACAGATTTACCTATAATGAAGCAGGAAAAAAGGTAAGATAAATAATTATAAATTATAGCAAAATAGATATTCACTACTGTTAGGTGTGAATATTTATTCTGCACAAAAATAAAGGGACGAAAAGCTCAGGGTTTTGTCTCAAAATACAGCTTAATATAGTTATAATATTTTTATGTGGTGTGATGGGTACTATTTATTTCAAAAAATTATTTACTTTTTGTATGCGTGATGGAAATTTTTGATTAATCGCAGATGGATGTGGCAGGAGTTTGTTTATTTGTTACGATGATGTTCGTATGCTTTTTTGAGAGATATATAATAGAATAAATATTCATATTAGTTTGCATGACATTATCAAGTAAATTATAGAAAAAAAGCATCGACAAGGAAGAATTCAGATATATCAGAGTGGATTTAAAACCAACACCGTAAGTAATGTCATAGTTTTTAAAGACTTTTACATAGTAACATAGAATAGGTCAATGGTGGCGGATGAATTCAGAGGCAGAAACTGTGAGAGTTTTTTCTGACTTATAGTTTTCAATGAGAACATTAATGACAACTAGATGATTGGGGACAGCGTGAATTAGTATCCATTGGTACTCACACTGACTGAACAGTGTCTGGAAATACTACTTCATGTCGTATTCCTTTTTATAGTCGTATTTTCTTAAAGCTATTGTTTTTATGATGGGGAGTAGTGGACGCAGAAGGTGAGTATATTAATAAAAAGTAGGAGAAGAATATAGATGGATAGCAATATTCAGTGATGGTATGTAGAAGCAGTGAGCTATAATGATATTATATGAAATGCTAGATATGTCACTTTCAAATTATAAGTGGTTTATTGTTTTATAGACAAAACATTCGTTTATTTAGAGTATAAATTATGGTATAATATAGTTGGTTATATTTATAGAGAGAAAGTTAATGTTGGAGGATACTATGAATACAATATGGTCAACTTATGTACAGAAAATAGGAACCCTTTATGACACTCGTTCACTTAGGTTTTCGGATATATATAAGGACAAATATTTAGAGGCTTTTAAAATTGAAGACAGAAGTAATCTTAAATTGTTGGAAATAGGATGTGGGCCAGGTGCATTAGCAGAATCTCTTCGGCGTTGGTATCCAAATATTAGTATTTATGCTATTGACAGGGATAGCAATTTTATTAATTATGCTAGTAAAAAAAGTTCGTCTATTTATTTTAGTGAAGGGGACGCAACAAGGTTAAAATTCGATAATAATAGTTTAGATGTAACAATTTCAAATACTGTTGCGGAACATATTGAACCATCAAAATTTTATGGTGAACAATATAGGGTATTAAAAAAAAATGGTGTTTGTCTTGTTTTATCGGCTAGAAACGGAATTAATATTTATTCGCAGTGTGTTATAGAACAATCTGAGTTTGAAAAACAAATTTGGGAACGTGTTGAAAACTATTTCTACGACATTGAAAAAAAATATGATATATGTTTATATCAACAGAATGAATCGGAAATACCACTAAATATGGAAAAAAATGGATTTAAAAATGTAAGTACTGAATATATTACAATTAATTTAACTCCAGACAATCCCATTTATTCTAGAGAAACAGCGTATGCTATGATAAATGCTAATCGTCAAGTTAATATTGATAATATAAATGGATTATCATATATTGCACCTAATATTGTTGATGAATCTGAAATAGAAGAGTTAAAAAGATTAGTCAACAAAAAATATGATTATCGATTAGCACTTTACGATAAAGGAATTAAATTGTGGGATACAAATGTGTCTGTAACGATGATAATTCGAGGGGTAAAATAATTAAGGTTGATTTAAGAGAGAAAAATAAAAATTTCAAATTATGTTAAAGGTAGATGTTTCTATTATATGTGTAATAATTTTCTGGGTGAAAGTTACGAAAAATAAAAGCTATTGTGTGATGTTATGGGAAGATAGATGAACGAAAAAAAGCAACTAAGGAAGCGCTAAATGAAATTGAAGAAATCTATCAAATATGCAAAAACGGGAGTATATGTGAAAAAAATAGTGGCGTTAAATTAGAGAAAAGTAATAAGGAGGGGAAATTTGAAAAACTAAAATTTCGCGATAGCTATATTTATAATGAGGAAAAAGTTCATATTAATATAATACGATCAGTAACAGAATACTGTAAGAAATTGAAAAATATAACAGAGGAGAAAAATTTAGTTTTTTTTAGAGGACATGCTGACACTACATATCGGTTATTGCCATCTATTATGAGATGCGATGAATGGTATAAACATGAAAGAGACATTTATAATGAGGTTATAATTGAATGTCCAGAAGAATTTAGAGAATGTTCTACACATCTTGAGCATTTAGTACTTATGCAACATTATGGAGTGCCAACAAGACTGCTAGATATTACCAAAAATCCACTCGTTGCCTTATATTTTGCATGTGAGAGTCATAATGAGAAAAATGGTGAGATAATTGTATTCAGCACACCGAAAAGTGAAATAAAATATGCAAAGAGTGATACGGTATCTGTTCTAGCTAGTTTAGCCAATTTTGCTGAAGATGAAAAAAATGTCTTTGAAGAAACAGCTAAAAAGGCTATGAGTAGAGAAAATTTCAATGAGAAAATAAAAAGATTGATTCATGAAATAAGATTAGAAAAACCAGCTTTTTTAAGTGAAGTTGAAAAAAGTGATATTACAAATGCATTTTTTGTTTTGCCAGAGAAAAAGAATAGAAGAATTGTAAAACAAGATGGAGCATTTATTATATATGGATTAATTAACGAAAATAATGATGTGATTAACAAGTATAGGTATAAGGAAAAAAATAAACTTCAGATATTTATAGTTAAAAGTGGGAAAAAAGAAGAAATTTTAAAAGAATTAGTTGCTTTATCCATAAATAAAGCAACTCTTTTTCCTGAAATAGAAGACGTAGCTGAATACATAAAGAAAAAGTATTAAATTATAGAAGTAAGAATTTTTGGTTTAATGTATTAAAAAAAGAGAATGAAATAAGTGAAGTATTATTGTATAATATATTTGATGGATAATACAAGGTTATCCATTACTTTTTTTGATGGGAGAGTGCAAGTATGTTATCAACAGTAAAATATATTACCCCTAATATTAACAACCAGCCATGGAATATAGGCAATGATATAGGGCATAATTTTGAAGATCATATTTATAAAAGTATTGTAAAAATACTTAATGCAAGTTTTTCAAATGATATTAGAATTTTTATGACGCCTGCAACAAGGGATGATGGTCGCGATGTAGTTATTGAATCTAATAAAGATATAGAGCTATTTGGAAATTACTTTTCACTAAAAGGAAAAAATAAAATAGTAATATATATTGAATGCAAAAGTTCGTCAAAAAATTTAATTAGTTATGAAAAAGTTGCAAAAAACACAATAATCGCTGGTCAAGATAAAGTTGATTATTTGGTGTTAGTAACTAATCAAACAATTGCACCATATACTTATTACTCTATATGTGAAAATTCCGAAATGTATGGATATGAATTTATTCTAGTTGATCAATATATTTTGTATCAATATCTGCATCAAAATAATTTAAATATATGGAGTTATAAAAAGGTTGAGAATATCCCCTCTAATATATCATTATCATATCAGATATGTAAGGGAAATTATCATAGAAAGCCTTATTTTGATTTGTATTTATTTTGTCGCAATTATTCAAGTGAAATTGCTGAATGTAAATTAAATCTTGTAACAGATAGAAATTGGAATCTTTCCGAAGATAATTTATGCTTCATATTGGATAAAAATAAAGGAAAGTGTATATCGCTCAGAGTTTACAAAGAATTTTCCGATGGATTAGATGACGTCATATTACGTCTTACCTGTAATAATAATTTAAATATCATACAACTTGAAGGAACATCTCTATCATATAATTTTGAACTACCATTGACTGGGTATAATCATAAACAAATCATTCATGATATTAGCAATCAAATACTAGAAAATCCCAATTTTTCTTGGGTTAATCTTTATGGAGAGGCTGGTATTGGTAAAACAAGAATAATTGATGAACTAAGTAAAAATTTTTCGGAAAGAAGCATTAGGATTCTTAATACTATTTGTATAAAAAACTCTAAGAAATCAACATTTGACAGTATAAAAATGGATATTTCAAAAAATTTAAGAAAAAATATTTCGGCTTCAAACTTGTATGAACTGATTTGTGAAATACAAGATGAATTTATATGGACTGTTTTATTTGTTGAAGATATACATAATGCTGATAGTGACTTTTTAAATATGCTAAAGGATTTAATTAAACAAAGGCATATCAAAGGAGCTTTCCTTCTGGTTACAGCAGGAAGAGATGATTATACTGTATATAATACAGAGTTTTTTGCTGTTCTTGAATGTTTACAAAATACATCAAATAAAGCAATTAAAAATTATAGAGTTGAACCATTTAAAGATGAAGAATGTCTTAATTTAATTAAACGAATAATTAAAGATATTCCACTCCATGCATTAACAAAAATACATGAAATGTCTGGAAATAATCCATTTTATTTGATCCAGTTTATAGAATATTTATTAGAAATTAGACTTGTTAATTTGCTAAATAGAAATACTGTTGGCATACCTAATATACTAACGTTTTCTGAAAAAATTTATATACCTAGAGAAATAGAAAAATTAATAAAACTACGATATGAAATATTAGGATTAATGCATATTGGTAATAAACTTCAAAAATTTCTTCTTGTTGCTGCATTATATGGATTAAAATTTCCCAAAAAATTAATGTTAAATTTTTTTGATAATGATGAGTACAATGCCGTAGAAATATTATTTTCAAATCATTTTTTAGTTGAGATTGATGAAGATACTTTAAAATTTGATCACGAAACGATATATTTGTTTATAAAAAAAATGTGGACGACAATTCCTAAAAAGCAACTTTTTGAAGTTTGTAGTGATTTAGAATCAAATTCCCAATTAATGTATTTGTTCAACAAACAAAAACAAGGTATAGTGTTGTTTTATTTGAAGCAATATGCGGAAGCAAAAAATAAATTTGAAGAACCTATTAATGAAATACAAAAAATGGATAATGTTTCTTCTGAAAACATATCAGATAAATATTTTGAGTATTATAATTTTATATATGAAATTGCAAAACATGATAAAAATACTCAATTAATGGAAAAAACAATTTTTGCTAAAATATATGTTGCTATGCATAATTTATCATTAGGGCAGGCTACTAAGACATTTGACGAAACATTTATGCTATTAGAAAGTTACCATAAACTTGATGAAAAAAAGATGTTAGAGGTAAAGCAACTTCAGGCATCCTTTTATCTTCATGTTGGAATGATTTCTAAAGCAAGAGGTATAATGAATGATTTACTTTCCAAAGAAAGAATTGACCCTACTAAATTTGACGAAAATATTAGATTTAATTTGTTTGAACGAGCTGCTAGTTTGTATATTCATACAAATCATGTTGCTCCTGCAATACAATATAATAAACTTTCTTTTGATATTGCTAGCAGTATGCATAACAATAAATTAAAAGCACTAGCGAAAATAAATGAGGCAAAATTATACTTTTTTACAAATACTATAAAATCTTATAAATTGATGCTTGAAGCAGATTCGTATTTAAAAAAAGATATGGTTGATAGAATTAATTGTCACAATAAAATGGGATTATTAACTGCAGATATCGTTTTATCTAATTCATTAGATATGGATATGCCTAATTACATTTCAAGGGCAGAGAAACTATTGGATGAAGCAATTAAAGTTAACTATCCATTAGATATTATACGTGGACATTTTTTGCTTGCACTTCTATACTTTATGGACACTAGTGAAGAAACATATAGTAAATGTAAAACTCATTTAGAGTATGGCATAGATACAAGTATTAGATATGGAATATTAAAATTAATGGGAAATTATTATAACCTTAAAGCTTTAATTGCGATAAAAGAAAAACAAAATGTCGATTATATCACAAGTCTATATGATACTATGGTTGATTATTTAAGGCAGGAAGATCTACTTTTTTTGGGAAATTTAGATTTTTCATATTCTAATATCATTTTGTTAACAAATTATTTAATTTATTTAGATGAATATGGTTTAGAAAATAAAATGTATGAATTTTTAAGTAAACTTACATATTATGGTTATAATTCAGACTGCGATTATCAATGTAACAACCATTTAAATTGTCATTATACTTGTTTAAAAGATAGAGATATTTTCAAAAAAAATTTTCAAAAAGTAAAAGAAGGGTCCCTTTTATTAGTTGACCCTAAATTTACATTTTCATTGAAATTTGATGACTATTTTATTCCAATTTATTTATAAATAATATAATTTTCTAATACTAATACATCAATTTCTGTAGATAGAAATGTTTTGATTGCATCTGAAGGAGTTTCTACAATTGGTTCACCGTTATCATTAAATGATGTGTTTAATAATACAGGTGTTCCGGATAATTTGTAGAACTCCTTTATGATATGATATATAAAAGCATTATCGTTCTGTGTAACAGATTGAACTCTTGCTGTTTTATCTACATGTACTACAGAAGGTATTTTATTCTGATAATTTTCATTTACAAAAGGAGCCAACAACATATATGGAGATGTTTGCCTTAATTTAAAATATTCTAACTCAAACTCCTTTAAAATAACTGGTGCAAAAGGTCTGAAATTTTCTCGATGTTTTACTTTATTATTTATGTAATCTTTCATTCCATCCCATGTTGCATTAGCTAAAATACTTCGATGGCAGAGTGCTCTAGGGCCAATTTCACTTCTTCCTGTAAGTATGCCGACAATTTTATTATCATATATTTCTTTCGCTATAATTTTACATTGCAGTGTTGTATTTTCGAAATATTTGTAATTTAGATTATGACTTTTTAATGCCTTTTCAATCTGTGAATTGGTATAGGACAATCCTAAATAAGGAATTGTTTTCTTTCTAGTTGCTAATTTAGTATCATTGAAATATTGGTATGCTATATAAGCCGCACCAATAGATTGTCCATCATCTCCAGCAGCTGGACATATATGTAACTTGATATCATTGAATCTATCTAATATTTTATGATTTAACAAACAGTTTAGGAAAAGACCTCCAGCTACACAAATATTTTTTATGCCATATTTATTAATGGCGTACGAAAATATTGATATTATTAATTGTTCTGTAAAATTCTGAATGGTTTTAGCTATATCTGCTCTATTTTTGGTTATATATTCTTGATATCGTATACCTGATGCTAAATATAATTCATATATATCTTTGACTAAGAAATCTAAAGATAAATTGAAATTTAAATTAGTTATGGGAGGAATATCTAAGTTAAGAAGCTCTTTTCCATATGATGCTAGTCCCATAGTTTTACCTGCTTGATTCCATGCAAATCCTAACATATACGTGATTTGTTCATACTTTTTTGCTATGCTTACTTGGTATTGTTTGTATTTATCATTCATAAACGGATATAAATGGAATTGTTCCCTTGTAAGAGTATGTATAACATTACTTTGACATCGTTGTTCTGCTAAATATAAGATATTATTTTTGGCAATATATATACTCTCAGATTCTTCTTCACCATTAATCAAATCGCCACCACCATCTGCCACAAAAACTAAAGCATCATTAAATTGTGAAGTGTAATATGTAGATGCAGCGTGCGCTAAATGATGCGAAACAGGAATTATTTTAAAATTCCAATTAGGATAATAGTCTTTTAATTGATCTTCATAATATTTTGTGAGATTATTTATTTCAACAGATACATAAGTAATTCCAACATATTTTATTGTATGGACATCAATGTTAAGATAACCCAATAAAGTATCAATAGTTTTAAAGGGAATTACAGATGATTTTGAATGCTTTATTCTATCAATACGTTCCGTTGCTAGACATCCAACTAGATTTCCATCAACAACTACAGAAACGGATCTATCATGTCCCATATGTATACCTAAACTAATATTACTCATAATAATTCCTTTCTAATTATTTTATATGATATGTAAAGTAATGGATAACCTTGTATTATCTATTGAATACGAAAATTTAGATATTTTTTAAATATGAAACATATTCCTAGGATGCTTATTACTTAAAATATTTTTTTGTTTTGCCGTTGCAACATGTGTGTATATTTCTGTAATGTTTATAGAACTATGCCCGAGCATTTCCTGAATATATCTGATGTCAACATCTGCATCAAGAAGACTTGTTGCAAACGTATGACGAAACATATGTGGTGTTATGTGTAGATTTATTGATGCAAGTTCAGTATACTTATTTATCATTCTTCGAACAGTTTGGTCTGAAAGTGGATTGCCAGATTGATTGGCAAAAAAATTCCCACAGTTTTCACATTCATGCAAAAAATCTGCGTGATATTCTTTTAAAATATTAATAACTTCAACATTTCCTATTTGTAACATTCGTTCTTTAGAGCCTTTTCCAAAAATTAAAATTGTTCCGTTATCTAAGTTAATGTCATTAATACCAAGAGAGCAAAGTTCAGATATTCTCATACCTGTAGCAAAGAGGAGCTCAATGACAGCCACATCACGTAAGGCATTTTTTTGCTGAAATTTAGTTTTTGCAGAACCTTTGTAATCATATATAGTAGATAAAATTGCTTCGATATAGTTCAAGGGAATTATTTTAGGTAATGTTATTGCTTCTCTAAATTTAATCTGAAGTTTGTTGAATGGATTTTTCTCGATTAAATCACGATATTCGAAATAATGAAATAAGGCTTTGATAGATGCAATTTTGCGCTTGACGGTTTTAGGTTTATATTTTCTGTGTAGATTAGCTATAAAATTCTCAAGCATAGAAGGTGTAATGTCAATAAAATTTTCAGTATTAATTTCTTTCATAAATTGTGTTAAATCTATTTTATAAGCCTTTAGTGTTTTTGCATCTAGTCTTTTTTGAATTTCACAATATTTTAAATATTCTTCAATGCGTGTCTGTAAATTGTTCATAATAATAAGTCTCCTTTGTAAATTAAATTTAGTAATATACATCTTATATCTTTTTATTGGTTGTTTAAATATTAAAAAGCATGTTGTATTCAAAAATAAAATTTAAATAAAAAAGTAAAGTCTATATGCAATTAAGAAAATAAACTTTGTTTTCCAAATTTGGTTAGGAAGAAAATGTACGAATATTAATATAGAATTTATGAAGAACATTTTTGTAGCAGATAATAAAAATTTATCTGGTATAAATCAGAAAAGAGAGAAAACATATGATTTACAACGTAAAAGAAAGCGGCAGAAGGATTAAAGAACTAAGAAAACAGAAGGGATATACGCAGGAAAGCTTTGCAGATGATATAGGTATTTCGGTAAGAACTTATAGTGGTATTGAATCCGGGGCACATAGTACGAGTATAGATACTTTTGTAGAAATAGCTGAAAAACTAAATGTTTCGCTAGACTATGTGATTTTAGGACAAAGGGAGAATAATTTATCGATTAAAATAAAAAAGGAAGAACGAGAAATAATTAAAAAATTCTTATATAACATAATTCAAGGTGTTTAGGCTACGCATATGATACGTAGTAAATACGTAAGTAACCACATAAAAAGTAAGAAAAAAAATCAAGTACAGTTATATTGTGATTAAGAAACGTGCACATTTGTTAGTCGAAATACTTATGAAAGAAGGGAATATTTATGTTAAAGATTTTTAATCGTAAAGAAGCCGTTAATGGAGTAATATTCATTAAGTCAATAAAAGATTTGAATATATGGACTTCTAAAGAACAGGGAATACACATTGACTGAAACAAGACCATCTGATGGTTTTGTAACTGCAGATGACATTACATTTGAGATCATTGAAAGCGACAGTGCAAATGGAAAGACGAGGGTGATAATCAAGAACAAGGGAATATCAAATGAGCTACCAGACAATAATGTGGTAATGTATGATGACACAACAAAGGTTGAATTTTCAAAGAAGGACATTACAAACGGAAGGGAACTTTCAGGATGTCACATGCAGGTAACTGATAAGGATACAGGAGTTGTAATGGATGAATGGGTCTCAACGGAAGAAAGCCATATGATTGAAGGAAAGTATGCCGTTGGTAAGACATATGTTTTAACAGAAAAACAACCAAGAGACGGTTATGCAACTGCAGCAAGTGTTGAGTTTACCGTGGCAGATAATGGCAAGGTCCAGAAGGTAAGCATGATGGATGACACAATAAAGGTTCAGTTTAACAAGACTGCATCAGACACAAAAAAGCAGCTTAGCGGTGCTAAGTACAAGGTGTATGACAGCAAGGGCAGAAAGGTTTATGAATTTACAACCGGTAAGAATGCTGAACTCATTGAAGGAATTCTTAAGGCTGGAGAAACATATACCTTTAAGGAAGCCCAAGCACCTGAACATTACAAGGTTGCAAAGGATAAGAAAATCAGGATAAGGGACACAGGAAAACTACAGAAGCTTACAGTGGTTGATGAAAGAATACCGGAAGTACCTGATACACCACAGACAGGAATAAAGGGAAAGACTTTAGGAATGATGATTTCACTTATCTCATTATTAATGGCACTTGGATGTTTTGCATGCGTGAGAGCAAAGGACAAGTCAAAATACAATTTAAAACAGGAGAAGAAGGAAAATGAAGAGAATGATTAAAATATCTCTGATATTTCTATTGGTAGGGATGGCTGTAATTGCAGCTGTCCCTTTTTTAAAGGAAAAAGAAGCGGAGAAGAAAAGTGATAATGGATTTAAGGAAATACAGGAAAGTGTGACAGACAAAAAAGACAAGACAATAAATGTGGAAAAACTTAAGGGAGAAAACAAGGACTGCATTGGATACTTGGAAGTTTCTGGAACAACAATAAGTTATCCTGTAATGCAGACGAAGGATAATCCGGACTATTACTTAAACCATGACTTTAATAAGAACTATAGCTTTTACGGAACACCGTATTTAAGTGCTTACTGTGACATCAACAAATCAGATAACCTGATTATTTATGGTCATAATATAAATGGTGGAAAAATGTTTGGAGCATTGGAACAGTACAAGGATAAGGATTTTTTTGATAAACACAGAAAGATATATTTTACAACGAACAGAAGAAGAAAACATGAAGTGTTTGCTGTCATAAGTGTGAACATAAAAGAGTTTGAGTATTGGAAGTTTGTAATGGCAAGGGATGAGAAGGACTATGGCAAATTTGTGGAGAAAGTGTTGGAGCATAGCCTGTGGAACACAGGGAAAAAGCCTAAGTATGGGAAGCAGATGTTGATGTTGTCTACCTGTGATAATGGAAAAGGCGATGATTGGAGAATTGTGGTGGTTGGAAAGAGTGCTTTCAATTTTAAACAAAATGCAAATAGAAAAAGAATTAAATTTAGAAGGTCAAGGTGAGTTTTATGTCAGAAATATATAATATTAAAAAATAATATTAAAAAAGTTATGATCCAGAGTAAAACAAATATGAAAAAAATAAACTATGAGTTATAATAAAAAAATGTGTTTTTGAAACTTGAACAAAAATATTAGAGAAATAGTTATTGAAATTGAAAATGAGAAATAATTCATTTTGGTTAGAGAGGATGTTGTGGATGGTTAATTGTATTAGATTTAGAAATGTAAATGACACATATAAAGATGATATGAATTCATTCTGGATAGGTTTTACAACATGGATATCTCAAAAGAATGTTAGAGAAAATTTATTTACGGAAGAATATGTAAAGTTGACAGGGGAAAAGTTTGAACAGAACATTTCATTTTATAACACACAATACAGAATGTATTATGAAAAAGAATATCCTTTTTTAAAAATTGCCACTAGAGGCATGGAAGAGGAATACATAAAGGATTTTTTGAACATAATGTATGAATTATGGGTGAAAAAGGATAGGAAAAAAGAATTTGCTGCTGAGGTAAACAGAAGATTAAGAAAAGATAATTTTAAAATTCAGATATCAGATACGTATATATTGCAAGATGCAAACAATGAAAAGGACACATTAATAAATATGGAATTTGTTCAAGATCCTACCATAAGAATAGAGCTGCAAAAAGATGTTTATACAATACTTAAAAATATGCAAGGCAACAGTATTTACAGAGGTGTGAAAGAAAATTTATTAAATGATGGTCTTAGAGATGGATTAAAAAATACACGAAGATATCAAGTACATGATCAAACAAGGCATGGGCAATCTGAAAGTGGTAAAGAGTCAGGTGAATTAGATTTACTCATATCAACTAAGGAGGAAGATTTGCCAATATCTATCGTAGAAGCGTTAGTTTTAACAACAATTAATAAACAAAATTTAAAGCAACATATAGATAAAGCATTAACAAATTATAATCCTACAGGTTGTCCCAATACAATTATTATCATTTATGCTAGAAATTCTAATTATGCCAATTTAATGTTGAGATTAAATACATATTTAGGTGAATACGAGTACCCATATGAAGTTAAAGAGAGCTTTATTGAAGAAAGTACAAATTACACTGAGTCTAGGCATTGGAAAATTGATATGATAAGAAGTGACAAGGACATACATTTGGACATATATGCCTTTAATATGCCATAAAGATTGTGAAAATTGAATGAGTATAAAATATATTAAAAAGGTAACAAGATTTAAACAGGAAAATTATGGCAATTTAAAAAGAAATCTAGTTGGTAAGGAGGAGAAAAATATGTTAGAAAACAAAACAAATAAGAAAATTGATAAGATAAGAAAAGAAGTAGAAATATGTAGAAATATAAAAAATCAAGAGAATGAAATCAAGTGTTATGAAGAAAAGTTAAATCAATAAATAAAAGGTGATAAGTATACCTTTTTAGTTTATAGTATGGAAGTAGAAAAAGAGTTGGATTTAAATTTCTCAGCTTTTGGGTTTCAACTTTAGCTTTAATTATATCTTGTTTCTTTAGTGTGTCTTCAGCAATTAAAGAATTTTATGATAATGCAGGAATAAAAAAATTGGAAATATAATAGCTAATGAAAAAAATTTTGAAAATAAAATAAAAAACATTAAAATGGTAGTATATGCTGATGCATTTGCAAGCAAGTTTTACATAGGTCTATTAATAATAGACATAGTGGGAATATTTTTTGCTATTATGTATTATACTGTTGTTAAAAATACAAGGAAAAAATATTTACCAATAAAATATGCATTGCAAAATATTAAAGTAGAGAACGAGTGGTAGTTTATATTAAAATTGAAAATATAATGATGTAAAATATAAACATTGTAGATAGAGTTTTGGTTGTTAAGAAGTACATTAAAAATAATTTGCAAACTTGCGGAGGAATATGGACTATCTAATGACACAATTCGAAGTATTTTATATAAATAATCTGTAAAATGATATAATCTTAAACAAAAATAATTGATGAAATACGTCTATATACTTTTGATAGTGTATATCCTTCGGTGCCATCATACAGACAGCTATTACAAAAAAGTAATAATCGCGAAAACTAATAATATATTCCTAGTTACATTTAGGTGTAACTAGGGATTTTTTGTTGATGCTTTTGTGATATAATGTAAGACAATTAGAGAGATAAATTAGAATTTAACGATATAAATATTTCACAATAAGGAGATGAGGAAAACATAATGATATACAAGTTTAATGAAAAAGTGTCTGTAAAAGCATTGGCAGATTTGCGTGAATCTGTGGGTTGGAACAGGATGGAAAAAGAGTATAAAAATTCTTTGATGACATCGTATTACCATATTGCAGTTTATGAAAATGATAAACTGATTGGGTATATTGATAGTGTATCAAATGGGGTATCAGATGCTTATATTCAAGATTTAATGGTTTGTCCGGATTACCAAGGTAAAGGGATTGGCACAGACCTGATGGATAAAATGATTGAATATCTGAAGAAAAAGCGTATCTATATGATTTCAGTGGTTTATGAAGAATGTTTAAAGCCGTTTTATGAGCGATTTGGCTTTTATAATATGCTATGTGGGCAAATGGAAACATATTAGAAATAGTACATAATACAGTCTCTCGCCCGAATTTCAACTTAGGAGGTAAATTCCTTGGATAGAGTAATATTGAACGACCTTAATTTTGAAAACAGAAATGAGGCTCTAAATTTTTTGAAAAGTTTATGGAAATATGAAAAGTCGGAATGCCCAATATGTGGCAGTAAACTGGAGTTACTACATAAAAAGGCTAAAAAGAATAATTGTGACTGGCAGTGTAAGAATTGTAATAAGATATATAAAACAATTTATTTATTGGATGAAATTAATGAAAAGATGTCGGATTGATAACTTTATATTTGAATAAATTATTATTTTATTTCAACAATTGTAGATATGTAAAAGCAAATGAAGTTTCTTGATGAATGGATTAGTTAATATATAAATTTATAATGCTTTAGGTTGGGATAGGTTCCAACCTTTTTCGTTTGCATTAATTTCCCACAAAAAATTCAACTATGTAAAAACTAATAATTAGACAACTAATAGTAGAATATAACTATAGAGTTCAAAATCAAATCATAATGGTAAGGACTATATATATTTGGTAAAACATTAATATCAATAATTAGTTGAGAGATTCAAGAAAATGTTTATGTTATTAAAAAACAAAATTTGAGATAATGGTTCCAACAAGAACAAGGAGGAAATGTATCATGAATAACAAATCAATGGCCGTAGAGATTGGACAAAGATGCAGACGCTTTAGAAATGCATTAGGAATAAGTCAACAGAAACTTGCAGATATGGTTGGAACAACTCCTCAGAATATTTCTAAGTATGAGAAAGAGGGGATACATGACATAGATATTATCAGATATCTATCAAGTGCATTAGGTCATGATCTTATGACGGATGAAGTAGATGAAGAAGGAAGTATTGGAGAAATAGGAAAAGAAATACTTACTATATTGGTTGAAAGTAAGAAATTATTTTTAGATGAAGGTGGAAAAGTAGAGGCATCAAAGCTGTTAGATGGAAGTTTATTATTTGGACTGCCCCAAGAACGCGTCATAAAAGAAATTTTCAAACTAGAAAAAATAGGATTATGTGTTAGAGAACAGTATATTGATTTTTATAATAAGGAACATGATGTTATTTTTATAACCGCAAAAGGTGTTATAACATTAAAGCATATAGGTGGTTTAAAAAACGAGGTGGAAGATTGTAAAAATGTTAAAACATATGAAATGGTGTGTGAAGGACATGAAAGTTATCAAGCATATATAGACAGTGAGCCAGCAGAGAAAATAATTAGAAATTTATCTGTTAAAAATGGATTTAGAGTTAATTACATTTGCTTCTTGAAGAAAGCATATGATGCACAAAATGATTTTTTGGGATATTTAAAAAACTATTACATAGGAAAAACAGCATATGTTGATATAGTTTTTAGCATGATAATGGAAATCACAAGAGAAAAAGCTGATTATATGATTAAATTGTTTGATGAAAATTGTTCTGAAGAAGTGCAAGCAGAATTTGATTATTTATGTGATCAAGTCTATGAAGGACAATATAATAATCTTATATACGAATTAAAAAAATATATAGATTATGATATGCTGGATATGCATATGGATTGTGATGAATGGTTAGATGAAATAAATTGTAATGAAGATACATCTGAAAAATATGAAAAAATACAAAAAAATATACAGGCTGATGCCGAATTGGAACATTTAATAAATAATTCAGTGAATCATTTGACAGAAACATTTACTTCAAAATTAGAAGAGCATAGAGGAGAAAATCCACTGTATTGGTATTCTAAAGATGAAATAGAAACATTTATAAAAAAGAATATTCTTGGGGCAAATTCAGAATATGAAGAAGAAATAGAACAACAGTTGTTGAGAATTAACGAAATGGTGCCGAATCTTGTTTCAGCATATTTTGATTTTCCGACAGAATGGGAAGAAAATGGTTTGGCAGATTTAGTGAGAAATTTATATAAAGTAAGCAAATAGAGGAGGAAAATAGTTATGTTAGGAAAAGATGGAAGATTATATGATTCAGATTTTGATTTTGATGGCGATGGCGAACTTGATGGATATGAGTCTGCAGTAATGGATGATGTTATTTTTGGAGATGGCGCAGATTCAGAGGAAAATTATGAGATGGAGGATGAATTAGAGGAAGCTGGATTGGATTCTTTAGAACTGGAATGTATGGACGAAGAAGAAAGAAGAGAAGCAATAGAAGATGCAGGATTTGATCCGGATGATTATAATTTTGATTAATATTAAGGCATACAGGACAAGTAGATATAAAAGATAAGGGAGAATAAAAGAATGAAGTACGAGATAATACGGCACATTTCTAAAATAAAGGAATGGAATTCGGTAAGTATACAGTTTAATGAGGTGAAATGGTATAATGGAAAACCTAAATACGATTTGCGCAAATGGGAAGATGGAGAGCCTAAAAAAGGTATTACATTGGAACGTGAAGATTTAGAAACATTATACATTGCACTAGGAAGAGAATTAGGTTATGAACAGCACGATAAAAAAGAGACAGAAGAAATTCCTTTTATAAATAATAGTGTTGAGGAAAATGTGGAAGAACTTATGGATTATAGAAATTTTATAGTTTATGGTGCATATGAAGATTGCATGAAAAAAGGACATGACTGCCAGGACATTACGGTTATAGTACCATATTATTATAATGGAAAGGTTAAGGAAATTAAGCTACCTGCAAGAAAATGTAAAACTTGTAAAAAGTATTATATTTCAAATTATCAATATAATACTTTAATGAAAAAAGGAAGAATTTTATGCCAGGTTGTATCAAAAAAAGAATATGAAGAATATTCCAAAGAACAAGAGGCTGGAGGATTGAGTGAACAATCAATTCTTAAAATAGTTGGATATACAGTAAATTCAAATGACGATTATTCAGATGATTATAGACACAACGTTTTGAAATATGCAATAGCTGAGGAGATATTTACAAAAGAAAAAGCAATTAGACATATTAGTTGGCTAATAAAACTTAATGAAAATAAGTCAAATATGGAGGAATCAGTAAAAAAGTGGAGAAGTGATAGAGATTACTTAAGAGGTTATAATGAAAAAAAGCCATTATATGGAGTACATAAATTTATTTGCAACTAAAAATATAATTACTCTGAAACTATTTGAAATTTCATTGTGAAGTCAAATCTATAAGGTTGGGACCCCGGGCCCCAACCTTTTCTATTATCCATCTTTTCAAAATTTCAACCAATATATGGTGTTTTCTTCTAATTTCGATCCACGTCAGAATTCGACATTCAAACACCTCAATAGTAAAATATAACCATAGAGTTTGAAAGGAACAAACCTTTAAATCTTTAAATTTAAAATAAATAAATGCCTTATTGAAAACAGTAGTTTTAGAAACTGACTGCTTTTCAGTAGGGTATTTTTTATTGCAAAAATGGAGGTGTCGTATGAATAGTGAAAGCATTTTATTTATTCCACCATAGAGAGGAAAAGGGCAAATAGTTTAATTTAAAAAATTTTTTAGGAGGACAATTATGAATTTAAATTACGAAGAATTTAAGGAAAGAATTAAGGATGACATTAAAGATTATATGGATGAAAAATACAAGGATTGTGAAGTTGTAATCAGAAAAGTTAATAAGACTAACCGTGAGGTTGATGGTTTGAATATGTTGGACATACCGGGATTAAAAAATGCAACACCAACATTGTATGTAAATGATTTATATGAGAAATACGAGAAAACAGGTGATTACGAGGAGGTTGCAAGAATGGCAGCAGAAACAATGGAATATGGAATTAAGTCATTTAACAGTCAGATTAAGGAAGAATGTCTGGATACATCAAAATTAAAAGATAAGGTTTTCTTTTCTCTAATAAATGCTGAGCAGAACAGGGAACTGTTAAATACTGTCCCACACAGAGAATTTGAAGATTTGGCAATTGTATACAGATGGAATATTGGAGCAGGTTCTGATGGAGTTTACACAAATCTTGTTGACAATGATTTGGCAAAGAAGGAAGGTCTTACAGAAAATGATTTGTACAATGTGGCAAATAAAAACACAAAGGAATTATTACCTGTATTAGTTAAAAATATGAACGAATTCATTAGCGAAATCATGTTTGGTGACAGTGAACTGAGTGGGGAAATGGAGGAAGAGTAATGATGGAAACTCAGGATGAACGCTCAATGTACGTTATAACAAATGAAAGTAAATTGTTCGGAGCAACTTCAATGTTGTATGAGGAGCCACTATATGAATTGGCAGAAAAAATAGGGAGTGACCTGTATATCTTGCCATCAAGTATCCATGAAGTTATTGCCGTATCAGCTGATTTTGGTTCACCTGATGAATGGGCGGAAATGGTGTATGAAATCAATATGGACCAGGTAGACATTAATGACCGACTTTCAAATTAGGTGTATTGCTATGACAAAGATTTAAGGACATTAAGACTTGCAACAGATACTTTGGCAGGTGAAGACATTGAGGTAACTAATGTAGAAAAAAATCGGAAGATACACTGATACAGATATCAAAAGATAATAGTCATAACCAGCGTTATTTAAAGAAGATTATTTCTGTACTTCTTATTGCTGTGGGAGTATTTGCTATTACTCTTGGAATCATGGTATGTAATAAATTGCGGCAACCACAAAATTATATAGAAGCAGTAGATCCGGATAGTGTAGAAATGAAAACGGCTGAATTGTTGTCCGGAATTGATGGAACCATGATGTTTCGATACAATTCAAAAGATACATTTCAAGCATTATACGTTTACTTGTCAGAATATCATTCTGGAAAACGAGTTTCTCATAAACGAGTTTTGGAACTTTCCTATGAGGACGTGAAATCTGCAAAAAATGGATTGATTGTCATCACTCCGGATTTTGATAATTTTACTGCAAAGCTTATTGCAGCAGATGAATATTCAAAATATATGACAGAAATGCCAATCTTGGAAGGTGTTGCAAACAGAGAATATTATGGAAGATCTGCGACCTCTATAGAGAACAAAAGCACGATAGAGTACGGAACAGAGCAAGGCTTGGCAGCACTGATCTATGGCGAACAAGGAGTGAGTTCGTTGCCAATACAGGACATTACAGGAGAATACATAGATACAGATAATGAGTATATGTATTATTATTCGGCTGAGTTTGTAAAATAAGAATAGCAAAAGTGAGAAGAGGATATCACAAATCATTGTTTTGATAATTCGGTGGTATCCTCTTTGTGGATTTCAGAATTTGTTTCTCAGCTTTCGGTATTCTCTCGGCGAATATCCTTTCAACTTGTGAAAAAGCCGACTGAAATAAAGCTGGTTATCATATCCGACAATCTTAGAAATCTCATTGATGGAAT
>OLWA01000537.1_pt1 | contig 47004 bp, 41 predicted proteins | sample 1673251 | NCBI WGS metagenome assembly OLWA01 (sample SAMEA3178937, study PRJEB25190) | human gut metagenome | biome: human gut; feature: human-associated habitat; material: faeces | place: Austria | collected 2013 | reverse complement strand
CCCCGACCCTCTGCTTGTAAGGCAGATGCTCTGAACCAGCTGAGCTAAGCGCCCGATAATTATTATCGGTACTTTCGCCTGAAGAACACCGGGATTTTGTTGAGTGGGCGCTGAGGGATTCGAACCCCCGACCCTCTGCTTGTAAGGCAGATGCTCTGAACCAGCTGAGCTAAGCGCCCGATAATTATTATCGGTACTTTCGCCTGAAGAACACCGGGATTTTGTTGAGTGGGCGCTGAGGGATTCGAACCCCCGACCCTCTGCTTGTAAGGCAGATGCTCTGAACCAGCTGAGCTAAGCGCCCGTGTTCCTTGTCGAAAGCGATGCAAAGGTACAACGAATTTTTGAACTACCAAACATTTTGGGCAGAAAAAATCAAGGAATTTTCATTTTTATTGCGTAATTTTGTGGCATCCAATCATTTTACAACTTCAAATTTTTCTCATGCAACTGACACAACTTACTGCAATTTCTCCGATTGACGGTCGTTACCGCAGTAAATGCGAGCGACTTGACGAGTATTTTTCCGAATATGCCCTTATCCGTTACAGGGTGAGAGTGGAGGTTGAATATTTCATCGCCCTCTGTGAAATCCCGCTGCCTCAGCTTGCGGGGGTTGACCACGGCGTATTTGCGAAATTGCGCGACATATATAATAATTTTACTGTAGAAGACGCGTCACGCATAAAGGAAATCGAGTCGGTGACCAATCATGACGTGAAGGCTGTCGAGTATTTCCTAAAGGAGCGTTTTGACGCGCTTGGTCTCAGTGCTTGCAAAGAGTTTATTCATTTCGGTCTCACTTCCCAGGACATCAACAACACATCTGTGCCGATGTCGCTCAAGGAGGCATTGCGCGATGTCTACCGTCCGCTTCTTGTCGAGCTGATCGAGCATCTTGAGGCCCGTGCCGATGAATGGCAGTCGCTGCCCATGCTCGCCAAGACCCACGGTCAGCCCGCGTCGCCTACACGCCTGGGCAAGGAGATACGTGTGTTCAGCTACCGTCTGCGCCGTCAGCTCGCGATGCTTGACGCCGTGCCCGTCAGCGGAAAGTTCGGTGGCGCTACCGGTAATTTCAACGCTCATCTTACTGCCTACCCTTCAATCGACTGGAGAGAGTTTGCAGCGTCGTTTCTCAGCGAGCGTCTCGGCATAGAGCGTGAGGAATACACCACGCAGATTTCCAATTATGACAATCTTGCCGCAATCTTTGACGCGCTGCGCAGAATCAACACTATAATACTTGACCTCGACAAAGATATGTGGCAATACATATCCATGGAATATTTCAAGCAGAAAATCAAGGCAGGCGAGGTCGGCTCATCGGCAATGCCTCACAAGGTGAATCCGATTGACTTCGAGAACTCTGAGGGCAACCTCGGCATGGCCAATGCCATCCTTGACCATCTTGCGATGAAGCTTCCCGTATCGCGTCTGCAGCGTGACCTGACCGACTCTACGGTGCTCCGCAACATCGGTGTGCCTCTCGGTCACATGATGATTGCGCTCGCGTCGACACTCAAGGGCCTTAACAAGCTGCTGCTTAATGAAGCCGCAATCAACCGCGACCTTGACGACATGTGGAATGTCGTTGCCGAGGGCATCCAGACCATACTCCGCCGCGAAGGTTACCCCAAGCCTTACGAGACATTGAAGGAGCTTACCCGCGTCAACACTACCGTCACCGCTGAAAGCATTGCCGCGTTCATTGATACTCTCAATGTGAGCGACGAGGTGAAGGCAGAGCTCAAGCGTCTGTCGCCTCACACTTATACCGGATATTGATCCGTAGCTCTATGAAAAAGATAGTCTATATGCTTGCCGCCGCGTCTTTAGCGGCGGCATCGCTTACTTCCTCCCGTCCTGCCGGAGATGCCGAGGCACGCAGATGGATGGAGAGCGGAGTGTGGGACAACGGTTGGCATGTCGCCGTACATCCGTCGGTGAATCCTGACGAATTTTACGGTCAGTACACTAAAAACAAGGAACTCTGGGACACGATGTTTAGCTATCTTGCCACTCTTGACCTTGACTCGCTGCCGACCGGACGCATAGACCTTGTGCCGGGGCGTTGCTGGATCAAGATGAGCGAATACACACCCCGTGAGGAAAATGATGTAAACATCGAGCAACACCATAACTTCATTGACCTGCAATATACGTTGCGCGGTGAAGAGAAGATGGGTTATGCTTACGATGTGACCGTGAAAAACGAGTATAATCCCAAGAAGGATGTGGCGCATTTTAACTCCGACAGCGTAGACTGGTTTGTAGCCGGACCGGAGGCGTTTTATCTCTTTTTCCCTACCGACTATCACCAGCCTTCGGTCAGGACTTCCGACAATCCGGGAGTAAGCCGCAAGCTTGTGTGTAAGATTGAGTATATCCGCTGATTGCGTCCTATACAATAAAGAGACCGGGAGCTGCCGATGGTCATTGATTGATTACGGCGGTGTCCCGGCTTTTTGTTGTCATGGAAGGCATTTAGCGATGATTTGCAAAATAAGTGTGTCATAATCGGTATTCACCTCCGGTTTTGATTAAAAATCCCTAAAAACCACCTTAAGTAAATGCCGGAGGCTAATATCGGGATAATTATTTTTTATAATTATATTGTGGCAGTCGAAGAAAAGTTTTAATTTTGCACTGTTTAGAAAAGATTGTATACGTATGATATACAGCAGATATGAAGAGTAGTAAATTAAAATCTTATTAATCAATTAAACTGAACTTAGACAAAGCAACGACGCCGAGAGGCTTGACATCTGTTTTACAGTTACTTACTTAAAGGAATTAATGCATTATGGACAGCAACGAAGAAAAGAAACCGAAACGACCGAGAATCGGGGAGAACCGCATCGCAGCCTCGTCGGAGGGAGATACTGCAATTTTTGGTAAAGTGGAAAATGACCATGCGGGTGATTATCACCAGGGTGGAGAATCAGCGCCTCGCCGCGAATATGGAAGTTACGACCGTCCCTATCAGCCCAGAAACAATTACAACAATCGTCAAGGCGGCTATAACAACAACCGTCAGGGTGGATATGGCAACAACCGTTACAACAATCAGGGAGGATACAACAACCGTCAGGGTGGCTACGGCAACAACCGTTACAACAACCAGGGCGGCTATCAGCCCCGTCAGCAATATCAGTCTCCGGCTGTGACAGAAGGTGCTGAAAACAGCGCTGCAGAGCATGGCTCAGCCGAGGGATTCACTCCGTCAACCCAGCAGGAGGGCGGCTACAACCGCTATAACAACCAGGGCGGCTACAACAACAACCGTCAGGGCGGCTACAACAATAATCGTCAGGGCGGTTACAACAACAACCGTCAGGGTGGCTACAACAACAACCGCCAGGGCGGCTACAACAACAACCGTCAGGGTGGCTACAACAACAACCGCCAGGGTGGCTACAACAACAATAACCGTCAGGGTGGCTACAACAACAATAACCGTCAAGGCGGCTATAACAACAATAACAACCGCCAGGGCGGCTATAACAACAATAACCGTCAGGGTGGCTACAACAACAATCGTCAGGGAGCCAACCGTCAGGGTAGCAATCGTCAGAACTTCGGCATGCCGCGTCAGGGCAAGAGCTTTGTGCCGCGTCCCAAGCGCATTGAATATGAAATGCCGATACCCGATCCCAACGAGCAGATACGCCTTAACAAGTTTATGGCTAACGCCGGAATATGCTCGCGTCGCGAGGCCGACGAGTTTATCCAGCAGGGGCTTGTCAAGGTCAATGGCGAAGTGGTGACCGAGCTCGGAACAAAGATTTCCCACAACGATGTAGTGGAGTATGATGAGAAGGTAGTGACTCTGGAAAGCAAGTGCTACATCCTTCTTAACAAGCCGAAAGATTGCGTTACCACAAGTGACGACCCCAATGGCAGGACTACTGTTATGGACCTTGTCAAAGGTGCTTGCAACGAGCGCATATACCCGGTCGGTCGTCTTGACCGCAACACCACCGGTGTGCTTCTTCTCACCAATGACGGTGATCTCGCGTCCAAGCTCACTCATCCCAAGTATGTCAAGAAAAAGATATACCATGTATGGACCGACAAGGATATCGCGGAAGACGACATGCAGGCAATCGCCGACGGCATAGAGCTTGAAGACGGACCGATTCATGCCGATGCTATAAGCTATGCCACTGAGACTGACCGCAATCAGGCGGGCATAGAGATTCATTCCGGTCGTAACCGTATTGTGCGCCGTATATTCGAGAGCCTCGGATATCACGTCACCAAGCTCGACCGCGTATATTTCGCCGGACTCACCAAGAAGAATCTTCCTCGCGGACGCTGGCGCTATCTCACCCAGGAAGAGGTTAACTTCCTCAAGATGGGTTCATTTGAATAATTTATTTACCAATTGCAATGAAAAGAACTAAGATAACCGACCTTTTTAAGCCTGAGTATCTCGGCAAGGAAGTGTGTGTGATGGGGTGGGTGCGTACCCGCCGAGGCAACAAGCATGTGCAGTTTGTTGCCCTGAATGATGGTTCTACGGTTAAAAACGTGCAGATTGTGTTTGACATGACACAGTTTACCGACGAGCAGCTGAAACCTATCACCACCGGTTCCTCGATTAAGGTCGACGGTGTGCTTGTAGAGTCGATGGGCAAAGGTCAGAGCGTCGAAGTCCAGGCTAAGTCGCTTGAGATATTCGGAACAGCCGATCCTGAGAACTATCCGTTGCAGAAAAAGGGTCACACCCTTGAATTCCTGCGCGAGAAAGCTCATCTTCGTCCACGCACCAACACTTTCGGCGCCATACTCCGTGTGCGCAGCGCTCTTGCATTTGCCATCCACAAGTTTTTCCAGGAAAGAGGTTTCTTCTATCTGAACACGCCTCTTATCACTGCGAGCGACTGTGAGGGTGCAGGTGCAATGTTTCAGGTGACCACGCTTGACCTTAACAATATTCCTAAATGTGATGACGGAAAGGTCGACTATTCAGCCGACTTCTTCGGCAAGCCTACCGCCCTCACCGTCTCGGGTCAGCTTGAAGGCGAGCTTGGTGCTACTGCTCTTGGCGCAATCTATACTTTCGGACCGACATTCCGTGCCGAAAACTCCAACACTCCGCGTCACCTCTCGGAGTTCTGGATGATTGAGCCTGAGGTAGCCTTCTTCGACATCACCGACAACATGGATCTTGCCGAAGACTTTATAAAATATTGTATCGCCTATGCGCTTGAACATTGCAAAGATGACATCGACTTCCTTGCCGAACACTATGATGCGGAACTTGTCGACCGTCTTAAATTTGTCCTTGACAATGAGTTTGTGCGCTTGACCTACACTGAGGGTGTGAAGATTCTTGAGGAATCGGGTCACAAGTTTGAATTCCCGGTTTATTGGGGCGCCGACCTTCAGAGCGAGCATGAGCGTTTCCTTGTCGAGGAACACTTCAAGAAGCCTGTCATACTTACCGATTATCCTAAGGAGATAAAGGCGTTTTACATGAAGCTGAATGAAGATGACAAGACTGTGCGTGCGATGGACGTGCTTTTCCCGAAAATCGGAGAGATAATCGGCGGTTCAGAGCGTGAGGAGAACTTTGATAAGCTGAGCAAGCGAATCGAGGAGCTTGATATCCCGATGAAAGACATGTGGTGGTATCTTGACACCCGTCGTTTCGGTACTGTGCCTCATGCAGGATTCGGTCTCGGATTTGAGCGTCTTGTGCTTTTCGTGACCGGTATGACCAACATCCGCGATGTCATTCCGTTCCCGCGTACTCCCAACAACGCAGAATTTTAAGCGAAATACATGAGTATATAAGAAGAGCCGGGTTTATGCCCGGCTCTTCTGTTTTTGTCGACTTTCGTCTCGGGAAGGTCATAGACCGAATGTCTTTTTTATAGGTTCTATCATGTCAAGTTTTTCCCAGGTGAAGAGCTCCACTTCGATAGTCTTGGTCGGCTCGTATTTTGACTCAAAAGTCTTCTTTACGATTTGTGGTTCACGCCCTACGTGTCCATAAGATGCGGTCTCCTGATAGATGGGAGCGCGGAGTTTCAGCCGCTTTTCTATCGCATTGGGTCGCATGTCAAACAATTCGTTGACTTTTTCTGAAATCTCTGCGTCGCTCATCGCCACGTTTGCAGTGCCGCGCGTGTTTACATACAGGCTTACCGGACGGGCTACACCGATGGCATAGGCAACCTGCACGAGGGCCTCGCGCGCCACACCTGCGGCAACGAGGTTCTTGGCTATGTGGCGGGCTGCATATGCTGCAGAACGGTCTACTTTCGAGGGGTCTTTGCCTGAGAATGCACCTCCGCCGTGGGCGCCTCTTCCGCCATAGGTGTCCACGATAATCTTGCGTCCGGTAAGTCCGGTGTCGCCGTGAGGACCGCCGATGACAAATTTTCCTGTAGGATTCACGTGCAGAATCAGCCTGTCGTCAAACAGTGCTTTCACGTCGGCGGGAAGCTTCTCTTTGACACGCGGCAGGAGAATGGTTTCTATGTCGCTGCGTATTTTGGCGAGCATCATCTCGTCAGCCTTTTCCTGGCTGCCGGCGTCTTCTGCGGGAATGAACTCGTCGTGCTGGGTGGAGATGACTACCGTGTGGATACGCACCGGTTCGCCCTGAGGCGAATATTCCACAGTCACCTGGCTTTTAGCGTCGGGACGCAGATACTTCATCTCAATGCCTTCGCGGCGTATTGCCGACAGCTCGCGCAGCAACAAGTGGCTCAGGTCAAGCGGCAGCGGCATGTAATTGGGCGTTTCGCTACAAGCGTAGCCAAACATCATGCCCTGGTCGCCCGCGCCCTGTTCTTCTTCAACAGCTCTTTCAACACCTCGGTTTATGTCGGCGCTCTGCTCGTGAAGAGCCGAGAACACTCCGCACGCGTTGCCGTCAAATTTCAGCTCGCTTCGGTCGTAGCCTATGTTGTTGATAACTCTGCGGGTCACGTCCATGAGGTCGATGTATGCATTGCTCTTCACCTCGCCGGCAACTACTACCTGACCGGTGGTTACAAGAGTTTCACACGCCACCTTTGAATTTGGGTCATGGGCGAGAAATTCATCAAGTATGGCATCGGAAATCTGGTCGGCAACCTTGTCGGGATGCCCTTCCGATACCGATTCAGATGTAAAAAGATAATTTTCCATATTGTTTTTGTCGGTTTATATCGTTGTAATAAAAAAATCTCCACGTCGGCAGATTGCCGGGCGGAGCAAAATCTATTCAAAAACCTTATGGATTTCAATAATAAAATCGTGCGGTTTTAGCATTTTTTTTAGTGGTTGCAAGCAGCCAAATTTCTCCACCCGGATAAATCATCCGATAATTGTGCCGCAAAGTTACGTCATTTTCAGCTAATGCCCAAATATACATTGTTAAAAAATAGTGCGGAATCCACCGGCAAGGTGAATTTGCAGGTGGTGCGGCAAAATTATGTCAAGAGCATGCTCTACGTGACATGCTGTCAGTAGGCATAGTAATATATGTACCCGCCGTAGTCGAGGTCGAAGAGTTCGAGAGTGTTGCCATAAACATCCCACTGGTAGCTCCACGTGTCGCCCCATCCGTCGTTGGGATATATCCATAGGTTATAATCGTCAGCCTCCCAGGTGATTGACGTGGAGGAATTGGTATAAAAGTCGGTGTAAACCCCTGTGCCGTTGGCATAAAAAGTAAAACTTGACGAGTGGTCGTCACTCATCCATGAGCCTAAAAACGGTGCGTCATAATAGTAGTAATCGTCATCGGGGTCACATGAGGTCAAGGTTATCGACATCATGGCGATGAGCATGCTGATTAACAGGGTCTTCTTCATTCCGGAATCATTTATTTATAGTTTCAACATAAAATTTCAACAAAATTAGCGTAACTTTGTTGAAACACGAAAGAAAACTTTATGAATCTGACGTCTATTATCCGCCCGCTGTTTACCCGTCGAGCGCGCATTGCCTACCGCAACGCGCTTGATGCAGAGACTGTGCAGCGGCGTGAACTCGCTGACCTCCTTGCTTGTGGTCGTGGCACGGTAGCCGAGGAGTTGTTTGGTTTTCGCGGTGTGAAATCCTATGAAGAGTACAGGGAGCGTGTCCCCCTCCACGATTATTCCGACCTGCGTCCGCTTGTGCTACGCATGATTGATGGCGAACGTGACGTGTTATGGCGTGGCGTGACTCGCAATTTTGCCCAGTCCTCCGGCACATCTGACGGAAAGAGCAAATATGTGCCTGTCACCCGTGATTCGTTTAGCCGCAATCATTATGCCGGCGGCTTTGATGTAGTGGCTCGCTATCTGACATTATACCCTGACAGCCGCATGTTTGACGGCAAAGGCTTTATCCTCGGAGGAAGCTTTGCCAATGAGCTTAATCTCCCCGAGGGGGTAGTCGTGGGTGACCTCTCTGCCAATCTCATAGAAAATATCAACCCCCTTGCCAACATGGTCAGGATTCCGTCAAAGCGGGTAGCCTTGATGGAAGACTGGTCGCGCAAGCTCCCCGCGCTTGTCAAGGCTTCGCTTCATGAAAATGTCACCAATCTGTCGGGAGTGCCGTCATGGTTCCTTACAGTGTTGAAAGAGGTCATGAAGGCTTCGGGTGCATCGGAACTGCATGAAGTGTGGCGCAACCTTGAGGTGTTTTTCCATGGTGGAATAGCGTTTGAGCCTTACCGCGAGCAGTATAATCATATAATTGACCCGGCGCGCATGCGCTATCTTGAGACATACAATGCGTCAGAAGGATTTTTTGCCGTGCAGTGTGACATCGACACTCCGGGCATGTTGCTGCTGATGGATATCGGGGTGTTTTATGAATTCATCCCTCTTGATGCCAACGGCAAGGAGACCGACCGTGCGCTTGCCGCCTGGGAGGTGAGCGAGGGCGCCACATATTCCCTTGTGATAACGTCATGCAACGGGCTTTGGCGCTATAAACTCGGCGATACGGTGACCGTCACCTCGGTCAATCCTCTCAAGATTGTCATAAGCGGCAGGACAAAACATTTTATCAATGCGTTTGGGGAGGAACTGATGGTGCATAATGCCGATGCTGCTATCACGGCGACATGCCGCAGTCTTGGCTGTGAGATAGCCAATTATACGGCGGCACCGATATATGCCGGCGACCGTACGCGAGGCCGACATGAATGGCTTATTGAGTTTTCAAAGGAGCCGGTGGCGCTAGAGCGGTTTGCCGACGAACTTGACAGTAATCTCCGTAAAGAAAACTCCGACTATGACGCCAAACGTTCCGGCGGCATATTCCTCGACAGACTCACTGTAGTCAAGGCGCCTCAGGGACTCTTTGACCGATGGCTCGCCTCTACGGGCAAGCTCGGGGGACAGCGCAAAGTGCCTCGGCTTACTAATGACCGGCGACTTATGGAGTCGATGCTGAAGCTGATGGGATAAGTGGATTATTAAACAAATATTAAAATATTATTATCATGAAATTACACAGGATTCTTGCAACGGTGTTGACCGGTTTATGTGTACTCGGAGTTTCTGCCGAGGTGAAATATGTATTTTATCTGATAGGTGACGGTATGGGCATGGGGCATGTCAATGCCGCTCAATATTATAATCGTATAGTGAGAGGTGCCGACGAGCCATTGCTGATGATGCAGTTTCCGGTGGCTTCTCAGGCATGGACCTATTCTGCGTCAGCACCGGTGACCGATTCTGCCGCTGCTGGCACGGCTTTGTCTACAGGATATAAGACAAAAAATAATATGCTCGGACTTGCGCCTGACTCGGTGGAGCATTATGTGTCAATCGCGCGTGATCTCAAGGATGCCGGATGGGGTGTTGGCGTGCTGACTTCTGTCGCGCCCGACGATGCGACTCCGGCTGCATTCTATGCTCATCAGCCCGCGCGATGGATGTATTATGAAATTGACAAGGAGGCGGTAGCCTCGGGCTATGACTTTCTTGGCGGAGCGTCGCTGCGTGGCGTGGCTGACAAGGAAGGCAAGCCTAACGAGGTGCCGGCGATGATTAAGGACGCAGGTATAGAAATTGCCTATGGCACAGAGGCGGGTTCTGAACTTGCCGGTAAGGTCGACCGTCTGTGGGTGTTAAGCCCGGAAAATGTGTGGGGCAACGGTAATAATATCGGATATACGATTGACTCGATACCAGGAGCCATGAATCTGCCGTCGCTCACCAAAGTCGCTCTCGACCATGTGTCGGCAAAGTCGCCCGATAAATTTTTCATGATGATTGAAGGTGGAAACATCGACCACGCCGCCCATGCCAATGACCCCGGCGGAGTAATCAAGGAGGTGCTTAACTTCCAGGATGTAATCCGTGTCGTATATGATTTCTATCTTGCCCATCCCGAAGAGACGCTCATCGTGATTACCGCCGACCATGATACAGGCGGCATGGCTATCGGTCACCCCGACCATTACGGATATGTGGACCTCGCACTCGTGGATACCCAGCGTATAAGCAAAGACCGCCTCGCCGACTATTGCCGCGACATAGTGAAGGATGGAAAGACTATATCGTGGGATGAGATGCGTGACCTCTTGCAGTCTAAGCTCGGCTTCTGGACGGCTGTCCCTCTTACCGAAGAGCAGACCAACCGCCTGCGTGCCGCGTTTGACCGCACTTTTCTGGCGCGTGAGTCAAATGATGAAAAGGGGCTTTATAACACATTCAGTGAGTTTGTCATCGAAGCTTTCAGAATCTATAATTACTGGGTGGGCACTGACTTCATAAGCCATAACCACACGGCAAATCCGGTGCCGGTATTTGCCATAGGAAACGGCTCTGAGAAGTTTACCCACGTGGTCAACAATACCGACATCCCCCGGATAATCCGCTCTCTGACCCTCGGCGAATAATCGCCGGGGTCTAAAAGTAGCGGCAGTTATGTCGGATTTGGTGTCGGCCGGATTGTGGGATTTGGATTTTCGGGAGAAATTTGCTACCTTTGTAATCCGTTATGAAATACGGTTTTGACAACGAGAAATATCTCAAAATTCAGTCCGAACATATTCAGGAGCGTATAGCTCAGTTCGGCAACAAGCTTTACCTTGAACTCGGAGGTAAGCTTTTCGATGACCACCATGCAAGTCGTGTGCTTCCGGGATTCCAGCCCGACAGCAAGTTGCGCATGCTTTCAAAACTTAGCGACCGCGCTGAGATTGTGATTGTAATCAGTGCGCTCGATATTGAAAAAAACAAGGTGCGCACCGACCTCGGCATCACTTATGACATGGATGTGCTGCGCCTGCGCACAGAGTTTCAGAATCGCGGCTTCCTGGTAAGTTCAGTCGTGATTACCCATTACAACGGGCAGAGCAGTGCCGACTCATTCAGAAAGCGTCTCGAACGCATGGGAATCAACGCCTATTACCATTACATCATTGACGGCTATCCTACCAACGTGGAGCTTATCGCCTCCGATGAGGGTTTTGGAAAGAATGATTACGTAGAGACTACTCGTCCTCTCGTGATTGTGACAGCTCCGGGTCCGGGCAGCGGCAAGATGGCGGTGTGTCTCAGTCAGCTTTATAATGAACACAAACGTGGTATAGAGGCGGGGTACGCCAAGTTTGAGACATTCCCTGTATGGAGTCTCCCACTGAAACATCCGGTCAATATAGCCTATGAGGCGGCTACCGCCGACCTTAACGACGTCAATATGATTGACCCGTTCCATCTGGAGGCTTATGGAAAGACTGCTATCAACTATAACCGTGATATTGAGATATTCCCTGTCCTTAACTCTTTGTTTGAGGAAATTTATGGCGAGAATCCATATAAGTCGCCTACCGACATGGGCGTGAACATGGTAGGATTCTGCATAAATGACGATGAGGTGTGTCGTGAGGCGTCTAAAAACGAGATTATCCGTCGTTACTATACCGCCCTTAACAACCTTGCCCTTGGTGATGGAAATGACAGCGAGGTCAATAAGATCGCATTGCTGTTCAAGCAGGCGAAGATAGACGCGTCTTACCGTCGTCCGGCTGTTGCGGCAAAAGAGCGCGCGGAGCGGAGCGGTGTACCATGTTCTGCGATTGAACTTGCCGACGGGACTATCATCACGGCTGAGACAAGCGAATTGCTTGGACCGAGCGCGGCTCTCATCCTTAATGCCATCAAGCATCTTGCCGGGATAGACCACTCGGTAAAACTAATCCCGCAGTCGATGATTGAGCCTATACAGCACACCAAGACCTGCTATCTGCGCAGCCGTAATCCGCGTCTTCACACTGACGAAGTGCTTGTCGCTCTGTCAGTATTGAGCAAGGATGACGAGAACTGCCGTCGTGCGCTTGAAGTGCTCCCGGAACTGAACGGATGTCAGGTACATTCGACTGTAATGCTCGGAGAGGTTGACCACAAGATATTCAAAAAGCTTGGCGTAGGGCTTACCTGCGACCCTGTGCGCAAGACAAAGTAAGCCGTCGAGCTTCCATCGCCCTTCAATTGCCGATCGGTTAATCGGCAAATAAATCGGGCGTTGATGCACATACTGTTTAGCGGCAGGGGGTGACCGGAAGGTCACCCCCTGCATGTTTTTGGGCAATTAGCCGGATGTGTATAAGCCGGTGTTTATTCCGTTTTGAGCTTCTTGAGGTTGGGGAGCAGTGCCGCCACTATGCCGAGGAGGGGGGTGTAGGCGCAGAAATTATATATTGCCTCGACTCCGTAGCGGTCGGCGAAATCCCCGAGCACTGCCGACGCGATGCCGCCCACTCCAAATGCAAAGCCGAAAAATAATCCGGAAATCATGCCGAGTTTAGTCGGCAGCAGCTCCTGCGCATAAAGGAGTATTGCCGGGAATGCCGATGACAGCATGAAACCGGCACAGAAACTCAGTATTACGGTAAGCGGCAGATTGACGTGCGGCATAAGAAGGCTGAAGGGTGCTGTCCCGAGAATTGAGATCCATATTACAGGTTTTCTTCCGTAGCGGTCGCCTATCGGGCCTCCCACAAGAGTGCCGGCTGCGGTAGACACGACAAATATGAACAGAAAAATCTGAGACTGTGACACAGAGACACCAAATTTGTCAATCAGATAAAACGTATAGTAGCTTGACAGACTCGCCATATAGATATATTTGGAGAATATCAGCACAATGATGACGCAGATGGTAAAGATTGTCATGCCGCGCGAGAGCGGAAGCACGGCGTGGCGCTCCTCGCGTTTTTGTGACTGCTTTAATGAATTCAGGTAGCCGCGATACCATCGGCAGATAGGGCGCATTGCCCAGAAGCATAGCGCGGCAAACACCAGAAACCACATGACATAACGGCGGTCGTGGGGCGCGACTATAAGGGCTACGAGCAACGGTCCGATGGAGCCTCCGAAATTGCCTCCGACCTGAAATACCGACTGGGCAAATCCGCGTCGTTCATGTCCGGCAAGAGAGGTGATGCGTGATGCCTCGGGGTGAAGAGTCGCTGATCCGAGTCCAATCATGAATACAGCGATAAGCACTCCTGTCAGCGATGAACTGAAGGCAAGCAGCACAATTCCTATCGATGTGCTTATCATGCCTGCCGGCAGGCTCCATACAAACGGACGTTTGTCAAACACATAGCCTACGACTGGCTGAAAAATAGATGCCGCGAGCTGATAGACGAGCGTGATAAGTCCAATCTGCGTGAAATTGATGTCAAGGTCACTTTTAAGCATCGGATATACAGCGGTGATGACCGATTGCAGCAGGTCGTTCAGGCAGTGTGCTGCACTGAGTGCAAGCAATACATGAAATGTAGGCATCGATGTCAGACGCCTTATCTTTTCAGTGAGAATCATAAGTAACTCTTAAAAATTAATCTATGTCAACTAAAAACAGTCTTGAATATTGATTATGCGTTCTACGACATAGAGAGCCACGATGTCTTTGCGTGAAACGTCCATGTCGTCGTAAGCTGTGTTGGCGCTGCGCAATATGACCTTTGACGGGTCATGATGTCGGCGCACATATTTTACTACCCTCCTGTTTTCCATAATCACGACGTATATTTGTCCCCAAAGGATGTTTTCGGTGTCACTCTGTGGGAGAAATGCCACGTAGCCGCCATTTTCAATCTTCGGTTTCATGGAGTCGCCCTTTGCCCTTACTACAATCCATTCGGGGTTCAGATGGGGAAAATTCAGTTTACCGATTACATTTTCTTCGGTAAATGCGCGTGACATCTCTGTGCAACCTGCCGCCACGTCAATGTCGTAGACAGGTATTCCGTCGCTTCGGTAGTCGGTGCATATTTCCGCTACCTGCACTTCCGATGCATGATTGCTCTTTTCAAATGGCAGTCCGGTGCCGTCGCGCAGCCAGTCTTTTGATACATTAAGGTTGACTACCACGCGGTTGAGGAGGGCATCGCTTACAGGGAGCTTGCCGCTGAGGTATTTTGATACATTTGACGGGTCAATGCCAATAAGTTTTGAGAATGCCACTTGCGAGAGGTGGCGAAGTTCCATGAGATAACGGATTCTTCCTATTATCAGCTGGTTTTTGTCGGTCGGTGTTTCCATATAATATCGGTTTGTGTTGCAAATATACATATAATATTGTAAAACACCAACGGATGAGTTGATAAAAAACAACCGGTTAGTTTACCGGAGTGATTTTTGACTGAAGCGGATACCATAGATAGCCGTTGACAGTCGTTCCCGGATACATCTTTCGCAGATTGTAGACATAACCGCGCACCTGAGTTATGTATTTTTTAGGCTCTTCTTCTCCGAATTTATAGTCAATCACGTCTATTATGCCGTCGCCGCGCCACACAACTCTGTCAGGGCGGTATCGGCGTGTGGCCCCGCTGTTGTCGTTGACGATAAAGGCGCGCTCGTTAAGCAGACGTGTGAACCCGTTGAACCACGCAGTGACATTCCTGTCAGAAAGAGCCTCGGTGATTGTATTAACGTATTCGGGGATTTCTTCTTCAGTCAGGTAGCCTTTCATGGCGTGGCGTCTTACCGAGCGCACTATGTCGCGTGGGGTGCGTATCAGGCTCATTATATTGTGAAGTATGATGCCTTTCTGGCGAGGCAGCGACATCTCGTCGAGATCTTCGATGCGGCTGAGGTCCCATATGCTGTCATTGTCAAGCGACATGTAGGGAGGCATCTTCACAGCGCTGTTGTCGACCTTTTCTTTCTCATGGCGCGACGTTGGGTTGCCAAATGAAAATAGTCCTTCGCCGTCGGTAAAAGGGGCGAGCGCAGTGTGATAGTCGCGGTTTTCGCCAAAACGGTCAATCCACTGCTCTGTTGTGCTGTCGAGTGCTATTCTCATTAATCCGTGAACTGAGCTGTCGCTCGGCTTGCTGACTCTCTTGTAGCCGATTATCAGTTCATTGACAGCACGGGTGAAAGCGACGTAGGTCTTGTTGAGAATGTCAATTGTCGACTTCTTGGCAAAGGTGGAATACTGGTCAGCAAATTCTCCGTTTTCAAGGATTGAGGTGGTCGCAAGGGGTATAAACGGCGGCAGATTCTCTTTTTTGAACTGCGCGAAGATGCCCAGCGGCATGTCGTTGTCATCGGATGTTTTGAACCATTCGATATTTTTGGATGACTGGAAACTCCAGTCTATAATAGGCACGTGTACACAGGGGAATTCAAGTCCCTTGGATTTGTGTATGGTCATTACGCGGATTGCGTTTACCTCCGAGGGGATAGCGAGCGCGCATTTTTCTTTTCCGAAACTGTTCCACCATTTCATGAATGAATGGAGGTCGCCTTCGCTTCCTTCACAGAAGTCGGTGACGACATCCTGAAATCCGCTGATATATACATTTTCCGCCTCGCGCATTTCTTCTGAAATGTAGCGGCTTATGATTCTCTCGACGATGGAGGGCAGGTTGATGCATCTCATGTCGGCTGCTTCATTGGCTGTGCTGTCGCCTTCCGTGGCGGCATCGTCGTTGAAGGTCAGTTCAATCGCGGTCAGCCTGTCGACGCCTTTGGAGAGATGGAAATGATAGCGGCTCAGTATCGTCGCCAAGGGAAGATGGCGGCGCGTCTCTTCAGCTTCAGGCTCGTCGGGGGCAAACATTGTCTGTTGCGCATCGAGGAATGACAACACGCTCGTGATGATTCTTACAGCCGCCGATGAGGATATGGTCAGGGCGTCGTCCGACATTATCTGAAGGTCTTTCAGCTCCGGTATATCCTGCTTGCGGCTCAGCAGATAGTCAATCACTGTCTTTCCGTTGGCATTGGATGACACGAGTATGGCTATGTCACCCATCCTGTAGCCGGAGCCGAGCTGCCGGACAATATCCTTGGTCATGTTGTCGAGCGCGTCATCGGCATTGTCGTAGGGTGTGGCCTTGACATAGCCGTGCATGTCGCTGCGGGCGATGCGCTGGACTACATTTGAGTAAATATCTGACAGGTCTTTTGCTTCCGAGATGTAGCTGAACAGAGTGTTGTTGAATCTCACCACTTCGCTGCTGCTTCTCCAGTTGGTGTTTTCTTTCGGGTTGTTGCCTCTTATTTCTGACTGTCGGGAAAACTCTTCCGGCACAATCTTTACAATCAGGTCGGGGTCGGAGTTACGGAAACGGTAGATTGACTGCTTCTCATCGCCGATTATGAGGTTGTCATTGTCGGTTGAGAGACTCTCTCTTACAAGGGCTCGCAGGTTGGCCCACTGTAGCCTTGACGTGTCTTGAAACTCGTCGATAAGAAAGTGACGGAGCCTTACTCCGAGGCGGTCATATATGAAGGGGGCTTCCGCCTCGCTTATGATGCGGCGCAGTATATCGTTAGTGTCGCTTAACAATATGGCGTTGTTCTCGTTTTTGAACTCTGCCGCCCGACGTTGTATCTCACCGATTACACCGAGATTGTAGACATTGGTGCGCAGAATTTTGAGAAGGCTGATCGAGTCATAGACTCTCACTGCTTCAACAGCCAGTTCAGCCGCAAGATTTAGAATGTCGGAGTCGGGACACTTGTTTTTCTTGTAAAGCGCTTCCGGATTTTCTAAGGCAGCGCGTACTCTTTTCCCGGGGCCGTTGCCCCAGCTGCCCTCAGACCATGACTTGAATGCATCACCGCAATCTTTCATCATCCCGGCAACCGCATCGGCTGATACAAGCGATTTATAGCATTCGTTGGCAAGACTGAAGAAGTCAGACTCAAGCTTCCTGCCCAGGGTGCTGATTTCTCTTGCAAATTCAAGGGTGCGTGAGATATCCTCAAGATAACGGTCTATTTCGGTGGCATTGAGCTTATAGGTCTCGGTAAGCACCTTAGAAGTGAATTTGACAAGCGTGTCGACCAGATTGGACTTGCGGTTGAATATATTGAAGCTTTTGCCCTCGCTGATATTGTGGCTTATATACTGCTTTATCCAGCTTACGAGAGCTATCATTTCCCGTCGGGTCTCAAAATCGCGGTCGGTCGCGCGGTTGACCGAGGAAAGCATTTCGTTGACGCCGACAGTGATTACGTAATCGTCGCGAAGCTCGACTTCATAGTTCCCGGTGATTTCGGCTTCGCGGGAAAATGTGCGGAGCACTGTCTGGAAAAATGAATCGATTGTGCTTATATGGAAGTTGCTGAAATCGCAGAGCAGTTCGTGAAGCGCTTCGAGCGCTTGGTTTCTGAGGCTTGTGCTGTCAGTGTGCAGTTCGGTGCAGAGGTCTTTCTCGTAAGGGCTTTTTTCCGCCCCGATTCCGGCAAGACATGCGAGCTGATGCACGATGCGTCGTTTCATCTCGTCGGTCGCCTTATTGGTGAATGTTATGGCGAGAGTCGCGCGATGACGGTTTTTCTCGGTGGAGAGCGAGTAGGTGCCTTTTTCGCTCTTTTTGCCGAGAAGCATTTTTATATATGTATAGGTCAGGGTATAGGTCTTTCCCGATCCTGCCGACGCTTTGTGTATGGTAAGCATATGCCGGAGGTCAGATTATTCTTGCCTTGTAGCCCAGTTCTGTCAGCAGGGCAAGTGTCTCCTTGCGCCGGTCGCCTTGTATGAGTATCTCGCCTCCGCGAGCCGAACCTCCTGTGGCGAGCCTCTTTTTGAGCGTGGCGGCAAGGTCAAGCAATGCCTCGTCGGAGTCTTGCCAGCCCGATATTATTGTAGCCTGTTTGCCCCCTCTTCCTTTCTTTTCAAGGATGATGTCAAGCCGGAAAGATTTTGCCGCCGGCTTGTCGCTGTCGGGCGTTTCGATGATTTCGCCTTCGGGCAGGTCGGGATTGGCTTGCAGAAATGCACTGAGTGCTGCATGGAGGTCATTGGACTTCATGGGGCGATGGATTGAGGGGTTAGTTTATTTCGCTTATGCTGTCACTTTCATTTATGTAGTCATCGGTGATGCCGGCCGGCGAGCCGGTTGTGGAGCGCACAATCGATGTCAGAAGTGACAGATGTGGCAGATCCTCTACCGATACATTGTCATAGTAGTTGTGGGCTTCCGCTGAATCGGTGGCATACGCGTCGATATAGCACTGGCGGGCAAGTCCTATGTTGTCTTCACGGTCATCGGTCTCGCCCAGCTTCATGTATAGCATAGAGAGGTTGCATAAGGTGGATGCATCCATTTTCTCTGCATCGTTCTGCTGTTTCCTGATGTCGTCGCAGATGCCTCTCGCTGAATTATAGTCCTGCCGTTCAATGGCAAATTCGGCATGCTGGAGATTCTCCTTGGTGTTGTTGCTGTCACATGACGCAAGCATGATTATTGACAGAATCAACGGTAATGTCAAAAAATGAGGTTTCATAGTCAGATATGGTTATTTTTCAGATTCCTTATGATGGCGTATATACATATAGTCTATGTTGTCTTTGCTGAGAGTGATGGAATGGGCATCGTGGCTGCTTATCTTGCGTGCGATACGCGGGGCGATGTCTCCGGCTATGGCGGTGTCGCCTTTGAGGCGCTTCCGGTTGAGGTCGTTGACGATAATCAGGGAGTCGCCTTGGATTTCCCAGGTGCCGTCGACTTCCATGACAAGCACGTCGGGCGCGATGTTGCGCACAACCGAGGTGCCGTCTTTTTTAAGTTCCAGTACAGGCAGCTCGCTTGACAGCTGGACGTTGTAATAGTCGCCTGCTATCTCCTTTGCCTGTCGCGACATACCGCCGCAAGACCATAGAAGGAGCAGCAACGCGCCTGTTGTCGGAATCTTTTTCATAGAGGGTGACGATTTATCTTTGTAAATACAAATTTAGCAAAAATAATTCAAATACCCAATACCTCACGATAAACAGTTTCTGTTTGGCGTGCGATGTTGTCCCAGTTGTAAGGCGCGAGGTCGTAGTCGCGGTTGATGGCTGGTGATGCAAGTTTGCGCTGTATCGCCTCGGAGAGCGAAGTGATGTCGCCGGTGAGGAAGAAGTCGTCGGTTGATAGCGAATCAAGCTTGTTGGCGGGGATGTCACTGACCACTACATCAAGATTGTAGCTCATGGCCTCAAGCAGGGCTATAGGCAATCCTTCGTGATAGGAGGGGAGGATAAACAGTGCTGCGTTGGTCATTATTTCATTAAGCGGTGAGCCCTTTATGAATCCGGTGAGCACCACTCCGTTGTCGACTGCGAGCTTTTTGAGCCTCCTTGAGTATTCGTCTTCATGGTCGGCGTCACCTGCTATGACAAGCCGGTAGCCGCAATTCCCGAGACGGGAATATGCCTCGATTAAGTCGTGAAACCCTTTTTCTTTCACAAAGCGTCCTATCGCAAGGATATATTTTCCCGGTTCTATGCCGAGCGAGTCGATATAGGCGGTGGAGACCGATTTCTCAGGGATGTTGACCCCGTTGAATATCAATCGGGTATCGGTGCGGTTGTAATTACGGCGCAATATGTCGGCAATCACTTTGGAGATTACTATTACCTTGTTGCTCCAGCGGGTGCCGAATCGTTCGCCTGTCTTTATTACTGTCTTTGCGAGTCTGCCCCATTTTTGCCTGTCATAGTCGGGACCGTGATTTGTCATCACTACTTTCATGCCGAGCAGCCGGGCGAAGGGGACAAGCAGAGAGGGACCTACGGCATGGATGTGCAGAAGGTCGGGATTAAGTGACCGTGCTTTGATTATGGCAAGCGCGGTGTGTACAATCGCCTCGATGCTTTTACGTCGCGGTGCATACACGTCAAGGAGTTTTACTCCGCGGTAATTGCTGATGTGGTTGTTTTCAGTGATGTAAGAGCTTCGCCTGATCACTGTAATGTCGTGTCCCATGGCGGCAAGGCGTGGATAAAGCTCTTCGCAATGGGTCTCGACACCACCGAGTATGCCCGGGATGCCGCGTGTGCCTGTCACTGCTATTTTCATGGTCTTGCCGTTATTCGGTTTTGTCATTCTGAAGATTTCCCTGACGAGGGTCCTGACCTACGTCATACCATTTTTTGTCGAGACACGGTTCGTCGCCTCGCATCACGCGGAGCTTGTTTTTCACTGCCCATAGCGCGGGATGCTTGATGTATTTTTTCATTACCGGGGCGGCTGTGCCTACCATCCAGCAGTTTTTGGGACATTTCCTTACAAGCTCCCTTACTTTTTGAGCCTGTTCGCTGTGCCAGATTTCTTCAAACGAGGCTTTGTGGATGTTGCCCATTGACTCTTTCCAGAATTTCTCTTCAAGTCCGTTGCAAGGATACACCTCTCCCCAAGGATCGATAAAGAAATTGGTTGTGCCTGCCTCGCACGGTAGCATGCGCCGTCCGCCTTCGATATAGTTGATAAGCCCCATGTTAAAAAACGCCCTGAACCATGATTTGGGGTGATTTTCTTTTAATTGCATGGTTATCAGTTGCTTGAAGTTGTCGGTCACCTCCTTTTTGTTGGATATGGAGTTGTCGTCTTTATGGAAGTAGTAGGAGTTGTGGAATGCCGCGGTTGCAAATTCCAGCCCGAGTTCACAAGCCAGTTTGTAGAGGGAAAGCATGTCGTCGGAGTTGTGATTGGACACGGTGCATCCGAATCCGATATCTTTCAGGCCCATTTTTTTCAGGGTCAACAGTGTGCGGAGTCCTTTGTCAAACCCGCCTTCGCGACCACGCAGGTCATCGTTTTTGCGGCTTAGCCCTTCGATTGAGATGCGTATGCCTATCGACGGGAAGCGGCGGGCAAGCTCTATTACACGGTCTTCATACCATCCGGAGGTGGATATGACAATGCGGTCGGTGTGCCTGTAGCATTCCTCGACAATTTCTGCGAGGTCTTCCCTTATAAAGGGCTCGCCACCGGTCAGATTAATGAATTTAAGCCGGGGGAGTGTCTTCAGGTCGGCGGCGGTAATCTCCTCTTTTCTGTCGGTGGGATTTTGCCATATGTTGCACATCTTGCATCTCATCGGACAGCGATAAGTCAATATTATAGATGCGTCAGTAGGTAATTTTACTTCCATAAGCTCCCGTGGTTTGGTGATTTTTTATAAAATAATAACGCAGTTTACCCTTGATATATTTTGCAAAGGGTGTCATAATGGCGGTCGGGAGAGAAACGCGCCAGCGCGTCACGGGATATTTCACTGTTGTCCCATGATGTATCCCATGCTTTTTTTATTGCAGATTTAAGGTTTTCGATGTCGCAAGATGTAAATGTAATTCCGTTGTCATCGGTGATGAGTTCGGGGATGCCGCCTATCTTCGCTCCGAGCACCGGTGTGCCGGCACATAGCGACTCAATGACGCTGAAGGGGTTGTTTTCGTACCATTCCGACGGCACCACTGAAAATCTCGCACCGGCAAGCAATTTGTCGACACCTTCGCTGTCAAGGTGTCCGAGAAACTCAATGTTGCCCTGATTGCCATAACGTTTCCGTAGGTCGGCTTCGAGAGGACCTCCTCCGGCGATCTTGATGTGGTAGGGGAACGTTGAGGCTGATTTAAGAAGCGTCTCTACGCCTTTCTCATGCGATAGTCTGCCGACATAGCAGTAATAGTCGCCGCGTTCAGTCTTTACAGGCGTGACTCGCTTTTTCTCCCATATTGCCGGCGCCAAGAAATTGTTGAGTGTCACGATTTTCTTATCGGGGAAGCCTCCCTGACGCATTTTTGACGCCATGAACTCTGACGGGCAGATGAACATGTCGGTGCATGCCGAGAGTCTGTCGCGACTCCATTTCCCGGCTTCGAGCCATGCGATGGCGCTTGCGGCAAGCGACCCTTTCATGCACCGCTCCTTTATGACATGGCTCTTGTCGCCGCCGATGCACAGCTCACAAGGTTTGCCGTGGCTCAGGCAGGAGTAAGAAGGACATAGAAGCTTGTAGTCGTGCAGGGTCCAGACTACCTTGACCCCACGCTTGCCGGCCAAGAGGGCAAGTTGCGGTGATAGATAGGAGTGGATATTGTTGAGGTGTACGACATCGGGCTTGAACCGGTCAAGGATGGCTGTAAACGTCGAGTTGATGTCGCCCATTCCGAGTGTTCGCCTCACGGCTTTCAGCTTTTGCATCATGCCTCCTGCAAATTGAACCTCAGGCGCAAAATATGGCGTCCATTCCGAAGGTATATTGTCGGAATAGTCCATGGCAAAGACTGCCACTTCATGACCGCGACTGCGCAGCATCTCCTCAAGGTTGAGAAGATACACGCAGTCGCCTCCACGTCTATAATAGAATTTGTTTACAAGCAGTACACGTTGTTTCATGGTTGCAAATATAAGCAAAAAACTTGCTTATGTCAATCGGCTATACCAACATTCCCGATGCTACTGATGAAGCGACGTCGTTGCCAAGGGTTTCGGAAACAATGGCAAATCCAAACAGAAACGCTGATGACGGACCGTTGGCAGTGACGAGGTTGCCGCTGATTACCACGCGGTTATCGATGAATTTTCCTCCGGCGTTGACGAGCTCGTCTTTGAATGACGGGTAGCAGGTGGCTTCCTGTCCGCGAACTACGCCAAGCGGTCCGAGCACAACAGCCGGGGCGGCACAGATGGCTGCTATTTTACCGCCTTTGATCCACTGCTTGTTGATTATGTCGCTGAGGGCGCCGTCGGCGGCAAGGTTGGTTGAACCGGGCATTCCGCCGGGCAATATCAGCCATTCGGCATTATTGGCGTCAATCTCGTTTAATAGCTTGTCGGCTGTCACGGAAACTCCGTGGGCGCCTTTTACTGTCTTATCCTTGGTGCCTACAGCTACTGTGTAGACGGTCATGCCTGCGCGGCGCATGATGTCAATGGTAGCAAGTGCTTCGGTCTCTTCAAATCCGTCGGCAAGAAATAAATAGGATGTGTCTAATACATTATTCATAATATCAAGTGTTTTTTGGTTATGTCAATATCAAAATTAAGCATTTGTGATGAATTATCATAATGTGCCGGTGAAAAAAATTATAAAAAAACTTATGGAAAAATTTTGCGGAGTGAAAAATACGTCTTACATTTGCGGTGTGATAGTGATGTACATGGCTACATCACTGCAATATTAAGCCAATTATTAACACAAACTTAATGATAACGATGAAAAAGATTTTATTTTCAATTGCGGCAATTGCTATGGCTCTCTCTACTCAGGCGCAATTGCTCTGGAAAGTGACAGGCGGCGATTCAAAGGGTGATTCATATATATTCGGCACTCATCACATAGCGCCGGTTGCTATTCTTGATTCCATTCAGGGATTTGCCGATGCATTAAACAGTGTGTCGACAGTCTACGGAGAGCTTGAGATGGCGGAAATGACGTCGCCCGCGGTGCAGCAGGTGGCGATGAGACATTCAATGGCCCCTGCCGACAGCACTTTGTCAAAGCTGCTTTCAACCGAGCAACTCGACTCGGTAAGCGCGGTGCTTGGAAAATATACAGGCGGAATGCTTACCGCTGCGGCCCTCGACCCGATGAAGCCGGTAGTGGTGTCGACCCAGCTCGGAATGATGCAGAGCATGGTGGCGTTTCCGGAATTTACCGGTCAGCAACAACTTGACCAGGTGATACAGGAGAGGGCACAGCTTGCCGGGAAGACAGTGAAGGGACTGGAGACTGCCGAACAGCAATTTGCAATACTCATGGGCGGCTCTCTGTCAAGACAGGCTGAACAGCTGATGAAAGATATACGCAAAGAAGAAAAAACGATTGAAGACGCAAAGACGCTTGCCGCTGCTTACATGAGTGCCGACCTTGACGCGATGGAACGCCTCTTTAACGACCCGGAGACAGGAATGTCGCCCGAGACGGCAAAGGCGCTGATCTATGACCGCAATGACAACTGGATTGCGCAGTTGAGGGAGATTCTTCCTGCCGACAAGGTTATGATAGTGGTAGGCGCCGGTCATCTTGTCGGAGAGAAAGGCATCCTTTCACAGCTCCGCAATGCCGGCTATGAGGTGACCGCCGTAGACTGAAATTACTGACTCTATACTTTTACTGATGATAACTCTAAAAAATTTAACCTATGCTTACCGCAAGGAGGTGGAGGCGTTGAGCAACGCTTCCGCCTCCATCGGCGGCGGCATATATCTGCTGCTTGGTGAAAACGGAGCCGGAAAGACCACTCTGCTTCATCTGACAGCCGGACTGCTGTCGCCGGCAAAAGGCGAGTGTCTCATTGACGGGAGCCCTGTCAGTGAACGTCGTCCCGAGATTATGAGCCGCGTATTTTTCCTTGGCGACAACATGGACTTCCCCTTTGTCTCGATAGAGGAGATGACACGCTGCCACGCAGTATTTTACCCTGACTTTGATCCTGAGATGCTTAGGCGCAACCTTGACCGTTTCGGCATGACAGGCAGGGAACGCTTCAGCCGCATGTCGCTCGGCAACCGCCACAAAGCTCAGCTTGCCTACGCGCTTGCGTTGCGCACCGAAGTGCTGCTGCTTGACGAGCCGGCAAACGGTCTTGACATACCTTCACGCTTGCATCTACAGTCGATGATAGCCGAGTGTGTCACTCCCGACCAGACAGTGATCGTGTCGACCCATATCGTCTCCGACCTGCGTAATCTCTATGACGGAGTGCTGGTGTTGTCGCGGGGAAGGCTTGTGCTTGCCGACACCGTTGACAGCCTTCTCCAAAGAGTGTCGTTTACGGTTACTTCCGAGCCTCCAGTCGCGCCACTCTATGTCGAGCGCCGCTTCAACGCCTATCATGCAATCAGCCCCGCCGACAGCTGCGATGAAAGCTGTGATGTCGACTATGAACTGCTTTTCAAGGCTCTGCTAAACGATGTGAAACTATAAAATGTAATTATCCACGATGCGACTATTGAATTATTACATGCCCCGGCTGAAGAAGCAGCTGATACTCTATCCGGTCATCTCTGTGTTTCTCTACATGCTGATATTCTTTACCCTGCGATGGGACGGGGCTCCATTTATAGCACTCATAGTGTACAACATCATTTACATGATGCTCTTCTTCGGCGCGTTGATATTTGCCTCGCGCAATGGAATGGAGATTGACACCATGCTTCCTGTCGACTGGCGGCGTAAGGCGCTCTTCCTGCTTGTCTACACATTTATCGTTGTCCCGCTGCTTGTCGTCGTCCCGATAGCTGCATGCTACATGCTGACACGTCAGTGGCTCGTGGTAAGCCCGCTGCTTAAAGAGGCATATGCAGCCGTAAGCACCCTGATAAGCGGCAGGTATATAACATGCACCGTAATAGGCAATATGCTCCCTATGGCAGTATGTCTCTACTGCGTGACCTCCATCAGGCATAACCGCATAATCCTCTCCGTCGTGTGGACAATAGTCACGTGTATGATACAGTCGTTTATAGGCGGAATCTACGGAGCCTTTATCGCATTCAGGCAGGGATTTTCCGACGGGTACAACGGCGTCGAGCTAAGTTCCGATGAGATAGCCTCACGGCTTCTTAATGAAATCGGCCTGCTTATAACCCCGATGGAGATATTTTTCGCAATTTGTACTATCTTTGTAATCGTAATCACCTGCCGTGCCATTAAGGGCAGGCAGATATGACAGCCTGCCGATGGACTTTAATGAAAACAAACCGATTTACAAGCAGATAGTCGACCTGAGCCACGCCCGGATAATCGCCGACGAGTGGCATGTCGACGGTCGTGTGCCGTCAATCAAGGAGCTGTCGGTGGAGCTTGCTGTCAACAACCGCACTGTACTCAAGGCGTTTGAGGAACTGCAGTCGCAGGGCATAATATACTCCCGGCGCGGACTCGGCTACTATGTGTCGCCTGAGGCGCCGCGTCTGATACTGGAGGCACGCCGCGCTGAGTTTTTCAACGAAACCCTCCCCGAACTCCGCGAACGCATGCGCCTCCTCGGCATCACCCTCTCCGACATCGCCCCCCACCTCGACTGACTCCCCCGGGGACATGCAAATAATGGATGATGAAACGATAATATTTAAAATATCATTGTTTAGAACGGGTGTTTAAAAAGTCATTGATTATCCCAACCTATTAATGGATACGCCTGGCAAGATGATTGATATATTTAATGGTAATCCATTTTAAATATCTTAAAACAATAAAGCTACTATTGCTATACAGTTTTAATATACAAGCAAGCTTTCCCATTCCCGACCCTTTCAATTCTGATTTAAACATATTCAATAACCTTGAATATGTTTGTGCGTCAGCGTGTGGAGTCTTATAATATCGTAAAAATATAGTTAAATATCTCAGTAACGCCAGATTCCAATAATATTTAGCAGGGGATGACAAAATTTTTTCAAGAATAATGCCCCAATAAAACGATGACCGTTTAATAGAGTCTGTCGACATGATAGAGACCGGATTGATTACATGGACGTATGTCTCTTTTTGTGCAATTCCAAAACGTTCTACTACTGAACACAATTTGTAAGTCCACAATTCATCTTCATTAAGAATCCCGGGTTCAAAAAAAAGATTTTTACGATATATAAAGTCGCGTTTAATCAATTTGTTCCAGGCTGTTACCGGAAATGAATTGCGAAAAAAATGTTTAGAAATCCAGTCTTTATTATTGATATATTCACTCTCTTTTAAGACAGGAAAATCATAGTTTTTAGTTTTACCCGGACAAGAAATCATGCCTTGAATGAAGTCGGCATCAGGATGTTTTAAGTAAATGTCAATCATCTCTTCAATACAGGTTTCTGTTATATAGTCGTCACCGTCAAGATAAAATACAAAATCACCTGTAGCTTTTTTTGTTCCGTTATTTCTTGATCCTGATGGTCCGAGGTTTTCCGGGTTAGAGATGAGTTGGAATTTCTTTTTCCCATGATATGCGGCAATAAAACGATTACATTTGTTGACGCTGTCGTCAGTGCCCTTGTCATCCACCAATATGCATTCTATATTCTCATATGTCTGAGCTGAAATTGATGCAAGACATTTTTCGATATACGGTGAAACATTATATACGGGTACTATTATTGATACTTTCATGGCGATTAATTTACAAAGTGTAAAATATAATTTTTTAGACCTTGCTGCTTTAGTTGCCTAAAATCGAATGGGCTTAGAAAGTGCAACAGGATTAGATAGCAAACGCTCCACACACAACCCTTGATAAGGATAGAAAGTAGCATTGAAATATCTTTGACAAAAAATGAAGTGACTGCAAGGACAACAGTAAGGATTATTGCAATGATTATTGGAGATTTCATGTGTTTAAGCATGTCTGTTATGGGACATTCGATTGTGCGGTATAAAAATGTAAATGTTTGTATTGAGTTGGCTAATTGTGCAAAAACGTATCCGATACATACCGCTTTAACTGTGCCCCATCCAAATATGGTAATCAGGAAAGATGCAATCATAAAAAATGCTCCCCAGCAACCTGTTATAAATAGCTCTTTAGTGCGGTCGACGGCTTGATAGATGGACCCTGTCGAAGACATAAGCATTTGTAATGCTATTGTAATTGAGAGTATTCGGAACGGGGAAACAGCTTCTCTCCATTGGTTGCCAAAAAAGAGAAGAATAATTTCTTCGGCACAAAAGAACATCAAGACAGTGAGAGGGAAAGCTATAAAGGCAAGTATTTCCAATAGTTTGTTATATTTGGAAATCATGGCAGTAACATTGTCATGTAATGATATAAACACCGGTAAGATAACAGGTGTAATCACAAATGTTATGTTTTGCAGCGGCATCATCATTAGCCGATAAGATTTTTCATAATATCCAAGTTGATTTAAGCCGATATATTTACCAATTAGCAATTTGTCAAGATTACGTGTGAAATAATTTATAATGTTGAACAATGCCTGATAAACTGAAAAAGAGAAAATTTTGTTGATTGAACTTTTTCTGATGTGAATGGTAGGGACAAGCTTGGATAAATATATATATATTGCAGCCAAAGTAGCTGTAGATATTACTGATGAGAGTACGAGGGCGTATGCACCTCCTCCTTTAAGGGCATATAATATAGAACAAATCCCAGCGAGAATTTGTACACTTAAAGTGACGAGACCGACTTTTTTGAAGTTTTTAGCTTTATACTGTAGGTTTAATGGGACAATGTTTATACATGTGAAAAATATCGTCAAGCTCAGATAACGGCATATTGTAGTTAATTCATTGTCGGCGTAATAGTTGGCTATAAACGGGGCTGCAAGGAAAAATAGGAGGCTAAGTGCAAATCCGATGATTAGAGTGGTAGAAAATATTGAGCGATAGTCAATTTGTGATAGATTCTGCCGCTGTATTATTGCAGGTCCGATGCCGATGTCGCCTAAGATATTAAAAAATGCAATGATGACTGTCGCAACGGCAACAATACCGAAATCTTCCGGTGTCAGTAGTCGTGATAATATAGCTGTAATCACAAGCGAAATTGCAATGCCTGAATACTTCGCAAGTGATGTATAGAAAATGCCTGATGCTAATTCTTTACGTATTGACATTAAAAATCAAGATGGATTATCTTGACAAAAATAGTAAAAAAAATGGTAAAACTAATCTTATCTGATTTTATCTCTAATTGAGATTGATAGTTTCCCATTTTTTTGATATAAAATCATATTTTTTTATGATTTTAGCGGGAGCGCCTACAGCTATACTGTAATCAGGAATGTCTTTTGTCACCACTGAATTGGCTCCGATTACACAATGCTTACCAATATTAGCCCCTAAGACAACTACTCCAACACCTAACCACGACCCTTCACCGATTCTTACGGTTCCAATCTGTTTTATGGCTTGGTTTACTATAGGGATGTCAGGATTATCATAACTGTGGAGATTGTCAGATATATACACACGGTCGGCTGTCAGCACATTGTCTTCAATGATTATGCTTTTGGTAGCATATATCTCGTTGAAGTGCCCGATTACGCAATTTTTCCCGATTTTAAGTTCGCAATTTTGACTATTGGTATGAGGAACAGCAGCTAACCAACTTTTATACTGCACAAGAGTTTGGTCGTCAATTGATATATTTTCTTCTCCATAAATGTGGAGTGGGGAATGTATGGAAACCCCTTTGCCAAAGTATTTGAATTTGTGGGAGTAAAGAAGATTAAAGATAAACTTTCTTACTTTCCGTATGAATTTATTTATCGGTGACTCCATATTTAAGGTATATATTATAAACTTCTCTTGTATTGTCAGATGAAAGGAAATTAGTTTGCGAAAATTTAAATCCTTCCTGCGCAATCTTAACCATTGTGTCATGGTTGTCAATTGCGTAAGCCATCTTTTCAGCGAGTTGCATGATGTTACCTGTGTTGAACAACATTCCTGTTACTCCGTCGTTAATAAGCTCACTATTTGCTCCACCGTCAGACGCAATTACAAGAAGTGAAGCGCGCATGTATTCAATCGTTACACGACCAAATGCTTCGTTGGTTGACAGCATTAGACCACAGTCCATCTCTGAATATAAATCCCCCGGATTCCTAACCCATCCAAGTAGCGATACATATTCAGAAAGCCCATATGCTGAAATCATATTTTCAATTTTGCTGCGGTCTTTTCCCTCACCTAATATAAAAAGGCGAAGTTTTGTATAATGCATTTGATTGACAAGTATATTCACTGCCTCAATGGCGTCAGTCTGGCGTTTGGCGCTATTTAGTGCGCCGGTAATGCAAAATTTTATTACGTCGTTTTTGTGGCTGCTGATAAGTGCGTTGTGGTTTATGGGTATACCATTGTAAATCACATCAATCTGTGTGTCATTTATAACAGGTAAAAAGTGAGCTTTTACGCTGTTAGATATAGCAATGATTGAGGATGCTTGATTATATATCTTTGATTGGGTGAAATAACCTGCCAGAGGATATAATTTGAAGTCAATGTCTCCAAATTCTCTAAAATGCCAGATGTGAGGAATATGTAATTTTTTAGCTATTATTGCCCCGATGTCAAAGATGCTGCTATTTGAGTGTACAAGGTTTATGTCCATCCCTTTTAACTTGTGCAGTATTGCCGGAACATTAAATATATTAGAGCCTAATTTAATGTAATTAAGAGGACTTTGTGACGTATATTTAAAAGGATAAAACCTCGAAGAGATACATCTTATCCCATGTTTTGTGGCTTCTTGTAATATGCTTGATGAAGAGGTCTTTATTTCAAGGGGAGTAAGCAGTATGGGCGTAATGTTATAAGGGGCACTCTTTAATTCCACCATTAATTGCAATAGTGAATGATTCCCTCCATCCATTGGTGTACAGTGAGTTATGAACAATACATTCATAATTGCATTATCTTAATATGTCAAGTAAAAAGTTTTTTAACCCGTAATACGTATAAAAATCTTCGCTTTGACCACCCTGTCCGTCAAATTCAATTTTAGGATTTTTTGTATCGAGGATTGTGTATGATTTCGGTGAAATATATGGCGCTTCTCTGATCTCATTATTGGTGGTGTATAGGTGTTTCCCTAATGCCAGGGCTTCAATTGTGCGCATAGTTAATCCGGATTGATTTTTTTCGACGATGTCCAATACTGTTTTGGATTCATTTGTTATGCGACAAAATTCAGAGTAAGGCAATTTGGAGTTAAAGCAAATTTTATGACCGGTAATTCGGTCAATTACAGTGCGGAACACGGATGCTTTCAGCCTTATATAAATGTTTTTGTCGTGATAAAAAGAGGCTGATAGATTTTTTAGAAATTCGTAGCGTCCGGGTCGGTCTTCTCCTATGAAGGAGATATAATAATAGTATGTCGTTTGTGGTTCGTTCTTTTTGAGGTAAAATAGCGGGCGAAATTCAAATTCCGGATGTGACAGGCAGTCTTGCCTGTCAAAACTCAGAATTTTATTAAAGTGTTTCAAAAGTATGTCTCGATTTTTAATCTTGGTTAAGTTGTCCCAAAGATAAAGGATAAAACGAGCGTTAGGATTGTCACGTTTAAGTTGAGATAGATGTTGTTCGGTCAGATTCTCGCCCTTTATGACAAAAACAATGTCATGATTCTTTTTTAGGTTGTTTATGCTGTTATTAAGCGCCTTGTTGGTTGAGTTCCGATTAATGTAATCAAGATGCAGCTTTTTGAGCGATTTGTTTATGAAGTTTTGATTGAAAATTGATTTTATGTAATCAACTTCATAGCCAAGATTCTGCAACATGTCGCATATTGCAGAATCATAATCATAAAAGCCAAGTCCGATAAACAATAATCTATTAGTACTCATACAAGACTATTTAAACATACCTTTAGACTTCATCTCTTCTAATGATTGTTCGTAACCATCATGCTGTATGTCTTGGGAATTAACCCATTCAGTAAACATTCTTATGCCTGTGTCAAAATCCCATTTAGGCGAGTATCCGAGTTTTTCTTTTGCAAGTGAGATGTCTGCGAAATTATGTCTGATATCTCCCAGTCTGTAGTTACCGGAGACTATAAGGGGGACTTCTTTGTTATAGCACTTGCAGAGGGTCTTTGCGACTGTCATGACATCAACAGCAACTCCGGCTCCGATATTAAAAGCTAATCCGTCAATGCCGGGGGCGTCAAGAGCCAGGATTGTTGCATCAGCGGTGTCATCGATGTAGACAAAATCTCGACTCTCTTTTCCGTCTTCAAAAATATTTATCTCTTTGCCATGTTTTATTCTTGTTGAGAATATGCTCAAAATGCCGGTATATGGATTGCTTAGAGATTGCCCCGGTCCATAAACATTCTGGTATCGGAATGATACGGATACAATTCCGATACTTTTACAAACCAGATGTACCAATTGACCTTGGACTTGTTTTGTTATGCCATAGACTGATGTAGGGTGAGATAATGAATCTTCTGTAGTTGCTACGAGTCTTAGTGTTGAGTTCGTCCCGGGATAAGTTACATCAAATTTTCCGGCAGACATTGCTGAATCATCTCTGCTTTCGGGATATACATATTGCTGTAAATCATCGCTCCAATATCTTCCTTCTCCATAAATAGCCCTTGACTCTGCAACAATAACGCGTTTTACGTGATGCTGTGAGTTTGCTAAAATGTCAAGCATGATGGCTGTGCCCCCGATATTGGTGGAAACATATTTTTCAACTTCATACATTGATTGCCCTGTGCCTGTTTCTGCCGCAAGATGTATGATTGCGTCAACATTAACAAGCGCTTTTCCCCAGTCATCTCTGTTTCTTACATCGCCAAGGATAAAGTCAACCTTATCCTTTATCGATATGTATAAGGGAGATGTGACTTCCGGATTATCCCCATGAACTTGTGGTGATAGGTTGTCCAGAATTGTTACTTGCTTCCCTTGGGCAAGCAATTTCAGCGCAATGTTGGAGCCTATAAATCCGGCTCCCCCTGTTATTAAAATTCTCTCCATGCGATTTATCTACATTTCTTCTTGAGAATATACTGATTTGTCTACAGCATCATCAAATATTGTATAAAAGTGTTGCATTTTGAACATTTGATGTGCATCGCTTTTTCCTGTCATTACAAGGTAATATTGCCTTAATGGCAATATTAGAATGAACGATATGATTGCGATTGCGATATATTTCGGGTATTCTTTCCATAATATTCTCATTGTAATCGGTATTGCAATACAATTGAACATAGAGAAATACCATGCCAATCGCCATAAATCGGCAAATAGAAGGGCTGCGAGAAAGTATGCAAATATGGAAATAAGCGTGATTTTGTATTGTATGTCTGTCATCTTGGGTATGCACCAAAGCATGCAGGATACGGAGAGTATTCTACACGTTGCTTCAACAGGCCCAACGCTGAAGTCTTCTAAATCTGCTGTCTCTATTATGTCAAGATAGTTTTCATATCGTCCTGCCATTCCTGTAAGTGACAGGACCTTGTATAAAAGTTGGACATTGTTGGCTAATAGACCGGAGCAACTGACGAATACAATTCCTGCCAGAATCAAAACCAATCGGTTTGGCTTGGTTTTGACAAACGGCAAAATAAAAAACAGGATGCTCATGTAGGCGGCGGTATGGATATTTATTGCTATTAAAAATAGAATAAATGCATATAAAAAGCGAATCCTCTCCTTTTGAAACAAAAGTACATAGGGAATCCACATTGTTGCCGCCATAGAGATAAATTGCCTTTTTACTGTCATGAAATTAAACACAGTATTAGGGTCTGCCACAAAGAGTATTATGGCAAGCCAATACCATTCACGAGGTACAAGTCTCTTTATCATGAAGCATAAAGTGAAAATTTCAAATGCTGCCATGCATGCATTGAAGAATACGTATCCAAAAGGCTTGAATATGGTTACGAGTCCTTCATATATAGGTTCCCAAAGACCTTTTGGCGGGAACTGGAAATTTTCATAATATACTTTATAGTCGATAGTTGTGTAATATTCAATGGAGAATATTACCCATAGTCCGACAAAAATGAGATTTATATACTCAATTTTTGTATAGTCGCTTTTATAGTAAAGATATAAAAGGACTACTGTCAACAGTATATAGATATTATAAATCATAATACCGCGTTGATTGTATATAAGTCAGGATAAATTAGTGGGGATAAATCTGTGATGGTTTAACACCGTTAACTATCAGACCTATACGCTTCAACGGATGTATCATAGACAAATCCTTGAGTGTATTAAGCTCTTCAAATGTCGTATGATTTATTCTACATACAATCAGTGTGACATCAATAATCCTGCTCAATGAAGCTGAGTCACTAACTTGTCCTATCGGAGAACTGTCGATGATTATTAGGTCAAATTGTTCCTTCACCTCTTTGATTAGTTGGTCTACACGTTTTGACATAAGCAACTCTGCCGGATTGGGTGGAATAATTCCGCCAGTAATCACCTTTAGATTGGGGGCAGAGGGAACGTTTTGTATTAGCTCATTGGTAGAGATGTCATTGTTAATGAGATATTGGGAGATTCCGGGTTCATTCGAGATATTAAAGATACCTGCAATTTCCGGATTTCGGATATCCATGTCTATTAATAGAACCTTTTTACCGGTCTGAGCTATGCTTATTGCCAGATTTGTTGCAACAAAAGATTTTCCGGATCCTGATGACATAGATGTTATCTGAATCACTTTATTCTCTTCGCCTGCCATTAAGAATTGCAGGTTGACACGCAAGTGACGGAAAGTTTCCGCTGTCTCGTTTTGGTAATTAAGCAAGACAAGTTTGTCGTCAGTATTGTTTTTGCTTATTGACCCAACGACCGGGAATGAAGTATAATCCATTAACTCAGTGCGTGACGAGATTTTTGTCCTGAATATGTCACGGATATATGTCCATGCCGGAACAGCTAAGAGTCCGAGAATAAAAAATAATATCAGAATTTGTATAGTTGACAGATTTGATTGACCTTCAAGAGGATATGCGTAATCGATTATTTGTCCTTTGGGGATTGCATTAGCCATGCGCAAATTAGTCTCTTCCCGATGCTGCAACAGGAGCAAATATATATTTTCCTGTACAACCTGTCGTCTCTTTATGTTAAGGTATTCGCGCTCCTGACGAGGAAGTTCGCCAAGTCGTGAATCGCTTTCGTTCATCTGTTCGCGAAGGTCGTGCAGTTTTACACGTGCTGAAGCGAGTGAACGGTCGAGGGTAGCGTTGATGTTTTCGCGCATTGCGTCAAGCTGTGATGATATTGTGCGCAATGCGGCGTTGTTGTTTGTCTTGGCGTTGTTTTCAAGCTTCATGCGCTCAAGCACGAGCTTGTTGTATTCTGCGATTGCTGCGACAGCAGCTTCTGCTCCATAGGGGGTCGGGATAAGCTGATACCTGTGATCCGGGTCGTTCATCAGCTCTCGTGTCATCTCGAGAATCTCATATTCAGTCTCTGCTGTGACGAGTGCCTCATCAATAGTTCCTTTTTTCGTGAAGATATATTGTGCATCGGCAACAAGGTCAACAAGATTGTTGCTGCGCTTGTATTTTTCAACTGACTTCTCTGTTATGTTGAGCTCATCAGTTAAATCTTCAAGACGTTTTTCAACAAAATCAGCTGTAATCTGATTGCGAATGCGGTTCTCTTCAATTCCTCGCTGGTTGTAGCCGTTTACAACTGCATTGACAATTTTTTCAGCGAAAGGTATACTGGTGGAGTTTAAGGATACAGTTATGACACGCGCCTTTTTGTTTGGAATAGCGCACATTACATTTTTCTGAAGGTCTTCTGTGGCTTTATTGTAACTTGTTATCAATACAGTCATGTCCAACGCTTCGTCAGCATCATAGAAATCTGTCGTTTTAAACGCAAACTCTCCATAGGGTGTTTTTAGCCTTAAAGGAAGTCTTTTGTCTTTGACTTTCAGTATCGTCGAAAATCTACTTTTTTTCATGGCGACATCTGCCAACCCGTTTTTGTCTATTTTAATCTTAAAGATTACGGGTTCGGTAAGAGTGTCTGAAAACATTGGTGGCGTAATTACCTCAATTGGGGAGTCATCATATTTGCGAATTTTTTTTAATAAATTCTTTTTTAATATATACTGTTCGTTTAATTGATATTCTTTGACTATATTACTAAACAGGGAGTGGGAATACATGAGCGCTATTTCATCATCGACAGCAGCCTTGCCTCCAAAGATATCAGCCATGCTGAAGCTTCGGAGGAAGTCGCTTTTGGTATCGTTGTCGGTGATGAGCACATTGGCCTGTACTTCGTAAACCGGTGATTTCGTGTAGGCATATATGCCTCCGAGTATCATGAATATGATTACTGAGATAAGAATTGCCTTCCACTTTGTCGAGTAGAATCGCAGCAATTCGATTATGTCGATTTTCTTATCTTTTCCCTTGTTGCTGGTTATGTTGATTTCTTTCATGATTCCGGGCTTATTACTTGTTGATGAACAGGGCTATGCAGAGTGATGCCACTACGGAGCAGGCGCTTACGATGGCACTTACTACCTGCACTTTGAATGAATTGTTCTGGTTGTAGGTGGCAACATCTTTTCTGATGGCATTGGGCTCGACATATACCACGTCGTTCTGCTGCAGGTAGAAGTAAGGTTGTGAGAGGAGGTCGGAGCGGTTAAGGTCGACGTGATAAAACACTCGCTTGCCGTCGACTTCGCGGATAATCAGCACATTGTTTCGCTCGCCGTATTCGGTGAGGTCGCCGGCGTCGGCAAGCGCGTCAAGCACCGTGTAGCGTTCGCGGGTTACGTCATAGGCTCCGGGGCGCTCAACCTCGCCGAGCACATTGACGCGGAAGTTGGCGAGCTCGACTTTTACATAGGGGTCTTCTACATCCTGGCTTATGCGTTTGGTGATGAGCTCGGTGAGCTGCTCGGTAGTGAGCCCGGCGACATGGATTGTGCCGAGGCGGGGAAATTTGATGTCACCTGCCTTGTCGACACGATAGGTGAGTGTGCGTGGCTGAGTGGTGGTGAGGAGGGTGGTTGATGTTGCCGGGTTTATGAGCGGCAGGTTGTATTCGAGCGTGGCTTCCGGCACGAGTGAGGTGACGGTGATCATCAGCTCGTCGTCGGGGATGATTTTTATCGCGTAGTCAGCCGACGGCAGTTCGCCGGTTTGCATGGTTTTTATGTCCTCAAAGTAAGGAAGAGATGTCTTGGATGTGGTACATGCACCTAATGCAGTAAGCACTGTGGCGATAATGAGGTATTTTACTGATTTCATTGTAAGTTTTCTGAGTATTTTAGATATAACGGAGTGACGGGGTGCTTTATTATCTTAATTTAACATTTTTTGTCGTGCAGGTCAGTTGGTTGACTGCCAGGCATATTGGGCGTCATGGATTTTTTTGCTTTTCAGCATGTACATGAAGTTGTGGATGGGGCGCCATAGCAGGAACACGGGTACTGAAAGCAGGAAGCGCCGGCTTTGTAGCGACTTTGCCGTGTTGTTCCAGGCGATGGCGAGCGGAATCCAGAGCAGCAGTGCCGACACCGCTGTCATGGCGATGGTCACCGGATTGACAGGCGCGAGGATGATGGCGGCAACGCTTAGTGCAAGCCAGCACCAGAGCAGCAGCGAGCCGGCTCCGTTGAAGGAGTGCTGCCGCTTGCCTGAAAACTTGGCGGTAAATGCGTGGCGCAGCTTGCTGTACATGTAGTCGGTGGCAGGGCTTGTGCTTTCCGCCGTCACCTGGGCGTCGTGGGCTATCGCCACGGCTGTGTTGCCGGGGGTTGAGGCGTCGGCTACAAATATGTCGTCGTCGCCGTAGTGCAGGTTGATGCTGTTGCTGAATCCTTTCATGTCGAAAAAGAGGCTGCGCCTGTAGGCGAGGTTGTTGCCGTCGCCGCGATAGGCTTTGCCCGACAGCGCTGCCGAGAGATAGTGAACGCTGTCGATGAGGCGGTCGTCGTCACGGCTCCGGGAGGTGTTGCCTCCGTCTTCGGCGACGGCGGCATACCCGATGACTACGTCGGTGTCGCTGTCGCCGAGCGGCTGTGCCATGTGGCGGAGCCATAGCGGGGAGTGTACTCTTGTCGCCGAGGTCACGTGGACTATCGCGTCGTTGGCGGCAGCCTTGATGCCGAGCGTCAGGGCGAGCTTTTTGCGCGACAGGTTGCGGGTGTCGCGCGGGGTGTATGTGTGATACACTCTTGTGTCGCCATCTTCAAGCGAGTTGATGAGTGCTTCGGTTGCATCGTCTCTGCCGTCGTTTACCACGATGATTTCATATTCTGCGGGGTAGTCTTGTCCGAGCAGTGAGGGTAGGAGCGAGGCTACCCCGTCAGGGTCGCTGTGACAGTAGATTATTATGGATGCCTTGGGATAGGATAAGGTGTCGTCGGGTTGCCTTACGTCTTGCTCTCTTACAGCGCGGGAGACTTTTGTCACGCGGGGTAGATACAGTGCCGTCTCGACAATGGCTATGGCAAGCGCGAGACATGCGAGGATAAGCGGTAGGGCGGTGTCTTGATTGATATATTGTGTCACGTTGACTGTCGCTTTGTTGTTTTGGTCTTGCAAAATTACAAAAACCTTTTGCAATTAGCAACCGTGTCAGCCGTTTGTGATGGTCTCTGTTATCTGCCTCCGGCGGTTGAGCGGTCGGCGTTGGCGTCAACATCGATGAGTTTGTGGGCGCCGCTTTTCTGTCTGCCCCATTGCAGATTGTAGCTTATGGAGATATAGGGCATACGCATGTTTAGCCGCATGTGTTGTTCGTTACGGTTCCACTTGTTTAGCGATTTGCTGCCTTGGTCATATTTGCCAAACGGCATGATGATTCCGGCGCCAAACTGCCATGACTTCCGGTTATAGCTCAGGTCGATTATGTTAAGGTCTTCGCCCCAGCTGATTTTCTCTCCCCAAAGGTCTCTCTGCGCTCTCATGTACTGGAGGCTGAGTACAAATCCCCGGTGCATGAGCTGTATCTGTGCGTTGCCGCTCCATGCGTTGCTGCGTTGGGTATATCCTGTCCCGCGCATGCGCTCTGCACGGTACTGCAGGTAGCCGCTTGCCATAAGCCTGCCGGGAATGATTTCAACCTGCGGCGCGAGGAAAAATGAAAGATTCTGCAGCCCCCGGCTGTTCTCGTATGTCGTAATCAGCCTGTCGTCCTGCCAATGCAGTATCGGGGTGATAGCGTCGGGCGACGTAAAGGCGCGGACGCCAAACGTGCCATTGACACGTGGCAGGTTGAAGCCATAGCGTAGTGTCATCATGTAGGAGTCGGCGGTCTTTAGATTCTGATTGCCCACGCGCCATTGAAATCCGTCAAGCTGTTGAGGCACAATGTTGGTCTCTGACAGCGACGGGGTGGATTGCCATGATGTGAAATTGAGTCGGAAATTGTGGCTTTGGTTAAGAGTGTAGGTGATTGTAGCCTGTGGACGCGGGCTCCATGAGTGATTGCCTTGGTTGGTCTCTTTAAACAGGAAGTCGGTGTATTGGACTCCCATTCCCGCCGTTGCCGTCCATTTGCCGAAGCGGTGGAAGTATTCGGCAAATAGATAGACTTTGTCCTGGCGCTGATGAAATATGTCGCCGCCAAGACTTTCATATTGCGAGCGGTTGCGGTTGGCGGTGTACGATGCTCCGGCGGTGAAGCGTCCGTTACGCAGGTTTTTGATGTAGTCAGCCTCTATGGCATATGCCCGGTTGCGGTCTTTGATGTCGGTATGGATGTCGGTCTGACAGCCTGTGACACCGGGAATCTGCTCAATGTAATCAGAGAAGGTGCGGCCGAAGTAATACGAGCTGTTGAAATTGACAATAAGCATCTGCCTGCCGGCGAAGTTCTGCTGCCAGTAAAGTGACAGGGAGGGTGTGCTTCCGTCAGCGCCATTGGTGTCTTTGAGCAGAATGTCGTCATCGCCGTTGCTTAAAGATAAAAGCCCGTTGTAGTTGCGGCGCTCATTTATGTTCTGATGGAAGCCGAATTGTGCCATGAATACTGTTGTGTCGGGCTTTATGTAATTGTATGAGGCCCATATGTCGGCCATCGAGTTGTCGACTCTGCCTCCAAGAGAGGTCTCGTCGCGGGTGATTGATATCCCGTCGGTGTAGGTGAACGTCTCTGTGTAGTCCCGGTGAGTCTTTATTTTGTTGGTGAGTTTGTAGTCGCCGCCTACTTCCCATTGTGAACGTCCGATATTGAATTTTGCATCAGCCATATAAAATCCCCATGCCACATTCAGCGCTGGTTGTGCCTTGGTCATCAGCGAGCCGCCGACAGTGGGATTGGCGACGATGAAATTCAACACATAGTTTGCTCCGCCATAGCGTAGTCCGGGATTGTCAATCCACTCCACTCGCTTTATGGTTTCGGGAAGAAGTGTGCGCACCTGTTCAAGGGTGGACTCGCGACCGTTGATGCGCACTTGTACCGACTGTCCGGCGGCATAGATGGTGCCAAGAGCCTCGCTTATACTCAGAGTCGGTATCATAAGATTGTTTAGCAGTTGCAAGCCGTTTTTTGAGTTTTCGACAGCGCTTTTAGATGGATGATAGACGTCCATGTCGGCTTTCCTGATAACTTTCGGAGCCTCTATGACAATTTCCTGAAGCTCTTGTGCTGCGATTGTGTCCGTTACTTCCTGTGCTGCGCTGATGGCAGGCAGAAGGATTGCACCCGTTGCCATCATGATTTTGTTTGAGATTTTCATTTTCATATTGCGATACGTTTTTATTGATTTCCTACCGCAAAATTATCGCTAAACTAATCTTAATGACAAATCGGGAAGTCTTAATTGTGTGAGTGTAATATGTTGATAGTCAGGTTGTGTTTCTTCTAAAGATCTTAATATCGGGGTCAGGGGTCTAAACAGGTCTTAATAGGGTATAGACTGTCGCAGGAAAGCCATTATATCTTCCTTTTCCGGGATTCCGAGTTTTTTTCTTATTGATGATTTTCTTACATAGATCGTGGCGGCCGATTGCGAAGTTATGACTCCGGTCTCTTTGGTGGAGAATCCAGCAATCATAAGCACTATGATCTGCTCTTCTTTCTCCGAGAGCACGTCGCCGTATAGCTCATGTAGTCGCGAATAGAAACCGGAATAAAGGCTGTCAATCATTTCAAACACGTTTTCCCAGTTGACGAGAGGTCCATTGGAGTTTCTGTCAACTGACGATATTTTCCGGAGCATCTCACGATTTTGCTCAGTCGGGGCTTCCGCTACCATTTTGATTATGCCGAGTTGCCGCAGCATTATACGGCGTAACGATTCTTGACCTATGGTTGGGGCTGTTGACGTTTTCAGTTCTTCAACCATTTTTTGTAATGTTTCCGTGCGCTCTTCTGCTTCTATGGTTTTACGCTTTCGGTCTAATGCAAACCAGATTGACAGTCCTGATATAAGAAGTCCTGCAAGTATAATGATGATTATAATTGCCATCTGCCGGTCGCTCTTTGCCTTCAGGCTTAGTCTTTTGTTTTCAATCTTCAAAGCGTTTTGCTCTGATTCCTGTTGCAAATATTGCGTGCGAAATAGATTGTCTTTCTGGCGATTGTTAATCTCGGCTATCGGAATTAGTCTTATTCGGCCTGTATTCTGATATTCAAACACGGTACTCAGGACGTAGGCAAAGCTATTGTAATAGCCTTTTTCGCTTTCCGAAATCATTGCAGCGCAACTATCGGCTTTTGCCAGCTCTTTAATCGCCTGGTCGCGCTTGCCCATATTGAAGAGATTCAGTGATTTCCACATATGGATGTAGTGCTCAAGCGAATTTCCGGGTGCTTTTTCCAGGAATTTATCGGCTAATTCAAGACTTTCCTGATAACTGCCAAGCTCTTCCAATGTCCCTATTTTCTCATACTCATAATCAAATTGCTTAGAGTCGGAGCAGTCAAGTATAGCTTTGTCAATAAGCTCGTTAAGAACGATAAGTGAAGAGTCGTTCTGATTGTCAAACAGATAATCAAGGTGAAGCCAAAATTGATATAATTCTTGCCATGATGAATCCTTGTCGATTGAAATCAACCTCTTTATGATAGGCCTGTTGCCGTCTTCGTCAAAAAGCTTTGTACTCCAGTAAGCCCGCTTGCGTAATGTGAATATGGCAATACTGTCGGGCAGATTGTCAAGGTTTGCCAAAGAATCAAGTTGCCCGATAGCATTACGGTCGCCTTTGACCCAATAATCATATAGCGCTGAGAGTGTGGCGCTTCTTGCTGCCCGATTTATGTCTTTGTCCCTATAATAGTCGGCGGAATATCTGATTGACGAGTCTGACAGCATGAGATGCCCTTGATTGTCATGTATTGAAGCCTTGATTAGATGATACTTGGCTTTCAGAGAGTCAACAGTCAACTCCGACGGTTCAATTTCATCAAGGATTGTCAAGGCGCTGTCAGGATAGTCGTAAGATAGGCTTTCTGCGATTGAAAGTATCTGCGCTTGTTGCTGAGAGCGCGAGCAGGACACGATGATATTTGCTGCGATAAACGCGACAAGTATCAGTAGATGATGTTTATAGAATGGTGGTCTGTTGGCAGCCATATTTTGAGGCAGTCTGTTAAGTGACAGGTTATGCTGCAAAGCTACGAAAAATAATTGACATAAAGCCGTTGCTCTTATTATATTAATGACTTGATTGGCTGACCTGGTAAAATGCTCTTTTGGCGTCTTTTATCATGCGGTTTACAAATTCCGTTTTGGCGTCAGTGTATCCGTCGCGGTTGTGTCGGTATTTGGGCAGTAGCGACAATTTCAATATCTCATACTCTTTAGCTGCATCAGGATGCCCGATCAGATAATCACGAAACAAAATCTCATCATTGTCACCAAATCGGTGGATGTGAATGTGAAATACCTTGTCGGCATATCCTTTGGAAGTGTAGCCTTTATTTAGGCTGAGACGGTTGCCGGATTGCGCCATGCCGATATATCCGTTAGCTTCCAGGATGTTTTTTATCGGTTGCAACTTAATATCGGGAGAAACCTCTACAAGTATATCGACGATAGGTTTTGACTGTATATTAGGTATTGCCGTGCTGCCGATATGGTTGATTGCAGGATTATACCCGGCAAGGAGCGATGACAGCAATTGCATTTCTTCCTTTGCCCAATATGACCATTGAGGGTTGTGTGGGGTCAGGACTACGGGAAACAATTCCCATAGTTCTTCCAGTGTCATCTCTTGCAGTCGCTTGTCTTGCATTTGGTTATTCTGTCTCGTTATATTCTCAGCCTGCAATTTCTGATAATCTGTTTTCTTCCGACTCCATGTCTTTCCTGCTCTTGCTCATGGTTACAAGGAATACTCCGGTAAATATCAACAGTATTGCAAATGCTTTTGTTATACCAAATGTATCCATTCCCCAGAGTATCGCGACTATGCAAGCCACAAGGGGCTGGATGTAGTTATACATGCCTGCCACAGTCGGACGAAGGCGTTTCTGACCTATCACGACAAGGATGTAGCATACAAAGGTGGCGCCTACCACGACCAGCGATAAGGCTCCCCATTCCATCGGAGTGACGGCTTCCCATTTTGTCTCCGATAGCCCTTGGGTAGAAAACGGCACTATGCAGATGAATGCAAACGTGAACATCCACTTCATTACGGTGAAAAGTGAATAGCGGGACACGAAGTCCTTGAAAAGCACGATATAGAGGGCATAGCTCAATTGCGCTGTCAAAACTATCAGATCGCCCCATATCGATGAAGATGCTGTGCCGGCTGCCGAACTCCCTCCGAGTATTAGAAGCACGGCTCCCGTGGCACCGGCGGCAATACCCATGATTTTCTTGCCTGTAATAGGCTCTTTCAGAAAAAATGCCGCGAGAATCATAGCCCATAACGGCATGCTTGTCGTGATTATGGACGCGTTGGTCGGCGATGTCATCCCCAGACCGGTAATGAAACATCCCTGATTGAAGATGATTGCAAGTAATGATGCCCCGAAGAGTTTTGCAAGGTCTTTCGACCCCACATGTTCCGGCTTCATGAACAGTGACACAAGCCAGAACAGAATCATGGCTCCCGCAATGCGTAAATTGGTTAACACAAGTGGCGTTATTGTCCCGCTTATCATTACAAATTTAGCGATTGGCGACATGACTCCCCATATCGCATTGGCGCCAAACATTGAGACATGTCCCTTTAAATCTATTTTCATTTACCTGCTATATTGTTAGTTACCGATATGTCATGGCTGAACGTGAAAGGAGAGCCGTCGGGCAATGTATTGCAAAACGGGTGCAAAATTACGAAATTTTTAAAAAGAAGTGATTCAATTGTCCTCGGTTGTTGGGGCGGTGTTTCTTTTTTCGTGTCTTTCAGATCAGGTCGACTGTTATACAAAATGCTTTAACAGGCAGTTTATGATTCGCCATCGGCGGGTGACTATAAGCCTTTTTTGCTTCTTGTCAATGGCCTTGATTATTTTTCGGCATACTTTATCAAGAGGCATTACCCAGAACAGACCTTCTCCTTTTGCCATACGGGTATCAACCAGTCCGGGACGAACCTCCGTTATGACAATATCCGTCCCTTTCGCTTTGCTCTGCAAGGATTTCGTGTAGTTTATTTGAAAAGCCTTTGACGCGCTATATGACGGGGCAATAGGCGTAGGCTGCAATCCTCCTACTGATGTGACCGTCACAAGATGCCCCGATTTCTGCTCTTCAAAGAGTCTATAAACTGATGCTACCGCATTAGCCCAACCCATAACGTTCACTGAAAGTGTAGATAGCTCGGTATCGACATCCAACTTCGGATTAAGTTCTCCGATTCCGGCACATATAACAGCCAAGTCAATGTGTCGATGTTTGCGAATGATAGATTCCAAAGCGTTATTGAATGAATCCGTTTGAGAAATATCACACACAACCGGCAGTGTATGGTCAGGACAATTTCGCGCCATGTCGTCAAGCAGTTCTTTTCTTCTGCCTACTACTATAACATTATGCCCCGATGAAACATAATGCTCCCAAAGATTGTGTCCGATGCCGGACGTAGCCCCTATAATCAAAATATTCATATCTTATTTTAGGATTGCGCTATTGCTTTCTATCGAAGTTTGAATTTCATTGTTGCGCTTAACTTTTTTGCCATAAGGCAATGTGTAAGAAAGCGTAAGTTGAACAGACCGAGCAAGGTCGCTGACCCACTGCCATCCGTGAGATGAATATCTTTCTGAATCAAAATCGTAGAAATATTTATATTTATTGAACCAGTTCCGGAATTGCAAACCGAGCTTGAAATCACCGACAGAATAGTTTGCTAAAATTCCATACGTACTTTTGTAGTGGTTGCGTACGCCATTGTCAAAAGGATCGATATTTTTATATGGTGTCTGATAATATAAAATAAATGAGAAGTTCCTGATATAATAATTGACCTGAATGTTAGCTGTAAAAATATTCATTGATTGATTATCAACTCCTGTGCTTTTCAGGTGAGAAATCCGCCCAGAAGTACGGAGCGAGAGAGAATTATTGAAAAGTTTAACTGTAGCGGAGATATATCCTGAAAAATCAAAGAAATCACCATTGTTAATTTCTTTGCGAATAAGACCATCATAACCGGCTAACGAAAAATAATCATGTGCAGTTTTATTCAAATAGCCATGAAACTCCCCGGTTGCCGACAAATTCAACTTATTTGTTGGCATATAAGTATATGAAGCAGAAGCTGTAGTAAAGGTTGTATTGCGCAGTTCAGGATTTCCTTGAAGCCAAAGAAGTTCATCGCTTTGGACTATCGCGGAATTTGATGAAGACGGAGTTGGATGATTATTGCCCCACCAGCCTTCGATGGAGGCCGAATTCTTATCGTTAATATTATATTGTAATTGCAGACCAAGTCGAGGATTCCACTGTTCCAAAGTGTTTACACCATTGAGTCTACCTATCACATAAGACACTCCAACGCGCGAATACAGACTCAGACCACTCTGCCAGTTTTGCATATATTCAAGGAACAACATATTTTCGGATGAGAGAAGTTTTTGCAATCCGTTGAACGAACCTTCATAATGTGTACGATAAATAGTGTTGTAGCTCAATAAAGAGGTTCTGAATGTATTGTTGTGAGAGAACTTCTTAGAATATTGAATTGTGACAACAGGTGCGTATGAAGTTTCTTTGTTGTTGTTTATAATTGGTGCCAACTCGCCAAGTCGATAAGATGAGTTTCTTCGGATGCTTCCATAGGAAAAACTCCACGATGCAATCAGAGAATTATCCATTGGCAGGGCAAAGTAATAGTAGCCATGCAAGCGAGGTGAAATTGTCTGCCCGGATTCGTTGGAAAGAGCTGATGAGGCAGGTAAAGCATCTTCGGAGTAACTGACTTCTGATAAATTTCTTGTAAAAGGGTTCCCTGTTCGATTATACGAAACAGAGTGGATTATCTCGGTAGTCTTTGTTTCATAGGATGCACGAAATGACACTGATTGTGTGTTACTTTGTCGTAGATAGTTGTCTCCCGACTGTGTGGTGCGGACTACTTCGTCATAGTGATTGTTTCCAATACGAATATCACGGAATGACTCTACATTATATCCACGGGAATTAACGTTGTGTGTTATTGAGCCAGTTGCGTTGGCATCTAACGTCCAGTTGCCCTTAACGAATTTAGAATATAATATGCCTTCTCCCCGGTCAAGGTTAAGGGTATTGCCGATAGCGGTGAGTTTAGTATATCCGCCCCATTCGTATTTCCTCATTATGAAGTTGACAACATTGGCCTGTCCTCCAAACCGAGGGTCTTCAGGATATTGCAAGACTTCAACCCGAAGAACATCTTCTGGACGTAATCCCTGTAAATCTTCAGCGGTTGCTTCTTTATAATCGATGAACATTCCCACATCCTTTCCTGCATAAGTCTTTACTGACATGCTTCCGGGAGTTATATCAAGTTGAGGAACATTCATCAACTCTAAAAGTTGTGTTGCGTCTATTGCCGCTTTCTTAATCTTTTTAGTCGGAGTATATTCCACTCCACGCTCAATGACACGTTGTGTTCGAGCCTCAACTACAACTTCATTAAGTTCCTGTATCTTGATGCTGTCAGGCATTTCACTCTGCGCCATTGCTGCTATTGCAATGATGATGTATGATATAGATGTGATGAATCGATTTGGCATAGTAGATGTCGTTTGGCTTACAAATTTAGCAATAATTTTCCGGGCGTAATTGAACAAATGTTCACTTCTGCTGCCCCTACTCTCAACTGGCAAGTGCAAAATTAGCTATTTGACGAAAGAAAGCATTTTTAGGAGAATCGAAATTTAGTTTTTTGCGAGGTCTTCGGTTTATTTTGTGCTGGATTTTGCGTATGAAGGCATCC
>OLWA01000533.1_pt1 | contig 47184 bp, 43 predicted proteins | sample 1673251 | NCBI WGS metagenome assembly OLWA01 (sample SAMEA3178937, study PRJEB25190) | human gut metagenome | biome: human gut; feature: human-associated habitat; material: faeces | place: Austria | collected 2013 | reverse complement strand
CGCATTATAATCTCTGATTCTTTCTATTTCCGCAAATCCACACTGTTTTTCTGCTCTGTCTGCAAGTTCGAGTATCTTATCATCAAATCCAAAAAAATTATCAGTCATTAGTACTTAATTTTCCTTTCACTGCACTTTCATTTCTGTCATCTATTCTTTCAAGAACATACTCGCTTTCATAAGGTTCAAAGCCTATTTCTCTATAAAAGCTTTCACGGGTATCAAGAGCATTAAGAAATGCTGTCTTGCCCTGCTGTGACAGATACTGTGCTATCCATTTCAAAAATTTTCTCGCATATCCGCTTCCCCTTGCGGATATTTTTGTGGCAACCTGCCCGATAAGAACAGTGTTGTCAATATCATATACAACAGATGCTGTTGTACTTTTCCTGTACACAAACACCTGACTGATATTATGTCTTACCCTGTGTGATGTATCAGCAAGCCAGAGCGAAAAATCAATCAGATTAGGAAATCCTTCTGACAATATACCGTATACATCATCAAGTTTAGGGGAACGTTCTATATCATTTTCATCTATCTGTATATCGCTGTCCGGAACAAGTTTAAAAAGTGTTCTGTGCAAACTTCTGTAACCTGAAAGGTCAGAAAGCATTCCGATTGCCTTTTGATTTCCCTCTATTCTGAAAGGAGTATGAATACCTGCAAAACCGGTAAGCTCGTCCTTTTCAAATCCATCTCCGCTTATAAGCAAAGTATCATTCATAAAAAGCAGAACAGAATCGCTGTCTGAAATATAAAACCGACAGAAATCATAGTCAGTTCCATAAGCTTCAAGATTGCTCAGTATTCTTTTTCCCGCACAGGTTTCAAGAAGTTTTTTACAGTTGATTTCTGCTTTGTCCGTAACTTGTCTGATCATAAAACAGCCGCCTTTGCAATAAGTTCCCTGACAATTTCAAGGCAGGATAAAAGGTCGTCCCTTTTAACTACACATGAAGGTGAATGGAGATATCTGCATGGTGCAGAAACAGCAATGGTTCTTACTCCGTTTCCTGCAATGTGAATTGCTCCGCTGTTGTTGCCCCCGGCTATCAGTGTTTTTGTCTGACAGGATATATTCTTTTTTTCTGCAATTTCAAATGCATAATTGTAAAGTTCCTTATCATACATAGTACCTCTGTCCATATATGAAACAACAGCACCCTTTCCAAGACTGCATACACGCTTATTTCCGCTTACACCCTCAATATCCGCAGCTGTTGTAGCCTCAACGGCGATTGCAACATCAGGATTCACTGAAAAAGCCGCCGCTCTGGCACCCCTCAGTCCTATTTCCTCCTGAACTGTAAATGTAAAGTATGCATCGTATTCAAGGTCTGATTTTATAAGTTCAATAAGCAAGGCACAGCCGAAACGGTCATCTATTGCCTTTGATTTTATCATTCCGTTGCCGAATTCGGTATACTCCGAACTAAAATAAACTATATCACCTGAATTCACATATCTTTTTGCATCCTCAGCATCCTTTGCACCGAAATCAACATAAAGGCTGCTCATCTTCGGAGCCTTGCCACGCTGTTCCTTTGAAAGTCTGTGAACAGCCAGAGAACCGACAACTCCCGGAAGACCCTTTTCTCCGACAAGCACCTGTCTGCCGATAACAACGGAAGGATCTATTCCGCCGACAGCATCAACAGTAAGTGTGCCGTCACTCTGGACAGATGTCACAATAAGCGCAACCTCGTCCATATGTGCATCTATCATTATTTTGTTTTCCGGTTTTTTCTTTCCCTTTTTGAATGCGATTACACTTCCAAGAGGGTCAACCTTATATTCGGCATATCCCTCTATGGATTTTATTATATATTCTCTGACTTTATCTTCATTTCCGGAAGTTCCGTTTAAAAGACATAATTCCCTAAGATTATCGAACATCAGTAAAACTCCTTATATACGCCGCAATAAGTTTTCCGGTATTTTCAACATCATCAAGCTGAATTATCTCAGCAGGAGTGTGCATATATCTGAGCGGTATTGAAACCGTACATGCTTTGCAGCCTCCCCTGTTAACACTGAATCTGTCAGCATTTGTCGATGTAAGACCGCTCATAACTTCCATCTGATACGGTATTTTTTCGCTTATGCATATTTCAGTAAGTCTGTTTGTTATTTCCCTTGAAAGTGACGGCGAAACACCGATCATAGGACCTTCACCGAATTTTCCGCAGTCTGATTCCTTTTCGCCTGTACAGTAAGCAAAGCTGACATCAACTGCAAGAGCGATATCAGGGTTTATATCAAAAGCTGAAATTGCGGCACCACGTTCACCAAGTTCCTCCTGTGTTGAAAACAAAACGGTAAAACTGCAATTTTCAAAATCTTTTCCTATAAGCTCCAGAGCATACAAAATAGCGGCAACACCGCTTCTGTCATCAAGTGCCATTGCGGTAATACGGTTATTCAGAAGTTCCTCTGGCTTTTCTGTAAAACTTATTTTATCTCCCCGTGATATAAGTTTTTCAAGCATATTTCTGTCATATCCGGTATCAATGCAGAAATCCGCTATTTCAGGAACAGTATCATCTGATGATGACAGATGCGGCGGCGTAGAGCATATAACGCCCGTCACCTTTTCCTTTCCATAGATGCATACCTGCTGTGCCGGAAGCAGACGTCTGTCAATTCCGCCTGCATTTGAGAAATGAACAAAACCGTTTTCGCAAATATCAGTTACAACAAATCCCACCTGATCAATATGTGCATCCAGAAGAATGTGCGGCTTTCCGCTTTCCCTCTTTCCGAAATTTCCGATAACACTGCCTTTTTTTATAAAACAGTCATCTGTATAATTCCTGAGAAATCCAAGTGCAGTTTCCGCCGCATCTGATTCCTCTCCGGAAACTCCGCAGACGGAAGTCAGCTCAAAAATAACATTTTTAAGATCCATATATTTTAAAGCTCCTTTACAAGATTCTTATAGTGAATTCCTCTTGCCTCAAAATTCGGGTAAAGGTCAAAGCTTGCACAAGCCGGTGAAAGTGTTACAATATCGCCTTTCTCCGCAATTTCATATGCTTTCTGAACAGCTTCTTCCATACTGGAAACACGGTAAATTTCAAGATTTGACGGGTCATAGAGTTTGGATTCTGTAATTGCTTTCTGTATTTTATCAGCTGTCACACCCATAAGTATAAGCTTCTTTACTTTCTGGTTCACTGTATCAGCCATAGGTTCAAACGGAATTTTCTTATCGTATCCGCCTGCAATTACAATAAGTTTCTGAGTAAATGAGTTAAGACCTGCCAATACTCTTGTAGGGCTTGTTGCAATACTGTCATTATACCATTTTACTCCGTTGAGTTCCCTTACAAATTCAATTCTGTGTTCAACTCCGCCGAAGCTTTCAGCCATATCCTTAATGTTTTCCTTTGAAACTTCACCCCAGACTGCACTTATTGCTGCAAGGTAATTTTCAACATTATGAATTCCCGGAATTCTTATACTGTCCTTGTGTATAATCTTTTCAACTTCGCCGTAGTTATTAAAGCAGAGCCAGCCGTCCTCATCAAGAAATGCACCGCAATCCGGAACAGCTTTTCTTGAGAACTTCATAAGATGTCCCCTGACAAGATTTTCAAGATTGTTTGTAAGCTCATTGTCAAGATTCAGAACAGTTCTGCTGAATGCATTCTGGTGAAGAATGAGATTTTTCTTACTGTCAATGTATTCTTCCATCGTTCCGTGAACATCAAGATGATTCGGAGCAATATTTGTTATAACAGCTGTGTCAGGGGATTTTCTCATAGATATGAGCTGGAAGCTTGAAAGTTCCACCACAGCTGCATCATTTTCATTTATTTCTTCGATAAGCGGAAGCAGAGCCTTTCCTATATTACCGCCCTTGTAAACTTTCTTTCCGGCTTTTTCAAGAAGTCCGGCGATTATAGTAGTAGTTGTTGTTTTGCCGTCAGAACCTGTTACAGCATATATTTTACATGGGCAGAGATCAAAGAAAACTTCCATTTCTGATGTTATGCAGACTCCCCTTTTTCTCGCCTTTGTAAGAACAGGATTATTAAAATACATTCCCGGTGCTCTGAAAACAACATCGAAATCTTCGAGTGAATCAAGATAGCTGTCACCAAGACGGAAGTCTGAACCAAGTTCCTTCAGTTCATCATAAACCTTTCCCATTTTTTCCTTGTCTTTTCTGTCAAGAACTGTAACCCTGATACCCTTTTTCAGGAAAAGCTTGATAAGATCAGTATTCGTAACGCCGACACCGATAAACGCAACTTTTTTATTTTTCATCTCATTAAAAAAAATCTGGATTTTACTCATTTTAAAGAAACTCCTATCATATAATAAAATTTTATACTCCTTTATATTATATACATTTTTGGAAAAAATAGCAACTGTTTTTTCAGACAAAGAAATCATATTGTGTTAAATAGATGAAAATTCTCCTGCTGTTTACTTATTCAATTGACATTATTTACCCGAAATGCTATCATAATAAATACACTTAATGGAGGTATTTAAATGCTTGAATTAAAAAATATAAAAAAGGTTTACAAAGTAGGCGATGTGGAAACAAAGGCTCTGGACGATGTCAGCGTATCATTCAGAGACAAGGAGTTTGTTGCAATTCTTGGAACAAGCGGCTCCGGAAAGACAACAAGTCTGAATATTATAGGAGGTCTGGACAGGTATGATTCCGGAGACCTTATAATCAACGGCAAGTCAACAAAAAATTTCAAAGACCGTGAATGGGACGCATACCGAAACAACAGTATCGGATTTATTTTTCAAAGTTATAATCTTATTTCTCATCTGAGCATAGTCGCCAATGTTGAAATGGGAATGACTTTAAGCGGTGTTTCATCTTCTGAAAAACACAGACGTGCAACAGAAGCCCTGGAAAAGGTCGGACTAAAAGACCATATTCACAAAAAACCAAACCAGCTTTCCGGCGGACAGATGCAGCGTGTTGCAATTGCCCGTGCTCTTGCAAATGATCCGGAAATACTTCTTTGTGATGAACCGACAGGTGCTCTGGATACTGCAACAAGCGTTCAGATAATGGATCTTATAAAGAAAGTTGCCACTGACAAACTTGTTATTATGGTAACGCACAATCCTGAACTTGCTGAAAAATATGCTGACCGAATTGTCAGATTTCAGGACGGAAAAATTATATCCGACTCAAATCCATGCAGCGAACACAAAAGCGAAGGAGATTTCAGCTTAAAGAAAACAAGTATGAACTTCCTGACAGCACTGAATCTTTCTGCAAACAACATCAAAACAAAGCTCGGAAGAACGTTTCTTACCTCATTTGCATCAAGCATCGGAATCATAGGCATAGCACTTATTCTAAGCCTTTCAGTGGGATTCCAGATGCAGATAGATAAATTTGAGGCGGACACTCTCCAGCAGATGCCTGTAATTATTTCTCAGCAAAGCATGAATGTTGATTCGGACACAATGATGAAGATGAGCAGCGACAGTGAAAAATACAAGGACTATCCAAGCGAACAGGAAGTTTATCTGTTTGATTCAATGCAGGACACAATGATGCATACAAACAAATTTACAGATGAATATCTTGATTACATTGACAACATTGACCCGAGTCTCTGCAAAGCGGCAAATTATACACGACTTGTTAATCTTAACATTCTCAGAAAAGACGGCAGCGATATAATTCCTGTAAATACACAGAATATGTCATTTTCATCTATTCCGTTTTCTCTCGGAGATGACAAGAATGCTCTTATGAAGGAACATTACGATGTTCTTTCGGGTACACTTCCTGAAAGCAAGGATGACATTCTCCTTGTAATTGATACTAAAAACAGGATAAATAAAACTGTAATGGCTGAACTGGGATACGATACCGAAAACCTTGAATCTGTAAATTTCAGCGATATTATCGGAAAAGAACTGAAAGTCGTAATGAACAATGATTACTACACAAAAACTGATTCTGGAATATTCACTTACAATACTGACTACAACGCAATGTATAATTCAGATGAAAGCATAACACTTAAAATTTCCGGTATTGTACGACCTAAGGAAGATTCTCCTACTTCACTCGTTTCCGAAGGCGGCGGTGTTGCCTATATGGACGACCTCGCTCAGGCAGTTATTGATAATTCAAAAAATTCTGAAATTGTAAAGGCACAGGAAAACTCAGATACCAACGTTCTTTCAATGGAAAAAATGGACGATGAAACCAGACAGCAGACTCTTGCCTTTCTTGGCGGAAATGCAACTCCTTATATGATTCAGCTTTATCCTTATGATTTTAACAGCAAGGACAAGATGCTTGAATATCTTGACAAGTTCAATGAAAACCTCGATTCTGATAACCAGATAATCTATACAGACATGGCAAGCATGATTTCCGGAATGTCAGACGGCATCATGGACGGCATAACAATCGTTCTTATTGCATTCGCAGGAACAAACCTTATTGTCAGTCTTATCATGATTGCCATAATAACATATACGTCCGTTCTGGAGCGTACAAAGGAAATCGGTATTCTGAAAGCACTCGGTGCAAGAAAGAAAGATATAACACGTGTTTTTGATGCCGAAACGTTCATTCTCGGTGTTGTCTCCGGCCTTCTGGGAATTATCATAGCAAAACTGCTGACATTCCCTGTAAACGCAGTAATTTATCACATGACTGACCTTAAAGATGTAGCACAGCTGAAAATTTCGCACTCACTTATTCTCATAGCAATAAGTACAATACTCACAATGCTGGGCGGTCATATACCGGCAAAAATGGCAGCTAAGAAAGATGCCGTTGAAGCTCTCCGTTCAGAATAATTGAGACATAAAAAAGCCGTACAGTTTACACTGTACGGCTTTCAGTTTAATTAATCAAAATCAGATTCACTGGAAGGAAGCTTAGCTCCGCATACACCGCAGAACTGGAACTTTTCATCAACTTCTGACTGACAGCTCGGGCAAATCTTGATACCCTTCATTGTCTGAAGTTCAAAACGCATCTTCTTGATTCTCTTTTTTCTTGTGTCAATGTCATCGCAGTATGCTTTGAGTTCATCAACTTTTTCAGGAGTTTTGTAGTATGTCTTGCCGATATCTGCAAAAATCTCCATTATTCTTTCTTCCTCGTACAGAATCTTTCTCTTAAGATTGCTTGTGTCGGACATATTCTTTGTTTTCTCGTTAACATTTCTGCTAACATCGCTGGCTACACCGCCAATTTTGTTTAAAAGACCCATGATTTCCTCCATTATATTATAAAAATTTATAATCATTAAAGCAGGTTTCAAATCCTGCAGGTATCATAAAATGCTGAGATTTCTAATACCGTTTTTTGTATAAAATTAATTATATCATTTTTTTTGACAATTGTATATAGTTTTTGAAATTTACTACATAGATTTGTGAATTTCAGTTTATTTTGCACAATGTTTTTTGTGCAAAACGCCAAATATTTCTTAGAAAAATTGAGTAATAAGAACATTGATAAAATCCCGGCAGTATAGTATAATATATATATACAAATTTATCCTGAAAGGATGAGCAAAATTTATGAAATATGTTAAAACTGATTTACTTAACAAAATCATCTCTGAAAATCCTGAAAAACTTGTTATGGACTCCGAACAAAATTATTACAGCCAGATTGACAGTCTGTGCAGAGCAATCTCACTGAAAAGAGAAACTCATCCGATAGTTCTTATTTCCGGACCTTCCGGCTCAGGAAAAACATCGACAGCAAATGAAATATCAAAGGTACTCAGAAATAGTTACAGCTGTGAAAGCAGTGTAATATCACTGGATAATTATTTCCGCTCAAATGATTCGCCAAATATGCCGAAGGATAAGAAAGGTAATATAGATCTTGAATCACCGTTTTGCACTGACCTTGATCTTTTGCAGAGCAATATTCTCTCGATGAAAAATGGCGAAGAATTTATGATGCCGATATTCGATTTTAAAAAGCAAAGCCGAAGCGGTTATGTTCCGTTCAGACGTGAGGAAAACTCAATAGTCATAATGGAAGGCATACATGCCCTGAATCCTCTTGTTACAGGCGAAAACAACTTTGCAACCTGCGTTTACATAAGCGTCCGCACAAGACTCAAAACCAGTGAAAACCGAGTGCTTCACCCACGTCTGATAAGGCTTATGCGTCGCCTTTGCAGGGACAGTCTTTTCAGAGGAAGAGATCTTCAGGCAATTTTCAGTTACTTTGAAAGTGTTTCCGAGGGTGAAGAAAAATACATTCTGCCTTTTAAATATCGTGCTGACTTCCAGATTGATACATTCATGTCCTATGAAGTTCCGGTCTACAAAAGTTTTCTCTATACAAAACTTATCGAAGTCCAGCAGATTTTCAGCGGAAACATCTGTTATAAAAATATTGTTGATTTTCTTAGTTTATTACTCCCTGTCAGCGAAAAAAATGTTCCGGAATCTTCTCTTATCCGTGAATTTATAGGATAGCATAAAAAGCAGCAAGCCGGATTTAATCTGACTTGCTGTTTTGTTTTATTTCAAATCTGTCATAAGCTCAATTGCCTGTTTGTTATTACATATATTTGTCACCTTATATGAGCCGCCATATTCACCGTCTATCGTCCACTGAAGTTCTTCATCACATTCAAATTTTATTTTTGATGTACGGAAAGATTTGATGTATGCTGTATCAATATCAATGTCAATGTTAAGCAGTGAATGAATAATCCTTTGCAAATCAAGCGGATTGCTTGGTGTTTTTATGAGCGTGACTTCATACAGTCCGTCATCAAGCAGGAAATCGCTTAGCGAAAGAAGTCCCGCAACAGATGATGAATTTGTTACCATTCCGAAAATGTAGTCGTCCTCTATCGTTCCAGTGTCATACGTCACACTCATGTGATATGACTTGATACTTTTAAGTCTGGTAAGTCCGTTCAGAATATACGCAGCGTGCCCCAGCATATTCTTCGCTTGCTGGGAGGTTTCATAGGTCACTTCTATAAATGCACCGAATGCAGCAATGTAAGTGAAATATTTATCATTAAAGCTACCGATATCGCATGGATAAGGTTTTCCGTTTATTATCCACTGAACCGCCTCTTCGATTTCCTTAGGAATTCCGACACCCCTTGCAAAATCATTTGTCGAACCGGCTGGAATATATCCGATAGGTATCTTGTCCTCTGACTTCATAACGCCCTGAATAACTTCATTAAGCGTTCCGTCACCGCCTGAGCATACTATAAGATCATATCCGACATTGCAGGCATATTTTGCAGCCGCACAAGCGTCCAGACGCTCCTGCGTCGGTCTTGCGGTTACTTCGTAACCGGCTTTCGTAAACATATCAATAACTGAACCGAGCTTTGAACCGATTGTTGCCTTTCCGGACTGCAAATTAAATATAAAATATAGTTTTTTCATTGTATAATCTGCCTTTCATTTGTACATAATTATATTATACATTAAATTTTAACTTAATTCAACATCTTCAGAAATTTATTTTTGAAAATTTTTCAAAAAATTTCAAAAAAAGTGTTGACAAGCCAAAAAAGTTGTGATATAATAATTAAGCAGTCGAGAGAAAGACACAAAAAAATCAAATACACTGGGGTGTCGCCAAGTGGTAAGGCAGAGGACTCTGACTCCTCCATTCCGTGGGTTCAAATCCTACCACCCCAACCAGATTAAGGTTCGCAATAGCGAGCCTTTTTTATTTTATCCTTAAAATGAATTCAGACCAATTTATAAAAATGACGCTTTTAAAAAGCGTCATTTTTTTGTATTTTTCAATTTATATGCTTTAATAACTTTAAGACGTGAAAATTCCTCACGTTCTTTTTCTTCAAGGCTGTCAACAATATACTTAACCATATTTTCATAACGTGGTATCAGTATATTCTGAAGTGCATTAGCTCTTCGCTGTGCTTTTTTTATAGCTGTTGCAAGACGATAAATGCTATTATCTACCTCAGCCAAAACAACTGTCATATCCTTTACCTGTGAAAATGATACATAGGCTTTGTCAAGCTGTGAATTTGTTGCATAAAACCCATAAGGCACACTGGTTTTCTTTCTTGTCAGTGTAACATTCGGAATATCAACGCCCATAACACTCCTGTAAGTAACGGATATTCCGTTTTCCTCCGGAACACTTTCCGCTATCTTGTCAATTACTCCAAGAGAAATATTAGCGTCCTGCAAAGCCGCATACGCCTCTTTGTAAGTATCTTCAATAGAACCTCTCAAAGATTTAGCCTTGTCTATAAGCTGCATCATTTCTCTGATAAGAATATTTCGTTTCCTGTCCATCAAATCGTAACCCAGCCTGCAAAGTGCAAGAGTTTTTCTTGCTTTGATCAAATTACCCTTGGTCGGGAAAACCTGTTCTGCCATATGAAAACCTCCGCCTGCTTATAATCCGAAACGTTCCTTTGCACCCTCAGGATCATATTTCTTGTCTAACAGTTCACTGTCTATTCTGTCAAGTTCACTCTTTGGAAGCAATGAAAGCAGTGCCCAGCCCAGATCAAGTGTTTCCTCAATTGTTCTGTCTTCATTGAATCCCTGAGAAATAAAATGCTTTTCAAACTGAACGCCGAATTTGATATACTGTCTGTCTACATCTGAGAGTTCTTCTTCACCGATTACTGATGAAAGTGATCTTGCGTCCTGAACTTTTGCATAAGCCGCAAAAAGCTGGTTTGAAACCGCTGAATGATCATATCTTGTATAGCCCTCGCCTATACCGTCTTTCATAAGTCTTGAAAGTGAAGGAAGTATTGAAACCGGAGGGTAAACACCTGTCTGGTCAAGACTTCTGTCAAGAACTATCTGACCCTCTGTTATATATCCTGTAAGGTCAGGTATAGGATGAGTAATATCATCATTCGGCATTGTCAGTATAGGTATCTGTGTAACACTTCCTGTTGAACCCTCTGCAATACCTGCTCTCTCATAAAGCGAAGCAAGGTCTGAATACAGATAACCCGGATAGCCTTTACGTCCCGGAATTTCACCCTTGGACGATGAAAATTCACGAAGTGCTTCGCAATATGATGTTATATCAGTCAGGATAACAAGTATATGCATATTTTTTTCAAATGCAAGATATTCCGCAGCAGTCAACGCACATCTCGGAGTCAGTATTCTTTCAATGATAGGGTCATTGGAAAGATTCATGAACATAACAACTTTCTGCTGAACTCCGCTTTCAGCAAAGCTTTTTTTAAAGTAATCAGCAACGTCATTCTTAACACCCATTGCACCGAATACAACTGCAAAGTCCTGACCGCTTTCATCAGCTATTTTAGCCTGTCTTACTATCTGAACGGCAAGCTTGTTATGAGAAAGTCCCGAACCGGAAAATATAGGAAGCTTCTGTCCTCTGATAAGCGTCATAAGGCAGTCAATCGAAGAAATTCCTGTTCTTATATAGTTTCTCGGATATGTTCTTGAAACCGGATTCAGCGGCTTTCCGTTTATATCCTCAAATTTTTCAGGGTAAATATCTCCAAGTCCGTCAATAGGCTTTCCAGAACCGCTGAAAACACGTCCGAGCATTTCCTCAGACAAAGCAAGCTCCATAGGTCTGCCTGTAAACTTTGTTTTGGTATTTTTAAGTGAAAGTCCCTTTGTACCCTCAAAAACCTGAAGTACTGCCTTTTCACCGGATATTTCAACTATTCTGCCGACCCTTTCAGTACCGTCATTCAGACGTATCTGTGCGACCTCGTCATATCCGACATCCTTTACATGATCCAGAGCGATAAGAGGTCCGTTTATTTCGCTGAGTCCCATATACTGAATACTGCTCATACGGCTCTCCTTTCATCTGCTTTGCTGTCAAGTTCTGCAAAAGTATCCGTAATTTCTTTTCTGTAATCCTCAAACATTTCAGGCTTGTCATTCGGTATATCGTACTTCACCTTGATAACCTTTTCCATAAAGCCTGTTTCCATTATTTCACTCATTGAAACACCTTTGGAGAGCGCTTTCTTAGCCTCATGATAAAGAACAAGAATAATATCCATCATAAGCTTCTGCTTTTCAAGAGGAACATAGGTATCATCTTTGTGATAAGCATTCTGCTGCAAAAATCCGACTCTTACAACTCTTGCAAGCTCTATGATAAGTTTCTGTTCATCAGGAAGAACATCAGCACCGATAAGCTTTACTATCTCCATAAGCTGATTTTCTTCAATCAGTATATTGGATATTTCCTGACGCATCTGAAGAAATTCCGGTCCGGCTTCCCTGTTATAGAAGTCTGACAGATCTTCAATATACTCGCTGTAACTTGTTGTCCAGTTTATGGCCGGATAATGTCTTGCATATGCCAGCGACTTGTCAAGTGCCCAGAAACATCTTACAAAACGCTTGGTATTCTGTGTTACAGGTTCTGAAAAGTCTGACCCCTGTGGAGAAACTGCACCGATTATTGTAACCGAGCCTTCCCTGCCATTCAAAGTTTTCATATATCCGGCACGTTCATAAAATTCGGACAGTCGTGACGGCAGATATGCAGGAAATCCTTCTTCTGCCGGCATTTCTTCAAGTCGTCCGGAAATTTCACGAAGAGCCTCAGCCCATCTTGAAGTTGAATCTGCCATAATAGCGATATGATAACCCATATCCCTGTAATATTCTGCAAGTGTAATACCTGTGTATATGGAAGCTTCTCTCGCCGCAACTGGCATATTTGAAGTGTTAGCTATAAGAACTGTTCTGTCTGTCAGCGGACGATCTGTTTTAGGGTCGATAAGCTCTGAAAATTCTTCAAGAACCTGAGTCATTTCATTTCCTCGCTCACCACAGCCTATATACACGATAATATCTGCATCACACCACTTTGCAAGCTGATGCTGAGTCATCGTCTTTCCTGTACCGAATCCTCCCGGTATCGCTGCTGTTCCGCCTTTTGCAATAGGCAGAATAGTGTCGATAATTCTCTGTCCAGTAATAAGCGGTCTGGAAATCATAAGTCTTTCAGAAACAGGTCTTGGCTGACGGATAGGCCACTTCTGACAAAGAGTCAGTTCATGAACATTACCCTTTTTGTCTTCGATTTTACATACAACATCGTTTACACGATACTGTCCGTTCTCAGCGACCCATATAACCTTTCCGCTGAGCAAAGGCGAAAGCATACAGTAATGCCTTATAACAGCCGTTTCCGGACAGGAAGCATAGATATCTCCGCCCCTGAGTTCATCTCCGGCTTTTACTTCCATTGTAACATCATAGAATTTTTCTTCATCAATGGCAGGTACATTAACACCTTCATCAATAAATCTTCCTGATGCCTTTTCAATTGCTTTAAGCGGACGCTCAATTCCGTCAAAGATATTTGAAATGATTCCCGGCCCGAGCGTAGCACTCATCGGTGCGTTCGTATTGTAAACAGGTTCGCCGACTTTAAGTCCGGTTGTAACCTCATAAACCTGTATCGTAGTAAATTCCTCGGTAATTCCGATTACCTCGCCGATAAGACGCTTGTTTCCCACATACACCATTTCCAGCATGGAGAAATCCTTGGTATTTTTAACCTTTACAACAGGTCCGTTTACAGAATAAATCGTATTCAATCCCGTTCACTCCTCTTATCAGCTTATCTGTTCTTTGCCAAAGCTGTATTTCTGACTGAAATTTTTCCTGCTTTCTTCAAAAGCATTGTCAAGAGTCTTATCAACCACAATTCCGTTACCGGTATCAACAACCGAAATACCGCCGATTTCTATATCAGGATCAACTTCCGTTTTACAGCCCGAAGTTTTTTCAATATCCTCTTTATAGACAGCATCATTTTTCGATATCATGATAATGCAGTTTTCATTCAGTTCGCTCTTTTTAACAAGTGAAATAAGATAATCCTTATACTTATCCGACTTTGTAAAAGAAATGATTTTTTTGTTTACAGCTTCAAAAATATTTTCTGTAAGCATTTCTCTGTGTTTCAGCTGTTCTATGCGAAGCTGCTGCTGTTTTAAAGCATAATTTTTTTTGTACTCGGCTTCTGAATCCTTCACACACTTCTGTATCTTTCCATAAGCCTCAAGAAGAGCGTCATCTTCTGCCTTTTCAATTTTCTGCCTTTTTTCTGAATTTGCCCTGTTAATTATGGAGCTGATTTTTTCATTGACTTCCATATTAACCGAATTCATAAATTTTTCAAGCTTTTCATTCTGCAATTCGTCCATTACAGCACCTCCCATATTACAGTTTCAGACCTATCGCATCACTTACATAATTATTTATTGTTTCAGTTATCTGCGATGTTGCGTGTCTGTCAGGAATTTCAACGATAAGGGGTGACTTATGATTCAGCTTTATATCATAAACAAGTCCGCTGCAAAGTTTCACAAGTTTTTCTGTCATAAGGATTATTGCAATATCCTTATCCTTTATCGCCTTTTCCAGTTCCCTTTTCACTTCGTCCGGCTGATGAACAACAACACCATTTATTCCGGCAAGCCGCATACCCATCTGAGTATCAATATTATCGCTTATCAAATAAAATTTCATGTTAAATCACCCTCCGGCTATGATTTTCTTTCAGCATTAAAGTGCATTCAGAATCATAAATGAAATAAGGAATCCATAAAGTGCAACACCTTCACCAAGTGCTACGAATATCAAAGCTTTTGAGAATGATTTCGGTTCTTCTGCAACAGCACCGATAGCAGCAGGAGCAGCTGAACCAACGGCAATACCACAGCCGATAGAACCAAGTCCTACGGAAAGTGCAGCAGCAAGATACCCAAGACCTGCGTTTCCGATAGTTTCAGTTACTGTCTGAGCAGCTTCAGCATTTACAAAGCCACCTATCGGCAGAACAACTGCAAGCGCAAGAACTGCAAAGAATGAACAGAGATTCGTGATGAATGCTTTCTTTGCCGCACTGTTGCTCTTTTTCTTTTTAAGAACATAAACAACAGGAAGCATTAAAAGTACCACTGCGAAAAGCGGGAGAAGAAGAATTTCAAAGATGTTCATAACAAAAACTCCTTTAATCAATATTTTTATTATAATTTATGCTAACAGGTTCAAAAGGCTGTCCGTCTCCGTCATAGAAACGTGAAAAGACTTCATAAAATTCCAGTCTTAAAACCTGTATGCCAACAATAAGACCTTCCATACCGATAACAAAAATATTTCCGATAACAATAACTATCGGCGATGCACCCTTGGCAACTGTTTCCGAAAGCATCATTACAACAGACATCATACCTGCATGAGAGAAGATAAATCCGCCGATTCTTACGAAAGAAAGTGTATTTGTTGCATATCCGAGTATGAATTCAAACACTTCAAAGAAATTGGAAGCAATGAAATCACCGATACCACTTTCCAGTCTGAATTTTTTCCCTGAAACCAGACAGCCGAGAGGCTCACGGAAAAACATCAGAACAAGCGGAAGAACTATCAGACACAGCACATAAGGTGTTGTGAAAAGATTGCCGCTTCCGGTCATCATAACCGCAAGTCCTGCAAGAAGCGAACCGAATAACACAAGCCCCACGACTCCGTTATTCCCGAAAATTGAATTTACATAATCTTTTCGTTTAAGACAGGTTATGATATTTATTATAATAGAAATTATAATTATAATAACGCCTATTATAATCGCCCCTATAAGAATACCCATCGTGTTTTCCATTACCTCAAGCGGCTTATGTTTAAGTCCGATGAGCTTGTAAAGCGGATTCAGTGCCTCTTCAAATCCGAATACCGAACCATAGATAAGTCCGAAAAACGCACTTGAAATTCCCACTCGTTCAAGTATAGCACCAAGCGTTATGCCTTTTTTCTTATAGACGATAAATCCGATAAGGGAAATCAGAAGTCCCTGTCCCAGATCGCCGAACATTATGCCGAACATTAACGTGTACGTTACAGCTACAAGCATAGTCGGATTAAAACCGTTATAAGAAGGAAGTCCGTACATTTCAACAAACATTGAAAACGGCTTTGCGAATTTGTTATTTTTCAGTTTTACCGGAATTTTTATATTCCGTTCCTTCTGAGCATCTTCCGTCACAACTGAAACAGTGTCAATTGATTCAAAAAGCTCTTTTACATACTTTAATTTTCTTTTCGGGACAAATCCCACAAGATAAAATTTATCTTTATAAACTGCCGCATTTTTACGCAGTTCAAATATATCATACAAATATTTTATACGGCAGAAATACCGGTTGAGTCTGTCTCCGTTTTCTCTTACATACTTTTCCTTCTCATCGCTGAGATTTTCAAGCTGTTTTTCAAGTCCGGAGATTTTATTTCTGAGTTTTTCTTCCTCAGCTTCCGGTGTTTCTGTGACAAAATCAGGAAACCATATTCTTTCAAAATAAAGGGATTTGAAAATATTATCCGTTTCCTTTATACTGTCTATCGGGGCAAAATAAAATCCCCATTTATAACTTCCGTCATCATCATACGGTATAAAAATAAATGTTTTATTTTCATAATAGCCAAGCTTCAGATAGCTTTCATCAGGAAGTTTTCCAAACCTTACGTTTATATGTGTGCAATTAAAAAGATTTGCAACATCTATATCCATACCTTTAAGATGCCCGAGTTGTATAAGAGCCTGACTGCTTTCCCTGATTTTTTCAGATGCACCGCTTATTTCCATATTCATCTGAGAAAGCTGTTTTTCAATTTCTGAAAATTCTGAATCAATTTCATCAAGGCTCATGCCATATATTTCCCGGGTATCAGTTTCATGAAAGCTGAATTTCTTTCCCGCATCAACTGCAACAATTCTTTTAAGCAGTTCTTTATAAGGATTGTCCTCATCAAGCCTTGAAAGTTCACTCTCGCTTCCGGCTGATTCCCTGACTGCATCACCGATATGAAAGCATTTACACTCAACACATTTTTCAAGTGTCCTGTCAAGATCCTTCAGTAAACCGGCTGCGGAAAGAAACTCCATCTTTTCAATAGACATTATCTCACCTCCACATTATTATTCATAAAAAGTCAGTGAATAATAATCTGCTTTTCCATATATGATGCACTTTTTCCATATCTGATACTTTCAACGATCTTTATAATATTCTGTAATTCGACCTCAGAAAGATACATAAGCGAATAAAGACTTACAGCCGCACTGTCCGAAAAAGTCAGTGCACGCCTTGCCATACCGCATCGAAGCTTAACAAGCTCTCTTTCAAAAGCCTCGCTTTCCATATTTTCGCTTATACCTTCCATACGCCTTCCGTAAAGATTTTTGGACAATGTCCTCAGAAAATCCTCAGGCGAACCGGTTTCAAAAAGCTCATTTTGCTTTTCACGGCTGAGTTTGCCGTAAAACGGCAGCATATTCTCTTTCAGGATATCAGCATCAGCATAAAAATATTTTTTCATTCTGTATGAATTGATAATATTTATTATGTCAGTCTGAGCATATATCTGTTCAAGAAGTGCAGCTTTTGATTTTCCATCAAAGGCTTTTTCAGCTGTTTCAATAAGCCATTTCAGATAATATGTTCTGAGCATTACTTCGCATTTTGTATACGGTATGTTTCCATTTTTATCCGCTTTGATATTTTTTATTATATTGTAATACGGAGTATGTTTAATAACTTCAAGCAGCTTTTTAAAATCCTTTGCCTTTGCAAGTTCTATAAGGTCAAAGCTTGTTCTTTTCATGAGATAAGCGTGCATGGATTCAATATAGACATCATCACGCTCATTATTCAGATAAAGTATCGCTTTCAGCAGTTCACGAATCTCAAATCTGACAAGCAGAAAATTGTAAAACGGTTCATCGTTAAGATGCTGGAATTTACAAAGTTTCTCATACTGGTCATAATAAGCTTTATTAAGAAGCGATTCAAGAAAGCCACGATGCACAGCAGATGTATCAACATTTGCAAGTGCTTCGGAATAATGAGTATTACGTTTCAGATATTCCGCTGCTTCGCTTACCTTCTTTTTGGACATAAGCTCAGCATAATCGTTTTCTTTCAGACGCTTTCCGTAAACAGCCCTCGCCTTGGCAACAGTAGCATTTTTTGAAGCCTTCACAATTACTCACCTACGATTTCAGCAAAAATCTCACTTTCAATTCTCTGATGATTTTTATTGTAATAGTCATCAAGAAATTTCAGTTCTTCATAATGCCTTTTTTCAAGTTTTGCACTTTCGCTTTCGAGTTCTTTTTTATTAAATTCCTCAATTTGTGAAATTTTTTTCATAGCACTGTCCAGAAGTTCTTTTTTCAGAGCCAGACATTCATTTTCCGCCTCGCCTAGTATCTGCTTTTCCTTTTCAGATGCAGCTTTTATTTTCTCATCCGCATTACGGTCAATCTCAATAATTCTGTTTACAATGCTCTCCATAATAAATACCTCGTTTAGTTTTTAATGCTGTGCATTGGTGCCGGAATTCTTCCGCCTCTTGAAATGAATTTTGCAGGAGATTTTCTGTTGATATTCATAACAGGACCGCTTCCGAGAAGTCCGCCGAATTCAAGAGTTTCACCTACATTTTTGCCGATAGCCGGAATAAGTCTAACTGCTGTTGTCTTGTTGTTTACCATACCGATAGCAGCTTCATCGGCAATAATTGCGGAAATAGTTTCAGCTGTAACATCTCCCGGAACAACAATCATGTCAAGACCTACTGAGCATACAGCTGTCATAGCCTCAAGCTTTTCGATACAAAGTGAACCATTATTAACAGCATCTATCATACCGGCATCTTCTGATACAGGAATAAATGCACCTGAAAGTCCGCCGACATTTGATGAAGCCATAACGCCGCCTTTTTTAACAGCATCATTAAGAAGTGCCAGAGCCGCTGTTGTACCCGGTGCTCCACAGCTTTCAAGTCCGATACCTTCAAGGATATGTGCAACACTGTCGCCGACAGCAGGTGTAGGAGCAAGTGAAAGGTCAACAATTCCGAAAGGAACTCCAAGCATTTCAGAAGCTTTTGAACCAACAAGCTGTCCCATTCTTGTTACCTTGAATGCTGTTTTCTTGATTATATCAGCTATCTCATTGATAGAAGCATCAGGATGCTTTGCAATAGCCGCTCTTACAACACCAGGACCGGAAACACCGACATTGATAACACAATCCGGTTCACCTGTTCCATGGAACGCACCAGCCATAAACGGATTATCCTCCGGAGCGTTGCAGAATACGACAAGCTTTGCAGGACCAATACACTGCTGATCAGCTGTAACTTCGGCTGACTTTTTAATGATCTTACCCATCATGGCAACAGCATCCATATTGATACCGGATTTGCTTGAACCAACATTTATTGATGAACAAATGTTTGAAGTGCAGGCAAGAGCTTCCGGAATAGAATTGATAAGCTCAATATCTCCGGCACTGAATCCCTTCTGTACAAGAGCTGAATAACCGCCTATAAAGTTAACTCCGCAGGTATCAGCCGCTCTCTGAAGAGCAAGTGCAAACTTAACAGGATTCTTTTCTGTACACGCAGCTGAAACAATAGCTATCGGTGTAACAGCGATTCTCTTGTGGATTATCGGAATGCCATATTCCTTTTCAATTCTTTCACCTGTTTTAACAAGATCCTTAGCCTTTGTGGTTATCTTGTTATAAACTTTTTCACAAGCCTTGTCTATATCACTGTCAATACAATCAAGGAGGGATATTCCCATTGTTATAGTTCTGATATCAAGACATTCGTCCTGAATCATTCTGATAGTTTCAAGTATATCATAAACGTTCTGCATCTTATCTTCTCCTTAAAATTAAATACTGTGCATTGAATCGAAAATATCCTGATGCATTGTATGAATTGAAAGATTAAGCTGTTTGCCAAGATCATTGAGTCGTTCAACAAGTTCAACAAAGTCCTTATTTATCTGTGAAATATCAACCATCATGATCATAGCGAACATTTCCTGCAAAACGCTCTGAGTAACATCAGTTACATTTGCGTTATATTCAGCACATACTGCACTGACTTTCGCCAAAATACCTACATTGTCTTTTCCGATTACAGTTATAACTGCCTTCATAAAAGTTCCTCCTTAGAATTCGGTCACCCGAATTGAATTATTATTTTATTATACCATATTCTGTAACAAATTAAAACCCCTATTTTTTATTTTGACTGTTTCTTTTTTTAAGGGTATTTCTTGTCACAGCAGACAGCTTTTCAACTGTTTGTTCGGGAAATGTAGACAAAAACAATATACTCTGCTCATAAGCCGAGTGTTCATCAAGTTTTAAAATATCTGTAAAAAAACTGTTTACCATATTGAAGTTTACGGTAAGCCCTTTTGCTGTTTCCCTGCCCAGTTCGGTAAGTTCAACGCTTGTTGCATAATCAGGCTTTATAAGTTCAAGCCTTGACATACATTTCAGCATCCTGCTTACGCTCGGACGTGTGACAGACAAACTGTTGGCAATATCAACCGAACGGACAACTTTAAGTGTCCTGCTGAGTTCATATACAGTCAAAAGATATTTATACTGACCTGCACAAAGTTTCATAAACAATTCCTTCCCTTATCTGATATGCTGTTTTCTTTTCCAATAAATGATTCTATCACTTTGCATTGCAAATGTCAACTTAAAGCCACATCAATACAGCATTCTCATATCAGGAATAAGGAATTTTTATCCTTGACTTATGGGAACAGGTATATTATAATACCCTTATCAGCATTTGTAAAATCTATATTCAATATCCCTATCATACAATTTTGATATATCAGAACGTAAGGAGATTTTTTATGAATATCAGTTATGACTATTACCGTGTATTTTATTATGTTGCAAAATACAAAAAAATAACCCAGGCTGCCAGAACACTGCTTATAAATCAGCCCAATATTACAAGGACTATTAAGATGCTTGAAGACAGTCTGGGGTGTACCCTTTTTATAAGAAGCAATCGTGGTGTTACTCTTACTCCCGAAGGCGAAAAGCTATACAGCCACATAAAAATTGCTTTTGAACAAATAGAATCTGCCGAAGAAGAAATATCGCTTAATAAAAGCCTGCAAAGCGGTATTGTTTCAATCGGAACAAGTGAAATTGCCCTTCATTGTTCCCTGCTTCCAGCAATAAAAAAATTCCGCAATCTTTATCCCGGAGTTCATATACATATAACAAATCACTCCACACCTCAGGCGATAACTGCACTTGAAAGCAGTGCGGTTGACATTGCTGTGGTTACAACTCCGATTGCAGAATCCGAAATACTTACAAGTACAATTATAAAGCCGATTCATGAAGTTGCCGTATGCTCAAAAAAGTTTTCCAGACTGCTGAAAAAAAGAGTATCGCTGAAAGAAATGTCTGAATATCCGCTGATTTCCCTCGGTGCTCACACAACAGCACATGAATTATACTCAAAATATTTTGCCGAAAACAATGTGCATTTTGAACCGGATATTGAAGCCTCTACCGCTGACCAGATACTTCCGATGATAAAATCTGACCTCGGCGTAGGATTTGTTCCGGCAGAATTCCTGAAAAACTCACAGGAAGTTGAGATAATCGACCTTAAGGAAAGTCCTCCGGAACGCTATGTCTGCATAGTCAAGCGAACAGACCATGCATTAAGCACAGCCGCCAAGGAGCTTGAAAAGCTGATTCTGAAAAACAAAAATGCTGAGGCAATTCTGTAAAATCAGTTTGTATTTTTAAGACTTTTTCTTCTTTTTGCGTACTGAAAAGCCGAAATCCCCAAGCTTTCTTCCGAGTGCAAAATATTCCCCGTGTGCATAGGCTGCAAGCCCGCACTGCTGCAAATTAAGCTTTCCTTTGCTGTCAATATATTTTTCTTCTATATCAACACCTACAATCTCGGATATGAACATATCATGTGTTCCAAGCGGTTTTATTTCTTTTACAACACATTCAATGCTGACCGGACACTGTTCTATCAATGGAGCGTTTATTTTTTCCGCTTTAACAGGTGTCAGTCCGCACTTTTCAAACTTATTTACCTTTGCTCCTGTTTTAACGCCGCAGAAATCAGCAGTACGGCACATAGCCGATGTGGTGAGATTTATAACAAATTCTCCTGATTCCTTTATGATATTGTAAGAATATCTCTGCGGTCTTACAGAAATATAGGTCATAGGCGGCTTAGTATTTATAATTCCTGTCCACGCAACTGTCAGAATATTTGGTTCTTCCACCGTTCCGCATGATACAAGTGCAGGCGGAACAGGTGCCAGCAAAGCTCCGCCGTTCCAGAAAACTTTTGACATAATTTAATTCCTTTCATCAAAAATAAATGACGTGTAAGCGACCGCCCGCACGTCATTTTCAGAACTTGTTCATTGGATTTTGTGCATATTCACTGAAACTCCAGATTGCACAAATTCTTATTTTATTTATCAGTTCCGGCAACTTCACGATAAAGTTTGATATAAAGCTCAGCTGAATTTGCCCAGCTGAAATCCTCTGACATATCACGCTTTATTATTCTGTTCCAGCCACGTTTATCTTCATAAGCCGCTTTTGCTCTCATACAAGCATCAAACATATCATGTGCATTATATGTTTTGAATGTGAATCCGTTTCCGTTTTCACCGCCGCAGTCACGGACTGTATCACGAAGTCCGCCTGTTTCACGGACTATCGGAATCGTTCCGTATCTCATAGCAATCATCTGTGCAAGACCGCAAGGCTCGCTCTGTGAAGGCATGAGGAACATATCAGCACCGGAATATATCTTTCTTGAAAGCTCAGGAATAAATCCAAGAGAAACACTTACCTTATCTCTGTAACGTGATTCCATTTCCTTAAAGAAATCCTCATAGATTTTTTCACCGCTTCCAAGAATAGCAAATTTAAATCCTGCACGGATAAGATCTTCAAAGACATATCTTATAAGGTCAATGCCCTTATGTGAAACAAATCTTGTAACAATACCGATAAGCGGTTCATTGCCTTCCTGAAGTCCGAGTTCCTCAAGAAGTTTTGCCTTGCAGACTTTCTTTCCTGTCGTGCTTTTGGCAGAATAATTTTTCTCAATAATTTTATCTGTTTCCGGATTATAACCGTCTACATCAATGCCGTTTACAATACCACTGAGCTTATATTGTCTGTTGCGGAGAATTCTGTCCATTCCGTATGAATACCAAGGATCAAGAATTTCCCACGCATAGCTCGGGCTTACTGTTGTAACCTTATCAGCAGTTTCAATAGCACCCTTCATCATATTGATTCCGCCGTCATATTCAAGCAGACTCATATGATACATAGGAAGACCCATAACTTCGTTAAGAACTTCCCTTCCGTAATTGCCCTGATACTGGATATTGTGTATTGTAAATACAGTTTTTATATCCTCATAACCCTGCTGGTATTTATAGAAAACTTCATAATACACAGGTATCATTGCTGCCTGCCAGTCATTGGCATTTATAATGTCCGGTTTGAAGTCAATATATCTGAGCATTTCAAGCACTGCACGACTGTAAAATACGAATCTTTCACAATCATCATAGAATCCGTAAATACCATCTCTTCCGAAATAATATTCATTATCCAGAAAATAATATGTGACACCGTTAAAAATCGCTGTGAAGATTCCGCAATACTGTTTTCTCCATGAAACATCAACAGTAATATGTGTTATAAATGTCATGGAAGCTCTGAGCTGCGGGTTTATTCCCTTGTAAAGCGGAATAACAATTCGACAGTCATGACCTTTTTGGTTGATAGCCGCCGGAAGAGAACCTGCAACATCAGCAAGTCCGCCTGAAGCTATATAAGGCGTAGCCTCACTTGCAGCAAAAAGTATATTCATTTGTCAACTTCCCTTTCCATTAACTATATTTGTGCTCTTTTGCCGATATAAAGCGGATAAGATGAAGAACCTGTCAGCACCTTTCCTTCGCCTATCTCAACATTTTTATCTGTAATTACTGAGTTTATACTGCATTTATTTCCTACAACTGTATCCTGCATGAGCACACAATCCTTGACAACTGCATCTTTTCCTATCTTAACACCTCTGCAAAGCACACAGTTCTCAACTTTACCCTCGATAACACAGCCATCAGCAATAAGGGAATTTTTAATATTTGATTCCAGACCAAATCTTACAGGTCCGTTATCTCTGATTTTTGTATAAATAGGAGCTGATTTTATAAACAGATTATTTCTGTTTTCAGTATCAAGCAATGCCATATTTGCTTCGTAATAGCCTATCATTGTGTCTATTTTTGAGAAGTATCCCTTATGCTCATAAGACATAAATTTATATTCGTCCTTGCAAGCCTGCAAAATATCCTTTGTAAAGCTGTACTGGCTTCTGCTTGCAGAACTAACAACAATCTGTCTTAAAAATTCCTTGCTTACAACGAACATATCAAGGCTTATACTGCATTCTCCTGATATCTGAGGATCAACCATGACATCAGTTATTCTGCCGTTTTCATCTGTTCCGATGACACTCGCACTCTGTCCCTTTGAGCGGTCATAGAAGCTCTTTCCTGTAACAACAGTAATATCAGCACCGTTTTCAACATGGAAATCAACAACATCTCTGTAATCAATTGTTGTTACAATGTCACAGTCGGACATTACAACATAGTCTGCTGAAGAATGCTCAACAAATTCCCATACGCCGTTAAGTGCTTCAAGTCTTCCACGGTAAATACCGCTGTCAACATGACTGAAAGGTGGCAGAAGGTGAAGTCCGCCGTTCTTTCTTGACAGATCCCATTCCCTTCCTGAACCCAGATGGTCAAGTAGAGAACCATAATTTGACTTTGTGATGACTCCGACTTCCTTTATTCCGGAATTAACCATGTTGGAAAGCGGAAAATCTATTAAACGGTATCTTCCTCCAAAAGGAATTGAACCCATTGTTCTCTTTTTTGTAAGATCTATTACAGTTTCATCGTGCATACTTGCAAATATCAGACCTAAAACATTCTTTTTAGAAATCATTTTTATTCTTCCCCCTTACATATTCTTTGAGATTATCTGTTTAGGAAGAACTTCGGCGCCCTCTGATATATCAACATTATGACCGACAACCGCAATTCCCCATTCATCTCTGTTCTCAACGCTTTCAGGGCTAAGACCTATCTTCGCATTTTCATGTACCACACAGTCCTCGCCGACAATGGAATATTCCACGACTGCACCTGATTTTATAACTGTACCCGGCATGATTATGCTGTAATTTACAGTAGCTCCCTCTTCGACAGTAGCACCGGCAAATATAACAGAAAAATCAACTTTTCCGTTTATCGTGCTTCCTTCTGAAATCATTGAATTTTCAACTTCGGCTTTATCGCCTATATACTGAGGAGGCATATTATTATTTCTTGAATATATCTTCCAGTTCTGCTCATAAAGGTCAAGCGGAACACTTGGGCTTAACAGATCCATATTTGCTTCCCACAGACTGTCAAGAGTACCAACATCTTTCCAGTATCCCTCAAATGTGTAAGCAAAAAGTCTTTCATCATTTGAAAGCATTGAAGGAATAATATCCTTACCAAAGTCCTTTGAACCTGTATTTGCATTTTCATTATCTATCAGATATTTTTTAAGCTTTGACCATGTAAATACATAGATACCCATTGATGCAAGAGTTGATTTTGGAACAGCCGGTTTTTCAGTAAAGTCAACAACTCTGAAATCAGAATCACAGGTCATGATGCCAAGTCTTGTTGCTTCTTCCATTGAAACCTGCTGAACAGCAATTGTCAGATCTGCATTATTCTTCTTATGAAAATCAACCATTTTTGAATAATCCATCTTGTAGATATGGTCACCGCCAAGAATTATTACATATTCAGGATCGTATCTTTCGATAAAGCTCATGTTCTGGTAGATTGCGTTTGCTGTTCCCTCATACCATGAAGCACCGAGTGATGTCTGATACGGCGGAAGAACGTGAACGCCTCCATTGAGTCTGTCAAGATCCCACGGCTGACCGTTTCCTATGTAATCGTTAAGTACAAGCGGCTGATACTGTGTAAGTACGCCAACAGTATCAATGCCGGAATTTGTGCAGTTAGAAAGCGGAAAATCTATTATGCGGTATTTTCCTCCGTAAGGTACAGCCGGTTTTGCCATATCCTGTGTAAGAGCGTATAGTCTGCTTCCCTGACCGCCTGCAAGAAGCATTGCAACGCATTCCTTTTTTATATACATTATTTCCTCCTGACCATTGCCGCTATTTTTATCAGCAATTTCTAAAATATATATATTATTTATTTTTTAACGCTTTTAAGATTTTTTATATCTGTATTGTTATAATTAAGCCCCGGAATAAGATGAGTTACATTTCCGATGCTTTTGCCTTTATGTTTTGTATGTTTCTTTACAGATGCCTTTTCAGGTTCCTTCTCTGTCTTTTTCTCCGGAGTTTTCTCAACAGTTTTCTTCTTCGGAACATACTTCAGATAGATAACGGAAAGCGGAGCAATATCAATAGAAATACTGTCGTCAAATCCATGCATGATATAGGAAACGGATTTCATGCTTTCTGCCGTAATACCGCTGCCTCCGAATTCCTTTGCATCAGAATTGAAAACAAGCTTGTATTCTCCTTCATAAGGAACACCGATTTTATAATCATGTCTTGCCACAGGAACGAAATTGCAGACAACAATAATTTCATCACCATTGTCATCAAATCTCCTGAAAGCAATAACGCTTTGTTTGTAGTCATCATTTGAAATCCAGCTGAATCCCTGCCATGAATCATCATTCTGCCACAGTGGAGCATTCTCAAGATAAAATCTGTTAAGCTTTTCGGAAAATTCCTGTATATGCTTATGATTTATCTCCTCAAGAGCCGCCCAGTCAAGCTGAGTTTTATAATTCCACTCACAGCTCTGACCAAATTCCTGACCCATAAACAGAAGTTTCTTTCCCGGATGTGCCATCATGTAGGCAAGAAATGCTTTATACGAACTGCATTTTTCTTCATATGTTCCCGGCATTTTTTCAAGCATTGAGCATTTTCCGTGAACAACTTCATCATGCGATATAGGAAGAATATAGTTTTCCGAGAAACAATAGAAGAATGAAAATGTCAGCTTGTCATGATTGAATGCCCTGTATATAGGGTCAAGCGACATATACTGAAGCATATCGTTCATCCAGCCCATGTTCCACTTGAAATTGAATCCCAGACCGCCGATATCAGTAGGCTTTGTTACCATCGGCCATGCTGTTGATTCTTCGGCTATCATCAGTACATCAGGATGTTTTTCAAAAACTGCCTCATTCAGATGTTTGAAAAATTCAATTGCCTCAAGGTTTTCTTTTCCTCCATTGACATTAGGACACCATTCGCCGTCACGTCTGTCATAGTCAAGATAAAGCATTGATGCAACAGCGTCCACCCGGATTCCGTCTATGTGATATTCACTTAACCAGTAATTTGCACTTGAAATAAGGAAAGAGCAAACTTCACCTTTGCCATAGTCAAACACTCTTGTTCCCCACGACTTATGCTCACGTTTTCTTTCGTCCGCATATTCATAGCAGCAGGTGCCGTCAAACTCATAAAGTCCGCTGGCATCCTTCGGAAAATGTGCAGGTACCCAGTCGAGAATTACACCTATCTCCGCTTCATGGAACATTTCTATCATTTTCCTGAAATCGTCAGGAGTTCCGAAGCGTGATGTCGGAGCATAATATCCGGTTACCTGATACCCCCATGAGCCGTCAAAAGGAAATTCTGTAAGCGGCATAAGCTCGATATGAGTGTATGACATTTTTTTCATGTACGGAATTATATTCTCCGCAAATGTAACATAACCCAGATGACTTCCGTCCTCATTAAGTTTCCACGAACCCAGATGAACCTCGTATATATTAACCGGACTTTTATATATAATTCTGGAGGATTTTTCATCCATCCATTTTTTATCGTTCCAGACAAAACTGCTCTCATAAATTTTTGAAGCAGTTCCCGGTCTTGTTTCATAATGTGCTGCATAAGGGTCAGCCTTCATAAGAAACCTTCCGTCCTGAGTTTCAATGCAGTATTTATATGCAGAAAACTGCTCAAGTTCCGGTATAAAGCATTCCCATATGCCGTCTGAGATTTTTTTCATAGGATCAGAATGTTTGTTCCAATTGTTAAAATCGCCAGTTACTGAAACTTTTACAGCATTTGGTGCCCAGACTCTGAAGCAATGATATTTTTTTCCGTCGATATCAACTTTATGAACGCCGAAAAATTTATAAGCCTCACAGTTCTTGCCCTGATAAAAAAGATATAAAGGAAACTTATATGTTTCTGGTATGTTGCCGGAGTAGTTATTATCCATTTTCATTCCTCCTTAGTACATTTATTTTAACATTATTCAACAAATTATTCAAGCTTTTTTAGTCAAATTAAATAAACTTCATATATTTTATATAGTTTCAATTGTCCAATTTAGTGCAAAGTGACAATGAATCACATTTTATGTGCATAACATTTTATGCAAAAATGCTTATTTTTTTACATTCAGCTCCTGAGAAGAACTCTCGCCGCAGTAACTGTTATATCGTCTTTCGTGGTTTCAGTATGTTGTTTTTTTGCACCTGAACACACATTTCCGGTTATCGTTTCGAGGTCATAAACTGTCTGGAGCTGTTCCTTTATGTAAAGATACATTGATTCATCAACGCCGTCAGAAAGCATAACAAGAACATTGTTTTCGTCAAAATTACAGTTCTGCTTTGAAATTCTGTTATCAGGTATTATGCCGATAGGATTTGACGGCGAATTGAACATCATGACCGAATCCGCATACTTGATAAGAGTTGATGATGCTCCTGATTTATAAAGCGTAAGCTCACAGGTTTCAAGATTTATCTTTCCGATATCAAGCGTTGCAAAGCTTTCTTCTCCTGATTTTGTAAGCATAATGGAATTTATCATTCTCACTGCCGCACTGCATTCTATCCCCGATTTGACAAGTCTTTTAAAAAGATTTGAAACTATCGCCGAATCAAGAGCCGCCTGACTTCCGCTTCCCATACCATCAGATATAAAGACATACGCATTTCCAAGTCCGTCACAGAACAGACCACAGCTGTCACCAGAAGGCTGGTTATCATCAGCACTGCTCTGTGCAGCGGCATACTGTATCTTGTATTTCGTCTGCTGGTTAAATCTCAGGCGTGTTTCATTTCTTCCGGAAACCGGTTCGGAAAATTCCATTGAAACTCCCAGTTCATGCGTCAGTATGTCGCATATTTCCTCCTGCTCACCTTCATGGAAATTTTTTGTGTAAATTTCCGCAATAAGCCGTTCATTCTGATTATAGTATGCTATCGCTGTGGAATATTCAATCTGATAGGCATCAAGTATCTTGTTCAGATTATGAGTCATTCCCTTGCTGTAACTGAAATCCATCTTTTCTGACAATGAAGATATTATATCTTCCGTAGTTTCCATCTGAGAAAACAGAAAACTGCGGTTTTCATTAAGCTTAGATGAAAGCATTTTATTTATCGCTTCTTCTTTTTTGCATCTGACAAATGCATTTACAACTTCATGTTTGCGACAGCATTCAAGACCGGCAGGAAAAGATTCATAATCCGGTGAACTCTGTTTGTTTATTCTTATAAAACAGTTATTCGTCTTTTCATAGTTTTTACCCCAGCACACCGCTTTGTTGCGGCACTTTCCGCAAACCCTTGTACTCACCTCATTGACAGTATTAAACGGTTCGGATTTCTTTTCAAGTGCTGTTATGATATCTTCCACGTTCTTCCTTATATCCATAAGCGAAAGAGCGGCGAAATCCATTCTCGCGCGGACAAGTTCCTCACTTCCGTCAGAATCGCCATGTTCACATATCACATTTCCTGAGATTATAAATCTTCTCGGCAGAAGCATAAATGCCACACTTCCCAGAACAGCATCTGCCTGCATACAAAAAGCTAAGTCATTCATTCCTGTTATAAGCTGTCCGCAGAAATTGACTGCAAGAAATGCCGCTGAAACTGTTATCCTGCTGTAATCCGAAGCAAATCCTGCCGCAAACCCTGCCGCACCGAGAAAAGCAGCAGGAATTCCGAGTTCAGATGAACTTAAAAATATTCCGGCGGCTGTAAGAACTCCGCACACAACTCCGCCGGAAAATCTGAAACGTTTTGCTGAGCAGAGAATCAGCATACAGCCTGCAATTCTTCCGATATTGATAACTGAAAATGAAAGTCCGCAGAGAGCCGAAACAGCAATAACATAAACTACTGCAAGCGGTGTCAGACTATTTCTGTCAAACTTTATACTTCTTTCAGTCACTATCATATCAATGAATTGTTTTATGCAGTACGATGCAGCTCCCACGAGTACCGAAACAAGCATATTCACACATATACCGACCACGTCCCTGTCAACCAGTGCACCAAACACTATACCGGAAAACACCATACTGACCGCAGTTATTACTGCACAGAACTTTGGCGAATCATCATCCCTGATTATCCACTTTCCTATAAGTATCAGAATCAGCGAACAGATTATAAAACCCGATTTTGCTATTGTTCCCCCAATAAGATATGTAGCCGCCGTACCGATAAAAACTATACCGGCATAAAGTGGCGGCACTGCTCCTGCAAGTCCGCAGCAAAGCGGAGCCGTAACAGCCGAACCCATTGTCGAATAAGCAGCCAGAACCGAGCCCGCAAAAGCGGCGGCTGCCATTGCGGCTGTCCCAAATTGCCTGTTTTTGTCCAAAACCATTTCTTTTAACATCTTTTTACACCTGCCATAATTATTTTACTGTATTCATTTACAGTATTCTATATAATTATAAGCAGAAACAGGTGAATATAATGTCAATAAGAAACGGCATCTTTTGGGTTCGTAAATCTCAATTTGATATTAAATAATATTTTTTAGGGTATTTACAAATTCTGTCCACTGGTCCATATTCAGCTGTTCACATCTTATTGTTTCTTTCAGTCCCATTTCTTTCAGAATGTCATAAATAACTGTTTTTTCCACACCAATTGATGCATTCAGCGAATTGGCAAGGGTTTTCCTTCTCTGGGCAAACGCTCCTTTTATGACTCTGAAATACAGTTCCCGGTCATCTATTTTATTTCTGTATTTATTATCAGGTCTTATCTGTATTACAGCCGAGTCAACATTAGGTGCAGGCATAAAGCTTCCCCTTGAAACATTGAACAGGAGTTCCACACTTCCGTAATAATTGACCGCTGCTGTTATCGCTCCGGCTTCTCTTGTTCCCATTCTGGCACAAAGACGCTGTGCCGCTTCCTTCTGAACCATAACTGTTATTGCTTCAGCCGGTATCTCACTTTCCAGAAGTTTCATGATTACGGGAGATGTAATATAATACGGAAGATTAGCACAGACGGCAACTTTCAATCCGTCAAATTCTTGTTTTATAAGTGAATCAAGGTCTGTTTTCATTATATCTGCATTTATTACTTTAAAGTTGTCAAAGTCAGCCATTGTTTCGCCAAGAACCGGAAGAAGTCTTGAATCTATCTCAACAGCCACAACCTTATCCGCACCTTTTGCAAGTTCACAGCTGAGAGTTCCGAAACCTGTTCCTATCTCAAGGATACCGTATCCGCTCTCTGCAAAGCCATATTCAGCAATTTTAGGGCATACGGAAGGGTTTATAAGAAAGTTCTGACCAAGACCTTTTGAAAAGGTAAATCCATATTTTTTCAGAAGTTCCTTTACAACATTTATATTCGTTAAGTTTTTCATAGTTAATCCTTTTTTATATTTAAATTTTTCTTGCATTCCTGCTGAAAATTATATATAATAATATTATCTCAGATAAACAGGAAGTGACCTTAATGCAAAGACGTGACAAAATAAATTATTATCTTGATATAGCCGAAACTGTTCTTGAAAGAAGTACCTGCATCAGACGCAATTTCGGTGCAATTATCGTCAAAAATGATGAAATAATTTCAACAGGATACAACGGAGCACCAAGAGGAAGAATAAACTGTTCCGATTCCGGCAATTGTTACAGAGATTCTCTGGATATTCCAAAGGGACAGCGGTATGAACTTTGTCGTGCAGTACACGCTGAACAAAATGCAATCATCTCTGCATCAAGAGCTGATCTCATGGGTTCTGACATATATCTTGCCTGTCATGACGCAAAAACAGGTGAAATAGACGGCAACATTGAACCATGCATAATGTGTAAGAGATTCATAATAAACGCCGGCATTGAACGGGTTATCGTCCGCAATACAAGGGACAGCTATACGATATTCAATGTCTCAGACTGGCTTGACAGCGATGAAAACGTCAATAACAGCGGTTACTGAGCATAAATGACTCAATAATAATTATTTCAAGTTACCTTTTATTGTATACTGCTTTTATGCAATTGTCAATATTAATTCAGAATGCCGGATATATTGTTATATTATTTAAAAATCCTCTTTTATGAGGATTTTTTATTTTTCCTATTGACAAACAGGAAAACTTATGTTAATATATGAACAGATATTCATATGAAAGGATGTTCAATAGAATTGGAAAACGAAAAATCAGTTGAAAAATGCGAATATATGTGCATACATGAAGATAATATAAAAAAGGTAAAAGATACGATTCCTCATGATGAAATACTTTATGATCTTGCTGAGCTTTTTAAAGTATTCGGCGATTCCACGAGAATAAAGATTCTTTATGCACTGTTTGAATCGGAACTTTGCGTATGTGATATTTCACAGCTTTTGAATGTCAGCCAGACGGCTGTTTCACATCAACTCAGAGTTCTTAAAACCAACAAGCTTGTAAAAAGCCGCAAAGAAGGAAAAAATGTATTTTATTCCCTTGCAGATGATCATGTTTACAGTATTCTGAATCAGGGAATGGAACATTTAAGCGAATGAACATAAGTAACATCATATAAATTTTGTTCATATTTTATATGGCGCTGCTTAAAATAAAGTTAAAAAGCCTTTATGGCAGAATGGAGTTATTATTATGAAAAAGACATTTAAACTTATCGACCTCGATTGTGCAAACTGTGCCGCAAAAATGGAAAATGCAATTTCCGGAATTGAAGGCGTTGAATCTGCAACAGTAAGCTTCATGGCTCAGAAGCTTACAATAACAGCTGATGATGACAAATTTGATGATATTATGAAAAAAGCTGTTAAGCTCTGTAAAAAAATTGAACCGGACTGTGAAATAGTCCTCAAATAAAAAATCCGCCGCAATGCGGCAGAATGGAGTTACTTATGAGCAAAAAGCAAAAAAAGATGCTTATAAGAATCATCATTAGTTTTGTACTTCTTGCAGCATCTGTATTTATACCGGATAGTAATAAATATATACGTCTTGTTGCCGCCCTTATACCGTTCATTATCATTGGCTGGGATATACTTTACAAGTCCTTCAGAAATATTCTTCACGGTCAGATTTTTGATGAAAACTTCCTGATGACAATTGCTTCTATCGGTGCATTTGTTCTTGGTGATTACACTGAAGGTACAGCAGTTATGCTGTTTTATCAGGTTGGTGAACTGTTCCAGAGTTATGCAGTTGGCAATTCACGAAAATCCATTGCCGCACTTATGGACATAAGACCGGATTACGCCAACATTGAAAAGGACGGCGAAATCGTTTCAGTAGATCCTGATGAAGTTGAAATCGGAACTACAATCATCGTAAAACCAGGTGAAAGAATCCCGATAGACGGTATTATCGAAGAAGGAAATTCAAGCGTTGATACATCAGCTCTTACCGGCGAATCCGTTCCACGCACCATTTCAGCAGGCGATGAAGTAATAAGCGGCTGTATCAATATAAACGGACTTCTGAGAATCAGAACCACTAAGCTGTTCGGAGAATCAACAGTTTCAAAGATTCTTGACCTTGTTGAAAATTCAAGCAGTAAAAAGTCCAAAGCTGAAAACTTCATAACCAAATTTGCCAAATATTATACTCCATGTGTAGTATTTGCGGCAGTTGCACTTGCAGTTATACCTTCGCTCATTACAGGCGACTGGGCAAAGTGGGTTGAACGTGCACTCACATTCCTGGTTATCTCATGCCCTTGTGCATTGGTTATCTCTGTTCCGCTCAGTTTCTTCGGCGGAATTGGTGCCGCATCAAAAATCGGTATTCTTATCAAAGGCGGAAACTACCTCGAAGCCCTTGCCAAATCTGAAGTTGTGGTATTCGACAAAACAGGAACTCTTACAAAGGGCGTATTCAAAGTTACCGCTATACATCCGGATATAAATACAAAAGAACAGTTAATTGAATATGCTGCAATTGCAGAAAGTTATTCAAACCACCCTATTGCACAGTCTATCAGAGATGCCTATAATTCTGATATTGATGAATCAAGAATATCAGATTACAAAGAAATTGCCGGTCACGGTATCATCTGTAAAATAGACGGCAATGAAGTAGCCGTTGGTAACGGAAAACTTATGGACAGTATAAACGCCAAGTGGCACCCTTGTCACAATGTCGGAACAACTATCCATGTAGCTGTCAACAACATTTATGCCGGACACATAGTAATTTCTGATGAAGTTAAACCCGACTCAAAACAGGCAATTGAAAACCTTAAAAAGCTTGGAGTCAAAAAAACTGTCATGCTTACAGGCGACTCACAGAAGGTCGGACAGAATATTGCTGACCAGCTCGGCATAGACAAAGCATACTGCGAACTTCTTCCGGGCGATAAAGTAGATATTGTAGAAAAACTTATAAACGAAAAAACGGAAAAAGGAAAACTTCTCTTTGTAGGTGACGGCATAAATGACGCTCCTGTTATTTCAAGAGCAGATGTCGGAATAGCAATGGGTGGCACAGGCTCTGATGCTGCTATTGAAGCCGCTGATATAGTCCTTATGGACGACAAACCTTCAAAGATAACAGGTGCTATAAATATTTCAAAACGGACACTCAGTATTGCATACCAGAACATTGTTTTTGCACTTGCTGTAAAACTCCTCATTATGATTTTCGGTGCACTCGGTCTTGCCGGAATGTGGGCGGCTGTATTTGCCGATGTCGGTGTTTCAGTCATAGCTATACTGAATGCTATGAGATGTATGAAAATCAAAAACGATATTTAATTTTAAAAGCTTCAGCCGTTACTGACTGAAGCTTTTTTCATAGTTAAAACTAAGAGGGAACGCTTAAACGTTCCCTTTTTTTATATTACTGCTGTTCTTTCATACCACAGCATTTTTTATATTTCTTTCCTGAACCGCATGGACAAGGGTCATTGTCATTTGGTCTTGACTTTGCAACTCTTGTGCTTCCTGCATTCGGTGCATCAGGCTTTGCAACCTGTTCACGCTGAGGAGTAACATTCTTCTGAACTCTTACAGTAAGAAGCATTCTGATTGTATCTTCACGAATGGATTCAACCATAGCATCAAACATTTCAAAACCTTCATATCTATATTCAACAACAGGATTCTTCTGTCCGAATGCCCTGAGACCGATACCCTTTTTCAGTTCAGCCATATCATCAATATGGTTCATCCACTTTGTATCAACAACCTTGAGAAGGATTACACGTTCAAGCTCACGGATAAGCTGTCCGCCGAACTCGTCTTCCTTAGCTGCATAGATAGTCTTCATTCTGTCCTCAAGAAGCTGTGCAATAGAAGCCTTTGTAACCTCATCCATCTCATTTTCTTCATAGTCAAGGTCTTCATCTCTGAGTACCCAGCCCATAAAATGATCTTTAAGACCGATAAGATTCCAGTTATCCTTATCATCATCGCTGTAAAGATAGCTGTCAACAGATTCAACAGCCAGTTCATGCATCATGTTAAGAATATAATCGTGAAGGTCTTCACCGTCAAGAACCTGTGAACGCTGTTTGTAAATAATTTCACGCTGTGTGTTCAGAACGTCATCATAGTTAAGAACGTTCTTTCTGATGCTGAAGTTTCTGCCCTCAACCTTCTTCTGTGAAGATTCGATTATCTTTGTAAGCATCTTGCTTTCAATAGGCATATTTTCTTCAACATTCAGTGACTTCATCATGTTTTCAAGTCTGTCGCCTGCGAATATACGCATAAGGTCATCTTCAACAGAAAGGAAGAAACGGCTTTCACCTTCATCGCCCTGACGTCCGGAACGTCCTCTGAGCTGATTGTCTATACGTCTTGATTCGTGACGTTCTGTACCAAGAATGTAAAGACCACCTGCCGCCTTTACTTCCTTTGCTCTTTCTTTTACTTCAGCATTGAACTTATCGTAAAGTTCCTTGTAAACTGCTCTTGCTGCAAGGATTTCCTCATCATCAGTATCAGCAAATCCGACTGCTTCATTTATAATATCTTCATCATATTCTCTCTTACGCATTTCTGCTTTCGCAAGGAATTCAGCATTACCGCCAAGCATGATATCAGTACCACGTCCTGCCATGTTTGTGGCAATTGTTACTGCACCAAGTTTACCAGCCTGAGCAACGATCTCAGCTTCCTTTGCATGATATTTGGCATTAAGTACAACGTGCTTTATACCCTTTCTCTTTAGCATTGCAGAAAGGAGTTCAGATTTTTCAATTGATATAGTACCAACCAGAACAGGCTGACCTTTCTTGTGGCACTCAATTATCTGATCGATAATTGCATTGAACTTACCGGCTTCAGTTCTGTATATCTGATCTGAATGGTCAACACGGATAACAGGTCTGTTTGTAGGAATAGCAATAACGTCCAGCTTGTAAATTTCTCTGAATTCATCTTCTTCTGTCATAGCTGTACCAGTCATACCGGAAAGTTTTTTATAAAGACGGAAATAATTCTGGAATGTAATAGTTGCAAGAGTCTTTGACTCATGAGCTATCTTAACACCTTCCTTAGCTTCAATAGCCTGATGAAGTCCGTCATTGAAACGACGACCGAGCATCAAACGTCCTGTAAATTCATCAACGATAATTACTTCGCCGTCTTTAACAACGTAATCTATATCAGCGTGCATTACGCCATGTGCCTTAAGGGCCTGATTGATATGATGCAGCAATGTCATGTTTTCAGGATCCATAAGGTTGTCAACATTGAAATACTTTTCAGCCTTCTTAACACCTGAACGTGTTATAGTAGCTGTCTTTGCTTTCTCATCAATAATGTAATCAACATTTTCATTAATCTCATCCTGATCCTGCTTATCGTCTATTTCAACAACAGTTGTGGAAACAAGATTCTTTGCAAATTTATCAACAATGTCATAAAGCTCTGTTGATTTGTCACCTCTGCCCGAAATAATAAGCGGAGTTCTTGCTTCATCTATGAGAATCGAGTCAACCTCATCGACAATAGCAAAGTTCGGTTTTCTCTGAACCCTGTCCTTTTTGTAAATAACCATGTTATCACGCAGATAATCGAAACCGAGTTCATTATTTGTTGCGTATGTAACATCACAGTTATATGCTTCACGTCTTTCTTCATTTGTCAGACCATGAAGGATACAGCCGACTGTAAGTCCCAGAAATCTAAGAACCTTACCCATTTCATCAGACTGTGTTTTAGCAAGATAATCGTTTACTGTAACTACATGAACGCCCTTACCGCTGAGTGCATTTAAATATGAAGCAACGCAAGCAACAAGAGTTTTACCTTCACCGGTTTTCATTTCAGCTATACGACCCTGATGCAGAACGATAGCACCGATTATCTGAACCGGATAAGGTTTTTTGCCCAGAACTCTGTAAGCACCTTCACGAACAGTTGCAAGTGCTTCAGGCAGGATCATGTCAAGTGTTTCACCTGTTTCAAGTCTGTCTCTGAAATCCTGAGTCTGAGATTTTAGTTCAGCATCAGACATTGCAGAATACTTGTCTTCCAGATCAAGTACGCTTTTCTTTATCGGTTCAATACGAGCAAGTTCCTTGGTACTGTAAGAGCCAAAAAGTTTTCCAAAAATACCCATTAAAATTATCCGCCTTTACTAATTTTATTTTACGCTGTTGATTCAGGGACAATGGTTATGACCTTTCACATTGACATAATGCCTGAGTGATTTAAATCCGCAGCAGCTTCAATTGTTTAAATCGTATACATACTTATTTTATATCAAATTCATTTCTTTGTCAATAGCAATTTAGTTTAAAATGATATTTTATTTTAATTTTCTTATTTTATTGATTTTAAGTAAACAGATAATAGCTCCAAAGCTGTTTCCTGCTGTTTTATTGTGCATTTATCCAGTAAATCGAATAATTCAGCACGTTTAGCTGAAAGCTCAGGATTATCCTCTGTCAATATAACATCTGGTGTAATTTGTAATGCACTGCAAATTTTGAGTATTGTTTCAATACGCATATTAACAGTACCTCTTTCAATATCTGCATAAGTCCTGTCAGAAAGATTAGCCGATTCAGCCACCTCACTTTGGGTCAATCCGGCTTTTTTTCGGATACACAGCAACTTATTTCCAATTTTTCTAAAATCAAATACAAGCATTATAGTTCCTCTTTTTTATAATATATAAGAATTATAATTCCTATTTTGCTTGACAAACAGGAAGAATAATAGTATAATTATAGGCAGATTAGTTCCTAATTAAATATTTTATGCATAAAGGAGTATTATTATGAAACAAAAAAGAGCATTTACAATTATTCTTTCGGCGATTATTCTGCTTTCAGCTGCCGGATGCAGCAGCAAAGAAGAGAACAGTAAAGAAACTTCACAATCAGTATCTCTTTCAGAAGAAAGCAAAGAAGAAACAGAAGAAACATCAGAGTCCGAGCCTACTGATAATCAATTAACTAATGAATTAGATAATTCGTTAATTTCTGATGATGAAATAAAATCAGATTTATCAGTTGATGACATTGATGTACTTATTGATACTATTGATGCAGATACAGAAACAACCATAGATGAACTAACAGCAGAATATGAAGAATTAACATCAGAAATTAACACATATGATAAATACAAAAGCAATGTAGACAAAATCGAAGCATTTTATAATAAAGTATGTGATACTAACGCTTCTTTATGTTTAAGAATGCATGAATATGCTTTGGAATATGCTAATTTGGTAATGGGTATAGATGAATCTAACAGTGATAAATATGATGATATTGATGAAATATATGATAGTATTTATAGCGGTGCTTTAGATGATGCATATGATGATATTTATAGTGGTCTTCTGGATGATATGTATGATGCATATTATAATGGTATTTTAGATGATGCTTTTGACGATGAGCCATATTCAGAAGTATCGGATTTACATTCCGATGAATATGATATGTTTAGTGATGCAAGAAGCACTGTATATGATGACATATCAGACTGTCGTTCAGATATTTATGATTTTTGGTCAGACCTACGCAGCAAGTTATTTGATAATGACGCTGAAAAAGCACAGAAAAAAATAGATAATTTCCAAAAAGATATTGAAAAACTTAAAAACAAATCAAATTGAAGGAGTGACCAACTATGAAAGAACAAAAATTTAATATTTCATTTATTGCGTTAATTGCAGCATCTTTTTTACTTATTGTATCTTTTTTTCTGCCATTCGCATCAGCTGATGGTAAATATAAAGACTATCTTAAAGATAATCCAAAAGGAATGTTTGCAGAAGAAATAGATATGACAAATAAAGAGGCAGTCAATATTTCTCTTATAGAATACGCAAAAATGTATGGTTATGTTGCCACCTCAATGGACGGACGTGATCAGCAGCAGGGCATTCTCAGTCTTGTACTTATAATAGCCATGGGTGTATTTTCTATTCTTACATTAATATTTGCAATAATGAAAAAATCAATCAGAACTATAGTTTTTGACTGCTTTAGCTTTTTGTTTTTCTTTCTTTATACATTCGATTTAAAAGACCGTGGAGTTCTTCCCAGCGATGATTATAACTATGGCATTGCTTATTATTTGTATATTATTTTTTCGATAATAATCATCATATCGCTAATATGGTATATAATAAATAGCAAAAAACAGAAAAAATCCTCGCAGTCTGTAAACAGCTACGAGGAAAATGCGTAATTTTTAAATCCTGTTATATTCTGTAAGACCGCTTTCTGAATCTATTCTCAGAAGGCGGTTATATTTTGCAACTCTGTCCGAACGGCATGGTGCACCTGTTTTTATCTGTCCGGCATTTGTTCCGACAGCAAGATCAGCTATTGTTGTATCTTCCGTTTCGCCGGAACGATGCGAGATAACTGCTCTGTATCCCGCTGAACGTGCCATTTTTATAGCATCAAGTGTTTCAGTAAGCGTTCCAATCTGATTGAATTTTATCAGTATCGCATTTGCCGCTCCCTCTTTTATTCCTCTTTCCAGATGCTTTGTATTGGTTACGAACAGATCATCTCCGACAAGCTGTGTTCTTTTTCCAAGGGACTTTGTAAGCTTTACCCAGCCCTGCCAGTCTTGCTCCCCGAGAGCATCCTCTATCGACACAACCGGATACTTTGAAACAAGCTTTTCCCAGTATGATATGAGTTCATCTGTTTCATAAACCACACCACGTTTCGGGAGATGATACTTACCGTTTTTGTACCATTCACTGCTTGCCGCATCAAGCGCAATTTTTACAGAATCCGTACTATATCCTGCCGCTTCAATCGCATCAAGGATACATTCTATTGCATCTTCATCAGAGTTAAGGTCAGGTGCAAAACCGCCTTCATCTCCGACAGCCACTGACAATCCTTTCTTCTTCAGAACTGATTTAAGACTGTGATAGACTTCTGTTCCCATTCTCAGTGCTTCTGCGAATGTAGATGCTCCTGTCGGCATTATCATAAATTCCTGTATATCAATATTGTTTGAGGCGTGTGCTCCACCGTTTAAAATATTCATCATAGGAACAGGCATTACATTCGCCGATACTCCGCCGATATATTTGTAAAGCGGCATTCTGTAATGTGCCGCAGATGCCTTTGCAAGAGCAAGGGAAACTGCTAAAACCGCATTTGCTCCAAGCCTTGATTTATTTTCAGTTCCGTCAAGATTGATAAGCATATTGTCTATAAGGCTCTGATCAATGGTTCCTGCTTCTTTCACAGCTTTGCGTATTTCGCTGTTGATGTTTCTTACCGCCTTTGTAACACCATTTCCGTTGTATCTTTTTTTGTCACCGTCACGAAGTTCTGCCGCTTCATACATTCCTGTCGACGCTCCGGACGGAACAACAGCCGCACCGACACTTCCGTCTGACAAAAGGACTTCTGCCCTTACTGTAGGATTTCCTCTTGAATCCAGTACCTCGTAACCTTTTACATATTCAATTCTTATCCCCATATTTTACACCAGCTTTCCTGTAAACGGAGCAAGTTTCAGACGTACAAAATATCCCTGAGGATGACTGCATACCGGACATGACTTAGGTGCTTCCGAACTCTTATGAACATATCCGCAGTTCAGGCAAAGCCATTCCTCCTCAACATCTGAAACAAAAAGTCTGCCCTGCTGCATAAGTTCTGCAAACATTGCAAATCTTTCTCCATGAGTTTTTTCTATTTTCGCTATCTGATTGAATTTACTTCCGATATTCTGAAAACCTTCCTGATTTGCAATAGCCGCAAAATCCGGATAAACAGGTTCAAACTCCTCAAATTCATTATGCTCCGCCGAACGCAGAAGCTTCAGTACATCATCATAAATATCAACAGGATAACCGCCGTCTATCCGGATATTCTCTCCGGACAGTTCTTTAAGAAAATTATAAAATATTTTTCCATGCTGTTTTTCCTGGTCAGCGGTAAACTTAAAAACAGCTTCAATAACATGAAGGCTCTGGTTTTTTGCTGTTTCCGCCGCATATTCATAACGGTTTCTCGCCTGACTTTCTCCTGCGAATGCTCTTAAAAGATTTATATGTGTCTGACTTCCTTTAAGTTCCATAAACATTCCTCCTGAATTTATCGTGTTACAATAGTATTATTTTTCAATTACACATTTTTATTCATTTTTAAGAAAAGAATTTCAATCCGTTTTACTGCAAAAAATAAAGAGCGGATTTTTCACCGCTCTCTGCAAGTTCCATTATAAAATTATTTTTCAGGGGTTTCGTCTGTTACAATCTGTTTTAAACCAGCCGCAAGTCCTGCAATACCCTGTATCTCACTTGGGATAATAATCTTTGTAGCTTTGCCGTCAGCCGCTTTGCCGAATGCTTCAAGTGATTTGAGTGTAAGAACTTTATCGCTTGGTGCAGCCTCATTCAGCTTTACAAGGGAGTCAGCAAGTGCATTCTGAACAGCCTCAATAGCCTTGGCTTCACCTTCAGCCTCAAGGATTTTCTGTTCTCTTACAGCGTCTGCACGAAGTATCATAGCTTCCTTTTCAGCCTGCGCTCTGAGAATTTCTGTTTCCTTTGCTGCTTCCGCACGAAGAATCTGTGATTCCTTTTCACCTTCTGCAACAAGAATCTTTGACTTCTTTTCACCTTCTGCAAGAAGAATCTTTTCACGGCTTTCACGTTCAGCCTTCATCTGCTTTTCCATTGATTCCTGAATTTCTCTTGGCGGAATAATGTTTTTCAGCTCAACACGGCTTACCTTGATACCCCATCTGTCAGTAGCTTCGTCAAGGATAGCTGTTATCTGCTTATTGATTCTGTCTCTTGATGTAAGTGTTTCATCAAGAACCATTTCACCGATTATATTTCTGAGTGTTGTAGCGGAAAGGTTTTCAATTGCCGCAATAGGGCGTTCAACACCGTAAGCATACTGTTTTGCATCAGTAACCTGAAAAAACACAACAGTATCTATCTGCATGGAAACGTTATCCTTTGTAATAACTGACTGTGGTTTAAAATCAACGATCTGATCCTTTATGGAAACCTTTTTGGAAATCCTGTCAAGGAACGGTATGAGAAAATGCGGACCGGTTGTCCACTGTGCGTAAAATGTGCCCAGACGCTCTACTATGTAGACCTGTGCCTGAGGTACAATTTTGATTCGGGTAACAATAACAATAATAACAAAAATAATTAATCCTAAAATAATATATGGCATAATATCCTCCAATTATTTTTTTACAAACTTCCTGCTGTTTCTTTGCTCAGGGAAACTATAAGCTTTGCTCCGGCAACTTCTCTGACAACAACTATGCTCCCTTCCGGTATAACTGTTTCGTTTTCTGAAACAGCTTTCCAGTCCACGCCGTTAATCCTTACTCTGCCTGTACCAGTTTCATTGTTTATCTCTTCGATAACAGAAGCAGTTTTGCCGATATCAAGGTCTGCATTTGTAGCCTGTGCCTTACCAATGGAAACTTTTTTCAGCAGTGGTCTTGTAGCTGCAAGCAGAACAAGTGACGCAAGAACAAATATCAAAAGCTGATTTGCAAAGCTCAGATGACATAGTGCAGCAATAAATCCGCCGACAGCACCTGCCGCAAACCATATTGACACCAGCTGAAATGTCGCAAGCTCAAAAATCACCATAACGGCAAAAATTATGCCCCAGATAATCAGATGTGCAAGCATAAGGTTCTCCTTTCATCAAAATATTTTGAATATTCGCATTTGCTTTAAGCTTCAAGCTCATTTATATTTTAACACATAAAATTAAAAAATACAACAGTCAAAAACTGATGTTTTTAACCTTTTTTGACTGTTTCGGCTGTTTTTCATTAAATACGGCTCTGTCGCACAGCAAATTTAAAACTTTCTGATTCGCATAATGCTTTTATATCCTCTTAAATGCTCCCGATATCTCCGCTATTCTCATTTTTATTGTTACAGCAAAGATATCCGCAGGACGCTATGCCTGCTGATATTGTTTCAAGCGTATCTCCCAGTTGTGTAAAAACTGCGCCAAGAAGTGAAAGTTCATTGTCGCTGAGTTTTGAAGCCAGAATATTTGCCGCAGCCCTAATCGCCGCTGTCAGTTCACAAGGTATCATAATCCATACCTCCCCTTATTTATTATATGAAATGATTTCAGGAAAGCTACCGATATTCGTCACCCCTAGCAGTATGAAAGGTTGACAATCCAACCCCTCTGTGATATAATTTTCTTGAATTATTTTTTAAGGAGCTATTATAATGAGTATTGTTACTGATTTAAAGGAAAAAGTGTTAAATGGTGGTCTTATTGACAAGTCAGAGGCTATGCAGCTATGGGAAGCAGATTATGACGAACTTTGCAGTGCCGCAAATGAAATAAGGGAAAAATTCTGTTCCAACAATTTCGACATCTGCACAATTGTAAACGGCAAAAGCGGCAAATGTTCAGAAAACTGTAAATTCTGTTCACAGTCATCATTCTATCATACCTGTGCAGGTGAATATCCTCTGCTCGACAAGGAAAGCATAGTAAAAGAGGCTATGAACAATGCGGAACAGGGTATGCTGAGATTTTCCATTGTAACTTCCGGCAGACGTCTTAACGATAAGGAAGTTGATATAATGTGTGATGTTATCCGTGAAATAAGAAAAAATACTGATATATCCATCTGTGCATCATTCGGACTCCTGAATGAAGAACAGTACAGAAAACTGAAAGATGCAGGCGTTGCAAGAATACATAATAATATAGAAACTTCAGAGAATAATTTTCCGAACGTCTGTACAACGCACACATTCAGCGATAAAATAAACGCTATAAAAGCCGCACAGAAAGCAGGTCTTGATATTTGCAGCGGTGGTATTATGGGTCTTGGCGAAAATAACGAGGACAGAGTTGATATGGCATTTACACTCCGTGAACTCAATGTAAAGTCAATCCCTGTGAATATGCTTAATCCTATTCCGGGAACTCCTTTTGAGAACAATAAAAAGCTGACTGAAAAAGATATGTGCAGAATCTGTGCTGTATATCGTTTTATTCTTCCGGATGCGTTTATTCGTCTTGCAGGCGGACGTGGTCTTATGGAAAATAAGGGCAGAGATTGTTTTCTCTCCGGAGCAAATGCTGCTATTTCGGGAAATATGCTGACCACTTCCGGAATAACATTTGAAACTGACCTTGCTTTACTTAAAGAACTGAATTTCAATCCTGTTTTGTGTGAATCCAATTAAAATAAAAAACGGCAAGCTGTATACGATTTTTTAATGCAAATCTCTCCATAACTTCACTTATGCATTTTTTCACCTGTCGCTCACCCAAAAGAAGTTCAGTGGCAATTTCACTGTTACTGAATCCTTCTGAAACAAGTTTTATAATTTCATGCTCCCGTTCGCTCAAATCCGATTTTACAGAATTGTTTTTCATCTTATCATCTGTTGCAGCAAACGGCTGACTGACAACTTCATCTTCAAACACAAACTGACCATTCATAACTGTCTTGAGTGCAGGCACGATACTTTCAAGATTCTGTTTCAGAATATATCCCCTCACACCTGCTTTCAAAGCTTTTATAATCAGTTCATCATCTGAATATGTGCTTAGCAATAATATTTTAGCTTCACTATCCGCTTTCAAAATTTTCTCCGCCGTTTCAGCACTGCCGGCACCATTCATTCGGCACTCCAGAAGCAAAATATCCGGCCGATACTTCTCATACAGCCATACAGCATTCTCTTTGCTGTCACCAGTTGCTGAAACCATTATCTCACTGTCTGATTCCAGAATCCGCTTCATTGACATTACTGCAAAAGCGTCATTATCCACAATGACAATATTCATTTATAATTCTCCCTGTTAATAATATTCAGAATTATTTTTTTCAGATATTTGTCAATTATTCTTTTTCATATAAAAATTAAAGGGTACACTTTTTGGTGTACCCTTTTTATTATTTGTATTGTTCAGTTTTCAGAATTCTGTTTGCGTTCGCAACACGTTCAGCATCAGGAGGGTTTATACCTTCAAGACTATACGGAATATTTAAAGTTTTCCACTTAAAGATTCCAAGCGTATGGTAAGGAAGCACCTCAACCTTTTTTACATTGTCCAGACTGCTTATGAATTCTGAAAGTGCTGTAAGGTCTTCATCAAAATCACTGTACTGCGGAACAAGAACGTGTCTTATCCATACAGGCTTATTTATCTCAGACAAATATCTTGCCATATCAAGAATATTGGCATTATCTGCACCGGTTATCACCTTATGACGTTCCGGATTTATTTCCTTTATGTCAAGCAGAAGAAGGTCTGTATATTGCATAAGTTCATTGAACTTTTGGAAAAAAGGTTCTTCCCTTGTAAAAGGATTTCCGGCAGTATCAATACAAGTATTAACTCCCAGTTTCTTAGCCTTTTTAAACAGGTCCGTCAGAAAATCTATATGCAAAAGCGGTTCGCCTCCGCTGACAGTAATACCGCCGTCAGCTTTCCAGTAGCTTTTATATCTCAATGCCTTTTCAAGAATCTCATCAGCATTCATTTCCACACTTTCAGTATCATTCATATTCCATGTATCAGGATTGTGACAATACTTACATCTCAGATGACATCCCTGTAAAAATACAATAAAGCGAACTCCCGGACCATCGGCAGCACCAAAGCTCTCAGTCGAATGAACTTTTGCCGTTAAAATTTTATTATCGCACATATATTTTCCTCCACAGTGATTTTTATAGAATACAAAGTCTCCCCGCAAACGCAGAGAGACTTTATTATTATGATCAGATAAACTTTAATTTATCAGATTAGATTCTTTCGTGGCAAGTTCTTGAAATAACATCAAGCTGCTGTTCACGAGTAAGGTCGATAAACTTAACAGCATATCCGGAAACACGGATTGTGAAGTTTGCATATTCTTCCTTCTCTGGGTGTTCCATAGCATCAATGAGCTTATCCTTACCAAATACGTTAACGTTAAGGTGATGAGCACCCTGATCGAAGTATCCGTCCATTACGTTAACAAGGTTGTTAACTCTCTCTGAATCATCATGTCCAAGAGCATCTGGGTTCATTGTCTGTGTATTAGAGATACCATCAAGAGCCCACTCATATGGAAGCTTTGTAAGAGAGTTAAGTGAAGCAAGAAGTCCGTTCTGCTCTGCACCGTAGCTTGGGTTTGCACCTGGAGCAAGTGGTGTACCAGCCTTACGTCCATCTGGCATGTTACCTGTAAACTTACCATATACTACATTAGATGTAATTGTAAGGATAGATGTTGTTGGCTCAGAATTTCTGTAAGTATGTCTCTTCTTAATCTTGTCAAGGAATGACTTAAGAAGCCATACAGCGATATCATCAGCTCTGTCATCATCATTACCATACTTAGGGAAGTCTCCCTCTGTCTTAAATGCCATAGCGATACCTGTCTCAGGATCTCTCTCTGATACAGTAACCTTAGCATACTTAATAGCTGAAAGTGAATCTACTACATGTGAGAATCCTGCAATACCTGTTGCAAA
>OLWA01000532.1_pt1 | contig 47289 bp, 36 predicted proteins | sample 1673251 | NCBI WGS metagenome assembly OLWA01 (sample SAMEA3178937, study PRJEB25190) | human gut metagenome | biome: human gut; feature: human-associated habitat; material: faeces | place: Austria | collected 2013 | reverse complement strand
TCGCGCATTGCTGCTTTTTGTGGTGAATCACTTTTTCTTCTTGCCATAATAAAAAACCTCCATACTGAGTAATGTTATCTTACATCAGTTTGAAGGTTTACACAAACTTTGGGACACTCTCGATACCTGGCATATGCTTTAGCCAATTCGCTTTTTCAATGCCTGGTATGCCATAAAGAAATACCTTAGAATTGTTTTCTAAACATTCATGAAGATTTTCTATTTCAGAGTCTCTGCCAACAAAATGACGGCATGGTTTTGGAACTTCACTGTCAGCCTCTTTTCTGTAAAATACAAAATGTAAATCAGACTGCCGCTTTTTTGTGAAATTATTCGGCTGTGTTTTCTTTTACTTCTGCAAGCATAATCTGCTCAAGTCGGTCAATATCTGGAAATACAACTTTTTTGCCTTTGGAATGAAGCTGCCGAATTTTTTTCATACGTGTTGTTACTTCTTTATGAATGGAATGCTTAACAGGGACCGGATTATTATTTCGAGTATGTATATGGTCAAGATAGTAATCTCTGATTGGAAACATATTCTGGAGAAGAAAAGCAGCTTCTTTTCCATCAAATTCACCTAAAACAATCGTTAGGCACTTTCCGTATTTAGCCACCTGTTTATCGTGTATTGCTTTAAATTTTTTTACACGTGAACTGAGTGGAACCATCCATAACAGAGAAGTTTTACTGTCACGCAGACAGTAAAAAGTAGGACGATATGTACCGCCTTCTTTGTTCTGCATTAAGTTGGAATCCTGTACTTTTTCGAAGTATTCATCTTTAATATGGTAAACGTATCCTTCTTGATATATCATGTTCATCACCTATAAAATAAGCCCTGCCATGCGGCAGGGCCGAAATTTTCGAGCCGGACATTTATTAGACGCTTCCGGTGAGCGAACAATATTTTCGAGCCGATCACTTATAAGCCGCCAACGGTGGGCGAACAATATTTTCGATGACAGAAATCCTGTCTCTATCATTATTATATGGTTATAACGAAAATATGTCAATAAAAAGAAGTATTGAAAATAGTTGAAAATAGTTGGAACAAGTACTTAAATGAAGTTGGGATAATAAAACAGAGTTATACTGCGAGGAAGATTATGAAGAATAAAAAGATTAAATGCGATATATATACCAGAGTATCCACAACCATGCAGGTAGATGGTTATAGTTTGGACGATCAGAAAGAAAAACTTAAAAGATAGTGGAAAACTGATGATTTCTGTTCTGTCTGCGGTGGCAGAGATTGAACGAGAGAATGGGGACTGAATGTAAAAACAGATGTCGAAGCTAAAAAACTTCGTCCAACAGAGCGTGAAATGACAACACTTTTGGAGGGCTGATAATAAACCACCACTTGAAGTGGTGGTTATAACTTTTTGTAGTGAGATTGTGCCATTTATGATATACTAAAGTATAAATGTATCAAAACAATTAAAACATGAAAATATTTTGAAGAAATGAGGAAAAATATGCTAGAAGAATCAAAACCGCATGTTGTGAAGTCCCATGACATCAGATTGGATTCTGATTATGTGAGCTGGGTTCACGATTGTAAAGCAGCGTTATGTGTCTGCACAGATAAAATCGGCGGTCAAAGTAAATACAGAGCAGCTTTTCTTTAACTGGCAGTTGGGGCGGGATTTGGTTGAGAGAAAAGCAGAGGAGAAATGGGGAAAAGGAATTGTGGAGCAGCTTAGTCTTGATCTGCAGAATGAGTTTCCCAAAGCAAAAGGATTTTCAGCAAGAAATCTTTGGAATATGAAAAAATGGTATCTGTTCTATTCCGGAAATGAGAACTTTTCAGAGCTGGCACACCATATGGAGGAAGGCCTTGATATGAAAGGCTTAAAGCTGCAGCAGGTTGGTGTGGAATTAGATCAAAATGAAAAACTGCAACAGCTTGTTGCAGAAATTGGTTTTCCTAAGTTTTTCGGCTTTGTTCCATGGGGACATTATATAGAAATAGTTACAAAGTGTAAGACGATTGAGGAAGCGTTGTTCTATGTCAGAAGGCTGTTGCAAATAGTGGAAAAAGAATTGTGTTTGTTGTGGATGGCCTGGAGGATGTTTGTGCAGATTCACAGAGCAATAAAGACAATAGATGGAAAATGCTTCTTAAAGCACTGTGTCAGAATGTTGTGAATGAGTTGCAGGGACTTGACTATGGAAATATTGGGATGATTGTATTTGTACGAAGAGATATGATCAGTAACGCAATTGATACCAATGTGGAGCAGTTTAGGAGTATGTACTATAATTATGAACTGAACTGGACTCAGACGGAAGCATTACGTCTTGCATTATGGATTGCATCAAAGGGTTATCCGGATTTAACGGATGGAATTGATGTGCTAAATGCAACAAGATCTGTCTTGACAGACAGATTAACAATCTTATGGGGACTAAGATTAGGGAGAAAAGATTCGCGAGAAGCATTTTCAGATCGTTGGATTTTGGCTGCATTGTCAGATTTTACCGGTCAATTACAGGCAAGAGATATTGTAAGATTTCTGAGATATTCATCAGAGAGCTATGGGGAAGCAAAATTGGTATATAAAGACCGTTTAATTATGCCGGTTGACATACGCAAAGCAATTGGATTATGTGCGACTGATAAATATAAAGAAATCAGGACGGAAATGCGTAACATTTATGAAATTTTAGAAAAATTCGAAAGAATGAAAGGAATAAAAACATTGCCGTTAACTTTGGACAAAATTGAATTGACGGGCGATGAAATTTCTAAATTAGAGGCACAGGGTTATTTAAAGATTTCAGATGAGAAATATTATCTGCCGGAAATTATCCGTCTGCCTCTTGGCTTCACCTATGAACGGGGAGCAAGGCCAAAAGTTTTATCATTATTAGTACAGTAATATACTCAAACTTCCCATACCAGGAACTATAATATGCCTAGGTTGTTTCTGATGTGGGAAGTTTGAGTTTTTTATGAATGAAAGGCTTGGCGGTCATGCATTTGAGAGGACAGGCAAGGCTGCTTCGTATTGCAAACAGGTTTTCATTGTGCTATAATTTTCTCGAAAAGCGTAGTTTAAAGGGCTTTTTATGCACTCACATGATATACATGTGAAATAAAATGAAAAGGAGTAAAATATGAGACAATTTAAAAAAGTACTGGCTTTGTCTTTGGGGGCAGCACTGGTAGTCTCTTCCCTTTCCGGGACTGGGACGGCACAGGCGGCAGCCAAAACAAAGCTAAGTAAGGCGAAGCTGACCATTAAGGCTGGCAAAAAGGCAACATTGATATTGAAAAATGTCAAAAAGAAACAGCTCAAGAAGGTAAAATGGAGCATTAGCAACAAAAAGGTGGCAGGTATTACGGTCAAGAAAAAGAACGTGGTGTCTGTCAAAGGAAAAAAAGCCGGAAAAGCAAAGATTACGGCGAAACTTGGAAAGAAAAAGTATATCTGTAAAGTCACAGTAAAGGCGGCAAAGAAGAAAACGACGAAACCAACGGCATCGGCATCGGGTGGAGCAGTGACGGCTTCGGGATCTGCTGCAACCGGATCAAATGCTGCCAATGCACCGGCAGGCAAAAATCCGCTTCTGTTTACGACAGCAGCACCAGCAGCCCCGGCGAACAAGCAGCCGGCATACCGTGAGACACCGGCTCCGACAGAGACGCCGGTTGTATTGAATACATCGAAACCGGGCGGTATTCCGGAGGGAGAACAGGGAGAAGTACAGGAACCGCGTCCTCCGTTTACACTTCCAAATTCGAAACCGGGTACGGTATTTGATGGTGGAGCAGAACCGATGCCAACAGCGACAACGGTACCTGTCACATCAACTCCGTCCGCATTGAAACCAACAGCGGTGCCGGCAGATCAGGTGCTCATATCAGGAACCGCTTATGCGAGCGGCTCTACATTAAAGAGTACGGTCATTTATTTCTATAGAGGTGACAACAGTGTATGGGATGCGACGGCAACAACAGATTCTACGGGAATGTTTTCGGTAAGCCTTCCAAAGGATACCTCCGATGACGGAACAGAATATACGGCAAAAGCGTATATAAACATGTGGAACTATTCCGAGGAAACACTGGGAAGCTTTACGGTATATGACTCTAGTCGATCCGGTATAGAGCTGGACGATTATTATTTCAGCAATCAGGTGGAAAACGCTTCAATGCTGACAGAAGATGCTACGAGCTATTATATTAACCTTAATCAGCCTCTTTATCTGAAGGTTACCACGGATGAGTATCGTGCAGGTACTCTGAAGATGTCATGGGATCCGGACGAGTATTCCCTTTCGGATGTCTATGTAGGTCCATATTACAGTAATGGAACCCTGCAGCCGTTAGAGTATGGTTCTGACACAAAACCGAGTAGCTGGCAAAAAAATGTACATATCTCATTCAGTGCAGGCTCACATTATATCAGACTTTGTCCAAAGGATTCTGATGGAGATCCGGTGAATGCATATATAAATGTCAGCTTTGTCTGGGACTCTGACAGCACGGATGAATGATCCTGAACAGAACAGAAGCTTCTTTGAGAAGATACATCAAATATAGTAAAGGAGAACAACATGCGATTAAAAACAAAATTGATAGCATATACATTGGCAGCGGCAATGGTAGTGACATCTGCTCCGGCTAATGTGACCTTTGTTTCAGCCGCAGGGGATTCCAAGAAGGAAGCAGTGAATCTTGTAAGCTGGAATAAAGAATATATAGATCAGCTGACAGCCGATGCAGACTCTGACGAGTACCAGCTGTCTGCAGATAACACAGAGCTTACGAAAACACAGACATTTACAGGAATTAAGGCATATATTGGGGATAATTCTTATTCCTCTTCCATCACGGCAAAAGCACCTTTTGATTCTGTGTATAAACAGGATGAAAACGGTGATATCGTTTATGATGAAAATGAGGATGCTGTCGAAATCCCGGCATCTTCCTTCAATGAGACAGAATTAAAGAAGGTCATCAATACATCGGATATGGCTCAGGATAGTGAACCAGAGTTCTATGTAAAAGAAGACGACATTAATTATCAGTGGTATTCCTATGATGAGAAGGGAGAGGAGCAGGAGGTTCCAAACAGCTATTCTTCCAACGAGACATACGCCCAGAATGCTAGACTTTATTTAAAGGGCGAGGACACAACCATGACAAACGATCAGGCGGAGAAATCATATCTCTGTGTGATCAAGCCAGCCAGAATTTATTATTCTTACACAGATACCGCAGGGGATCTGCAGGAGGATTCCTTCGCATTTTCGACTTATACAGATGAGGAGAATCCGGTAGATGGTGAGTGGACATACAAATACACCTGTAAATATGACGGACTTACCGCAGCGGATTTCGTGACAGGCGATGCGAAAGAGGGCCAGATCGATATTCATGATATCTGGGATGGTCTGGATGCAGGAGATGTAATTGCTCATTACAGCAATTATGAAGCGTATCAGTCTGAAAACGGTGCATCCGTATGGACAGGCAATTCGCCATATAATTATGACAACCAAAAGCTGTCAGCAGGACTTACCAGAAATGAAGAGGAAGAGGACAATCTTCCGGAGAAATTTAATGCGAATGCACTGCAGTACAAATACAAATGGACCGCTTACGGGAAAGATGACAAGGAGAAGGTTTTAGTTGATCAGACGGAAGACTTCTCCAACTATATTTACAGTTACAGCAATCCGTATACAAAGGTTGATTTTGATGGTCAGGGCAAGAAGGAAGATGTTACATATTTCCAGGTAGATGTGGATTATTACTATGGTTACATCAAGCTTGGAACCTTTACCAAAAAGTTCAATCTGGAATATACGCCGTTTGTGACAACACCGTTTTCGGACGATCCGGTAACCACTATCGTCAGGGATGATGGAAAAGCTACTATGAAGGTAACGGACGTAGCCATTTATGATTCCAAGGTGATAAAGGAATACAAATATCAGTGGTATCAGGTGAATGCAGCCGGGGAGGAGACTCTTCTGGATGGTGAGACGACCAGTGCACTTCATGCAAAGATTACAGATTATGAGAAATTTTATGTCTGTCGCGTGACAGCAAAGACAGCGATCGGATACAAGGATCTTTCCTGCTCTAAGGATGTGGTATTTAAGTTTATATCTGAGGATGGATATCTTGTAAAGGATATCAGTTATTCCAGTTATGTGCTTGATATTGGTGAGGCACAGGAGCTGTTTATCAAGACAAAGGTTGATAAGAATTATGATATCAGCTACAAATGGGAAAAGTTATCTTCTGTTCCTGAGGTAAAGAAGGATGAAAATAATCCGAATGACGAGGGAACTCCGGGATTTAAGGTGAAGAAAGAGGTAATCGGAACAGATGCCAGTGTAACCATCAAGGCAGAATCTGAGGAAGATTTTGTAGGAGCCCCTCGGGATCTGGAGGATGGAGATTTTTACAGCAACGATGATTATTACGATGATTATGCGAATTATAAGCTGTCAGTCGTTACCCGGAAGGGAAATGCTGACGAAAATATTTATGAGTACTTCTTCAAGATTAATCAGAAGGGACTAGATCTGAATATCGATACCAACAGTGGTACGGTGACGGCAACGCGTGGAAAAGATGCTACTCTTTATGCATATACCGACGATACACCGGGTTATCGTGTGGAGAAGAAATGGTACAAATATGTAGATACCAAGGAATGGATCAGAAAAACATATAGAGATCCTTATGATGATGATCTGACACCGGATGAGACTGCAGATCTGCCAAAGGATACAGACACCTGTGAGGATCCGGATTTTAAGGATGCAGACAAGTATTATAGTGTGCACACTTATGATGGATGGTGGAATTCCGGGTATGACAGCGAGCTTAAGAAACGTTTCTGGACAAAGAAGTATACCATGGATTATTACACGGAGGTAACGGCATCAGAGGATGGTTCCGAATGTGTTCTTCCGGGTATGAGTGGCAGCGAGTATAATGATGACCGTTTGGGAAAGTATCGTCTGGAGCTCAACGTCTACAAAGACAAAGCAGACGAGAACGATTCCCCATATTATGGTTATACTTACCAGTATGATGTGACGTATGATTCAGAACTGACGATTTATGCAAAGAATGATACGGTGAAGGCTGCTGTGGGTACGACGGCCACACTTCAGGTAGTTGCCAATAATAACAACAAAGAGGTATATCCAATCTCTTATCAGTGGGCCAAGAAGAACGAGGACGGCTACTTCGAGGATATTGAGGGAGCAAATTCTTCCGTATTAAACATTGAAAATGTATCAGACGATGATTACGGTATGTACAGTGTTACCGTAAAGGATCCGGTTTATGGTGGAGAGCTGGGACTGGAGGAAGAGAAGAACATGCTCATCGAGCTTCAGCCGGCGGCTGCAAAGGTGATCGTATATACACCGAAGGATACATATTATAATGCGTACATTGGTGACACGATCAAGCTGACCGCAGACATGGATCTGGAGGATGGCATTAAGCCATTCTATGCATGGTATCGTGCAGAGAATATCATTGATGAGGATGGCAATAAGGAAACAACGAAATGGGAGCTGTTAAATCAGGACAGCAATACATACGAGTTAAAGATTGACAGCGACGATGATTACACAGATTACTATTGTGAGGTTTCTTATCTTACAATGAGAGGAAATGAGAAAATTTCCGTAACAAAGAAATTTAATTTCTACGTAAATGACAATTATTACTTTGAACTGCAGAAGCTGACACCGGCGACCCAGTACAAGAGTCTGGGATCCAGTGCTTCCTATTCTGTAAAGATCCTGACAGACAATCCAAAGATCAAGGATTCGGATGTGAAGTATCAGTGGTTTACCTATGATGAGGACGGAGAGCGTGTTGACATTAAGGACGCCAATAAAACCTCATATACCATTGACAAACTTGCTAAGGAAGACTTTGGTTCCCTTTATGTAGAGGCTTCCATTGACAATAAGCAGGACAAATACACAGTTACCACAGAATTTGAAACTTACCGGCAGAATGAAGCAGGGCTTGATGAGAGTACCAATGATCAGACACTTCAGGCGAAGCTGGGTGACGATATTACTCTCATGAAGCCGGTGATCAAGAATGGTAAGGGATATGACTGGACGTATCAGTGGTACTATTTTGACAAGAATAACCATAAGGTAACCATTTATGGTGCCACAGATGCAGAGTACACGATCAAGAATATCGGAGAGAATGAATTCCGTACCTACTATTGTGAAATCTCCTGTGATGATACAGCATGGAGAATATTTCGGTGTACTGTAACTGAGGAAAGCGATAATGGCAAGATCTTCGCAGAGGTTGCAAAGGGTTACAAAGAGGATGTAGAAGCTGTACTGGGCAGAAATGCAGCATTTTCTGTCAGAGCCGTATCTAAGGATAAGCTGGCACTGAAATATCAGTGGTATAAGCTGACCCACGGAACCGACAGAGCGATTGGTGGTGCAACCGACAGCAGTTATAAGATTGATGTCGTAACACCGGAAAGCTACGGTACTTATAAATGTGAAGTAATGGATGAGAACGGTAATAGCTGTGAGGTTACGTTTACATTGTCACGTACTTACGAGCTGGAGGCAGAAACAGAGGCATATGATTCAGACAATACCATTGGATACGAAGTGTCTCTCGGATCTGATCTGACCATCAACACACATGCAACCTGTGCCAAGGAATACAAACTGTACTATGACTGGTACAAGTATGACAAGGAATCCGGCGCATACCTTCCGATGGAGAAGGAGACCGGAGCAAGTCTGACGCTGAAGGGCATTACCAGAAATGATCTCGGTAATTACAAATGTGAGGCTTATGTATATGATGAAGACGGTGAAATTGCCGAGACGATAAGCTTCTATTACAAAGTATATGTCAATACAGGTCTTGTCGTTGTACCGGACTGCGATCTGCTTCTCGCACAGGCAGACGGTTCTGTGAAGATGCATGTGCAGGCAAAGGCGGATGCTGATCAGGAAATTGCTTACGAATGGAGCAAATACACCTTGCCGGAGGACGAGGACGACGGAGAGATCGATTGGGATAATGTAACAAACGGAGATAATGACAATTCCAAGTACGATACCATTGAAGGTACGGACTCTGACGGTAATAATCATAACTATAATACTTCCTATGCGATTGACCAGAATAATGCATCACAGTCTATGGCAAAGAAAACGGCAAAAGCAGCAGGAGAGTATAAAGTAATTAAAGATGCGAAGGGCGATACTTACACATTGCCAGCCATCAAAAATGCAGATTACGGTACTTACCGCTGTGTTGTTTATACCAGTGGTGAGACATACACTTATTATTTCTATCTGAATGCTTACTATGCAGTAATGCTTGACAGAGGAGATGCAGAAAATGTCAGCCTGGGTCAGATCTATGATCAGAACGGACAGACATCATCTCATGGAGCCAGCTACTGGGCATCACGCTTTGGTATTGAGGATGGTTCCCTGTACGCTGAAGAAGGCGATAACGTTACAGCTACAGCTAAGGTCATCAATCCGGCTGCAGATATGAACTACACATATGAATGGTACGCAAAGCAGTCTGCAACAGGTACCATGAAGAAAGTAGAGGCAGATCCAACCGCTTCTACGATCACTCAGACCGTGCCAAAGATGATCTGGAGCGATAACTCAGCAAATTATGCTAAGGCGTTCGCAACCCAGAGACTCTACTATGGCGTTGTTGTAAAGGCCGTACCGGCAGATCCGGCAGAAGCAGCAAAGCTTGATGAGGAAGATGACCATGTCGTATTTGATTCTCTCGCAAGCAGCAGTGGAAATGCCAGCGTTAAGGTTATTACACCGGTAAATTATGACAATAGTAAATATCCGGAAACAACACATCCATTTGATCAGGTATATAATGTGACAGGCTTCACTCTTCCAAATGATGGAGAATATGTGATCACCTTCAGTGATGATACAGATGCGGATCTCGTTGTAGTCGATGATAAGGGAACACCGCATACTCCTTGGTATGACAAGAACGTACCGGTGACCGGAAAGTCATTGAAGCAGGTAACGATCTCCGGAACCAAGGCAATCTTTGTGACGGATGACAATGAGGAGCCATTAAGCTATGGCTACAAGGTACTTTCCATCAAAAAGAAATCGTCAGAGGATGGAAAAGCGTCTAACAGCGGAAGCGGTACTGCTGCGGCAGGAGCTGCAACACCGGGAGCAGTGATTCCATCAGGAACAGCTGTTACGGTTAAGAAGGGCGCAAAGGTAACTGTCAATAAGCTGATCTACACGGTAACAAAGGTATCCAAGAAGAACGGTACCGTTGCCCTGACCGGTGTTAAGGCAAGTGCCAAAAAGTCTCTGACAAATGTAACAGTACCTGCATCTGTTAAGATCAAAGGCACTGCATATAAAGTAACAGCAGTAAATGCAAAGGCTCTGAGCGGTCTTAAGAAATTAAAGAAAGTTGTGATCGGAAAGAATATCACAAAGATTGGTGCCAATGCATTTAACGGTGATAAGAAGCTGAAGAACATCAGCATTAAGTCCAAAAACATCAAGAGTATAGGAGCCAAGGCATTCAAGGGAGTCCCTGCGAAGGCAAAGGTTTCTGTACCGGCAGCGAAGAAAAAGACATATAAGAAGCTGCTCAAGAAAGCAGGACTCAAAAAAGCCAAAATAAAATAAGATATCCCGGGATATCAACAAAAATGGCCAGCCGGTTTACCGGCTGGCTGTTTTTGTTGATATTAGGAAAATGTTCGTAACGTAAGTGTAATGCCCTTTTTCGCAACGGAATCATTGTTGTGCGAAGTTTGAGTACCATAAAAGAAAAATATACCATACGCTGGAGGAAGCAAAGAAACATGAAAGATAAAATGATCACCGAGCATGAAATAGTCCACTTTGAAAAATCCATGAAACAAGCAGAAAAATCACGGAATACCATTCAAAAATATATGAGAGATGTCCGTAAACTGCAATGCTTTGCAGAAGGGAAAAAATTGACAAAAGATGTCATGGTAGCATATAAAAAGCAATTACAGATCAGCGGAAATTATAAGATCAGCAGTATTAATTCCTTTCTGACCGCCGCCAATCATTTCTGTAATGTGATGGGGTGGCATGAACTCTGTGTACATACCGTGAAGGTGCAACGGAAGGTTTTTGCATCTGAGGAAAAGGAATTAACCAAACCGGAATACCGGAGGCTGGTTCGGGCGGCTATGACATATGATGAAGAGACGGCACTTATCATGCAGACCTTGGCATCTACGGGCATCCGGATCGGAGAATTACAATATATTACGGCAGATTGTCTGGAAAAGGGTGCTGTTGATGTCCACAACAAAGGAAAAGCACGGCGGATCCTTTTGCCATCCGGGCTTCAGTCCCTTTTGAAAAAATATGCCGCCGCCGGTGAGATCAAAAGTGGATCCGTTTTTTGCGGAAAAGGTGTTTCCACACAATCTGCGTCATCTTTTTGCAAGAGAATTCTCACTGACCGAATCATTCAGGTTATCCATGAGGCAGAGTGAAAAAATAAATTTTTTGGGAAAAATATTTTTTATAGACGAAAATCTGAAAAAAGAATGCGATATGATACATAATAAATATTATGTCGTAAATCAAAATCTACAATTCGTAGTCTATCATAGTTTTTAAGACAATATGGGAAGAATAGCGGGGATATCAATAAAAAATTATGGTTTGTTAAAAGAAATTAAAATGGGAAAATTATTATCAGACACCAGTCAGAAAGAGTTGACTAATATGAATGCAATCATTGGTCAAAGTGGTACCGGTAAAAGTACCTTGGCTGATGCGTTTGGATTTTTGGCAGATTGTTTGGAAAAGGGAGTGGAACAGGCTTGTGATTTAAATGGAGAAAGATGGATGAATTTTGTATGGCATGATTTTACCAAAATTTCATATTTTACCATTTGACAAATCTGTATATTTTGCTATAATGATTCTTTGTATATCAGACGATAAAATATATGAGAAGGTAGGAAATGATCATTTCCTACCTTTATTTTATAGTCACTAAAAACTTCGATGAACATAAGACAGACATAAGAGGAAGTGATAGAGATGCGTAAGAGTATGTTAAACAGATTTAAAGGAATATATGACAGAGGCAGGATACTTGCGGGAGTGGCACTGATGGCTCTGGCAGCAGCAGGAGCTTCTACTGTGCCAATGCAGGTGGCAGCAGCTGCAAATGTCAGTGTGGACGGAGATCCCAAGGAGTGGACAGGAGTAGAGATGCAGTCTTCTACGGACAGTGCCGTTGCGAAGTGGGCTGTGATGCAGGATGAGGATTATGTGTACTTTTACGTACAGCAGCATGGCGGCAACGAGTACGGACTGCCGATCACCAATACGTATGTAAGCATTAAATATCAGAGCGGACAGGGTGGACGCCATACACAGATCCGTTTTGCCAATATGATGAAGGAGTTTAAGGATGCCTGGTACGGGGACATTGATGGAGCAAGGGGGGCTTATTCTCCAAGTAAAGAGGCTGATAAGTACGAGATAGAGTTTGCGGTTCCGAAGTCCTTCTTTGTAGAAGATGATTATACCATCACATATTGTGGCAGTTCGGTGAAGAGTGCAGATATTAAGAATGTAAAGGAGCTGGCACAGCCAACGCCGACAACGGCTGTTTATCAGGGGATTGTTATTGATGGTACCTTTACGGACTGGGATGCCGTTGCCGGGAAGCAGGTGGATGATCAGTGGATCCGTGAGACGGCGGCTGTATTTGATGGAGATTATCTGTATCTGTATGTGAAGGAGAAGGAGACTGGTTCTGCGACCGGAGCAGGATCAAGCAGCAATGGTAAATATACGATTTATACGGATCTGGGCAGGCATACTACATTTCAGCTTCGCAAGGATCATATTGAGGGGATTGACGGGGCAAAGGTTTCTTATTCAAATCGTCAGTATGAGATTGCGATTCCGGCGTCTGCGATCCGTCAGTATAAAGAGACTATTTCTTTCGGATACTATATGGATGAGGATGTCCTGATCGATAATATTGCAAACCGCAAAGAAGATACAAAGACAGATAAGAACTTTTATAAAATTGTTTACGATGGAAAATATTCTGACTGGGATTATTATCCGCATCAGCTGATCCAGTATTCTACCAGCGGCGGTGTTGGAAATGATGCGGAGGGAGCACTTTATCAGGATGGTACGACCTTATATGGTCATGTGCTTTCTATGCTGCATATGAATGAAAAGGAGTTTCAGCCTTTTACGATCCGTGTAAATGAAAATGACAAAACAGCCATCAATTTCCGTCTGGTAGCAGTGGATAAGGATGGCAATATTGACAAGGACTGCAAGCTGGATCATTTGGATGCAGGGACATATGAGTACTATTTATGGGACTTAAATTCCGGTTCTACCGCTACAAATATTCATGATAAGGATGCACCGGTCTATGGAAAAATGTATCTCACAGTAAATCAGACAGCCGAGGGTAAGTCTGTATCTGACGAGATGGAGTATCAGGTGGATCTGGAGAAGATGGCAGACCATTTTGGTATGGATGCGTCCGATATGAAGCTGATCCAGGCACAGTATATTAATATTGGTCAGGAATGGGTATCTATTGCAGGTACCTCTACCGGTGCCTGGCTGGGACTGATTCTTTGTGGCATTTCGGTATTGGCAGTGTTTGGATATCGAAAGCTTAGGCGGAAGGTGGTATAAATGACACCGATTTTTGCGTTGATCATAGTGGTGGTGTGGCTTTACGTTTTACGTGTTACCCGCAAAAGTGAGCTTCCGGCATGGCGTTTTATCTGGGGGAGCTGTGGTCTTTTTGTGCTGATGATGGTATTTGTGCGGCCGTATTGTATGCAGCCGCTGGCGCAGTTTGTAGCAGTGATAGCGGGGGGCTTTGGAAAGCTGACGGGGATGTTTTCGGCGTATTTTAAATATGGTGTGATCTTTGTGGATTCCAAGGCAGGTGCGATTTCTCTGTTGATCGATTTTGAGTGCTCCGGGATTTTGGAGATCATGGCATTTGTGTCTTTGGTAGCATTTTTTCGGGCATATACCGTTTATGAGAGAGTCGTGGTAGGGATTCTGGGTACGTTTTATATTATCTTTGCCAATGCACTCAGGATCATTGCTATCTGTGTGATCATTTATATCTGGGGCATGCCTTCTTATTATGTGGCACATACATTTATTGGCAGACTTATCTTTTATGGTCTGTCCGTTTTGTTGTACTTCTTTGTGTTTACGAAGACACAGATCGTGCGCCAGAAAGTAGGTGGATTTACTTATGGAACTGATAAATAGATTCTGCAATTCTTTTTTATTCTGGGCGGCGTGGATCATTATTCCGGTGCTGATGGAGATCGTACCTTCTGTGGGAAGTGTTTTTGTGTTGATCAAGAAGCATATTTTCCGCAGAAAGATTGCAAAGCCTGCGATTGATCCGGAGATATCTCTGATCGTACCCATCTATAATTCCATGGATACGTTGGAGCAGTGTATCCGTTCTATTGATGAGAGCGATTATCCTGATGAAAAAATCCGTATCTTTCTTGTAAACAATCAGGGGCAGGATGACAGCTTTCAGGTGTTTTGTGAATGTCAGCAAAGGTATCCGCAGCTGCGGATGCAGTGGCTGAATGCAAAGCAGGGAAAGTCAAAGGCATTGAATCTGGCACTGTTTAACAGTGAGGGAAAATACATTATCCATATTGACAGCGACGGCTTGCTGGAGCGGTCAGCCATCCGCAATATGGTGTACCGGTTTGAGGATGATCAGTCCATTGAGTGTATGACGGGAGTGATCCTGACCGATCCGAAGCAGGTGCAGCAGTATCCGCTGTTGATGCCGAGGATCCTTCGGAAGATTGAGTTTATGGAGTATGCGCAGGCATTTCTGGCAGGACGTAATTATGCGGCGGAGGTAAATGCTGTTTATACCTTGTCCGGTGCATTTTCGGCATTTCGCAAGTCAGCGGTATTAAAATCACAGCTCTACAATACAGATACGATCTGTGAGGATACGCAGATTACTTTTCAGATGAAATATTTGCAGAATACCAAGGTGGGAATCTGCGAGGATTCGATCTTTTTTGTTGATCCCATTGAGGACATGAACCGGCTGTATACCCAGAGACAACGATGGCAGAGAGGAAGCCTGGAGGTTTCGCATCTGTTTTTGAAGGATAAGCTGAAAGCAGGGAACATGTTTACGAATGTCGGTGTGAGAACATTGCTGTATGATCATACTTTTGCATTTCCGAGAATGATCTGGTATCTGGCACTGATCTGTCTGCTGTGTATGAATTATTCCTTTGCGCAGATCGGTTATTCGACATTGTTTTTATATGGTCTTTATGTATTGATAGGCATTTTTTATTATATTTCCACGGTGGGATTTTTGAAGGGATTTAAGGAAATAAGGCGTTATTATGCGAAGCAGTGGTATGTGATCCCGCTGCTGCCGTTTTTTAATCTTATGGTATTTTTTATGCGCTTTGCCGGTGTGATCAACAGTATCAATACGGACAGTGCATGGAAAACAAAGAATTTTACGCAGGAGAGAGAAAGCTTTGTAAAAACGGTGCTGGACGATTTTGGTGTTATTACAGGGTTCCTTGGTAAAATCAGAAATTTTGTAAATAATGAGGAGTAAGCAGTGAAAGAAAAACGTTTTTGGAAGAAAATTACCAATATTAAGGTGATATCGGTATTGATCATTCTGGCAGCAGTGATCATGGCAGTGATCGGATGGCATGAAGCGAAGGACTATGAAAAGAGTGTGCTGGCAATTTATGCAGAACAGCAGGATGCCTATGTGCAGCTGGTGCTGGATCAGATCAATGTGCTTGATGACCGGAGTGATGAGGAGATTGTTAAAAAGATTCTGGGATCTCTTGATACATCCGGCAGAAAATACTGGACATTGACAAAGGATCAGGCACTTTTGTTTGTCAAGGATGTCATGGAAACGAACCGGTATAAGGGACTGACGACGGAGACGTTTTTTACCTCTGACAGTGCGGCAAAGTTTTTGCAGGATCTGGAGATCAACCGTGTGATCCATGAAACGATTCAGATGGATGGCGTCAGATATGTGGCATCCGGTGTGATCTTTGAATATAACGGTGCAGAGTACAAGATCTGCCTGCTGACCAATGATACAGTGATCCTGGACAATAATATTTTCCTGTCCTCCAAGATCGGTCTATATGTGTTTGGTGTCCTGTTACTGGGACTTCTTTTGGTGGTTTCCATGATCTTTGCCAATGTTTTGGATCTGAGGGAGAAACAGATGAAGGCGATGAAGGAGCACATCACCGGGTTAAATAAGGTGCTGACGGAGCAGACGGAAATGATCCGGGAAATGAACTGGTATCATACCAGATGGAGTGTGTTTAAGCCGTCTGCCATGGAAATGTTTGTACAAAAAATAGTACAGAGACAGATTGTGCCTGTTGTTTTTGTGAGTCTGGCATTTGACTCTGAAGAGCAGAGAGATTATTTTCTCCAGAAGGCACAGATCCTTTTGGACGAAAAGGTGGTACGTTTTGAGAGGGAGTACGGAGATGGACTGGTCTTGTTGTTTCTCAGGTATCAGGCGCAGGAAGTGGAAAAGGCACTGGAGCTGATGAAATCACAGGGAGCATCCTTTCGGACAGAGAAGCAGATGGAATGTCGGGAGGCTTCCACACTACAGGAAACCTGTGAGAGCTTTATGACACAGATATTGCAGGAAGGGGAGAAAGCACATGGCACGGACCACGTTTCGGGAATATAAATTTAAATTTTATCTTAATGCCAATCATTTTATTGTAATTAACGGAAAAGAGGGCGAGATTCATCCTCATACATGGGAGTTTATGGTAGATGTCCTTATGAGTGACCAGAAATTCGTACAGTTTGATGCGTATGAAAAAGCAATCGACGAATATTTTAATAAATACCAGAATCGTATATTAAATGAGGTAGAACCCTTTGATCATATGGTGCCGACACTGGAAAATATGTCGGATTATTTTGCAGACGAGATCCGGGGGATTGTCAAAGAGCTGGGAGGTCATCTGGTAAAGATGGAGAGCAGTGAGACTCCTACCAGAAGCTATGTGATCAGCTTTGAGAGGGAGCAGGAATATCTGGAAAGCATCCGCAGGAGTTCTAAACAGCAGATGAGTGACGTGATCGATGGAATCTTAGACCGTATTATTGATTAAGAGGAGTGCACAGTGAAGAAAAAAGCAGGAATGATAGCGGTGATACTGCTTTATGCGGCGGCCGCTGTACTCATAACGTATCTGATCATGACCAGTGGCAATTATCCCGCAGGGACGGATACGGCGGGATATCTTTACAAGGGGAATATGCTTTATGATGCCATAAGAAAAGGGGATTTGTATCCGCTTTATGATAGTCTGTGGTTTAACGGCGCGCAGACCATGCGTTATCAGGCACCTCTGCCGATTTATTTTCTGGCGTTTTGCCAGTGGATTGCCGGGGGAAATGACCTCGACGGATATCTGGTGTTTGTGGCTTTTGTTTTTTATTTGGGAGCGTTAGTCTGGTTGTATATAGGGTATCGAAGCAATCGTCCGGGACTGGGAGCATTTTTGGGAATCCTGTGGTTTTTTATGCCAAATAATCTTTATGTTCTGTTTGGAGAGGGAGATCTGCCGCAGGCGTTTGCTCTGATATGGATGCTCTTATGGCTTCATTGGATCAGCGTCTATCTGCTAGAGGATGATTGGGGGGCTTTGGTGAAGACAGTCCCCGTATTTACGGTGATCGTTCTCAGTGGGACAGGACTGGCAGTGATGATGTCGGCAGCGATGATGATCTTTCTGTTGATTTATCGGCTTTTGTATCATAGGAAAGGAAAGTGTTTCCCTGTGGTAGGAGGTATGCTTCTGGCATTTCTGATCACAGGCATATGGCTTTATGCTTCCCTCAGGGGAAGAGGAAACACTGGCAGCTCCGAAGTGATGCGGGGAATGTTTCAGGATGCCTGGATCTCTCTGAATCCTCTTCGCCGCCTGAAGCGGGGGAATGTTGATTTTTATTTTGGCTTATCGTCCTTTATGGTTGCTGTTTTTGGCATTCTATGCAGCAAAAGAAAATCCATGGCGGGGTTCTGGACTGCGTTGATACTTTTTGCGGGAACAACCACTTCGGTGTATGCAGTGCTGGAAAAGCTTTCGGCGGGTCATTCTTTGTGGATGCTTTCCTTTATTTCCATTGCTTTGGGAATGATACTTTACAGTTTCATGAAATGGACTTCGCTGAAACGGTGCTTTGTAATATTCTGCTGTGTGCTTCTGGTGGCAGATTGTGTTCCGTCATTCTCCCTGATCTATCGTGGGAAAGGAACCGTATCAGCAAATGAAAGAATGCGCCGGACAGCAGATGCCTGTCTCATCACGGAGGCAAGAAAGGTGACGACCCAGAGAGCTGCAATTCTGGATGGAGGCAGTCTGGGAGCTGTTGCACCGTATCTGCTGAACGGTTACAATGAAAAACAGGTCAAAGGGACATTTGGTATCGGAAACGCTTCGGCTGTTACGGCGGTGAACATTGCAGAGCTTGAGGAAGCGGCAAAAAACGGATATTATCTCTATCTGTTTGACCGGGCTCTGGAACTTGGCAACGATACGGTCCTGATACAGCTTGAGGAGTTGAAAAAAGGTGAGGAGGATATCACGAAAGCCAGTGCGGCAGCAGCGAAGCTGGGATATCAGCTGACGGCTCAAAACGACAGTTATCTGCTGTTTCATATGGATACCTATACATCTTTTGGGACAATATGCAAATATGACGGGATTGCCATTGGTGATACGGCAGCGTCTCTTACCTATGGCAATCCGGATATTGCAAAGGGAGATTCTGTCTCATTAGATGATTATACATTCCGGGAATTGTCCGAGTATCATGTGATCTATCTGTCCGGTTTTACGTACACAGATAGAGAAAAAGCAGAGAGTCTGGTGAAAAAACTCGGTGATACCGGTGTAAAAGTGGTGATCAGCGGAGATGGGATTCCGGAGGATTCCGGGACGAAGGAACGATCCTTTTTGGGAGTCAGCTGTCAGGATATTTATTTTCAAAATGGTTATCCCGTCTTATATACATCAGAGGGGGAGTTGGATACTGCACTGTTTGACAGAAGCGTCTCCCGGTGGAAAACAGTATATCTCAATGGATTGGAAAAGGTTGATGGATATCTTTTTGATTCCGGCAGACGTCTGGACTTTTCCGGATCCGTTTATAATGACAATATTGTTTTTGTGGGACTGAATTTATCGTATCATTGTTTTCTAACGCAGGATGAAAATGTGGGGGAATATTTACAGCAGCTTATAGGAGAAAACCTGAATGAATTGCCGGATCGAACCATCGTGCCTCTGAAAATTACTTATGGCAGAAACGAGATCAGGATTACGTCAGATAATGATAACGTAAATACTTCACTGGCATATCATGATATGTTCAGCTGCCGGCAGAAGGTTTCAAGAGAGCATAACCTATTGGTAGTGCGGCGTGGCACCACAGTGATCCGGATGAAATATCCGTATCTTGGGCAGGGGGCTTTACTGACATTGGCAGGGCTTGTGGGATATATTTTGCTGATATGGTGGTTGAAGTACCGTAAAGAACGGAATAAAGTTAAGAAATAATTTAACAAATAAAAGAAATTCTTAAGATTATCTTGAGGGTTTCTTTTATTTTATTTGTTATATTTATCTGTGGATGGGAACATTAATGATATGGAAGGTGCTCTAACATGCAGAAAATAACAAATTTATTTTATTGGTTCAGTCAGGGGCTGACGCTGGGAATCGGGGGATGTCTGCTTATGATGTCCTGTCTGGCAATGATCGTATATGGGATCATGTATGGAAATGACCATTATGGAATGATGACATTGGCCATGCTTTTAATAGCGGTTTTGGTGGCTGCAGGAGTCCTGTTTTTGGGACGGAGACTGGAAAAAGAATGCCGCCACAGAAGTATTCTTTTGTTTGGGGTACTTGTATGTCTCCAGATATTCTTTCTGGTGTTTATTTCGCATCCCATGGCGATCAGCGATCCTGCCAGAGTGCAGAATGAGGCACTAATGATGGTGCAGAAGCAGCATGGCCGGATGAATATGGAGGATCTGTACTTTCAGCGGTATCCCAATAATCATTTTATTGTAGTTTTATTTTACTATTTTTATAAGATGTTATCTTTTATGGGAATACAGCAGGTATGGATTCCAACTATTATATTAAATCTGGTTTCTATTGATATAGGAATTCTTTGTTCATGGCTGATCGCAAGAGGCTGGAAAGGGACGAAGATGGCAGATCTGGTGCTGGTTTTGTTTATTCTCTGTCCGACTACTTATGTCTGGCTTACCACCGTTTATACCAATACGCTTTCGTTTCCTTTCGTGATGCTGATACTTTATTTATGTCTGCGGCTTCAGAATGAGTCAGAGAAACGAGACAGCCGTAAAAGCTTATGGGCGTTACTGGGTGCTGTAATGGCTGTGGGATATTGGATACGTCCTACAACGATCATTCCTATCATAGCGGTTGTATTGTATTTTATCGTGCGTGGAACACAGGGGATGAAAAAGGAGAATGCTGTAAGGTATTTGACCGGGGTGGCACTTACGGCAGGTGTCTTTGTTTGTTGTTTTATGGGATGCCGGGGACTGGTAGACAGGCATATGGATCGGAGCGGACTTACCGGGGAGTTTCCGGTGACCCATTGGATCATGATGGGGCTGAATACAGACACCTTTGGAGAATTTTCCAGAGAGGATGAGGCATATACCATGAGCTTTGATACAAAAGCTCAGAAACGTCAGGCGGATATGGAACGGATACGGGAACGTGCTGCTGAGCTTGGGGGAACCGGTCTTGCCTATCAGGCGATGGCAAAAATGTTTGGCGTTTGGGCACTTGCTGACGATGATTGCTTTAATAAAGCGGCATATGCCAGTGATTTTCCGGGCTGGTACCGGTATTTCATGGGAAAGGATAACACCTGGTACCTGTTATTTATGCAGGCATTTCGTGTGGTGACATTTTTGTTCCTGTGTGGGAGTATTACGGGACAGATGCGTCAGAAAAAATATGACCGGTCGTATGTGCTTTCTTTGACCTTTTTGGGGGCTGTCCTGTTTTTCGTACTCTGGGAGGCGAACCGAAAATATAATGTATGCTTTATGGGAGTCTGTCTTTTACTGATGGCAGATGGGATAGAAGGGTGTCTGCAGTGGATGAGGCAGAAGCGGTTCGCCGGATTGCGGCGAAGAAATTCCCGGGTTGTCATGATGGCATTGGTGGCCATTTGTATCCTGCTGACATCATATATGCAGCGGACAACAACGTCGCAGACTGTTTCGACCAATGAAAACGTTGTATATCATTGCCGGAATAATCCGGATTCCGTGGCGATGAGTGCCATAAGCGGAAACAGGAAAGGGTACTTTCAAAAGCCGGTTTTGTTGGAGCAGATCATACGTCAGGGACAGTTGACGAGAGCCGGAGAAAAGGAAACGATTATACTTAATTTTGAGAGAAATGAGGGGAAAAGTCATTCTCAAAAATGGAAGGGAGACGGGCAGAAAGGAAAGCATAAAAAAATAAAACAAGGGGAAAATAAAATACAGCATAAAAAAGAATATAAAATAGAGGTGTTATCTTTGGAAAACGGACAAAAAATATATAGCAGGAAAGTGCGGAATGATCAATTTAGTAAAAGTGGTAAACTGATAATACGTCTTCCTCAAATTTCGAAGGATTCGTCGAAGGGATATGTGATCCGTTTACATCATTATGGCAAAAATTACACGATGATCCCGAAGGTCAGTCGTTTTCCTAAACTCAATCCATATCCATATGGCAGCTTGTATATTAAGGGAAGAAAAACAAACTATGATCTGTCTATGAGTATTCTGCAGAGGGAATAAAATATAATATTTTCGATAGGAATTATTTAATATTTTATGTTAAAATTCTTCCTGTCAATTTCGAAATATTGCTTGCACAGACAATGGAATAAATGGTATGATAGACAGGCTAAGGTTTGCTGATGGCAGACCTTAGCTAAATCATTTTTTGGAGCTAATTATGAAGGAAAAAAGAATAACGGAATGGAAGAAAACAGAAGGCGGTGCATACCTGTTTCCGGGGTGTGTGGTGACAGGAGATGTCACGCTGGGACAGGAGGCGTCGGTGTGGTATAATGCCGTGGTCCGCGGGGATATGGCATCGATCAAAGTGGGAGAACGAAGCAATATTCAGGACAATGCAGTAGTTCATGTGGATAATGGATGTCCTACCGTGATCGGAAATGGTGTCACAGTGGGGCATGGAGCTATTGTTCATGGATGCACGATCGAAGATGACTGTATTATTGGCATGGGGGCTGTGATCCTTAATGGGGCGAGGATCGGCAGAAACTGCATTATCGGAGCAGGGACGCTGGTGCCAGAGGGAAAGGAAGTGCCGGAGGGTTCCGTTGCTTTTGGCAATCCGGTTAAAGTATATCGTCCTGTGACACCGGAAGATGTATCCCATATTCGGGACAATGCGGCGGAGTATGTTACTTATGCAAAGGAAGAATAAAGGAGAAGACATTGCAAAGAGAAAATTTTAAATCCAGATTAGGTTTTATCCTGATCTCGGCGGGATGTGCGATTGGTATTGGTAATGTATGGAAGTTTCCATACGTGGCGGGGCAAAACGGAGGCGGCATTTTTGTGTTGTTTTATCTGCTGTTTCTGGTGATGGTGGGAGCCCCGGCACTGACCATGGAGTTTGCGGTGGGCCGTGCCAGCCGTAAAAGTGTGCTGGGGTGCTATCAGGAGCTGGAGCCCAAGGGCAGTAAATGGCATCTGCACGGTTATGTGGCATTGCTTGGCAATTATGTGATCATGATGTTTTATACCACAGTGGCGGGCTGGATGGTCAGTTATTTTTACCGCTTTCTGGTGAATGATTTTAAGGGACTGGATACCAAAGGAGTATCGGATAAGTTCGAACATATGCTTTCGGATCCCTGTAACATGGGATTCTGGATGGCACTGATCGTAGTTGTGGGCATTCTGATCTGTTCCATGGGACTGCAGAATGGTGTGGAAAAGATCAGCAAGCCGATGATGATCGGGCTTCTGGGATTGATCGCAGTGCTGGCGGTCAACAGTGTGTTGCTTAAGGGCGGCATGGAAGGCGTGAAATTTTATCTGGTGCCAGACTGGAAGAAGGTTCATGAAGTGGGCCTGTTAAATGTGATCATTGCGGCAATGAATCAGGCGTTCTTTACTCTGAGTGTGGGTATGGGCGGCATGGAGATATTCGGGAGCTATATGGACCGGGAACGCAGTCTGTTTGGGGAGTCGCTGCAGATTGCAGGGCTGGACACTTTTGTGGCATTGATGTCCGGATTGATTATCTTTCCAGCCTGCTTTGCCTATGGGATCAATCCGGGAGCAGGTCCGGAGCTGATCTTTATTACCCTGCCCAATGTTTTTATCCAGATGCCGGGAGGCAGATTATGGGGAGCGTTATTTTTCCTGTTTATGACGTTCGCAGCATTTTCTACCATCATTGGTGTTTTTGAAAATATTATTGCAAGCTGCATGGACAAGTGGGAGATCAGCCGGAAAAAGTCCTCTCTGATCAACGGCATCATTATTTTGATCGGTTCCGTGCCGGCGGTGCTTGGCTATAATGTGTGGAAGAATTTTCAGCCGAGAGGCATAGGAAGCACCATATTGGACTTGGAGGATTTTCTGGTGAGTAACCTGATCCTGCCGGGAGGAGCTATTGTATTTTTGCTGTTCTGTATGACGAAATGGGGCTGGGGATTTGAAAATTATCTGGCAGAGACCAATACAGGCAAGGGCTTAAAAATGCCGCGGATCCTTCGGGGCTATCTGACCTATGTGATGCCATGTATCATTTTGGCGATCATTATTCTGGGTCTGATATAATAGATTTTCATGTGGATAACTGCAGAGAGATTTTGGATTGACTGTCTGGAATCTTTGGGATGATTTATACAAATATAAGTAAGATAAAGGAGTTTTAAGAGACATGAAAAGAGAAAGTTTTAAATCCAGATTAGGTTTTATTCTGATCTCGGCGGGATGTGCCATTGGAATCGGAAATGTCTGGAAGTTTCCATATGTGGCAGGGCAAAATGGCGGCGGTTTTTTTGTGCTGTTTTATCTGTTCTTTTTGATCGCTGTGGGTGTGCCGGTGCTGACCATGGAGTTTGCAGTGGGTCGTGCCAGCGGCAAGAGTGTGGTGAAAGGCTATGCGGCACTGGAGCCCAAGGAAAGTAAATGGCATCTGCACGGTTATGCGGCGTTATTTGGCAATTATATGCTGATGATGTTTTATACCACGGTGGCAGGCTGGATGATCAGTTACTTTTATCGTTTTCTGATCAATGACTTTAAGGGGCTGGATACGAAAGGAGTCACCGATAAGTTTTATCATATGCTTGCAGATCCGGGGAGCATGACTTTCTGGATGGTTGTGATCGTAGTGGTTGGATTTTTGATCTGTTCCTTTGGTCTGCAGGCCGGTGTTGAGAAGATCAGCAAGCCGATGATGCTGGGACTTCTGGCGTTGATCGTGGTGCTTGCGGTGAACAGTATCATTCTCAAGGGCGGTGTGGACGGACTGAAGTTTTATCTGATCCCTGACTGGAAAAAGGTAGAAGCGGTTGGTCTTTTTAATGTAATTATCGCGGCAATGAATCAGGCATTTTTTACTCTGAGCCTTGGTATTGGTGCTATGGAGATCTTTGGAAGCTATATGAGCAAAGAGCATACACTTCTGGGAGAATCTCTGCGGATCGCAGCGCTGGATACCTTCGTGGCGATCATGTCCGGTCTGATCATCTTTCCGGCCTGCTTTGCCTACGGGATCAATCCGGGAGCAGGACCGGAGCTGATCTTTATTACCCTGCCCAATGTCTTTATCCAGATGCCGGGAGGCAGGATCTGGGGTACATTTTTCTTTCTGTTTATGACCTTTGCCGCATTTTCTACGATCATTGCAGTATTCGAGAATATCATTGCCTGCTGTATGGATAAATGGAATATCAGCCGGAAGAAGTCTGCCCTGATTAATGGCGTGATCATTCTGATCGCTTCTTTACCGGCGGTATTTGGTTATAATATCTGGAGCAGCTTTCAGCCAAGGGGGGCCGGAAGCACGGTGCTGGACCTGGAAGATTATATTGTAAGTAATCTGCTGCTTCCGGGCGGCTCCCTGATCTTTTTGCTGTTCTGTGTGACAAAATGGGGCTGGGGCTTTGATAAATATCTGGCGGAGACCAATACCGGCATCGGTGTGAAGTTTCCAAAGGCTCTGCGTGGTTATGTGACCTTTGTGCTTCCGTGCATTATTCTTGTGATTCTGGTGCTGGGATTGCGGTAAAATGTGAATTTATCCGCGTCCCAGAATTGCATCCATATCCTGCTCCGGTGCGGTGATCGGCTGCAGGTTGTAGGTGTCTACGAGGAACTTCACAACGGTTTCTGACATAAATGCCGGCAGAGTTGGTCCTAGATACATGTTACGGATACCGAGGGAGAGCAGCGTCAGCAGGATACAGACCGCTTTCTGTTCATACCAGGACAGCACCAGTGTCAGAGGCAGATCATTGACGGTGCAGTCGAACGCATCGGCGAGTGCCAGAGCCACACGGATCGCACTGTAAGCGTCGTTGCACTGTCCCATATCAAGGATACGTGGAATGCCGTCAATCTCTCCGAGATCCAGATCATTAAAGCGGTATTTGCCGCAGGCGAGAGTCAGCACCAGGGAGTCCATCGGTGTCTGTTTTACAAATTCGGTATAGTAATTACGGCCCGGGTGGGCACCGTCACATCCACCTACCAGGAAAATATGCTTAATATGTCCCTGTTTGATGGAAGAAATAATCTCTTCTGCATGGGACAAAACGGCGGCGTGGCCAAAGCCGGTGGTCAGTGTGTGACCGCCATTGATGCCACTCATGCTATGGTCGTGTTCATAGCCCCCAAGCTTTAAGGCATGTTCAATGATCGGAGAGAAGTCTTTGTTTCCGTCCTTGTCTCCGCTGATGTGACGAAGCCCTTTATATCCCACTACAGATGTCGTATAAATCCGGTCCTGATAGCTTGGTCTTTGAGGCATCAGACAGTTGGTGGTGAAAAGCACCGGGGCGGGGATATTGTCAAATTCCTTCTGCTGGCTCTGCCAGGCAGTTCCGAAGTTACCGGCAAGATGCTTGTATTTATTCAGCTCCGGATATCCATGAGCCGGCAGCATTTCACTGTGGGTATAGACATTGATCCCCTTGTTCTTTGTCTGTTCCAGAAGCTGGGACAGATCCTTCAGATCATGACCGGAAATCACGATAAAAGGTCCCTTCTTAATATCGGTCTGTACCTTTACCGGGGATGGAGAACCGAAGGTGTCGGTATTGGCACGGTCCAGAAGCTCCATACATTTAAAGTTTACTTTGCCAAATTCCATGATCAATTCAATCCATTCCTCGGCGGAATGTTCTTTATTTACTTCACAAAGTCCTTTGTAAAACCATTTTGTCACACTTTCATCTTCATATCCGAGATTCATGGCGTGGTGGGCGTAGGCCGCCATACCCTTCAATCCGAAAAGCAAGGTGGAGCGGAGGGATACTTCATCATTGCTGCCATCCCAAAGTGCCACGACAGTTGTCTTTTCGTTACTGAGTTTTTTACGTTCCTTTACGACACGGTCTGTAAATTCACGGATCGCTTCATCGTCAAAATTGACATTGGTTAATGTGGTAAACAGACCATCCATCAGCAGTCGGTCCGTCAGGCGGGAATGTTTTCCTGCATCGTGGGCTGCTGTGGCAAGGCGGATCAGTTCCTCCACCAGTTCATCCTGAAGCTTGGCGGTTTCGGGCTGTTTGCCGCAGACACCGGTGTTGACACAGCCTTTATTGCCTGCGGTCTGCTGGCACTGAAAACAAAACATATTAGACATGGTTACTCCTCCAATCGTTGTAATATATTATTTTTAGGTACTTTAAAACAGTTTTTCCAATTTTTGGGTGAAGTATACGGAAATGGTAATAAACTTCTTGACATTGTCTTATGACCATGATAACATAACGGTGTTATGTAAAGGGACGACATATAGAAATGAGGCATATATGAAGGATGAAAAGGAGACGCGGAAAAAGCTTCAGGAATGTGCCATGGAGGAGTTTCTCGAGAAGGGATTTATGAAAGCATCCCTCCGGAGCATCTGCAAAAAGGCGGGAGTGACCACGGGAGCCTTATACTTTTTCTTTGAGGATAAGGATGATCTGTTTGTTTCTCTGGTGCAGGAGCCTCTGGCGGGAGTACGGGAGGCGATGGAGAGACATTTCCTGGGGGAGAAGCAGGCGATGGAAGCGGGAGAATTGTATGGCAATGAAGCTCAGGAGGGCGATGCGGATGATTATCAGACAACTCTGAATATTGTCCACGCACTGTACCAGTATCGTGACCGGTTCCGGCTTCTGCTGGAGAAGTCTCAGGGCAGCTCTGTGGAGGGAGCTGTGGATGAGATCATCTGTATTTGCGAGGGACATTACCGGATACTGGCCGATATGATGCAGCAGCATATTGGTGGTGAGAAGATCTCGCACGATGTGATCCACTGGATCGCCCACATGCAGATCGATGTATTTGTCTATGCAGTGACACATATTGACACGGAGGAGGAAGCTGTCCGGTATATGGATCGTGCTGTGAAGTATATGGTCTGCGGCTGGTATGGTATGTTTGGTGTCAAACCGGATATTATGGGAGACTGAGATATCCGAATGAAAAGGATAGGGAAGGGACGGAAGGTTTCGGGATAAAAGGAACTGTTACGGCAGTTCCTAAAAAAATGACAATAACATAACAGTGTTATGTTATTGATAAATAATATCAATAAGGAGGACGATCATGTATCTGGAAGTGAAGGATTTGAAAAAGAGTTATGGTGCAGGAGAAGGTTTTGTGCAGGTGTTGAAAGGAATCACCACGGGAGTGGAGCAGGGAGATATGTGCGTGATCCAGGGAACCAGTGGTTCCGGGAAATCCACATTTTTGAACTGCATCGGTGGACTGGATACGATTGATTCCGGTTCTGTGAAGGTAGATGGAAAGGAGATTGCAGGAATGGGTCAGACGGAGCTTTCTGAGTATCGACGGGATAATCTGGGATATATTTTTCAGTTTTATAATCTCGTTCCCAATCTGACGGTACGGGAAAACATCCAGGTTTGTGAATATCTGACCAAAACGCCTCTGGACCTGGATGATCTTCTCGCAACGCTGGGACTCACGGAGCATCAGAATAAATTTCCATCACAGCTTTCCGGTGGCCAGCAGCAGCGATGTGCGATTGCAAGAGCGTTGATCAAAAACCCGAAGCTGCTTCTCTGTGATGAGCCGACGGGGGCACTGGATTCCAAAACCTCCAGAGATATACTGGTCCTGCTGGAAACGATCAATGCAAAATACGGGACTACGATGCTGATCGTTACCCACAATAATTCCATCAAAGACATGGTACATAAGGTGATCCGGATCAAGGATGGCCAGATCAGTAAGGAATATTGCAATGAGACAAGAGTACCGGCAGCAGAATTGGAGGATTTGTAATGCAGAAAGTATTGAGAAAAAGAATCTTGCGGGATCTGCGTGCCAATAAATTCCGTTATCTGGCATTGGCAGTATTGATCATTATGAGCATGTATCTGGTGATCTCTCTGGTGGGAGCAGCCGAAACGATCATGCAGGGAGGAGCAGATTCCGACCGGGAACATAAGGTGGAGGATGGTCAGTTTTCCGTATTTGTGCCATTAACATCCTCTGAAAAGGAGGAGATCACGAAAAAGGGTCTGACTTTGGAGGAGAATTTTTATCTGGATTACAATATGAAGGATCAAAGCGTGCTCCGGGTATTTCAAAACCGTCGGGAGATCAATCTTGCCGTAGTCAGAGAGGGACGGCTTGCAAAGGCTGATGATGAGGTGATGCTGGAGCAGAGATACTGTGAGGAACATCAGATCAAGGCGGGAGACACCGTGACGATCGGCGGGGAAACCTTGAAGGTATCCGGCATCGGCTGCGTACCGGACTACAATGCACCGTATCATAATCTGTCAGACAGTACTGTGGGAAGCAAGCAGTTTGGTCTTGCTTTTGTAACCTCGGATCAGTATCGAAGAATGCAGGGTCAGGGAAAAAGTGCCCAGACAGAGGTGTACAATTATTCGTACAGACTGAAACAGGGAATGACCGACAAAAAGCTGAAGGAATGGCTTAAGGATCAGACCATTGATGCCAGTGATATTACGGACAAATGGTTTCAGAAATACTGGCGTCAGACCGGCGGTCAGAAGGATAAGGTGACAAAGGGGATCAATAAGCTGGCAGACGGTGCCGGGGAGCTTTCTGATGGACTTTCCGAGCTTGCTTCCAATAACAAAAAGCTGCAGGATGGAACGGGTCAGCTTCTGGATGCATATCTGGAGCAGGCTTCTGATGCACTGGAGGATTATGGTCTGACGGAGGTACTTACCGAGGAGAATTTTAAGGAGAAGCTGACTGAGTTAAAAAATAAAAACGATAACGGAATTGTAAGACTTTCCATTGGTTCTCTGTTAGATCAGCTTACCATGCTCAAAAGCTACAAGGATGGGATCATAAAATACACGGATGGTGTGGGAGAGGCAGCAGATGGTGCCGGAGAGCTTTCTGATGGTGTCTATAAGCTGAAAAAGGGAACCGATAAGCTGGTGGACAAATATTTCGATATTTCCTTAAGTAATATGACAGAATTTGTCACTGCATCGGAAAATATGAGGATCGGTTCAACCACAGATGATCAGGTGATCAATAAGCTTGCCGGTCTGGCTGCCGGAGTGATCATCATGATCTTATTTACCTATGTGATCTCGGTATTTGTCGTACATACGATCGAGGCAGAGAGCAGTGTGATCGGTGCATTGTATGCCATGGGGGTTACCGGAAAAGATCTGATCATGCATTATCTTACCCTGCCGGTCTGTGTCACATTTATATCCGGAGTGATCGGAATGGCGATCGGCTTTTCTCCGGTCGGTGTGCGGCAGCAGATGGCAGACACCTATAATTATTTCTCCTTCCCGGAAGTGCCGGATGTGTATCTTGTATACCTGCTGGTCTATGGAGCAGTGATGCCCGTTCTGGCGGCAGTCATTGTGAACTGGCTGGTGATCCGGAAGAAGCTGGCACAGCCGGCTTTAAAGCTGATGCGTAAGGAACAGAAACAGGGAAGATTTGGCCACATGGATCTGGGTGATATGGCATTTGTACCAAGATTCTGCATCCGTCAGTTTTTGCGGGAGCTTCGAACCGGTCTGACGGTGGTCTTTGGACTGTTTGTTTCCCTTCTGATCTGTATGCTGAGTCTGGACTGTTATGTAATGTGTTCCAATGTAGGTATTGAGAACAGAGCCGATACAAAGTTTGAATATATGTATACCTATAAATATCCTGCCGGAAAGGTACCGTCCGGGGGTGAAGAAGCCTATGCCAGGACGTTAAAACGGGAACGCTTCGGTTACAATCTGGATGTCACAGTATTGGGAATTACAAAGGATAATTCCTTCTTTGATGCTGATGTGAAAAAAGGAAAGAGCCGTGTGATCCTGTCCAGTGCGGCGGCACAGAAGTTTGCTCTTGCGAAGGGAGATTCGTTTGTACTAAATGATGAAGACGAAGAACGGGACTATGCATTTACGGTGGATGGAGTGACACAGTATTCTACCGGCCTGTACGTTTTTATGGACATAGACAGTATGCGGGAATTGTTTGGCGAAGGGGATGATTATTATAATGTCGTATTTGCTGATCATAAGCTGAATATTCCGTCTGGACGGCTTTATGGTACATTAAAGAAGTCGGAGGTAGAAAAGAATTCTGATATTTTTGTTGATATGATGATACCGATGGTTTCGACTTTGATGATCATGTCTGCGTTGATCTTCTGTGTTGTTATGTATCTGATGATGAAAGTGATGATCGATCGTTCCAGCTTTGGTATTTCACTGGTAAAGATATTTGGTTACCGCATCAGTGAGATCCGGAAGTTGTATCTGAATAGTAATTTCTGCATTGTAGCAGTGGGAGCACTGATCTGCATTCCGCTATCCAAGCTGTGTATGGATGCCATGTATCCGTTGATGGTCAGTAATATTGCCTGTGGAATGAATCTTCATTTTTCGCCGGTACTTTATATCGGATTATATGTAGGGATTCTTCTGCTGTATGCAGTGATCAACTTCTTCCTGGTACGTCGTCTGCAAAAGATTACGCCGGCCGAGGTTCTGAAAAACAGAGAGTAAAAATGTTTTGTTACCTTGAGGAAATAAGTGGGGAGTGCTATGATGAAAAAGTCAGAATTTTGGAAAGGCATGGTTAAAGCAGTATGACAAAAATAAAAATATGTGGACTAACAACACCGCAGGAAGCAGAGTGGGTATCAAAATCGCAGGTGGATTATGCGGGGATGGTACTTTTCTTTCCGAAAAGCAAAAGAAATATTACCATAGAGCAGGCAAAGAAAATTATGAAATCCATGCTGCCACAGATTCAGAAGGTGGCGGTGGTGGTTTCTCCGTCAGCTTTACAGATAAAGGAGATTCAGAAAGCAGGTTTTGATATTGTCCAGATTCACGGACAGGTGCTTCCGGAGGCATTGGAGACTTTGCGGATTCCGTTCCTTCGGGCATTTAATGTAGATAATATGCAGGAATGGGAGCGGTACGAGGCAGAGCCGAAATGCATCGGTTATGTGTTTGATGCGGTGAAACCGGGAAGTGGTGAAACCTTTGACTGGGGCAGCATACCAAATCTGCCTGAGGATGGGAAGCCTTATCTGCTGGCTGGGGGATTAAATCCGGATAATGTAGGGAGTGCTGTTGCGGCAATGCATCCTTATGGGGTGGATGTCAGTTCCGGGGTGGAGAGAGATTCGGGGATGGGAAAGGATCCGGAAAAGATGGGGGCATTTGTAAGAGCGGTGAGGGGGGCTTAGAGGTCCCAGATCGCCCGCCTTTCCTTCAATTCCTAAGCATTTTTGCGCTATGCGCAAAAAACGCCGCTTGCAGCGGCTTACCGCTTAGTCATTACAGGAAAGTCAGGCTAATCACCTGCCCATAAAAAATAGAGGCTGGTTTATGCAAGCAAGCTTGCACACCATCCTCTATTTTTTATGGGCGGGCGATCTGTGACCATTTTTATGAAAAGTAGTTAGATGTCTGGCTGCGGCTCATCATGTACTCGCGGTTGGAGACGGACTGGGACAGACCGTTCAGTAGATAGAACAGGATCACGCCGATGAGTACGCCCAGCAGGCTCATGGTGACGTCGTCGATGTCACCCCAGCCCCGGCCTGTGATTTCCTGCAAAAGCTCCAGAATGACCGGAATGCCTGCATAGATCACAAGTCTTAGGAGAAACGGAAGCTTTGCTCCGTAGATCCGTACGAAAAAGCCGATCGGAACACCAAGTGCGATCATCTCTGCAATATAGCAGAACAGAGGTGTCAGTGAAGTGTGGCTGTTAAGCGCAAACTCGATGTAAGATGCCGTTGTCATCATCGGAACGAAATTGTGGGCACCAAACGGAAGCTCCTGATAAGGCGGTGTGATCGGTGTCAGAAAATACTGCTTGATCACAACAAACAGGAAAAATACAATAAAAAGAACACTCATTCTCTGGAAAAATATGTGAAAACCATCGAAACGAGGTCCGCGGTCCAACATATCCCGGATATTACAATAAATAAATGGAGTGATCCAGTTGACCAGAACAAGCGCGACCATAGAAAAATCGTAATGGATCCACTGATTTGGCTGGATCAGATAAATAATGGTAGAAAAGATAAAGGTGATCGTTACCATAAATGCTGCATGAAGAAAGCTGTATCCGTAGTTTAACGATGACTCCAGACAGAAATGGGAAAGTCCCACGGAAAAGACCACTGCAAATAAAATACTGACCCAGTGATAATTGATCAGATAATAAAGGCATGCTTCTGCAATGAAGCTTACAAGACTGAGCAGTATCACGAGACTGCTGATATTGACGGCACGATTGTTCATAATGATATCCCCCTGTATTTTGTATTTTAAATTCTATCTCTATAGTGGATGGAAAATCTGCCGGTGGCAGAAGTTCCTGCGTATGCGAAAAGCAGTTCATAGACTGTATTAGATATCATAGCAGATTTTATGGGAATGTTCCATAGTAAAGTAGACGAAAAAATACCGGAAAAAAATTAAAATTAGGTATTGACATATATGAGAGGGTTTGGTATATTATACAAGTCGCGTGAAACGAACGGCGCAGACAAATGGGATCTTAGCTCAGCTGGGAGAGCATCTGCCTTACAAGCAGAGGGTCACAGGTTCGAGCCCTGTAGGTCCCATTCGATGAATCTTTCATCGGTTATATATGGCGAGATAGCTCAGTTGGCTAGAGCACACGGTTCATACCCGTGGTGTCGGGAGTTCGAATCTCCCTCTCGCTATTATTTTTTTGTCCGGAAGGCACTTATCTTTTGATAGGTGCTTTTTTTGTTACATCCCTCCCATTGAATTTCTCCTTTGGGAATGATATGATTGTGAGTGATTCGAATATGGCAGAAAAGAAAGGAATTTATATATATGAGAGTAGGAATGGGTTATGATGTTCATCGTCTCGTGGAGGGACGGGATCTGATCATAGGTGGCGTGAAGATTCCCTATGAGAAGGGATTGGATGGTCACTCCGATGCGGACGTGCTTCTTCATGCGATCATGGATGCACTCCTCGGGGCTGCAGCGCTGGGAGATATCGGCAAGCACTTTCCGGATACAGATCCGGAGTATAAAGGAGCGGACAGCTTAAAGCTTCTGGAGCATGTGGGAGAACTCATCGAGGAAGAGGGCTATCTGGTTGAAAATATTGATGCTACGATCATCGCGCAGAGACCGAAGATGAGAGATTATATTGATACCATGCGGGACAATATCGCAAAGACTCTTGGGATTCAAATGAATCAGGTCAATGTGAAAGCAACTACAGAGGAAGGTCTCGGATTTACCGGGGAGGGATCAGGTATCTCCTCGCAGGCAATCTGCTGTCTGGAACCGATTTATGATAAGGCAGGATTGGTCTCTTCCGTTGATGTGACCTCCGGGGACATTCCGGCGGCACCGGCAGGCTGCAGTGGCGGCTGTGGGGCATGCCCGTCGGCAGCAGCATGCCAGAGTGCTAAGGATACTACTGGTGTAACATCAAAAATAAATTTTGATTAAAGTTACTCCGAAATAGAAATTCGTGAGAAAGAAATGAGGAATATTATGTGGATAGCAAATGACTGGAAAGATTACGAAGTGATTGATACCTCCGGCGGAGAGAAGCTGGAGCGCTGGGGAGATTATATCCTGCTCCGTCCGGATCCGCAGGTGATCTGGGACACACCAAAGAAAAATAAAAACTGGCACAGGCTTAACGCTCATTATCACAGAAGTAATCGCGGCGGTGGAGAATGGGAGTTTTTTGACCTGCCAAAGACATGGCAGATTTCCTACAAAAACCTGACGTTTGGTTTACAGCCCTTCAAATTTAAACATACGGGATTATTCCCGGAGCAGGCAGTAAACTGGGATTGGTTCGGGGATAAGATACGTCATGCCGGACGACAGGTGAAGGTACTTAATCTGTTTGCTTATACCGGTGGTGCAACGCTGGCGGCAGCAGAGGCCGGAGCAAGCGTTACACATGTGGATGCCTCCAAGGGAATGGTTACATGGGCAAAGGAAAATGCAGAGCTTTCCGGATTGTTTGACCGGCCGATCCGCTGGCTGGTGGATGACTGCGTGAAGTTTGTGGAGAGAGAGATCCGCCGGGGCAATCATTATGACGGAATCATTATGGATCCGCCATCCTATGGCAGAGGACCGAAGGGTGAAATCTGGAAGATCGAGGAGAAGATCTTCCCGTTTATTGAGCTGTGTACCCGGATCCTTTCGGATGAGCCGTTGTTTTTCCTGGTGAATTCCTACACGACGGGATTACAGCCGGCAGTTTTAAAATATATGCTGGAGACAGCACTGGTCTCAAAAGTGGGAGGTCAAGTAGAGGCGGAGGAGATCGGACTGCCGGTCAGCTCCAATGGGCTGGTGCTTCCATGTGGCGCGTCGGGACGCTGGACAGTGTGATAATTAATTGACTGTACCTACGGAAAATGATATACTTATACGGTTAATGGAAACGTGAAAAAGAGGTCTTAGAGCATGAATCATCAGGTAAAATTAACCGGCAATCTAAAGACATATCTGAGATGGCCGATGACGTTGTCGCTTTTGTGGGCGGTTGCAACGATTCAGATCTATATGGTAAATCATAAAGCCGGATATTGTGTGGCAGGCTACACGCTGGCTTATTTTGTGTTTGCCATGATGCTTCGCATGACCGGACGCAAAAAGCTTCAGCAGGATCTGATCCAGTTTGCCCAGAGCTACGGCAGACTTCAGATGAAGATGATGAAGGAAATGGCAGTACCCTTTGCCGTATTAAATGTAGAGGGTCATCTGCTGTGGGGCAATGATGAATTTTTAAGTGTGGCAGTCAACAAAAAGGCAGCCAGACGAAATATTGCCAATATTTTTCCGGAGATCACGCTGGATAAGCTGCCGGAGGCAGCACAGGGGGATGTTATTCTCCGGGTGACCAGAGAGGATCAGACATATCGTGCAGTTCTTCGTCAGATCGATGCGGCATTGGTGGATGATTTTTCGGATGATCTGGAGTTAGATCAGTTTATTGATGATCAGAGCATTATCGTCATGTTTCTTTATGATGAGACGGAGATGGTGAAGTTAGAGGATACCATCGCCGCAGAGAAACTGACCGTTGGTCTTTTGTATATTGATAATTATGAAGAGACCGTGGCAAGTATTGATGAGGTGCGCCAGTCTCTTCTGATGGCACTGATCGACCGGAAGATCAACAAGTACATGCAGGGGATTGATGCAATCTCCAAGAAGCTGGAGAAGGATAAATTCTTATTTGTATTCAAGCAGGAGCATTTGCAGGCTCTGAAGGAGTCAAGGTTTTCTATTCTGGAAGAGGTTCGTGCGATCAATATAGGAAATGACCAGACCTGTACGATATCCATCGGCATCGGCGCCGGGTCAGAGACATATACAGAGCTGTATGACAATGCCAGGGCGGCGATGGATCTGGCTCTTGGCCGTGGTGGTGACCAGGCAGTCATTAAGGGCAGTGACAACGAGGAGTTTTACGGAGGCAAGCGTGTTACAGCAGAGCGCAATACCCGTGTAAAGGCTCGCGTGAAGGCTCATGCGTTGAAGGAATTGATCGAGAGCAAGGAGCGTGTGGTTGTGATGGGACATTCCATCGGAGATGCCGATTCCTTCGGCGCATCTGTGGGAGTTTACCGTATTGCCAAGACACTGGAGCGAAAGGCTTATGTGGTTCTGGATCAGTGCAGTCCTTCCGTCAAGCCGTTGTGCGACCGCTTTTATAATGGAGATTACGAGGAGGATATGATCGTCAACCGGTCAGAGGCACAGAAGCTTGTGGATGAAAATGCCCTGCTTGTGATCGTCGATGTAAATAAAGCAGATTATACAGAGTGTCCGGAGTTAGTGGATCAGGCACAGTCTGTTGTGGTCATTGATCACCACAGACAGGCGGGAGATGCGATTTCCCAGGCGGTGTTGTTTTATATTGAGCCATATGCATCCTCCGCCAGTGAGATGGTTTCCGAGATCTCACAGTATATTGGAAACGGTCTCAAGTTAAAGCCTGCCGAGGCGGAGGCTCTTTATGCTGGTATTATGATCGACACCAACAACTTCACGGACAAGACAGGTGTGCGTACCTTTGAGGCGATGGCATATCTGCGCCGCAATGGTGTGGATGTGATCCGCCTTCGCAAGGCATTCCGGGAAAACATGGATGAATACCGGATCAAAGCGGCTGCCATTGAGGCAACCAATCTGTATCTGGACAGCTATGCCATTACGGAGAGTAAGGCAGAGGGCACAGACAGTCCGACGGTTCTGGCAGCCAAGATTGCCAATGAGCTGTTAGATATCAGTGGAGTGAAGGCATCTTTTGTGTTAACAAATTATAATGATAAGATATATATCAGTGCCAGATCCATCGATGAGGTCAATGTACAGGTCATGATGGAAAAACTAGGCGGCGGCGGTCATATCAATATGGCGGGAGCACAGCTTAAGGACTGCACTACACAGGAAGCAGAGGAAAAGCTGCGTCAGATGATCGACCAGATGATTGCTGATGGGGACATTACACAATAGGAGGTAAGACAGATGGAAGTTATTTTATTAGCAGATGTAAAGGCATTAGGAAAAAAGGGCGAGCTTGTCAAGGTCAGTGACGGCTATGCCAAGAATTTCCTGTTCAAAAAGAAATTAGGCATTGAAGCAACGGCACAGAATAAGAACGATCTGAAGCTTCAGAAAAAGCATGAGGAAAAGGTGGCACAGGAGAAGTTAGACGATGCAAAGTCGTTTGCGGAGGAGTTAAAGGAGAAGTCGATCACGGTTTCCATCAAGACCGGAAGTGGTGGAAGAAGCTTTGGTTCCGTTTCCACTAAGGAGCTTGCGGCAGCTGCAAAGGAGCAGCTTGGTTATGAACTGGACAAGAAAAAGATGGTGCTTCCGGAGCCAATTAAAAGTCCGGGAATCTTTGATCTGCCGATCAAGCTTCATCCAAAGGTTATGGGAAGCCTGAAGGTGATTGTGCAGGAGACCAAGTAATCAGACCGGTTTTGGACATCGGAAGTCTGTATGTGGGTACAGCAGTATCGGGATGTCCGGCAGGAAATCAAAGAAACACATCAGAGAGGACTTAGAAACATGGACGAAGCCGTATTTAAAAGAATACCGCCTCACAATGATGAAGCAGAGCGGGCCGTGATCGGATCCATGATGATGGATCCGGATGCGGTACAGATCGCTTCCGAGCAGCTTCAAAAAGAGGATTTTTATAATGGCCAGTATGGTGTGATCTTTGCTGCTCTGGTGGAAATGCATCAGCAGGGCATAGGAGCCGATCTGGTCACGATACAGGCAAAGCTGCGGGAAATGGAGATTCCGCCGGAGCTTACAAGTGTAGAATACATTGGTGATCTGATCAACAGTGTGCCAACCTCGGCAAACGTCCGGCACTATGTAAAGATCGTGCAGGAAAAATCGGTACTGCGGAGCCTGATCAAGGTGACAGAAGCCATTACCGGCAACTGTTATCTGGATAAGCACCCGCTGGAGGATATTCTGGAGGATGCCGAGAAGAAAGTTTATGATGTGGTACAGCGCAGAAACTCCGGGGAGTTTGAAAATATCCGTGATGTGGTGATCCGGACTCTGGATAGCATTGAAATGGCGGCAAAGCAGCAGGGGCATATCACAGGACTGCAGACGGGATTCAGGGATCTGGATTACAAGACGGCCGGTCTGCAGCCGTCAGACCTGATATTGATCGCAGCACGTCCTGCTATGGGTAAGACAGCATTTGTCCTTAATCTGGCAGAATATATTGCCCTTCATAGTCAGAGCACGATCGCGATGTTCAGTCTGGAAATGAGCAAGGAGCAACTGGTAAAGCGTATGCTTTCCATGAACTCCAAGGTAGACTCCCAAAAGATTCGTACCGGTAATCTGGAGGATGAGGACTGGGGCAAGCTGGTGGACAGCGTGCGCCGTCTCGGTAATTCCAATCTGGTCATTGACGACAGCTCCGGCATCACGGCGTCTGAGATCCATTCCAAGTGCCGTCGTCTGAAGATGGAAAAGGGACTTGATCTGGTGATCATCGATTATTTACAGTTGATGAGCGGTGGAGGCAAGCGCAGAGGTGACAGCCGTCAGCAGGAGATTTCCGATATTTCCCGTGCATTGAAGGTTATGGCGAGAGATCTCAATGTGCCGGTGATCGCATTGTCACAGCTCTCCCGTGCGGTGGAGCAGAGACCGGACAAAAAACCGATGCTTTCCGACTTGCGTGAGTCCGGAGCCATCGAGCAGGATGCGGATATGGTTATGTTTTTGTACCGCGAGGAGTATTACAAACCGGATTCTGAGAAAAAGGGTCAGGCAGAGCTGATCATTGCAAAACAGAGAAGTGGCCCTACCGGCACAGTAGAGCTGGCATGGCTTGCTCAATATACAAAGTTTGGTAATTTAGAAAGGGAAAATGAACAATAGAGACGACATTTTTCTATTAAAAATATCTAAATTTGCCAAAGATACTTGATTTGCAGGCGCGAAACGAGTAGAATGTAACACGGTGTAAACCTTAGTAACGAATGGAGGAAAGAGAGAAATGGCTGAACAGGTAAAGTTTGATTATTCTCTGACTGCCGGCGTTATCTCAGAGGATGAGATGAAGGCAATGGAGAAGATCACAAAGGACGCAAAGGACGTATTAGTAGGGAAGAGTGGCGCAGGTAATGATTTCCTTGGATGGATCGACCTTCCGGTTGATTATGACAAGGAGGAGTTCGCAAGAATTCAGAAGGCAGCCCAGAAGATCCAGTCTGATTCCGAGGTACTTCTTGTAATCGGTATCGGTGGTTCTTATCTTGGAGCGAGAGCTGCGATCGAGTTCTTACGTCACAGCTTTTACAATAATGTATCCAAAGAGATCCGCAAGACACCGGAGATCTATTATTGTGGAAATAACCTGAGCGGAACTTATCTGTCTCAGTTGATCGATGTCATTGGCGACAGAGATTTCTCAGTAAATATTATCAGTAAGTCAGGTACAACCACAGAGCCTGCTGTTGCATTCCGTATCTTCAAGGAGATGCTGGAAAAGAAGTACGGCAAGGACGAGGCTGCAAAGAGAATCTATGCAACCACAGATAAGGCAAAGGGAGCACTCAAGAGTCTTGCCACAGAGGAAGGTTATGAGACATTTGTAGTACCTGATGATGTCGGAGGACGTTTCTCTGTACTTACAGCAGTTGGTCTTCTTCCGATCGCTGTCAGCGGTGCAGATATCACAAAGCTGATGGAAGGTGCTGCTTCTATGCGTGAGGTATGTCTGAATAAGGACTTCGCAGAGAACGATTCCATGAAGTATGCAGCAGTTCGTAATATTCTTCTCCGCAAGGGTAAGTCCGTAGAGATCCTTTGCAACTACGAGCCGATCTTCCACTATGTAGCCGAGTGGTGGAAACAGCTCTTTGGAGAGAGTGAAGGAAAGGATCAGAAGGGTCTGTTCCCGGCATCCGTAGATCTTACCACAGATCTTCATTCCATGGGTCAGTTCATTCAGGACGGAAGCCGTGTTATGTTTGAGACTGTTATGGAGTTAGAGAAGCCTGCATTTGATCTGACGATCCAGAAGGAAGACGTTGATCTTGACGGTCTGAATTATCTTGCCGGCAAGACACTGGATTTTATCAACAAGAGTGCCATGAAGGGTACCCAGCTTGCCCACACCGATGGAAATGTACCAAACCTTGTCGTAAAGGTACCGGAGCAGAATGAGTTCTATCTGGGACAGTTATTCTACTTCTATGAGTTTGCATGTGGTATCAGTGGTTATATCCTTGGAGTAAATCCATTTAACCAGCCGGGTGTAGAGAGCTACAAGAAGAACATGTTTGCCCTTCTTGGAAAGCCGGGATTTGAGGAGCAGAGAGAAACTCTGATGAAGAGACTGTAAGAGATTATCATTTATAATGAATATGTGAATGTCGATAAATTGAAAAGATGTCATCTATAGGGTGGCATCTTTTTTTGTATCATGGAGCGTTTTATGAAACTTTCAACAGAATCGTACAATCGAGTTTCTTCACTTGTCGTAAAGCCTAGAATTAATGGAGAAAAACGCTAAGAAAATCAATGTATCCACAGGATTGTTCCGGGTGGTAATATGGATATATCATATATTGGCACAGGACTTATGAACGATAAGATCTTACAGCGGAATGCTGGCAGATGTGAAACAGTCGGATCTTGGAATTATTACATTCAGGAAGGAGAATATTTATGAGAATAACAGGGAAAAGACTGATTGCTGTGATGGCGGCAGTCAGTATGACGGTCAGTCTGGTTCCGGCCGGTGGACAGGCAGCACGGTGCAGCACTCCGGCACAGCAGACAGCAAAGTTATCAGAAAAAACAGGGATTGTTCAATCTCCGGTAAAACAGAAAGCGAAAGAGGATACAGCACCGGCAGAGGTAACCTTTTCCAGGGAGAGCGGTACCTATGGAGAGGCGTTCCGGTTAGAACTGAGTGGGACAGAGGGGGATGCGGCACTTTATTATACGACAGATGGAAGTGATCCCTCTGATCCGGACAATAAAAACAGGATTCTGTACCAGGATGGCGGAATTGCCATTACAGACCGGTCAAATGATGAGAACGTATTGTCGGCCATTGACCCTGTTTTGTTTGACAGTGTCAATGTGAAGGCTGCGGAGGATGGGAAAGGTTTCGAAAGTACCGTTACGAAGCCGTCTAAGGAAGCAGTAGACAAATGTACTGTGATCAAAGCGGCAGCACAGCATGCAGATGGTACGTATTCGTCGGTATTAACCAATACATATTTTGTGGGCAATATGGCAGACCATATTGCCGGGATCAGCAAGAGCTGTGAGTCGGCAGGAAAGGATCTGGCGGTTATGTCCATCAGCATGGATGCGGACGATCTGTTTGATTCTACCAAGGGAATCTATGTAAAGGGAGATGTTTTTGAAAAGGCACTGCAGGAGTATCTTGCTGCAGGAAAAACCATTACTGACTGGGATGCTTCTGACACCTGCCGTGGTCTGGATGCAAACTATAAGCAAAAGGGCAGAAGTTGGGAAAGAAGCACTCATATTGATTATTTTGAGAGCAATGGGAACCAGACAAAATGTAAGCTTCAACAGGACTGCGGTATCCGTATCCAGGGAAATTATTCCAGATCAGATTATCAGAAAAGCTTTCGTCTTTATGCCAGAGATGAATATGGAAAGAAGAACTTCAAGTACGATTTTTGGGACAATGCGTTGGATGACCAGGGAAAAGTGATCAATAAATACAAAAAGATTGTCCTGCGGAATGGCGGAAATTGTGCCTTTACGACGAAGTTTTCCGACGCATACTGGCAGTCACTGCTTCAGGATATTGACTGCGATAACCAGAGTGCCCGTCCATGTGTTGTGTATCTGAATGGGGAGTACTGGGGCGTTTATATTCTTCAGGATGATTTCTGCGGTGCCTATATGGAGAATAAACATGGTGTCAACAAAGACGATGTGGTAATTTATAAGGGCGATGCGGAAGCTATTCAGCCGCTGGGTTATAAACTGGATGAGGGAGATCTGCCGGAGGGCATCACGGATGAGGATTATTATCTGAAAGATCTGGAGAGTTTTATGAGTACCCATGCGGATGTAAAGGATCAGAAGGATTATGATGCACTTGCAGCGATGGTGGATGAGGATTCCATTATTGATTATTTTGCGACAGAAGTATGGATCAATAATAAATGGGACTGGCCGGGCAAAAACTGGTCTATGTGGAAATCAACCGTGACCGATGAGGCAAATCCGTATGCCGACGGCAAGTGGCGTTTTATGGTGTATGATGTGGAGTTTGGTGGAATCAGTGGTTCCGATGACAAGAAAGGGAATGCCATAAAGGATGCGAAACTGTTGGTGTCCGGCACAGCACAAAAAAGCAACAAAAATAAAAATTACGATAAACCACATGTAAGGTGTTTTGCACTGATGATGACCAATGAGGCATTTCGCGAAAAGTTTATTGCACGTATGGAGAGCTTTTCCACAGGTATGTTTGCATATGACCGTGCAATAAAAAATGCGGATTTATTCCAGGGTGTTTATCAGCCGATCTTACAGCAGTTCTTTGATCGTTTTCCAACGGGAAGCGGAATGACAGCCGATAAAGCGGTTCAGGGAGATGGATGGAATACATATGGGTCATTACAGGCCATCAGGGATTTCCTGGACGGACGGGACAAGCAGGTGACGAAGATCTCAAGTTATATCCGGAAGCAATATGCAGCCGAAACTACGTCATCTCCAATGCCAACAGATGCGGTTGCACCATCTCCTGCTGCTGAGGTAACACAGACTCCGGTATTACCGGCAGTCAGTCCGTCTGCAGCCCCGGTACAGCAGAGTGCAGCACCGGCACAGACGGCTGTACCTTCCGAAGCATCAAAGAGGAATTCTATCCAAAAAGAAAAACAGACGGATGGCACCATTGTAATCAAAGAAACAGATAAGACTGGCAAGGTTGTATCTACCAGATACGAGACAAAGGCGGGGATATATCTGCTGAAATCAGATAACACTCTGTGCTATCTGAAGAAAAACCGGACGGCACTGAAAAACCGGACATCTGTGGCTATCAGGGATGCGGAAAAGATTAATGGAAAATCATTGAGAGTATCAGAAGTAGAAAATGGGGCATTTCAGGGATTATCCAAATTGAAAAAGGTAACCATAGGTAAAAACATCGTTACCATAGGTCAGGATACATTCCGCGGCTGCAGCAGCCTGAAAAAAATTACGATCCGATCCGTTAAATTAAAAATGGTCGGAAAAAATGCCATCAAAGGTGTCCATAAAAAGGCACAGATCATTTGTCCGAAAGGAAAGAAAAAAGTGTATCAGAAGCTGTTCGTAAAGAAAACAGGTTTTATGAAAAATACAATGATCATAAAATAAAAAGAAATAATAAAAAGGCGGGGCTTTTTAATGGAAGCCCTGTCTTTGTCCGATATATAAATATAAAGATTCGGAAAGGTATGGTTGGCGGTATGGGGAAAGCATCAGGGAAAGATGCGGAAAAGATAGCAGATACAGTGTGGATGGCTCAAAAGGGCAGCCGGGATGCTTTTATGGAGCTGTATCAGCTTTTTTATCATGAATTATATGCATATGCATGTTATACGCTGCATCACAAACAGGATGCGGAAGATGTTGTGGCAGATACGATCGTGGCGGCATATGAGAGTATTGGCAGATTGCGGGATGTTTCTCGTTTTCGGCAGTGGCTTTTTAAAATATTATCCAACAAATGCAGGAAAAAACTCAAATCCTATGCGGAGAGGAACAGACATCACAGCAGGAGCTTTGGTGGAGAGACGGAGCAGGACAAGGTTCCGGATATCAGTGACGGAAAGGATCTGGAGAAGGAGGCAACGGACAGGGAGTGGCTCCGGGATGCATTTGCGGTTCTAACGGATGAGGAGCGGTATATTGTCAATTCTTTCCTGCTGGCAGGATACCGGGGCGAAGAGATTGCGGAGAGTCTGGGGATCGGAGCAAGTACGCTGCGGTCAAAATACCGGCGGGCATTAATGAAAATGAGAAAAAAGCTGGATCAGTGAAAGGGGATGTCATTAACATGAAAGAAGAAAATGGAGTAGAACGTCTGGCATCTCACCGGATCCGGGGTGTTTTACCTCAAAAGTATCATATGCAGTACCGGTCGGGAAGAGAAGCTCTTGTGGAGGAACAGTCTTTAAAAGAAGTTGAGGAGATGATACTCGCGGCCAGTGAAAATTTAAGCACACCGGAGAGCCTGCGGCCGGAAAACATGAGCCGCAGACTGGAGCAGGTCAGAAAGAAAAGACAGCGTCAGAGAAGATGTCTAGCAGTGGTGCTGATATATGTTATAATTATTATAATATTGGCGTTATTATTTTTGTAAATAATATAATGCTAAATGGGAAATGGAGATTACAAATGAAGATACGTAGGACAATAGGATTGTTTCTGGAGGGGGATGATATCCTTCAGGAGGGGAGGATTGCGGAAGCGGTTTTAAAGGAAGCAGCAGAGAAGGATTACAATGTACTGATGTTTCACAGTCTCATGAAAAAACCGCCCTATGAGCAGGGAGAATTGCCGGATGAGGTTGTTTTGGGAGAAGGATCCATCTACCGTCTGCCGGATTATAAAATGTTTGACGGGATCATTATTCTGGGTGAGATTCTGCGTTCCGATATGATGAAGGAAATTATTGCAAAAGCAGCCGGAGCAGAGGTGCCGGTGATCAATGTGAATGACAGTTACGAAGGATGCTATCAGATTGGATATAATGATACGATCGGCATGAAGGAAATGGTTCTTCATCTGATCCGTGAGCATCAATGCCGTAACATCTATTTTGTGTCAGGATTTCAGGGGAATAAGGAGTCTGAGGATCGGGAAAAGGCGTATCGCAGTGCACTTCAGGAGGAAGGCATTCCGTTTACGGAGGCAAACATAGGATACGGCCAGTTTTATTTGAAATCTGTGGATGTGGTCAGGGAATATCTAAGCAGTCATGAGATGCCGGATGCCTTTGTATGTGCGAATGATACCATGGCAATGTTTATCATAAAGTATTTAAATGATCAGGGTTACCAGGTGCCGGAGGATGTTATTGTTACGGGGTTTGATCATACGAAGGAGGCATCAGAGTATCAGCCGTCCATTTCGTCGGTCGAGCGTTCGTTATGTGAGTCCGGAACGAGAGCTGTCTGGCTTCTGGAACAGCTCTGGGCCGGGAACGAAGTTCCTGTCCGGAGTATGGTGCCGGCTCATCTGGTGCTCAATCAGAGTTGTGGCTGTACGGAGCATACCAAACTGGATCTGAACCGGATCAATCAGGAGAAGCTTCGGGATATTACCAGACGTGATATGTTTATTCACCATATTACCGATCTCTGGAGAGATGTATCTACCAAAAAATCCGTAGAAAATATGTTAGCGGTAATATGCTCTTATCTGGATTTCTTCGAATGGGAAGCTTTTAATTTCTGTATCTGTGATGATATTATTACACAAGGATCTAAGAGCAGTAAGAGAGTGGAGGGATATTCCCAGAATATGACTCTGGTGAAATGCCGCAGGGGGAAGCCGATCGAGATGGAACCTGTATTTTATCCTGATATTTTACCACCATTTGATCTGCAGGGACAGGAAGCGGTGTACTTATCTTTTGTGCCGCTTTATCTCAACCAGAGAATTGTTGGATATCTGTGGCTGTCTACCAGATACTGCATGAAAGAGGCTCCGATGGTGTATGCCATGCTTACTGTCATGAACAGTGCCATCATTGATCTTTGTCTTCTGAAGGAAAAGGATACCCTTGTGGATAAACTGGATCGCATGTATGTGCGGGATGAGCTGACCAAGCTTTATAACCGGTTTGGCATGCGGCGTTTTGTGAACAAGATCATGGAAGTGGCAAAGCGCGATGAGAAATATATCATGTGTATTGAGCTGGATCTGGATGGACTAAAGAAGATCAATGATACTTATGGTCATGATGCAGGAGATAATGCCATTGTTCAGGTTGCCAATGCCATGCGTCAGGCTTCGGAGCATCGTGAGGTATGCATCCGGAGTGGTGGTGACGAGTATCTTGTCTTTGGAATTGCAGAGAGGGAAAGTGATGCCACAGCATTTGTCCGTCGTATGGAAGAATATCTGGAAGAATATAACGATCGTAACCGATGGCCGTACCGGGTAGAATGCAGTTACGGATATTGTGTTCATCAGGCGGCAGAGGTTCATTCCATGGAGGAAATGGTAACAGAGGCAGATAAGATGTTGACGGATGATATGGGACCATATGAGCGCAATGTAGACAAATATGGAACGAAATACATGTGGAATCAAAATGAATTTGATGCCCTGGTATCATTTGCATACAATGTAGGATCTATAGATCAGTTGACAGCAAAAGGAACCAGATCGCGGGCTGAGATATCAGAAAAGATCCTGGCATATAACCGCGGTGGTGGTAAGATTTTGGCTGGCCTGACCAGAAGAAGACAGGCAGAACAGAAGCTATTTTTAACTCCAATAAGCGAACAAAAGAAAAAAGGATGGCAGCAAGAGGATGGAGATTGGAAGTATTACCTCGGAAGCGGGGAGCCTGTAAGAAATGACTGGTATTGGTACGATGATAAATGGTACTGGTTTGATGGTGCAGGAAGAATGGTCAAGAATACCTGGTATAAATACAAAGATAAATGGTATTACCTTGGCGCGGATGGAGCTATGCTGACCGGTCAGCAAACCATTGATGGGAAATGGTACGTGCTGAATGAAGATGGAGCTATGGTTACAGACCCGGTAACTTTAACCCCTGACCAGGATGGAGCGCTTACCTGGCCGGGACTGAAAGAGTAGGTG
>OLWA01000530.1_pt1 | contig 47342 bp, 38 predicted proteins | sample 1673251 | NCBI WGS metagenome assembly OLWA01 (sample SAMEA3178937, study PRJEB25190) | human gut metagenome | biome: human gut; feature: human-associated habitat; material: faeces | place: Austria | collected 2013 | reverse complement strand
GCAGACAAGGTTTACATTGAACCGCTTACACTTGATGTTGTAAAGAGAATTATTGAAATAGAAAAACCGGACAGCGTTTTGTCAACACTTGGCGGACAGACAGGTCTGACACTTTCTATGCAGCTTGCTGAAGAAGGTTTCCTTGATTCACATAATGTAAAACTTCTTGGTGCTGACCCGCTTACAATCCACAAGGCTGAGGACAGACAGGCTTTCAAGGACACAATGGAAAAGATAGGCGAGCCTTGTATTCCTTCAAAGGTTGTTGAAACTATTGAAGATGCTGTTGACTTTGCAAAAGTTATCGGTTACCCTGTAATTGTCCGTCCTGCATTTACACTCGGCGGTACAGGCGGCGGTATTGCAGATAACGAAGAACAGCTCAGAGATATTGCCAAGAACGGACTCAGACTTTCACCTATTACACAGGTACTCATTGAAAAATGTATCAGCGGCTGGAAGGAAATCGAGTTTGAGGTTATCCGTGACAGCAAGGGAAATGTTATTACAGTCTGCTCTATGGAAAACTTTGACCCTGTCGGCGTTCATACAGGTGACAGTATCGTTATTGCTCCGGCTGTAACACTTTCAGACAGAGAATACCAGATGCTCAGAACAGCTTCTCTTAACATTATTTCCGAACTGAAGGTTGAGGGCGGATGTAACTGTCAGTTTGCTCTGCATCCTGAATCAATGGAATATGCAGTAATTGAGGTAAACCCGAGAGTTTCACGTTCTTCCGCACTTGCTTCAAAGGCAACAGGCTATCCTATTGCCAAGGTTGCAACAAGAATCGCTATCGGATATACACTTGATGAGATAATAAATCAGGTAACAGGCAAAACATATGCCTGCTTTGAACCTGCTCTTGACTATGTTGTAGTCAAGTTCCCTAAGTGGGCTTTTGATAAATTCGTTTATGCTAAGCGTACTCTCGGTACACAGATGAAAGCTACCGGTGAAGTTATGGCTATCGGAACAAGTTTTGAGCAGGCTATGATGAAGGCTGTCCGTTCAATTGAACTTGGTGTTGACTCACTCAACATGAAAAAGTTTACTGAAGTTCCGACAGAAGAGCTTATGAAGCAGATTGTTCATGCTGATGACGAAAGAGCCTTCCAGGTTTATGAACTCTTAAAGCGTGATGTTACTGTTGAGGAGATCCACAATGCAACTCTTATTGATGAATGGTTTCTTGAAAAGCTTAAAAATCTTGTGGAACTTGAAAGATGGCTTGCTGACGGTGAACTTACAGAAGAAAAGTACCTGACAGCCAAGAAATTCGGTTATCTTGACAGCACAATCGAACGTATATCAGGAAAGAAATGCCCGATGAAGAAAACAGCAGTTTATAAAATGGTTGATACCTGTGCCGGAGAGTTCAAGGCTGAAACTCCTTACTTCTATTCAACATTTGATGATGAAAATGAAGCAAAGCAGTTTATTGAAAGAACTGACAAGGGCAGAAAGAAAGTTATCGTATTCGGTTCAGGCCCTATCAGAATCGGTCAGGGTATTGAGTTTGACTATTGTTCAGTTCACTGCGTATGGGCACTTAAAGAAGAAGGATATGAGGCAGTTATCTGCAACAACAATCCGGAAACTGTTTCCACTGACTTTGACACAGGTGACAGACTTTATTTCGATCCGCTGACAAAGGAAGATGTTGAATCCATTATCGAAACTGAAAAGCCTTATGGCGTAGTCGTTCAGTTCGGCGGTCAGACAGCTATCAAGCTTACACGTCATCTGGCAGACCTCGGAGTAAATATCCTCGGAACATCTGCTGACAGCATTGATGCAGCCGAGGACAGAGAAAGATTTGATGAACTTCTTGAAAAGTGCCAGATTCCTCGTCCTGCCGGATTTACTGTAATGACAACAGAAGAAGCAGTTGAAGTTGCTGAAAAGCTCGGATATCCTGTACTTCTTCGTCCGTCCTACGTTCTTGGCGGTCAGAATATGATTATTGCACATTCTGAAAAAGACGTTGTTGAATATATGGGAATCATTACAAGAACAATGATAGAAAATCCTGTTCTTATTGATAAATACATGATGGGTAAGGAAGTTGAAGTTGACGCTATCTGTGACGGCAAGGATTTCCTCATTCCTGGTATCATGGAGCATATCGAACGTGCCGGTGTTCATTCGGGTGACTCTATTTCAGTATATCCTGCACAGACACTTTCTCCAAAGATAGTTGATACGATTATTGAATATACAAAGAAACTTGCTTTTGAACTTAAAGTAATCGGTCTTGTAAATATTCAGTATGTTGTATATAATGATGAAGTTTATGTAATTGAGGTTAATCCTCGTTCTTCAAGAACTGTGCCTTATATCAGCAAGGTAACAGGTATTCCTATGGTTGATATCGCAACAAAGATTATGCTTGGTTCAACTCTTAAGGAACAGGGATATGAAAGCGGACTTTACAAAAAGAGCAAATATGTTGCTGTCAAGGTTCCGGTATTTTCATTTGAAAAGCTTCAGGACGTTGATACAATGCTCGGCCCTGAAATGAAATCAACAGGTGAATGCCTTGGTATTGCTGAAACATTTGAAGATGCATTGCTAAAGGGTCTTGTTGCTGCCGGTTATGACCTCAAGAAAGAGGGAGGAGTCCTTATCTCAGTCCGTGATACAGACAAGCAAGAGATAATCGCAATTGCTGACAAGTTTGCTCAGATGGGATTTGAACTTTACGGTACAAGCGGTACAGCAAGCACACTCAACAAGAACATGATTGCTACAAATCTTGTTCACAAAATCTCATCAAAGGAAGAACCGAATGTTCTCTCACTTCTTGAAAGCGGAAAGATACATTATGTTATTTCCACATCTGAAAAGGGAAGACTTCCTGCAAGAGACAGTGTTAAGATGCGTCGTAAGTCAGTTGAACGTTCAATATGCAGTCTGACAGCTATTGATACAGCAAGAGCACTTGCAAATGTTCTTCAGACAAACAGATCAATTGATGATGTTGAAATGATAGATATTACCAAGATTTAATTTATATCAGCAGGGCAGAATTCAGTTTTCTGCCCTGTTGTAAAATATGGGTTTTAATAAGACATTGAAAGGAAAGATTTATGAAATATACACAGGGTAAATATCAGGTCATTGAAAATAAGGCTCTGGCTAAAGATATTTTCAGTATTGTGATTTTATGTCCTGAAGTAGCAGAAGTCGCTGTTCCGGGACAGTTTGTTCACATTCTTCCGGAAGGACAGACGCTCAGACGCCCAATTTCAATTTGCGGTATTGACAGAAAAAATGGAACACTGAGAATCGTTTTTATTGTAAAAGGTGTGGGAACAAAGAAAATCTCACAGATAAGAGAGGGTAGTCTTATTGATATGCTTGCTCCTCTCGGTCACGGTTTTACAATAAATGAAAACTTTAAAAAGGTTGTTCTTATCGGTGGCGGTATCGGAAATCCGCCTATGCTTCCGCTTGCTGAAATATATGGCGAAAGAGCAACTGTAATATCCGGATTCAGAAGTGCAGAAGCTGTGATACTGCAAAATGATTTCAGAAAAACGGGTGCTGAAACGGTTCTCTGCACAGATGACGGTTCAACAGGAATTAAAGGCTTTGTAACAGAACCGCTGAAAGAGATACTTGAAAAGGAAAATGCTGATGCAGTTTATGCCTGCGGCCCTATGCCGATGCTGAAAAATATAGCGGCTATTGCAGGGGATAAGAATGTTTACTGTGAGGTTTCACTTGAAGAAAGAATGGGCTGCGGAATCGGAGCTTGTCTTGTCTGTGCCTGCAAAACCAAAAAGGATGGCGAAGAACATTTTGCTCATGTCTGCAAGAACGGACCTGTATTCAATGCGAAGGAGGTAATCTGGTAATGGCTGATCTGTCTGTTAAAATAGCTGGTGTGGAATTTAAAAATCCTGTTATTCCTGCGTCAGGAGTGTTCGGATACGGACGTGAATATGAGGAACTTTTTCCGCTTTCAAAACTCGGAGGAATTGCTACAAAGGGAACAACAATAACAAAGCGTAACGGAAATCCGTCACCAAGAATTGCGGAAACTCCTTCCGGAATGCTTAATTCTGTTGGCTTGCAGAATCCCGGAATTGATAAATTTATTTCTGTGGAACTTCCGAACCTTATGACAAAGGATACCGTTATACTTGCCAATATTGCAGGTTCTACTGCTGAGGAGTGCGTTGAAATAGCTCAGAAGCTTGATAAAACAGATGTTCATATGATTGAACTTAACATTTCATGCCCTAATGTAAAACAGGGGGGAATGGCATTCGGAGCAAGCTGTGAAGGTGCATCAGGTATAACAAAACTTGTAAGAAAAGCAACTTCAAAACCACTTGTTGTAAAGCTTTCACCAAATGTAACAAACATTGCGGAGATTGCAAAAGCTGTTGAAGCTGAAGGGGCTGATGCTGTTTCACTGATAAATACTGTTCTCGGAATGAGAATAGATATCAATACAAGACGTCCTGTTCTTAAAAATAATATGGGTGGAATGTCCGGTCCGGCTGTTTTCCCGATAGCCGTAAGAATGGTATGGCAGACAGCAAATGCTGTAAATATTCCGGTTATCGGTATGGGCGGAATTGCCAGTGGGGAAGATGCAATTGAAATGATGATGGCAGGAGCATCTGCTGTACAGGTTGGTGCGGCAATTTTTACTGACCCTTATGCTCCGGTAAAAATAGTGGACGGAATAAATGAATTCCTTGACAGCCACAATATTAGTTCCGTAAAGGATATTATCGGAACTGTAAAGCCATGGTAAGGGAGAAATTTTATGAAGATAATGGCTGTTGATTTCGGGGATTCCCGTACAGGCATAGCCTGCTGTGACAAAACTGAAATGCTCGCTTCGCCTGTATGTGTTATAAGTGAAAAAGATTTTGATGAATGCATAAATAAAACCGCTCTGGCGGCAAAGGAAAACAGAGCGGATATCATAGTTGTGGGCTACCCTAAAAATATGAACAATACGTTGGGTGAACGTGCTGAAAAGTGTACACTTTTTGCAGAAAGGCTTCGTGAGCTGACAGGCAAGCCTGTTGAACTCTGGGACGAACGCTGTACGACTGTTTCCGCTCACAATTATCTCAATACAACAAATACAAGAGGGAAAAAGCGAAAAGCTGTTGTAGACGCTGTTGCCGCAACGATAATCCTTGAAAGTTATATGGGATACAGAAAAAACAGCGGAAAAAGTATAAATGATATTTAAGGGGAACAGCAATGCATACAGCAGTAAAGATTTTGACATACATAGGAGTGACCTGCGGGGTTCTGTCGCTTATCTGTATTCTGACAGCTGTATTTTTCACAGTCAGAAAAAATCAGAAAAGAAACCTTGCATTTCTGCTCATGCTTATTCTGGGAACTGTTTTTGCAATAGTTCCTGTGGGATTGTTTTTTACCTGGGGAATAGCATTACTGATAATATTTGATATAATTCTGTTTATGATATATATCAGACGCTGAACAGTTTAAAGGAGAAAAACAAAATGGAAAATGTTTATGCTTATGAAAGAGAAGCCAATTATTATGAAACGGACAAAATGGGAATAATCCACCATTCCAATTATATAAGATGGTTTGAAGAAGCAAGAATCGGATTCATGAAAAACATAGGGTTTCCTTATGATGCTATGGAAGATAACGGTATAATGATGCCTGTTTTAAGTGTTGAATGTGATTATAAAAGTTCGGTGCGTTTCGGAGATACCGTTCTCATATATGTTACAATAACCAGATATACCGGTATCAGATTAGAGCTGAGTTATAAAGTGTGCGACAAAAAAACGGGAGAGCTTCGCACTACCGGAAGCAGCTCCCATTGTTTTACAACTACATCACTCAAACCTTTAAGACTCAACAAAATAAATCCTGAAATTTCAGAAATGTTTGACAAATATAAAAATGCGTCAGTCTAAGTCAAGATAGCTTTTTAAATATTTTCCTGTGTAGGATTTTTCACATTCAGCAACTTCTTCAGGAGTTCCTGTTACAACAACAGTTCCTCCGCCGATGCCGCCCTCAGGTCCGAGATCGATAATATGGTCGGCAACTTTTATAACGTTAAGATTGTGTTCGATAACAAGAACAGTATTTCCGGTGTCCGCAAGCTTTTGCAAAACTTCAATAAGCTTGTGGACATCTGTTGTATGCAGACCGGTTGTAGGCTCATCAAGAATATATATAGTTCTGCCTGTTGCCCTTTTTGAAAGTTCTGTTGAAAGTTTTACACGCTGGGCTTCACCACCTGAAAGGGTTGTAGCCGGCTGTCCTATCTTGATATATCCAAGTCCGACTTCCTGCAAGGTTTTAAGTTTGCGGAGTATTTTCGGATGATTTTCAAAAAATACAACACCTTCATCAACGGTCATTTCAAGAACGTCATAGATTGATTTTCCTTTGTAAAGAACTTCTAAAGTTTCCCTGTTATAGCGTTTTCCCTTGCAGACTTCACAAGGAACATATATATCAGGCAGGAAGTGCATTTCAATTTTCTTGATACCGTCACCCTCACAGGCTTCACAGCGACCGCCTTTTATGTTGAAAGAAAATCTTCCGGCACCGTATCCATGTGTTTTTGCATCATTGGTCTGTGCGAAAAGTTCTCTTATATCAGTGAAAACTCCTGTATATGTTGCCGGATTTGAACGTGGAGTACGTCCGATAGGTGACTGGTCAATATTTATTACCTTGTCAAGATTTTCCAGACCGTCAATTTCTCTGAATTTGCCTGCTCTTGTCTTTGCCTTGTTAAGTTTAGCGGCAAGATGCTTGTAGATAATTTCATTTACAAGAGATGATTTTCCCGAACCTGAAACACCTGTTACGCAGACAAATTCACCGAGCGGTATTTTTACGCTGATATTTTTCAGATTGTTTTCAGCCGCACCTTTTACAGTCAGATAATTACCGTTTCCCTCTCGTCTTTTTTCAGGCAGAGGGATTTTTTTTGCACCGCTGAGATACTGTCCGGTAATTGAATTTTTGCATTTGAGCAGTTCATCGACTGTTCCGGCGAAAACAACCTCTCCGCCGTTTACACCTGCACCCGGTCCGATATCGACAATATAATCAGCCGCAAGCATAGTATCATCGTCATGCTCAACAACAATAAGTGTATTCCCCAGGTCACGCAGACGCTTGAGGGTAGCAATAAGCTTGTCGTTGTCACGTTGATGAAGTCCGATACTAGGTTCGTCGAGAATATACAAAACGCCCATAAGTGAAGAACCTATCTGTGTGGCAAGTCTTATTCTCTGGCTTTCGCCGCCTGAAAGAGTGCCGGAAGAACGGGCAAGAGTGAGATATTCCAGTCCGACGCTTTTTAAGAATCCAAGACGTTCCTTTATTTCCTTCAGAATTCTCGATGCTATCATGAGTTCACGTTCTGATAATTGCAGACTGTTTATAAAATCAAGTGCCTCAGAAACAGAAAGCTTTGTAAAATCGATAATATTCATTCCGCCTACTGTAACAGAAAGGCTTTCCTTTTTAAGACGTTCGCCTTTGCAGTCCGGACATTTTATCTCGTTCATGCAGTCGGCTATTTCATTTTTTGAATAATTGCTTCCGGATTCTTTGTATCTTCGCTGGAGATTGTTGATAACACCTTCAAATTTACCGTATCTGACACCTCCGCCGAAAGAATCAATGATTTTCAGTTCAAGCCTTTCATCTGTTCCATACAGAAAGGCATCTGCGGCTTCTTTCGGGAGGTCTTTAAAAGTTGTGTCAAGACTTATATTATATTTCTGTGCTATTGCGTTGTAATACATCATGGCGATTGAACCGTCTGTAAGAGTGTTCCAGCCGCTTGCCTTTATAGCACCTTCTTTTATACTGAGGTCTTTGTTCGGTACAATGAGGTCTGGGTCAATTCTCATGAATGAGCCAAGACCTGTACAGGTAGGGCAGGCACCAAAAGGATTGTTGAATGAGAACATTCTCGGATTCAGTTCGTCAATGCTTATATTATGTTCAGGACAGGCATAGCTTTGTGAAAAGAGCATTTCTTCTCCGCCTATGACATCAACGGAAATGACTCCTCCTGAAAGTGATGAAGCTGTTTCAATACTGTCCGTAAGACGTGACTTTATACCGTCCTTTATAACAAGGCGGTCAACTATTATCTCAATATTGTGTTTTTTGTTCTTGTCAAGCTTTATGTCTTCGGAGAGTTCATACATACTTCCGTCTATTCTTACACGGACATATCCGGAACGCCTTGCCTGTTCAAGTTCCTTTGCGTATGTTCCTTTTCGTCCCCTTACAATGGGAGCCATAAGCTGTATTTTGGTTCCGACTTCAAGTTCGGATATTTTGTCAACTATCTGGTCAACAGTCTGCTGTTTTATTTCACGTCCGCAGACAGGACAGTGCGGAATACCTATTCTTGCATACAGCAGACGCAGATAATCGTAAATTTCAGTAACTGTTCCGACGGTTGAACGCGGATTTTTGGAAGTGGTTTTCTGGTCAATTGAAATTGCAGGTGAAAGTCCTTCTATGCTGTCAACGTCAGGTTTTTCCATCTGCCCCAGAAACATTCTTGCATATGATGAAAGGCTTTCCATATATCTTCTCTGACCGTCTGCATAAATTGTGTCAAATGCAAGAGATGATTTTCCCGAACCGGAAAGTCCTGTCATAACAATCAGCTTGTCCCTTGGTATTTCAAGGTCAATATTTTTCAGGTTATGTTCTCTTGCACCTTTAATAACTATTTTATCTGTCATTTGCTGTTTCCCTCTAATTCCTTGATTTTATCTCTTAAATAAGCTGCGTGTTCAAATTCAAGCAGCTTTGCAGCTTCCTTCATTTCTGTTTTCAGCTTTGCAATAAGTTCGAGTTTTTCCTTTTTGGAAAGTTTCTTTCCTGCCTTTTTCTCAACAGTTTCCTTTGAAGAAATCTCAAGAACTTTTCTTATATCTTTCTTTATGGTTTTCGGAGTTATTCCGTGTTCCTTGTTGTATGCCATCTGTATCGAACGTCTTCGCTCTGTTTCAGTAATGGCACGTTCCATGGATTTTGTAACACTGTCCGCATACATTATTACCTGACCTTTTGCGTTTCTTGCGGCGCGTCCTATCGTCTGGACGAGTGACGTTTCACTTCTCAGAAAACCTTCCTTGTCAGCATCAAGTATGGCAACAAGCGAAACCTCAGGAATGTCAAGACCTTCCCTTAAAAGGTTGATTCCGACAAGTACATCAAATTCACCCTCACGAAGATCCTTTATTATTTCCATACGCTCGATAGTGTCAATATCATGGTGCAGATATCTTACACGCACTCCTGCATTGTCGAGAAATGCTGTAAGGTCTTCCGCCATTTTCTTTGTAAGTGTGGTTATAAGAACTCTTTCATCAATTTCAGTACGTTTGTTTATTTCAAAAAGCAGATCCTCTATCTGACCCTCAACAGGCTTTACTATGATTTCCGGATCAACAAGACCTGTCGGACGAATTACCTGTTCGACTATCTGTTCTGACTTTTCCTTTTCAAACTGTCCCGGTGTTGCACTTACAAACACAACCTGATTTATATGATCGTAAAATTCGTCAAAATTAAGCGGACGGTTGTCAAATGCACTCGGAAGTCTGAAACCGAATTCCACAAGGGTATTCTTTCTTGCTCTGTCACCGGCATACATAGCTCCCACCTGAGGAACTGTAACATGGCTTTCATCAATAAGCATAAGAAAATCTTTCGGGAAATGGTCAAGCAGTGTCATAGGAGTGCTTCCGGGCGGTCTGCCGGACAGTATTCTGGAATAATTTTCGATACCGCTGCAAAATCCGATTTCCTGAAGCATTTCCATGTCGTAGTGTGTACGCTGTGCAATTCTCTGAGCTTCAATAAGTTTGTTCTGTGATTTAAAGTATTCGATACGTTCAGCAAGTTCCATGTCTATTTCCTTTATGGCATCACTCATCTTTTCACCGCTTACAATATAGTGGCTTGCAGGGAATATGGCAGCATGCTGTAAAACGGACAGAACTTCTCCCGTAATAACGTTGATTTCGGTTATTCTGTCTATTTCATCTCCGAAAAATTCAACTCTTATTGCTTTTTCATTAGATGCCGCAGGGAATATCTCAACAACATCTCCACGGACTCTGAATTTATTTCTGACAAAATTAACATCATTTCTTTCATACTGTATCGCAACGAGTTCCTTCAGAAGCTGGTCACGGGATTTTTCCATTCCCTGGCGAACTGATACAACCATTGAACGGTAATCCTCAGGACTTCCGAGAGAGTATATACAGGATACGCTTGAAACGATTATGACATCGTTTCTTTCAGAAAGTGCCGTTGTGGCAGAATGACGCATCTTATCAATTTCATCATTGACAGATGAATCTTTTTCTATATAGGTATCAGTTCCCGGAATGTAAGCTTCCGGCTGATAGTAATCATAATATGAAACAAAATATTCAACTGAATTGTTCGGGAAAAATTCCTTGAATTCCGAACAAAGCTGTGCGGCAAGAATTTTATTGTGTGCAAGAACAAGCGTTGGTTTGTTTACATTTGCAATAATATTTGCCATTGTGAATGTTTTTCCTGAACCTGTAATACCAAGAAGTGTCTGTTCCTTATAGCCTTTTTTTATACCGTCCGTAAGCTTTTCGATAGCCTGTGGCTGGTCGCCTGAAGGTTTGTAATTTGTTACAAGTTCAAATTTACGTTCTTTCATGAATTCTCCTTTATATTAAAAGCGTGAAAGCTCCCGAATCTTTAAGGGATATTGCCTGACCTCCGGCAACAATAACATGGTCAATAAGCGTAATTCCGACAGGTTTCAGAGCCTTGAACAGTTCAGTTGTTGCTTTTATGTCTGCATCTGAGGGGAGAATATCGCCGTTCGGGTGGTTATGTGCCAGAGCAATTCTTTCACAGTTGTTTCTATATGTAAATTCAACAAGCTTTCTTATGTTTATTCCGACCTTTCCCGGAACACCTTCGGCGATAACGGTACAGTCGATAAGCTTTAATTTGTCATCTATACAGGCAACACGGATTTTCTCATTTTTCTCACCTATATAAAGTCCCTTGAAATATTCACAGAGAGCTTTTGTACTTCCGAGAAGTATACGTTCATTTCCAGAGTTGACATATTCTCTTGAAAACGAAAGAATAAGTTTAAGCAGAATAGCTGTTGATTCAGTTACCCCGTCTATTTCCATAAGAGCGTCTATATCAGCATCAAATACTCCGCTTAGCGTTTTGAAATGACTCAGAAGGCTGTGAGCAAGTTCATTTGTATTTTTTCTCGGTATTGAATAAAACAAAAGCAGTTCAAGCTTTTCATGGTCTGCAAAGCTTTCAAATCCTGATTTAAGAAATTTCTGACGGACTCTCTCTCTGTGTCCCTTGTGAATGTTCTCAGCCATAATCCCTCCGAATTCCGTAAGAACCCGATAATGAATTTTACTGAAAGCGGGTTCTGAATGTCTTACTTTATATTATAATCCATTTTGCAGAAAAATAAAAGGGATTTTTTAAAATAATCTTTTTGATTTTGAAATAAATTTTGTATTCGAGTTGAAAAAGAAAAGGATATATGATAAAATTGTCAGAGTAGAAAAACGTGAAAAAGGAGAGATTTCAGTGGACAGAAAAATGACAGAATGCTATATTTATGAACAATATGGCGTAAAAGCGGAATTCCCATGGAAAAAGTATCCTGAGTATATGGTATTTCGCCATAGTAATAATCGAAAGTGGTTTGCGGTTATTATGAATATTTCAAAAAGAAAATTGGGTATTGAATCTGATGAAATTGCTGACATAATCAACATAAAGTGTAATTCTCTGATGATTGGTTCTCTGATTATGGAAGATGGCATATTTCCTGCATATCATATGAACAAATCAAACTGGGTTTCTGTTTTGCTGGATAATTCCTGCAATATGGAAAATTTAAAATTAATGATAGATTCAAGCTATATATTAACCAAATAATTTTATAATGGTGATGTAAATGAAAAAATATATAATAAATAAAAATGACAGCGGACAGCGTGTGGACAGATTTCTTTCAAAGGCTGTTCCGAAGCTTCCTAAATCCCTTCTTTACAAATATATAAGACTGAAACGTATAAAGGTGAATAATAAAAGATGCGAAATATCTCAGATACTCTGTGAAAATGATGTGCTGAATCTTTACATAAACGATGAGTTTTTTGAAGCTCCTAAAGAAATTAAAATAACTGATTCTCCTCTTGATCTGGACATTGTTTATGAAGATGAAAATATAATCATAGTCAATAAGAAATCCGGAATAGATGTTCATCAGGGAGCAGATAACGGCAAGGAAACTCTTGTTGAAATAATAAGTGCATATCTTGTAAGAAAAGGGGAATATGATCCTTTGAAAGAAAACACCTTTTCTCCGGCGATTTGTAACCGCCTCGACAGAAACACTTCCGGACTTGTAATAGCTGCCAAAAATGCTGCCGCACTCAGAGAGATAAATGAAAGGATAAGGGAACGTGAAATAAAGAAAACCTATCTGTGCATCTGCTGCGGTGTACCTATTAGCAGACATTCAGTTGAATCTGCCTATCTGAAAAAAGGTTCTCACAATCAGGTTAAAGTATCGAAAACTCCGGACAGAGAAGCCAGAAAGATAATAACTGAATATGATGTTTTAAGTTCAAGGGATAACCTTTCACTTCTTAAAATAAACCTTATTACCGGACGCACTCATCAGATAAGGGCACATATGTCATTTCTGGGAACGCCTGTTCTGGGCGATGGAAAATACGGAAAAGTTGCTCTTAACAAAAAGGCAAAGATATTCCGGCAGCAGCTTTGTGCATATAAACTGACATTTGATCTGAAAACTGAAGGGGTTCTTTCTTACCTTAACGGAAAATCATTCAAGGTGGAAGATACTCATTTTGACTGTACTGTTTTTAACGATTTTATAAAAAAGCTGAGTTTATAAAGTTAAAACAAAAAATCATATTTTGCTGAAAATAGCTTTAAAACCTTAAATAATAACACTTTTGATTTTGGTGACAGTGTCTGTTTTGTATAAAATTATGAAAAATATTTTTTCTGAAAAATCGCCTTGAAAAAGGGTCGTTATAGTGATATAATTATTCCTGTTGTGCAAAAATAACTGAAAATCTGTTGATATGAAATGAAACAGATTTCAAAAAGGGAAATGGGGAAAAATAATGGATAATAATGTCACAGCAGTTCAGAAAGAAAAAATCAAGCCGAAGCTGTTTTCTGTAATGAAAAATTATACGAAACAGCAGTTTGTAAAGGATCTTGTGTCAGGTGTGATAGTTGCGATAATCGCTCTGCCTTTGTCAATAGCACTTGCACTTGCCTCCGGCGTCAATCCGGAACAGGGACTTTATACAGCAATAGCAGCGGGATTTGTCGTTTCATTTCTTGGCGGAAGCCGTGTTCAGATAGCAGGACCTACGGCGGCATTTGCAACAATAGTTGCGGGTATAGTTGCTGAAAAGGGAATGAACGGGCTTACAATAGCTACAATAATGGCTGGTATAATGCTCATTATTATGGGATTCTGCCGTCTGGGAACGCTTATAAAATTCATTCCGAGTACTATAACAACTGGATTCACTTTTGGTATTGCTGTTACTATTATTGTCGGACAGCTGAAGGATTTCATGGGACTTACGTTCAATAAATCCCCGATAGAAACAACAGAAAAGCTGAAACAGGTTTTTGAATGTATTTCAACATTTAATTTGCAGGCTTTTCTTATAGGTCTGCTCGGACTTGCAATACTGATATTCTGGCCTAAAAAAATGCAGAAAATACCGGCTTCACTGATAGCTGTTGTGGTATGTTCGCTTGTTGTAAATCTTGCTGACCTGAATGTAAATACAATTGGTGATCTTTATCAGATATCCTCATCTGCACCGAAATTCAGTTTTCCGTCAATAAGCTTTACGCAGATAAGGGATCTTGTTCCGGATGCTGTAACCATTGCGGTACTTGCGGCGATTGAATCGCTGTTATCATGCGTTGTTGCCGACGGTATGATAGGTTCAAAGCATCGTTCAAACATGGAACTTATAGCACAGGGCGGAGGTAATATTGCTTCAGCACTTTTCGGGGGAATTCCGGCAACAGGTGCTATTGCAAGAACAGCGGCAAACATAAAAAACGGAGGAAGAACTCCGATAGCAGGTATGGTTCATTCAGTTGTTGTTCTGCTGATACTGCTTATTCTTATGCCGTATGCAAAGCTTATCCCTATGCCTGCAATTGCTGCTGTGCTTTTCCAGGTGGCTTATAATATGAGCGGCTGGAGAACAATTGTAAATACAGTTAAGACTGCTCCTAAGAGCGATGTTGCTGTTTTGTTTGTGACACTTATACTTACAGTTGTGTATGACCTTGTTGTAGCTATCTGTGTTGGACTTGTTCTTGCGGCAATACTTTTTATGAAGCGTATGTCAGATGTTACAGACGTTCATGGCTGGGTTTATCTTGATGATCAGGAAGAAGAAAACGATGTTGACAATATCGAACTGAAAAAAGTTCCGGATAATACAAAGGTGTTTGAAATAAACGGACCTATGTTCTTTGCTGTATCGGATAAGTTTATGTCAGTTGTTCTTGATACTTCTATTGACGTACTTGTAATAAGAATGAGAAATGTTCCTGCAATTGATGCAACAGGCATTGAAACTCTGAAAAAGATAATACAGAAATGTGAAAGACATAATATTGACGTTGTATTTTCACACGTTAATGAACAGCCGAAAAAGGCTATGAAAAAAGCAGGTTTTGCAAAGCTTGTCGGAAAAGAAAATTTCTGTAATCATATTGATACAGCTCTTGTCAGAGCAGAAGAAATTGAGAATATCAAAAAACAGGAAAGGGAGCTTGTAAAAGCAAACTGAGTTAAGATAAATTTTGCCGCATGGTTTTTACCATGCGGCATTTGTTTTATGAAGCAACTGATTTGAGATTTTTAAGACTGTGTGTTTTAAGCCATATGAAAGCTCCGACACATATCAGAATAGAGAGTACAGAACCTGCCGATGCGGCAAATCCCATTGGCAGAAGGGTATCTGAAAACATTGCAGAAGCAAGATATGAACCCGGTATACGGATAAACAGTATGGAAATTATATTGTGTACAAATCCTATGTATGATTTTCCGTATGCACAGAAATATCCGGTGAAACAGAAGTGAATTCCTGCGAAAATGCAGTCCCAGCTGTATCCTGTCAGATATTCGCTTCCAAGAAGAATAACCGTGCTGTCCGGCGAGAACAGAGAAATAATCAGTTTTGATATAAACTGCGTTATTGTCGCAACAACTATTCCGTAGCTGACAGTAAGTATGATTGCATATCTGAGAGTTTTCTCGGCACGGTCATATTTTTTTGCACCGATATTCTGGGCGGACAGTGCTGAAACAGTTGCAAGCATGGAAGAAGGCACAATGAACAGTACACCGATTACCTTTTCGACTATTCCGACAGCCGCCGCATCATTAATTCCCCTGTGATTTGCGATAACAGTTATTATGATAAAAGCAACCTGAATAAATCCGTCCTGAAGCGAAACAGGTATCCCTGTTTTCAGTATTTTTCCGATAGTTTCCTTGTCAGGTTTAAGGTCGGATTTTTCAAGCTCAATTCCGGTATTCTTTTTTCGTATGTATATAAGGGTTATCAGAACGCTGAGTGTTTGTGAAAGAGTAGTACCGAGTGCTGCTCCTGTCGGGCCGAGTTTCAGTACACCCATAAACAGATAATCCAGAACTATGTTTGCAAAACAGGCTGTTGCTATAAAATACATAGGACTTTTTGAGTCACCCATACCACGGAATATTGAACTTATAATATTATAAGCGGTAATAAAAGGTATTCCTATAAAGCACACTGTGAGGTAATTTACCGAGCCTTCAACGGCCTGTGACGGAGTGCCGATAACAGATACTATCAGACGGACAAGGAGTATCAGCACAACCATAAGTACGACAGATATTGTCATAAACAAGGTGGCAGTATTTTCTATTATTCTGGATATATCTTCCCGGTCATGTCTGCCGACCGCTTTTCCGATATTTACAGTAGTTCCCATTGCAAGCCCTACGATGATAACTGTCAGCATATACATTACCTGACTGCCGTTTGAAACAGCGGTTGTTCCTGCAACGCCGTCAAACTGACCTATAATAAAAAGGTCAGCCATTCCGTAAAGCGTCTGCAAAAAATAAGACAGCATATATGGCAGTGAAAAGTATATAATGTTTTTTAATACACTGCCGGATATAAGATTTCTTTCCATGTATAAGACCACTGAAATTTATTTATATAATCTTTTAATATTGATAAGGTCAAATATATTTATGTTGCCGCTGGAATCCATATCAGAATTTATGAAATTTATATCAGTTATATCAGCTTTTTTGACAAGATATTTCTGTATAAGGACGATATCCGCAATTTCAAGTTTTCCGTTTCCATCAGCATCTCCCATTATATTTCCGCTGTAAACTTCGGAAATACTGCATATATCAGCTCTTTTTACTATTCCTTCCGGTGATGTGATTTCTACTGAATACATTCCCTTGTCAGACTGACTGATATTTTCAAGGTTCAGCCTTTGTCCTGTCTGATTTTCCAGAGGTTCGTCGTTAAAATACCACTGGTATGCTGAATTTTCAGGTGAAACTTCAGTATTAAGTGTCAGGCTGTCATTTTCTTTAACATTGACAGTTCTGTGTGCGGAATAAATATCAAAATTTTTCGGTATGGCATAATTTGTTGCTGTAATTTCACCAACATTTTTCCATGAGTCCGATGAATCCTGAATTGATATTCTTACAGAGTCAAGAACTGTTTCGGAAGCAAGTCCCATAACATCGCCGAAAGGTATTTTAAATTCAACATATTTACCGATGTGTTTACAGATACAGCCGGTGTAAGAGCCTTTGTTATAGTATACAAAACCGTTGCTCATATAATAAAGCCAGTATGTTTCACCCGAATGTTTTACCTGAAGATTGTAAACAGGTGATGATGCGTTCTGTTCAATTTCAGCCATTATGTAAAGATTTTTTTCATCAGCTGAGATGTAGACTTTTTTGTTGTCAGTCTGTTCACAGAGCAGGGAATCAGTCCATTCAGAATCTCCGGATCTTGTTCCGTCAACGATTATATGATTGTTTGTAGTAAACATTTCGCCGTCAGAATTTTCAACAGCATTTATGTTGTTAGTTTGCATGAAATTATTGTCGGTGAGCTGGTCAATATTGTCTGTATCTGTAACGCTGAAAGTTCCAAGACGGTTTGCTCCTGATGCCGGATTCCATATATCATTGTTTGCAAATTCAACGGTACGCATATAGCTGTCTTTTACAGAAGAATTACCAACGCTTAAACGAAGATATACATTCCAGTCACCCTCTTCAAGTTCTCCAGGGATTTTCAGACTGATTTTTTCGTTTGATTTTTCGCAGGAATACCATTTGGTTGTATCAATATCGGCCTGAGTTACAACATAATTTCCGTCCTTCTCGAGAATGATTTCTGCTTTTTGTTTTCTTATCGGATTTGCAAAACCGGTATTTTCAACAGTGAAATCAAGGTCAAGCTGACCGCCCTTTTCAACTGACTGTGACAGCTTTGAATCCCTGATAACAAAACGATAGCCGATATGGTCACGGATAAATTTGAAAACAGTCTGACCGTAATATGCACTGTTGTCTGCACCTGTGGTATTATAGTCAGATGAATATGTATAATCCTTGTATAAGTTATATATATTTGCATTAATATAGCTCAGATGTGTTTTGTACATTTCAGGAATAGCATTTTCCGGAAGGTATGTTGTGTATTTTTTTGCCCAGTCAAGATTTCCAGAAAACTCTCCGCCGTAATATGAGGTAAATGTCTGATTATGCAGCCACGTTGTTTCACGCTCACGGTTTGAATATGTGCCAAGGTCAGAATCCGAACCCATATAGCCGTCATTGTACAGACCTATTCTTGATGCATCACTGTTTTCAGCTGACACGTACTGGTCGATTTCACTGACAGGTATATCAGCCCATTTTGCGAATATATTCGGTGTTCTGACTGTTACAGGGATCGGAGCAGGAACGCAATCCAGCATGGCACTCAGAAGCTGAGCCTTGTATTCAAGTGAAGTGTATTTTCCGCTGTGCTGTTCTCCCCATGCTCCGACAAATCCGGATTCAACATACATAAGGATATCTTTGTAATCTTCAAGTATGCCATCATTTTTTATCTGTGAAATATGTGAAAGCACCTTCTCAAATGTTGCCGGCTCAGGATTTGATTTTCCGTTTGCATCATATCTGAATCTTACGGCAATAGTACAGCCGTTTTTACGGCAGTTGTCAAAGGTTTTTCTCAGGTTTTCAAAGAATGTGCTGTCGAGGTCATAATCTGTGCCTTCAGTGTAGTTTCCGTCATCATCTGTTGTTCCGTTTGCTCCGCATGAAAATCCGCCGATATTTATGAACATGAGCACGAGATTTCCGGTCGGACTGTAAACAGGAGTATCTCCCGGTTTGCAGGTGTACCATAATGTTGAAGTATATCCGGCTCCGGGATTATTTATTGTTTCGGTAGATTCAGTGTAGCTGATACCTGAATCAATAAGTTTTGTATCTGCGTTTTCTTCTGCACCGGTACTGATATGCATAAGAGGAATGCACATCATTGCGGATATCAGGGCAGCAGTAATTTTTCTGATATTCATTATATTTTCCTTTTCAACAATAAAGCTTTTTTCTTTATTTTACCATATTATTTCAGTATGTTCAAGCAAAAATAAAAGAGGAAATGTAAAGACATTTCCTCGTAATAATTAAGGCTTTATTACTGCTTTGCAAGCAGGTTCTTGATTTTTTCGTGCGGGTCAATGACAGTTCCGATTGAAACATCGTGATTGATTGAGGCAATGAAGTATGAAATATATTTTGAAACATCAACTTCGTGGAACCAAGGTCTGTCAAGAAGCTCAGGTGTTCTGTAAGTAAGATTTGTTCCGAATACACCTGAAATAAGTCCGTCTTCATAAGCCTTGTCAAACTTTTCAAGACCATTTGTAAAGAGGGCGTATGTACAGTAAGCAAAGAATCTTCTTGCATTCTTTTTCTTGAGAGCATAAGCAATATCAAGAACAGATTCACCGGAAGAAATAATATCATCGGCTACGAAAACGTCTTTGCCTTCAACAGAGTTTCCGAGGTATTCGTGAGCAACGATAGGATTGCGTCCGTCAATGATTTTGGAATAATCACGTCTTTTATAAAACATACCCATGTCAACGCCAAGAACTGATGCATAATACATATTTCTGTTAAGAGCACCTTCGTCAGGGCTTACAACCATGAATTCGTCCTTGTTGATAACAAGGTTGTCAACGCTCCTGAAGAGTGCTTTCAGAACTTGATATGAAGGGATAACATTATCAAATCCCATAAGCGGAATAGCATTCTGAACTCTCGGGTCGTGTGCATCGAATGTTACGATATTGGCAACACCCATAGACTGAAGTTCCTGCAATGCACAAGCACAGTCAAGTGATTCACGGTAGCTTCTTCTGTGTTGACGTCCGCCATAGAGGATAGGCATTATAACGTTGATTCTGTGTGCTTTTCCTGAAATAGCCTGAATAACTCTTTTAAGATCCTGATAGTGGTCATCAGGGGACATACAGTTTTCCTTGCCGAACATTTTGTATGTGCAGCTGTAATTTCCTACATCAACGATTATGAAAACGTCCTTACCTCGAACTGTTGATTCAATAAGACCCTTGCCATCGCCTGAAGAAAATCTCGGACACTGATTTTTTATAAGGAAAGTATCAAAATTGTATCCGCCTTTTTTTGCCCAGTCAACAAGATAATGGTCAATCTGGTTTCCGAGCTCTTCCGCACCTCTGAGAGCGATAAGTCCCAGCGGGGCAACGCTTGCATCTGAATTGAATAATACTTCACTAGCCTTTACTGTCATTTTAAATTTCCTTTCCGTTTATTATTTACAGAATTTATTTACATAATGTTCAATGTCGTTTGCAATAATGGTCTTTGCACTCTCGACATCTTCTATTTCATCAACGGCAGTAGTTTTATTTTCAAGTTCCTTGTATACTTTAAAGAAATGAATCATTTCATCAAAAATATGTTTAGGAAGTTCATCAATATTCTTATAAGTATTGTATGTCGGGTCATCAAATGGTATTGCAATAATTTTATCGTCATGTCGTCCGCTGTCTATCATCCGGATTACGCCGATAGGGTAACATCTTACAAGAGTAAGAGGATAAAGGGTTTCAGAGCAGATAAGCAGAACGTCGAGAGGGTCACCGTCATCTGCGTATGTTCTCGGAATAAGTCCGTAGTTTGCAGGATAATGAGTTGAAGTGTAAAGTATTCTGTCAAGCTTCATAAGACCTGTTTCCTTATCAAGCTCATACTTTATTTTGCTTCCCTTAGGGATTTCGATAACAGCAACAAAATCATCAGGACTGATTCTCTTAGGGCTGATATTATGCCAAATATTCAATTTTAACCGCCTTTCTGAAAATCCGTAAGCAAGTTCCGGAAAATCAAAATCATAAACATAAATTCACTAATAAGTATATCCATTTTTTATAAATTTGTCAATGTACTTTAAAATTTTTGGCACAAATAATAAAAAAACAGTTGTTTTGAATATTTTTTTCATTCTTTTTTAAATTTTATGTGTATTTTTTGTTGTATTTAAGTAAAAAAGCCATCAAAAAAGACGGCAGATTCAATCCTGAATAAAAGTGTAAAAAACAATTGAATTTCGTATGAAAAAATGATATAATTAAAGTGTCTGAGAAAAATTACTGAAAGGAACAAAAAATGAGCAGCAATCTGATAGCAGCGGTAAATAAAATAGATGAAATTTTAGGTGAGGTAAACAAGGCGGTAATCGGAAAGGAAGATATTATAGCAAAGGTTCTTATGACGATTATAGCCGGCGGTCATATTCTTATAGAAGACATACCGGGACTCGGAAAAACAACAATGGCACTTGCTTTTTCAAAGGCTTTGTCGCTTGAATACAAAAGAATGCAGTTTACTCCGGACGTTCTTCCTACGGATATACTGGGATTTTCCGTTTACAACCAGAATACAAACAAATTTGAATACAAGCAGGGGGCGGCTGTGTGCAGTCTTTTCCTTGCAGATGAAATAAACAGAACTTCAAGCAAAACTCAGGCAGCGCTTCTTGAAGTCATGGAGGAAAGGCGTATTTCCATAGAAGGAAAAACCTATGAGCTTCCGAAACCTTATATCGTTATCGCAACGCAGAACCCTATCGGTTCTGTCGGTACGCAGATGCTTCCTGAATCACAGCTTGACAGATTTACAATACGTCTGAAAATGGGCTATCCGGATATAAAGAATGAAATAGAGATACTTAAAAACAAAGGTTCTGACGGACTGAAAAATATAAAAAGTGTTTCAAATGCAAATGATATACTTCTTTTGCAGAGAATAGCTGAAAATATCCATGTTGATGATTCCATATATTCCTACATGGTACATCTTGCAGACGCTACAAGAAAACATCCTATGATAAAACTCGGGCTGAGTCCGAGAGGCACAATAAGCCTTGCGGCAATGTCGAGAGCCTGTGCGCTCATGTCAGGAAGGGAATATGTTATTCCGGACGATGTAGCTTATGTTTTCGCAAATGTGGCTGAACACAGGATAATACTCAATCATAAGGCAAGGCTCAGCAATCTAACAGCAGACGCTGTTCTTGCTGAAATTCTGAGAAGTGTTCCTGTTCCGAAGATGTAATGACGGTAGACATATTATGATAATAAATAAAATTCTTTATATATGCCTTATATTTATATCCATCCTGTTTTATATTCTTTTTACAGGCAGTCTTTCATTTTATATAATGGTATTTGTTATTGCACTGCCGTTTATTTTAAAATTTGCAATGTTGATTTCCAGATACTGTATAAAATTTGATATGAAATCTGAAACCAGAGCCGCTGAAAAGAATGAAAAATGTAGAATTGATATAAATATCAGGAATAAAACTCCATTTCCATTTGCAAACTGTAATGTCAGGATAAATTATAAAAATAAATTTGCTGATAATGTGAATGATATGGAAATATCTGTTCCTGTGCATCCTCTTACAACGGAAACTTTAAGTTTTTATCTTTCATCTGATTACTGCGGGATACTTTCAGTTTCAATAGAATCTGTCAGGATATATGACTTTATAAAACTTTTCTCCTGCAAAATAAAATCTGAAAGCCATTCAGAAATATATATTCTTCCGAATGCTGCTGTTTCGTATACTGATAGTGTCATGCGGACAATCAGTTCTGATGAAAGCGATGCATTTTCAAAACACAGGGCAGGTGATGACCCGTCCGAAATATTTGACCTGAACGATTACCTCCCGGGTGACAAGCTCAGCAGAATACACTGGAATCTTAGTTCCAGACAGAACAAGCTGATAACCAAGTATTACAGTCAGGGGATAAATTCATCTGTTGCTGTCGTTATAGATGTGTCCTATGACATATATGTTTCGGATACGGTATTTGATGTGCTGAGTGCAGTTTCCATGTTTATTCTCAGCGGTGAAAATCCTTTTAAACTGTATATCATGGATAAGGAAAACCGGATACAGGAACTTGAAATAACAGACAGTGAATCGCTTTCAGAAACATTTATGCACATTCTTGATAATGTTAAAACGGGAACATTTCCGGAAATGATAAGAAAAGCGGAAGCATTTGTTGAAGGCAATTCAAAGGTGTATTTTATAAGCTATGGAAATGAGGTTCCGGACGATGTTGCTTCCGGCTGGGCAGAAACTGAAATTTCAGCAATCCTTGTAAACAAGGAATTATCACAGGGAAAATACAGTGAACTGGAAAATGTGAAAATTTCAGAAATTCCGCCCGGAAAATATGATGAAAAAATATTATTGATGTAGGACTCTGATATGGAACAAAACAATGCATATAACGGGATAAGAATAATTGACAGCATGAATCTTTCTGTTCCGAAATCAAGAAGGATACTCAACATAATCCCTCTTGTCCTGATAACATTTTCAGGAATCTGTGGAACGATTGTTTCATTTTCATCTATGTTCGGGATAAGCATGACATTCAAGGTGAAACTTGCGTTTATGCTTACATTTGCGGCATTTATTATTCTTTTTGTCCTTCCGAGAAAGTTTCAGCTTGCGGCGCTTCCTGCAATTTTGCTGTATGTAGCTATGCTTTACCGTAAGTGGAAACAGTTTACAATAGGTTTCAAAACGATATTCAATACGGTTTATTCTGTAATTTATCCTGATAAACACAGCTATTTCAGAATAAGCAGTACAAGCCTTTCAGACGAGGAAGTTTTTCTGATTTTCGCTGTGATACTGATGACACTTGCAGTATGCTACTTTACACTTATCCACCCAAGTTTTTTTATGGGATTTTTATGTACTTTCCCTGTTATTGAAACAGGACTTTATTTTGGCAAGTCCCCGAAACTGATACCGGCACTTATGCTTGTGATTTACTGGGTCTGCCTTCTGGCGGTGAACTTTTCCGGATACGGCAGTCTGTCTGACAAAGCACAGTCCGGATTCTTCCGCAAGGACAATAAATTCACAGCAAAACCTGTGGTAAGGTTCAGAACCTCCGGACTGACTTCACTGTTTCTCATATTTATATGCTGTGCGGTTTTTGCGGCTACGTCAATATTCATAAAGGTAAGTGATTTCAGCCGCTCTGACAAGACGAATCAGCTCAGGACAAACATGAAAACAGCTGCAAGTGAATTTACATTTGAGGATCTCGGAACGAGCCTTGAACGGTTTTCAGCATCCTTCGGCATCGGAAATTTTAAGATGTATAATCACAAGCTTGGTGATCTTAATAAGGTCACATTCAATGAAAAAACTGACCTTACTGTTTACACTGATTCCGCACTTGCAGAAAATATCTATCTCAAGGGGTATGTAGGAGCAGTTTACAGCAAAAACAGCTGGGAAGAATTTTCTGATGAACTTTATAAGCAGTATGACGGAATGTTTTCAGAGTTTTACCAGAATAAGACATTCCCACAGGATATGCTGACTGACTATATGCTGGAATACTATCTTTCTGATTTTGTGAATATGGAGATAAAATCGGGCTACAGAAATGAAAAGTATAACTATACACCGTATTCATCAGTACCTGACGGCGAAATCACATATATAGATGATACCATTGTAAAGCTTGATAATTTCAGGGATTATTCTTTCAGAGTTACTTCAAAACAGGTGAGCCGTGACAATTTTCAGGATTTTTTAAATAATTATCATGGTGGAAGCGTTAATGAACAGTATACTGAATTTGTTCATGAAAATTACTGCAAAGTCCCTGATAACAGCGATATGCAGGCACTTTACAGCAGATATATATCAGACAGCGGTATTTCTGATATGGATCTTTACGGAAAGCTGGATTATATACGGAATATCCTTGCTGAAAATGCGGAATACAGTCTGACTCCCGGCAAAACACCGTCCTCGGAAGATTTTGTAAGCTATTTTCTGAATGAAAATCATAAAGGTTATTGTGTGCATTTTGCGACATCAGGTGTGGTTCTTGCAAGGATGGCAGGAATTCCTGCAAGATATGCCGAAGGATATGTACTTCTGAGTGATGATTTCAGCGATGAGAACAAAAGAGCGGATGGAAGCTATAAAGTTGACATAAAGGATAACCGAGCTCATGCATGGGCTGAAATATACATTGATGGTCTTGGCTGGATTCCTTATGAATTCACTCCTTCATCTGCAGCGGCATTCAATTCCGAAGGACAGACAGCTGAAACACAGCAGGCAACAACAGAAGCTGTGACAACTGCCGTATTAACTGAAACTACAACAGAAACTACCCTTACAACAAATGTATCTTCTGAGTTTGTTTCGGAAAGCACTGTTGGTTCGTCAGTTTTGAACAGTGAAGGTGTACTGACAGGCGGTTCGGCTGACAGCACGAATAACGGCTCTGCGGTATCTGAAAAGAAAATGAGTCCGGTTGCTGTTGCAGTGATAATTATAATTTCAGTTTTGATTATTGCCGCTTTGTGTATTATTTTGAGGCGTTTTTATAAAATCAGGAAAAGAATTGGCAGTATGCAGGGCAAAAGCAATAAGGATATGTCTGTAAATGCATATAATTATATAGTACAGCTTCTGGAATATTGCGGAATCCGCAATGAGAATATGCAGTATATTGAATATGCTGATTATGTTGAAAACAATACAGATTCTCCGTTTGAAAAAGGCGAATTTGTAAAGGCAACTCATACTGCACTTAAAGCAAAGCTTAGCGGAAATCAGCCTGATAATGATGAAACAGAATTTATAACAGGACTGGCTTACAGTACAGCCCGGAAAATATATGATAAATCCAGTATCTTCAGAAAAATATACATGAAATTTATTAAAGCACTCATATAACTGCCTTTGTAAATTCTTCATAAAAAATATTTGCAAAACTGAGAAAATATGGTATAATAGTATCAGGAATCTGTTCTGAATCAGATTCATTTTAAACATTTTTATATGCTGGAGAAACAAATGAATAATATCACATTAAATTATAAAGTAAATAACAACGATTTTGTAAATATGGGGGCTGTATCAGATGAGGTTCGTGAAAAGCTGAAAACGATGCACTATTCGCCTGAAACGGTAAGGAGGGTTTCAAACGTTTTGTATCAGGGTGAGATAAATATGCTCATTCATGCAGGCGGCGGAGAAATAAAAATTGAAATTACCGATGAAGCGATAACAATGACGCTTACAGACCATGGTCCTGGTATTGAAAACATTGAACAGGCTCTTTCTGACGGATATTCAACCGCCGATGAACACGCACGTTCTCTTGGTTTTGGTGAAGGAATGGGATTTACGAGCATGAAAAAGTACAGCGACGATATGCAGATATATTCAGAACCCGGGGTTGGCACAACGGTTATTCTGACGGTTAATCTTAAATGAAAACCTGTTTAAAAATGTAAAAAATAAAAATTGTTATTGACAATTAAAAAAATTGGTGCTATACTAAGCACATAAAATAGTTTTTTATGCGACGGAGCAGATTTATTTCTGCTCCGTTTTTGTTTTATGTGAAAGGTGGTTTTATTTATGGGATATCCAAGTGATATACTCAGTTCTAGGGCGGTTGTAAAACCAGGGCTTTTTGCAGTCATTCCTGAGAACGGACTTGTAAACAATGTAATTCCTGTTTTGAATGGTTGCCGTACCAGTATTCTGGCATCTCCTAAAATGGGAGCAGGATTTGTGGAATATGTAATTGAGGTTGAACCGTCCGGCGGAACGGTTTCACCAATGGCTTCCGAAAAAGGCGTGGAATGTTTTCTTTACTGTATAAGCGGAAATATCACTGCAAACGGAGTCAGACTTGAAAGCGGAGGTTTTGTTTATTCACCGCCGGACAGCGGAATGACATTTGAAAACTGCGGTACAGAAAAAGCAAAAATAATTTTTTATAAGCAAAAATATATTCCTTTCGGAGATAAAAAACCTTATCAGGTTACAGGAAATATAAATGAAATGGAATACAGGATATATGATGACATGGAAAATGTTTTTATAAAGGATTTTCTTCCGACTGATGATTTGTCGTTTGATATGAATATGCATATACTTGCATTCGCTCCGGGCGGTTGCCATCCTTTTGTGGAAACTCATGTTCAGGAGCATGGAGCGTATATTCTGACAGGCGAAGGTATGTATCTTATGGAGGATAAATGGATGCCGATAAAGAAAAATGATTTTATGTGGTTCGGTGCATTTGTTCAGCAGGGAGCATACGGCGTTGGCAGAGAAATGTTTTCGTATATCTATTCAAAAGACTGTAACAGAGATGTTGTATTATAAAAGGAGAGTAAAAAGATGAAAATTGTTGTTATTGAACCGCTTGGAATACCTATGGAAAATCTGAAGGCAACTGCTGAAAAAATAATCGGCGAAAAAACAGAGATAGTTTATTATGATACAAAAACCACTGATACAGCTGAGCTTTCAGAAAGAGGAAAGGATGCTGATATAATAGTAGTTTCAAATCTTCCGCTTAAAAGGGAAGTGCTTGAAAACTGTAAAAATCTGAAAATGATAAGTGTTGCATTTACCGGAGTTGACCATATTGCCATGGATTACTGCCGTGAAAAGGGAATTACTGTCAGCAACTGTGCAGGATACTCAACAGAATCAGTTGCCGAACTTGTTTTCGGAATGCTTATATCTCTTTACAGAAATATTATCAGGTGTGATGAAGCTGTAAGAAACGGAGGTACAAAAGACGGTCTGGTAGGATTTGAAATAAAGGGAAAGAAATTCGGAATTGTCGGCACAGGAGCAATTGGTCTGAAAACAGCTGAGATAGCAAAAGCATTCGGCTGTAGGGTTTATGCATACTCAAGAACGCAGAAGGAAATTGAAGGTATAACATATCTTCCTCTTGATGAACTTTTTTCGGAATGCGATATAATTTCGCTTCATGTTCCGCTGACTGAATCCACAAAAGGTCTTATAAATGCGGAAAAACTTGCACTTATGAAAAAAACAGCAGTACTGATAAATACTGCGAGAGGTCCTGTTGTTGATAGCAGTGCATTAGCTGAGGCTCTTGCAGACGGAAAAATTGCCGGTGCTTGTATTGACGTGTTTGAAAATGAACCTCCTGTTGCAAAGGAACACCCGCTTCTGAATGCACCGAATGTTATTGCGACTCCTCACATAGCCTTTGCTACGGCTGAGGCTATGGAGATACGGGCAGGAATGGTATTTGAAAATGTTACGGCATATCTTGACGGAAAACCGATAAATGTTATGTAGAAAGGAGAATTTCTGTGATAAAGGCTGATGCGAAAATTATTGAAAAAAATCTGCGCAGACTGAATGAATTTAACAGTACTCCTGAATTCGGAACAACAAGAGTGTTGTTTACTGAAACTGAACTTGCAGGCAGGGAATTTGTCAAAGGCATAATGAAAGATAACGGACTGGAAGTAACAGAAGATGCGGCAGGAAATATTTTTGGAAAACTTGCAGGAACTGATCCTTCACTTGCTCCGGTGTGGACGGGGTCGCATATTGATACAGTTTTAAATGGCGGAATGTTTGACGGAATGGCTGGTGTTATAGGCGGTATTGAAGCTCTGCGTATTATCAAAGAAAGCGGAATCAGACCGAAACGTGATGTATACGTTATAGTCTATACGTCAGAAGAACCTACGAGGTTCGGACTCAGCTGTCTGGGAAGCCGTATAATGTCCGGCGATATGTCCCTTGAAGATACTAAGGGCGTTTTTGACAAAGAGGGAAAAAGTCTGTATCAGGTGCTGGAGAGTCTGGGTTATGACTTTTCGGAATTTTCCGGTATCAGAAGAGAAAAGGGTGATGTTTTTGCGGCAGTGGAAATGCATATTGAACAGGGCCCTCACCTTGAAAAGGACGGCAGACAGATAGGTATTGTAAAGGGCATATGTGCACCTTCAAACTATGATATAACAGTTACCGGTGTACAGAGCCATGCAGGCGGCACTTCAATGGCAGACAGGCATGATGCATTTATGGCGGCCTGCGAAATATCGCTTGTTCTTGAAAAGCTTGCAAGAGAGAATACTGCAAGCGAATATACAACCGCAACCGTCGGAAAAATACGGACAGTTCCGGGTTCTGTGAACGTTATTCCCGGTGTGTGTGAATTTTCAGTTGATATAAGGGATATAGATTATGACAGCAAGAAAATTCTTATGGAAAATCTTGTTTCATGCTTTCCTGAGATTGAAAAGGAGCGTGGAGTAAAAATTGATGTTAAAACGTATAACTGTGATATACCTGTAAGATGTGAAAAGAGCATTACAGATATCATTGAAAAATATTCTGAGGAGCTTGGGTATCCGTATGAATATCTCATAAGCGGACCATATCATGATTCTCTTTTTGTCGGACGGTTTGCACCGGTTGCCATGATTTTCGTTCCGAGCAGAAACGGTATAAGTCATAGTCCGGATGAATGGACAGATTTTGAAGATATAGCCGCCGGAACGGATATTCTTGCACATACTCTTGCTGAACTTGCTGATAAAATTTAACTGATATGGCACTTGAAGGACAGGCTGCGAAAAAATTTCTGAATTATTGCAGCTTGTCTTTTTTTATTTCTGACCATGTGAAAATGAATGAAAAAAAATTCTGTATTTGCCGCTTTTAAAAGAAAAAAATTCGGTTTAGGATTCAAAAAAAATTCTTTATACTGTATTTCTGAAAAAACTTTACTTTTTTAAATTCAGAAGTTATTATATAGCTACAAAAGAACTGTTATAACCTGCGCAATGGAGCGTGACGTATAGCGGTTCTTTATTTTTTAATGTATATTTGATTACAACGGAGGTATATGAATTATGAAAAATTTAGGATATTATAACGGAACTATCGGACTTATTGAAGAAATGAAAATTCCTATGACTGACAGGGTTTGCTTTTTCGGGGACGGTGTTTATGATGCAACATATGCAAGGAATCATAAGATTTTTGCAATTGAAGATCATCTGGACAGATTTTATAACAGTGCAGGATTTCTGAAAATAGAAATTCCGATGGAAAGAGAAGAGCTGAAAGCAACTCTTGAGGAAATGGTAAATAAAGTTGATGACGGGGAACAGTTTGTATACTGGCAGGTAACAAGAGGAAACAAGGGACTGAGAAATCATGCTTTCCCGGAGGGAAAGGCAAGCTTATGGATAACAATTGAACCGAGAAAAATAGTTGATATTCACAAAAAGGTAAAACTTATCACAATGGAAGACATAAGATTTCTGATATGCAATATCAAGACACTTAATCTTATTCCAAGTGTTATGGCGGCTGAAGCTACAAAGGAAGCAGGCTGTGATGAATGTATTTTCCACAGGAACGGACGTGTTACAGAATGTGCACACAGCAATGTTTCAATAATCAAGGATGGAAAATTTATAACAGCTCCGACCGACAGACTGATTCTTCCGGGAATATCCAGAAAACATATTTTACAGTTCTGCCGGGAGTTTGATATTCCTGTTCTGGAACAGCCTTATACGATAGATGATCTTATGAATGCTGATGAAGTAGTGGTAACAAGTTCCGGTCAGCTTTGTCTTCAGGCAATCGAAGTGGACGGAAAACCTGTGGGCGGCAAAGCTCCGGAGATACTTGAAAAGCTCCAGAATGCATATCTTGAAAAGTTTATTAGAGAAACTGACTAAGGGGGAATTTCGGATGAAAAGGGAGGAAATTTCAAGAATCAATCTTGGAAATACTCTTGACAAGCTTTCAAATCTTGATCCTCGTGGTTACGGAGTATGCAATATACTTTACAAGGGAGCAAGAGAGTATACAAAATATCCGCTTACAATGAATGCGGCTGAAAAGCTTGATAATAAACTGAGTGAAGGAAGTCTGGTTTATATTCTTACGGGATTTGTTCTCCCGACTCACAAAAAGGCTGAAATGGACGGTATTGTAAGTTCAATGCTTCTGGCAAGGGCTCTTGTAAAAGGTTATAATGCCAGACCTGTTATAATCTGTCCGGAGGATAATATTCCAGCTGTAAAAAGCCTTTCAGCTGTAATGGGACTTCATCTTTTTGAGGATATTGAAAAGCTTTACAGTTACAGTATCTCAATGGGAGTTATTGTTTTCCCGAAAGAGCTGAAACAGGCTGAGGAGTTTACAGAATATCTTTGTGACAGATATCTTCCGGATGCTGTAATAAGCGTGGAGGCTCCCGGCTGTAACAGCTGTGGTGTTTATCATAATGCTGTTGGTCTGGATGTTACAAAGCTTGAAGCTAAAACGGATATACTTTTTAGCAGACTGAAAGAAAAAGGTGTTCTGAATATTGCCATAGGGGATCTCGGAAATGAAACAGGAATGGGAACTATAAAGCAGTATGTTCAGAAATATGTTCCGTATGCGGCAGACGGTTCATGTTCATGCGGATGCGGAGGAGGTATTGTTTCAGAGGTCAGTGCAGACAACATTATAACAGCAACTGTTTCTGACTGGGGCTGTAACGGAATGATAGCGGCACTTGCATATATCAGAAAGGATATGGATATTTTGCAGGATGAAAATTTACAGAGGGAAGCAATCATTTCTGCGTCACGAAGCGGAATGATAGATATGACGGGCTGGGTCATTCCGGCTGTTGATGGCGTTGACTGTGAAACAAATGTACATATACTGAGTCTTATGAGGGATATGGTAAAGAATACTATAAAGTATGAAAATACCGGCGATAACTGGTATTCGGGAGTAGACAGACTTGGCTTTTTTAAATCGTAAAGAACGGTGATTAAAATGAACAGTATAAGATATGTTGTTACTTCGGATTGTGCATTGACAGTTGTATTCAGTGACGAGATAAACGAACAGGTAAATATAAGGGTCAGTGCATTTGCGGACAGTCTGAAGCAAAGTGATATAAAAGGCATTACGGACATTTGTCCAGCATACTCTTCGGTTATGATAAGCTTTGACCCGTCGGTCATATCTCTCAGAAAGCTGAAAAGAAAAGCTGCTGCACTTTTCCGCAGAATTACTGATGATGCAGTACCTGCCGGAAAACTCTGGGAAATTCCTGTATGCTATGGCGGAAAGTATGGTGAAGATCTGGACGAAACAGCAAAATTTCTTGGAATATCATCTGGTGAACTTGTAAAGCGTCACAGCGGAAAATGTTACAGAATATATATGCTCGGATTTTTACCTGGATTTGCATATCTCGGCGGTCTTGATAAAACAATAGCCGCTCCGAGACTTTCCGCTCCGAGGACTGCAATTCCAGCCGGAAGTGTAGGAATAGGCGGTGAACAGACAGGCATCTATCCTCTCAGATCCCCGGGTGGCTGGCGGCTTATAGGAACAACTCCTCTCGATGTTTATAATCCTGTACGCAAACAGCCTGTTTTGTACTCTTCCGGAGATTATCTTAAATTTGTTCCTGTTTCAGAGGAAAAGTTTCTGGAAATAAAAAATCTTGTAAGTGCGGGAAAATACGAATACATATGCGGTGATTATAATGTCAGTTAAAATTTTGAGGGCAGGTCCTATGATGACTGTTCAGGACAGTGGAAGATTCGGATATTCCGACAAGGGAATTACACAGTCTGGCGTTCTTGACCATTACAGCTATGACCTTGTGAACTGTGTTCTCGGAAATCACAGAAATGAAGCTGTTATTGAAATGATAATATTCGGTGGAGATTTTGAGTTTACGGAAAATACATTTTTTGCTCTTGGCGGAGCAGATATGGACGCAAAACTCAGTGGCAGAAACTGTTCGCTGTATAAAGTTTACAAGGCATCAACAGGGGATATCCTTTCAATGTCCTGTGCAAAATCAGGGTGTCATGGATATATTGCATTTGGCGGAGGTATAGATGTTCCGTCAGTAATGGAAAGCAGATCTACGAATGTAAAATGCGGTTTTGGCGGATACTGCGGCAGAAAACTTATGGCAGGGGATATTATAAGCACAGAAAATGCGGAATGTGAGGAAAACGAACTTGATTTGCCGATAGGTGATGTGAAAAATGTTATAAGAGTTGTGGCAGGGGCACAAATTGAAAAATTCACACAGCATGGGAAAGAAGTTTTTTTCGGAAGCGAATACACCGTTTCGGGAAATTATGACAGAATGGGCTGTCGGCTTATCGGCGAAAAAATTGAAAGTGTTGACGGAATGGACATAATTTCAGATGGAATTGCTTTCGGAAGTATTCAGATAAGTTCTGATGGTCAGCCGATAGTGATGCTAGCGGACAGACAGACAACCGGCGGATATGCAAAGATAGGGGCAGTTGCGGCGGTTGATATTCCGGAATTTGTTCAGCATAAACCGGGAGATAAAATAAGATTTGAGGAAATATCAGTAAAACAGGCACAGAAAGAATATATCAGACGTGAAAAATATATTCTGAAATTGTTTGAAAAGTATGAAAGGGTATGAGCTTATGAATAATAATCTGTTGTATTCTGATATGAAACCAGCTGATGTCAGAAAGCTTATTTCAGATGAAAAAATAACATGGCAGACTTCGGGAATGTGCAGCGGATATGCACAGGCAAATCTTGTTGTTCTGCCTGAGAGAGATGCATATGACTTTCTTTTATTTGCACAGAGGAACCCGAAATCATGCCCGATACTTGAAGTTTCGGACACAGGAAGCAGAACGCTTAGGTACATTGCTGAAAATGCAGATATAGCAAGGGATATTCCGAAATACCGTATATTTGAAAAGGGGATTCTTATCGGCGAATACACCAATGTTGCTGATTTCTGGAGAGATGACCTTGTTTCTTTTCTGATAGGATGCAGTTTCTCATTTGAGTCCATGATGCTTGAAGCAGGTATTCCTGTAAGGCATATTGAGGAGGGTAAGAACGTTCCTATGTATATTACTGATATTGACTGTGTTCCGGCAGGAAAATTCAGCGGAAAAATGGTTGTTAGTATGCGTCCGATACCTTATGATAAAGTAGTGAAATCTGTAACGGTTACAGAGCAGGTTCCTTCTGTTCATGGAACACCTGTCCATATCGGTGACCCGTCAATTATCGGTATAAAGGATATTTCAAAGCCGGATTTTGGTGACAGTGTGACCATAAATAATGGTGAGATTCCTGTTTTCTGGGCGTGCGGAGTTACACCACAGTCGGTTGTAATGAATTCAAAGCCGGATTTTGTAATAACTCATTCACCCGGACATATGTTTATAACAGATCTTAAAAATACTGATTTGAAAGGATAGCTTATCATGAAAACCATAGATTTGAACTGTGACCTCGGTGAAAGTTTTGGAATGTATAAAACAGGCAATGACAGCGAAGTAATAAAAAATATCACGTCAGCAAATATAGCCTGTGGATTTCATGCATCCGACCCTTCTGTAATGAACACAACAGTAAAGCTTGCTGTAAAAGAAGGAGTGCATATTGGTGCACATCCCGGATTTCCTGATATTCAGGGATTCGGAAGACGCAATATGAATATGTCCTGCAATGAGATAAAGGACATGATGATATATCAGCTCGGGGCACTTGATGCATTCTGTAAAACGAATGGCACTAAGCTTTATCATGTAAAACCGCATGGTGCACTTTACAATATGGCAGTAAAGGACAGCGATATTGCAAATGCAATAGTATCAGCTGTTTTGGAATATAATCCTCAGCTTAAACTTCTCGCTCCGTTTGGCAGTAAAATGGTTCTGGAGGCTGAAAAATATGGTCTGAAATATGCCTGTGAAGTGTTTGCGGACAGAGCCTATGAAGACGATGGTTCTCTTGTGGCACGAAGCAAAGCAGGGAGTATGATAACAGACAGCGATGAAGCGGTAAAGCGTGTTTTGAAAATGATATGTGAAAATAAGGTGCAGACAATTTCCGGAAAGGAAATTTACATAAAGGCTGATTCTGTCTGCGTTCATGGTGACGGAGAAAATGCACTGGTTTTCACGCAGAAGCTTTGCAGTGCGTTCAGAGAGAACAATATTGAAATCAAGGCGTTTTAGGAAGTGAGTTCAGTGAAAGAAAAGTATTACAGAGTTCGCGCAGAGGTGAACCTGAAAACAATTCATGAAAATCTTGAGAATGTCAGGAAAAAAATAAACCCGAAATCAAAGCTCATGGTGATAATAAAAGCTGACGCCTATGGTCATGGAGCAGCTGAAACAGCAAAGGCAACTGATGACATTGCTGATGCGTATGGTGTGGCTATATATGAAGAGGGTATTCAGCTGAGAGATAACGGAATTACCAAACCGATTCTGCTTCTGGGATATACGTCACCTGCCGTTTATGACTATGTCCTTGAATATGATCTTACCCCGACAATCTTCACACTTGATGATGCAAAAGAACTTAACAGCTTTGCCGCAGATTATGACAAGGTGATTCCTGTCCATATTGCACTGGATACAGGTATGAGTCGTATAGGGTTTGCTCCTGATGAAAATTCAGCAGAACAGATAGCGGAAATTTCCGGAATGAAGAACATCAGAACAGAGGGAATATTTACTCACTTTGCCTGTGCTGATTGTCTTGATAAAACCTCAGCAGAAAAACAGCTTGAAAAGTTCAATGATTTTTATTGTCTGCTCAGAAGCAGGGGTGTTGATATTCCTGTCCGTCATGTTTCAAACAGTGCTGCAATAATGGAAATGGACTGTAATTTTGAAATGGTAAGAAGCGGTATTATTACATATGGGCTTTATCCAAGCGGTGAAGTTGACAAAAGCAAACTTGAAATCAGACCGGCAATGGAATTTAAGACACATATTTCTTATCTGAAAACTGTTCCTGCCGGAACGGGTATTGGATATGGAAGTACATTTGTTACTTCCAGTGAAACGAAAATAGCTACCTGTCCTGTCGGCTATGCAGACGGTTATCCGTATTCACTTGCCGGTAAAGGGTACGTTCTGGTTCATGGAAGAAGAGCACCCATTGCAGGACGTGTCTGCATGGATCAGTTCATGATAGATGTAACCGGCATAGATGATGTTAAAATTGGTGATGAAGTGGTATTGTTCGGAAGACAGGGAAGTGAATTTATTTCAGTTGAAGAAATATCCTTGCTGGCAGGTTCTTTTAATTATGAATTTGTCTGCGGAATCAGCAAACGGGTTCCAAGAACGTACATAAAATAATAATGACATAAGTTGCACTCCTGCGGGAAACAGGGGTGCATTTTGTTTGACTTTCAAAATGCAGTGTGTTATAATTTAAGGCAACACTGCATAAAGACTGACTATCAGTTTGGTAAAGCATTTATTATACAAATTCTGTGTGGTGTTGCCTTAAAATAAAAATTAAATGAGGATATAAAAATGAAAGTCAGATATATTTTTCTTGTAATTGAATCGATAATTATGTTGTTTTTTGTTTTTCCGGTTTTTCAGCATATACTTAATCCGGGAAATCTAGCAGGTATGCTTGTATTTGCTATCTTAATATGTATAACTGCATTCTGGGACAGGTTTATTTCAATTTGTGGAAATATGTTTCAGAATACACCCGGAAAAATTTTTCTGATAACTGCGTCGGTTATTGTGTCACTCGGAATTATTTATGTGTCAGTGCTGACCGGACTTATGATTCATGCCTGTATCAAGTCGCCTGAAAAAGCAGATGCAGTTGTTGTGCTGGGATGCAAGGTCAAAGGCGACAAGCCAAGCCGTATGCTCAGAAGAAGACTTGATGCTGCCGCTGAATTTCTGTATGAACATGATGATATTGTATGCGTTGTTTCAGGCGGAAAGGGAGATGACGAAAAGATTTCAGAAGCACAGGCTATGAAAACTTATCTGACTGAAAAAGGAATATCTGAAAACAGGATAATTATGGAGGACAAATCTTCAAGCACTTATGAAAATCTGAAGTTTTCCACGGAAATATTAAAGCAGGAGGACATAAAAGGCGATATTGCAATTGTTACCGACGGTTTTCATCAGTACAGGGCAGGGTATATTGCCGGTAAATTCGGATACAAATCGTCAGCAGTAAATGCTGTGTCAGATTTCTTTAATGTTACTATGATTCCGACATATTATGTTCGTGAATGGATGGCAATAACCAATGAATTCCGTAAAGAACTGCTGTAATTATATGCCTGTGCGGAAGGCTTCTGAGAATCTTGACATACTTTATCAGATATGATATAATAATCATTGTTTATGTAAAAATGTCAAACCGTTTTTAGTGGAGGAAAAAATGAAGGAACAAGAAAATAAAACATCTTCCGGAAAAGATATGGACGCACCGTTTCTTTCCGGCAGAAAACTTTTTTATTATCTGAAAAAATTCTTCATACCGTGGATTATAGCTGCGGCTGTGATTGTGGCTTTTTTATCAGGTATGGGTGTTATAAAACAGACAGCCAACGGAACTGTTTCAGCAACTGTCAATTTCGGTTTTGATGGTATTGAAGCCGGACTTGACCCGTCCGGTAACAAGTTTAACAGCGATTCTCTTAAATCCAAAAATATTATTTCAGAATCACTGAAGGAAATGAACATCGAAGGTGATACTGATAAAATATATTCCGGAATACTTATTTCAGGTGTAGTGCCTTCAAATATAATAGACCGTATTACATCATATACGCCGATATATAACAGTGAAACTGTGGCATCTTCCAAAAATATACAGGATACATCTTATTATCCTACACAGTATACTCTTACCATAAACTGCAAAAAAGCAGGACTCAGTCAGAAGAAAAGTGCAGAGCTTTTAAATAAAATGACTGAAAAATATGAAGAATATTTTTATGATTCATATGGATATAATAAATCCCTTGAAACAGCAGTAACATCAATAGACTATAATGACTATGACTATATTGATGCACTGACAGTCTTTGATGCGTCACTTGGTTCTTTAAAAGATTATATAGATGACCTTTCTTCAAAGGATACGACACGTTACCGTTCAGATGAAACAGGTTATACTTTTGCAGATCTTTCAAAATCCATTGATACTATAAGAACAGAAGACCTTGACTGGATATCTTCATATATAACTCTTCATAATGTTACAAAGGATAAGAAAAATCTTATTGCAAATTATAAATTTAAGATTGAAGAATATGAGCGTACAAAAAAGATATATGAAGAAAGACTGAAAGCTGTGGAGGATACTATCAGCGGATATGAGAAAAACTCAATCCTTATTTTCTCAAATGCCACAGACGGAACGAATGCCGCTTTGAATCAGTCATCCGATACATATGATAATCTTATAACTGAAAAGGTAAAGGCACAGACAAATCTTTCCTCATCTCAGCAGAGAATAAATCTTTACCAGGAGAGAATCAAATCTCTTGAAAGTGGAAAGTCCACAGTAGGCTCTGAAAAAATAGTAGAGGAAAAACTTGCGGCAATAAGTGATAAAGTACAGACACTTATTGATTCCGTTAATAATACAGCAACAGATTACTATAAAGATGTATTATTCACTAATGCATATAAAGTTCTGACTCCTGCATCATCTTCATTTATGCATATTGTAAAAGACGCAACAAAGGATTCAATGAAAGATATTGCTGCTTTGGAACTGCTTTTGCTTTCAGTTTACATAATAGTTTCATGTGCGGCAATTTATGTTCCTGAAAATGTTAAAGAAAAAATTGAACGCAGGAAAAGTAATCCTGATGCAAAAAAGAAAAATAAAAAGAAATAGGAAAGGAGGAGCTAAAAATGAGTGAGGAAAAAAATATAAGTCTTATACTTAAACAGCCTGAAGATGAGTCGGAAACTGTAACAATTTCATTCGGTTCAATATTCAGACAGATGAAAAGATATCTGCTTGTGTGGATAGTCCTGGCAGCTGTACTTGCTATGCTTACAACAAGTTTTGTATTTTTATTCAGTGGCAGAATAGTAACCAGTTCCATTACTGCTCTTGTAAGTTTTAATTATTCAGGAATTGAATCCGGAAAAGCCCCTGACGGAAGCACATTTGATGTTAATAAAATAAAGTCTCCGAATGTCATTGAAAATGCACTTGATGATGTAGGCGAATCATCTTCACTATCAGAAAATATAAGAAGTAATATATCTATAAAGGGTATTATTCCGGATGATGCACTTGACAAGATATCCCTTTATCAGAGCGTTTATTCACAAGGCGGTTCTGCTGCACTTGATGCTGTAAATTCACTTCTTGCAATCGGATATTATCCGTCATATTATGTAATAAACTTTGATTACGCAGCTGCCGGTATTACCATTGATGACGGAAAAAAGATTCTTGACAGAATTCTTGAAAATTATCAGGATTATTTTTTCCGCACATACGGATACAATGAAGCCCTTGGAAGCTCAGTTGTAGCAGTTGATTATAAGGATTATGATTATCCTGAGGCAGTTGATGTATTTGATTCAACACTCGATTCACTTAAACAGTATGTTCAGAAACTCAGTAATGACGATACTACAAATTTCAGATCAAATGAAACAGGATATACATTTTCAGATCTCCTTACAACAATTGATACTGTAAAATCTGCTGATCTGGATGCACTTTCCTCATATATTACTATCAACAATATTACTAATGATAAAGAAATGCTTCTGACATATTATCAGTACCGTATAGATGAAATGGAACGTGAACGCAAGGTATCACAATCTGAACTTGATTCCGTTACAAATTCTATTAATGAATATGAAAAAGATACACTTTTAGTTTTTGGAAACGGCAATGGTGCTGAAAATGGAGAAACAACATATCAGCAGGCATCAGAAAAGTATGATGAACTTATCAACCAGAAAATCGAAATTCAGGATTCTGTTTCAAGATGTTCGCAGCGTATAGAATATTATAAGGACAGAATAAGTGCAATGAATGAAAATTCTGGTACTGTCAAAGTTGATTCAGAAGAGGTTGAGAAAGAACTCAGCAGTCTTTATGACAAAATCAAAGACCTTATTGATGTTACAAATAAAACAGCCGATGAGTATTATGAAACTGTAACATTTGCAAATGCATATAATATTCTTGTTCCTGCAACAGGAAATGCACCTCAGGTTACTGCCGGCGGACTTGCAATGCCGATTCTTATAATTGAAGCCGTGCTGTTTGTTGTATATCTTGGTGTTTCTTTCATAAGAGCAATAGTTCTTGACAACAGAGCAAGCAAGGAAAAGAAAGAATCAGAGGTTATTTCTGATTAACCTGAAAATATAAATATCAATTAGATTCAGAATCAGGGCAGATAATTTTCTGCTCTGATTTTATTTTTAAAAAATGCACATAAATGCTTGACATTTGTCGTGAAATAATGTACAATATTTTTATCAGGTTTTGTACTTTAATTCAAACTTAAACGTTTAAGGGGGAAATTTTAATGAATTTAAAGAAAAAAATGCTGTCATTTGTTACTGCGGCAGTTTGTGCGGTATCCTGTGCTGCTGTGGTAAATAATGGCAATCCGGAGGAGTTTACTGCTGAAGCGGCAACTCTGACCGGCAAAGATGCTTTCGGTATTACCTCAGAGATGACAATTGGCTGGAACCTTGGTAACAGCCTTGATGCATCAAATACATCTCTTTCATATGATGCGGCACCGAAAAAGTCAGTTACTGCATGGGGAAATCCGGAACCGACAAAGGAACTTATTGATACGGTTCATAATGCCGGATTCAACACAGTAAGAATTCCTACAACATGGTTTACACATATTTATTTTGACGAAGCAACAAATACTTACAAAGTAAGCGATGTATGGATGAATTACGTTAAAAAGGTTGTTGACTGGGCTTATGACCAGGGAATGTTTGTAATTCTCAATGTTCATCATGAAGATTTTATAAATGTAGCAGTTTTCACTGATGATACATATGCGACTGCAAAACAGAAACTTACAGGAATCTGGTCACAGGTTTCAGAAGTATTTGCAGATTATGACCAGCATCTTATTTTTGAGGGTATGAACGAACCTCGTGAAACAGGAAATTCAAGCAACTCAGAATGGGGCGATGGTGACCAGAACTCATGGAACTATATCAACAAGCTCAATAAGGATTTTGTTGATACTATCAGAGGACAGGGTTCTGCTGAAAATAAGGAAAGACTTCTTATGCTTCCTGGATATCATGCAGGTGCATCTGAAAAAACTGTAAGTGCAATTGAGATTCCTGAAAATTCCGGAAATGTTGCTATTTCAACTCATGCTTATACTCCATATTTCTTTGCAATGGCAACAGATGAGTTTGCTAACCACTCATTCCCTGGAAAGAGCGGATACGGCGGAGATTATGAAACAGAACTTGAAACACAGTTCAACACTCTGAAATCTATTTCAGATAAAAAGGGCGTTCCGATAATCATGGGCGAGTTCAGTGCATCTGATTTCAATAATACAGCTGACCGTGCAAGATGGGCACAGTCTTATCTTTCAAAAGCCAAGGCAGCAGGAATTCCTTGCGTACTCTGGGATAATAACGTACCTTACAATTCAGGCGTTGGTGATAACGGCGAAGCACATGGATATATTTACCGTATGACAAATACAATTTATCCTAACTCATCTGATGTTCTGAAATCCATGATGGATACAGTTGGTGTTACAGACTACACATTGCCTGAATATAAAGAATATGAAGCACCGGCATTTTCATGGGATAATGTTAAAATAGGTAGCGACTGGATTGAACTTTACAAAAATCAGAGTGGTCTGGAACTTAAAGCATGGAAACCTGAGAAGGTTGATAATATGAAAAAATATCTGAATGAAGATTATATGTACGCTGTTGTTTATGATTCAACTGTTCCTCCTGCAATCGTTATGCAGACAAGTACAGGAGAAGGCGGCTGGTATTATACACTTCTTAATGATGATAAGAGTGTTGACTTTACAGCGTTCTACACATATGATGATTTCATGAGTGTACTGAAAAACAGCAATGACAGTGCTTCCGCAATTTCTGATATGTATGTAAGTGCACATTCAGGTGATAGTAAAATTTATGGTGTATATGCAGTTCCTGCAAACAGCCAGCAGCCTACAGAAGAACCTACTACAGAACCTGTAACAGAACCTACAACCGAACCGGTTACTGAGCCGATTACAGAACCAACAGAACCAACAGGTCTGGTTATTAAGGGCGATGTAACACTTGATCATACAGTTACAATTGCTGACGTGGTACTTCTTCAGAAATATCTGATAAAATCAGAAGCATTTACTGATGAACAGTTTGACAGAGCTGACATGAACGATGATTCAAGAATTAATATTTTTGACGCAGTTGCATTAAGACGTTATGCTACTCTTGAAAAACCAACCGAATAAAATTAAAATGGACTCCTTGAAAAAGGGGTCCTGAATTTTTGAAATAACAGTTATAAAAAGAAGGTGAGTGTTTTCATACTCACCTTTATTTTTATTTGTAAGAACTTGCAATGTATTTAGCAATTGCGGCAGCATCACGGATATTTATTTGTGAATCACCATTGTAATCAGACCATGAAGGAAGTTCGCCAAGCTTGCTCTGTGCAGCTTTTCTTGCAATAATTGCGGCATCCTGAACGCTGATTTTTCCGTCACAGTTAGCATCGCCATTTATTATCGCAATAAATTTTTTGCCAAATTCTTCTGCATAAACCTGTGCTAAAGAATCCGGATAACCAAAAATGGTTGTATTGCTGTTTATAGCACCGGAGTTACTTTCAATTGCACAGTCCGGCGATTCAATGGCAATGCTTTTTAACTTTGCCTTCGCACCGAATGCTTTTCCTGAAATTTTCGTAACAGGCAATTTATTTACAGTCTTTGGGATTGTAACTGATGTAGCTGAATCGTCACAGTTTATTACCTCGGCATGGTCACTGTACAGGATATAGGAAACGTTGTTATAGGAATATGTTATATCACTGTAATCCACTTCACTGTCTGAATTTTTATCAGTAAGAAACTTCTGGAAATCTGTCAGGTCACGGTCGTAATTGATGTAGCTTATTACAGATGCAATATCATCATCATTAACCGAATGGTCAAGATTTGTATCTCCCGCCTGACCTATTTTTGCGTTAAATGTACTTTCGATTACGATATCATTATATTCTATCGTAAAAGGCACAACGTAGTCAAATGTTTTTGAATTATATGTTGACTTCGGAGTGGTATTGAAGAAAACCTTATCAGTGAGAACTATTTCTTTTCCGTCAACATAAAGTCTTATACCGTCCCTGAAAAATTCTGTTTCATCTGATTTGTACCATTGCAGTTTGGCGTTATTTTCAATCTGGCTTACATCAACTGAAATATTCGGTGTTGTTGAAACAGCAGGTGTAGTTGATGACGAAACAGTTGTTGCAGAAACCGTGGTAGTGGAGGTTTCCGAAGGTTCAGTACTTACAGCAGTTGTAATTGCTTCGGTTGGCTCGGTTGCAAGTGGTGTTAATGCATATATAACGTTTCCTCTTGCGTTGACCTTTTCAAAATCCTTATTTGTATCTCCATAAGAAACAATGGATAATTTTATTTCATAAATTTCAACTCCTGATGCTTCTTCCGGTATTTTGAAAAACAGGGAAGAAAGCGATGAATCAAGTTTTTCTGAATTTGTGAAAACAGCCGTTGCTTTTCCTTTGTCAAACTGTTTTGCATCAGCATTTTCCAGACTTTTTTCTTCATCTATAATCAGATCTTCCGGATATTCAATAACGACCATTAAGTTCTGCGCATCAGTATTTTCATCAAGATTCAGATTGATTTGAGCAGTCTCTTTTGGAGCAGCTTGTGCCTGTGAAAGTGAAACAGTGTTTCCGTCTTCAGAAGATTCCATATACTGATACTCAGAGGAAAGAATTGATTTATATAATTCATCAGAGTCTTTACTGTCAACCACACCATCATTGTTCAGGTCAGCAGTTTTGATATATTTTTTTTCTGAAATTATTTTTTTAAGCTCAGATGCATCATAAACATTTACCACACCATCAGAATTTATATCACCGACAGCTGAGGAAACAGTTTCTTCATTATCAGCTCCGGCATTCAAACCCATAGAGGTGACAGCCATGAGGAGCGATGCAGCAAAGCAAAGAGTTTTTTTTGCTTGTTTCATTGATCAGCCTCCAATCATAATACCTTTTTATTTTACCATATTCCGACTGCATATGTCAATATTTCAATTAACGGTAATTACAGGAAGTTCAATATTATTATCTGTAATATCATTTTTGCTGCTGATTTCTGAATGTAAAGTTAAAGGTTCTGTTTTTTCTGCCTGCTTATGTGGAGCTTCAGCATTAATATCTGTACTGACCGATTCAGTTGTGCTTGTGTACCGATTTTTATTCTCTCTGACATCTTTTGCTGTATTTTCGGTTACAGGAATCAGACTTGTGCTGTTCTGATGCAAAGTATTGCCTGATACACTTTCTGATGTTTTGCTGTTTTGCGGCTGTGTTACTGAGGTATTGATTGGCTGAGACTGAACTGATATTTTGTTGGTAACAGAATCTGAAACGCTTTCAGTATTATTTTTACTGCCGTTTTCAGTAAAATTAAATATACACAAAGCTATTATCACAGTGGCTATAAAGCAGAGAAATGCAACAATAATTTTTTTGCTCATTGTATTGAAATTCCTTTCATTTAAATGCAATAAAAAATCCCATACATATGTACAGGATTTTTGTTCAGATTAAATTTTGGAATATCCAAAGCTGTTTATTATCGCATCAACTCTCTGTCCCGACTTGCAAAGACTGCATTCACTTGCAGGCATTGTTTCGTATCCGTCAAGGTCATCAGAGGTAAATACTGAATTTATTTCAATTCCGTTATAGTCCTTTATGGCACTGAATATAGATGCAACACCGGCAAGATGTCCGTTGTAATACTGAAGGCACTCAACTGAACGGTTTATTGTTTTACCGGTTGATGCAGAAGAAATCAGCAGAAGTATCTGTTTACCGAAAATATCCTTCTGAATATTATCTCTGAATATCATCTGATTGTTTGCGTTTGTTTCAGGAGTTATAACGCAGATGTCTTTTCCGGCATTTATTGATGTGTGACCTTCTTTGGCAAGTTCTCTTGCAAGAAATGCACCGATTATTTCAGTTCCCTCAAGGCAGATTATTGTATCAACCGACAGGATTGAAACATATGCCTTAGCAAGTTCTCTTGCTGTTTCCTTTGCTACCGCATGATGTGTTTTGATTTTAGTCATATCAACATAGTAGTTAACGTGTGAGTGGTTTGTTGCAAAATGTCCCGGAATAACACCGATTTTAATTTTGTGGTTTGTTTTTGCTTCTATTTCCATTATTCTTGTTTCCATGTGTTTGTATCCTCCATTCAGAAATCTTATTTGGTTTTGTTATTATAACATACTGCACATGAAAAGTCAACAAAAAAATAAAAAAATGTTAAAAATCAACTATAAAATTGCAAACGGAATATAAATCCGGAAGGTGATTTGTATATTTTTAAGTTGGTTATTGAAATTTTGCCGAAATTTTGGTATAATAAAACTAATAACAGATTTTTATTAGGGAATGTTTTGGAAAATGAAGAATTTAAATATAGTTTTGATAGAACCACAGATTCCTCAGAATACAGGTAATATTTCAAGAACCTGTGCAGTAACAGGTGCAAAACTTCATCTTGTAAGACCATTCGGGTTTGAAATAACTGACAAACATCTGAAGAGGGCAGGGCTTGATTACTGGGACAAGCTGGATATATTTTACTATGATAATGTGGATGAGTTTTTTGAAAAAAATCAGGGTAATTACTTTTTCTTTACAACAAAGGGAAAAAATGTTTACAGCAATGTTGAGTATCCAGACGATGCATATCTTATTTTCGGACGTGAGGATAAGGGGATAAATGAAGATATTCTTTATGCCAATCCTGAAAAATGTGTAAGAATTCCTATGAGAAATGAACTCAGAAGTCTTAATCTTTCAAATTCTGTTGCAATTGCAACTTATGAAGTATTAAGACAGTGGGATTTTCCCGACCTTTCAAGAGAGGGTCAGCTTACGAAATATACATGGTAGAAAGAAGGGAATGTTAAATGCAGAAAATAAAATTTGTAACAGATTCAATAAGCGATATTACGAAAGCAGATGAAAAGAAACTCGGAATAAAAATAATGAGCATTCCTGTTGAAATCGACAAGTCTGTAAGACTTGAGCGCCTTGACTTTTCACCTGATGAATTTTACAGGACTATGGACAATTCCAAAACGGAGATAAGCGTTTCATCGGTTCCGGCAAATGAAATACTTGACCTTTATAATGAACTTTACAGCGAAGGCTGGACAGATGTTATATTTGTAACTGCTTCATCTTCAAAATCAGGTACATACCGCAATGCACTTACAGCAGCACAGAAATTCAAGGAAAATGTGCATACAAAGGACCGACTTGCTATGCGTATTTTTGTTATTGATTCAAGAAGTTACAGTGCGGCATACGGTTATGCAGTTGTACAGGCGGCTTTGCTTGCCCAGAAGGGAGCAACACCTGATGAACTTCTGGATTTTATTCATGATTATGTTGATAACTGTGAACTGTATCTGCTTCCGCTGACTTTTAAAAATATAAAGAAGGCTGAAATAGTAACCTCTGCGGCGGCTTTTTTCGGAAAGATGTTAAAAAAATATCCTGTAATCAAAGCGTATGGCGGCTTGCTTTCATCGTCTGAGAAAATACATGGTGAAAAAAATATCATTCCGGGATTTTCTGAGTATGTGCAGAGAATAGCTGAAGCCGGAACACCGTACACCATTCTTTGCGGAAGTAACAGAAAAGCCGCTGAAGATCTTGCAACAGAACTCAGGAACAGACTTGGGTATCCGCCGGAGAGTATTGTAAAGTTCAGTGCGGCGCTTGCGTGTATAATAGGACATAATTCCCTTGGAATTGCAGTTCATAAAACAAGACATAAGTAAAATTTTAAAAAACTATTGCAAAATATCGGAAAATAGTGTAAAATAAAAATAACGGTTGTTAAATTTATAACAGCTAATAAAAGAACCCGTCCACATAGGCATATGCAAACGTCTTTTCGGCAGATTTTACTTTTTATGATGCTAAAAATATTTGCCGTACGCCAGTATGTCTGCACATTTTTGCCTTGTAATCTGTAAATTATGCTCGAAAATCCGCATACATTTCCTATGTGGATGGGTTCTTATAATGTATAAAATGAAAGGATGCTTATCTAATATGGCAGGTTTAAACAAAGTTTCAGTTGATGACATTAATGTAAAGGGCAAAAAGGTCCTCGTAAGAGTTGACTTCAACGTACCTCTTAAGGACGGCGTTATTACAAACGACAATAGAATTCAGGCAGCTCTTCCTACAATTAAAAAGCTTGTTGCTGATGGCGGCAAGGTTGTTCTGTGTTCACATCTCGGAAAGCCTAAGAATGGTCCGGAAGACAAGTTCTCTCTTGCACCGGCTGCAAAGCGTCTTGCAGAACTCGTTGATGCAAACGTTATTTTCGCTAAGGACGATACAGTAACAGGCGAAAACGCTAAGAAGGCTGTTGCCGAAATGAAGGAAGGCGAAATTGTAGTTCTTGAAAACACAAGATTCAGAGGTGCTGAAGAAACAAAGAACGGCGAAGGTTTTGCCAAGGAACTTGCTGATCTCGTTGACGATCAGGTTTTCGTAATGGACGCTTTCGGTTCTGCTCACAGAGCACACGCTTCAACAGCAGGCGTT
>OLWA01000529.1_pt1 | contig 47407 bp, 41 predicted proteins | sample 1673251 | NCBI WGS metagenome assembly OLWA01 (sample SAMEA3178937, study PRJEB25190) | human gut metagenome | biome: human gut; feature: human-associated habitat; material: faeces | place: Austria | collected 2013 | reverse complement strand
ATCTAAAAAATCGGTAGACTTCTTTATTTATCCCTCCATAGACACACTTTTTGGAGCACTACCCTTAAGAAGATTCTTTCACTGCGGCATTAACATCAATAATAACCAATAGCAATGGTGAAATAATTTATATAATGAACGGACATGAATGGTTCTCATTTCATGCATACAGAGAGATTACTTTTGCTGTTCGGATAGTGCTGTCTGGACATTTAACTCTTTGGTCTATCAGTCGAACGGTTTCCAGCGGTGCTTCTATAACTATGCAGCTAAATCTTACGGATGGATTGCCATAGAATGCGTATATGTGTAGGGGAGTAGGTCATTGTGGCGAAGAATCTGCAATGTCCGTTTGGGGATGTTCGCAGTTGGCAAACTTGCTGATTGTTACGTCAGGCTCAGGTTTGCCAATAGGTTGTGTTTGGTAAAGCGCCTTCTTTCGTAGGGCAACCTTCTCGTATGCAAGCGTTCGCTCGAAGATGCGGGTTTCGGCATTTACCATTCATATGGCAGTGCTGTTTTAAGATTTCGAGAAAAAGTGTAGAGCATGTTGCGACACTGGCCGCGATTTTGTCGTCGAGGCTCCTGACGTGGTATCCCAGTCCGTGATCCAGATAACTTCACATTGAGGTTTAGACGTTGCCGATAAGCCGCACGATTCGCTGGATCCGTCAGTGAACACCCAACGGCCATAGAGCGGCTTACCGTTGCAGGCCGAAGTTTGGGCTAACTGCAGAAAGATACGTACGTAGTTGACTTTTTTCTAGGTAAAGTTCCGGTGTCGATAGACTCCGTTCGAATGTCACCTCGAAGTTTATTCTTTTGTTGTTGTGTAGGATGAACTTTTAAGATCTCAGGTACGAATAGATGGGCTTCGGAAATGTTTTTTCGCCATCAGTTCAGAGGCAGAGATTTGCGTCAGGTGCGACTCAATCAAGTATTTAGTCATTCTTTTGGTGAACTAAACAGAGAATCTGGCATTCTCTTCTTGAACCGAGTGACGCGATAGATTGTCTGTCGAATAAGGAGAACATTAGAACGTCCTCATACTTTTGTATCTCAATATCAAGGCATCTACTGACATTAGCAGATCATAAAATCAGGAGATTTGCAGTCCAAGAAAACACAATATCTGGGAATCCAAGGGTACAATGGGCACAAGGCCTCGGGAGATCAGGCAGTCATAAGTTCAAGACTTCAGTAAGGACACAGTTCCAGACTTGAAGACCTTAAAGTCCGGAGACATGTTAAGAAAAAACTTGACAGCTTATGCGAGGATTCTTTGGTGTGGCCTTGAAGTGTATTGACAACCAGATAATATTATTATACTAACCAGGCTTGGCAGAGTTTAAACCGTATATGCCAATTATAATTTTACGCAGTTTTTTATGGGGTGGCAAGAAAGGTAAAGTCTCTGGCAGAACTTCGTCAACAGTTTTCAGCTGTACAGAAAGGATAATCAAAGGCGCAAGAAATAGCGTATAATGCAGTGTAGCAGGGTTGTACGAGGTGTGATGGCGATTTGCCGCATGTATTCGATTTCCTCGATAATTCCTGTTTTTTCGCAGTTTTTGTTACTATTTTGTTACTCGAAACCATCGCTTAAACAGTTGATTTTCCGGCCCGTTTGGAGGCGAGCAGTCCGTGTCGAATTCGGTTTGACGAGTTGAAGGAGGGTCCCGGTCGATCGATCCGGTTGTTTTTCGGAAGACACCCTTCGAAAGGACGATCATGCGGATGGATGCCGAACGGATGAGTTCCCGAATCTTTATCATATTCGGGATGTTTCAAAAAGAGGGTCTGGAGTTTTTCTCCAGACCCTCTTTTTGGGGGAATACCTCTTCCAGGTCTGCATGTCAGCGTTCGTGAGCCCCTTTCTCCGGTTCGCCGGGATACCACCAACCGCGGCCCGTGTCGGTAGCTGCGGTGCGCTCCTCGCCCGTTGTTGGGTCCGTCTCGGTACGGTATTCGTAACGGGCATCGTGCTCGAATACCTGTAACCGGTCGAATGCCTCGGGAATCTCCGCCAGAATCGGATTGTCCCGGCAATAGAGCTTCCACAGCGAGGGGGTACTTGTCAGGTTGAGTTCCGTCAGCTGGTTCGACGTGCAGTCCAGCTGGGAGAGCATTTTGCACGTGGTGAGGTCGAGTGCCTGAAGTTCGTTCCGCGGACATGCGAAGACCTGCAGGGTTGAACAGCCCGTCAGGTCGATCCTTTGCAAGGCGTTGTTGGAGCAATCCAGCTGGGTGAGTTTCCGGAAATCCTTCAGGTCGAGTTCCGTAAGGCGGTTGCCCGGACAGTAGAGTCCTTCGAGGATTGCGGTGAGCGGTTCGAGGTCGAGTTGTTCGAGACGATTGTCGTAACAATAGAGATCCGTAAGACGACTGCATCCGGTGACATGGAGTTCGGTCAATCGGTTGGTTCCGCAGTTGACCAGGTGAAGCCACTCGCACCCGGAGAGATCGAGCTGCGTGAGGTGGTTTTCGTAGCAGAAGAGGTCGCGTAATTCCGTGCGGCCGTCTACGTCCAGGGTCGAGAGGTCATTCCCGGCCACGTTCAGCGTCGCAATCCAGGGGCATGCCGAGATGTTGATTGCCGAGATCCGGTTGTAGTCGCATCTGAGATAAGTCAGCGCGGGGACCGTCGAAAGGTCGAGGTGCGTCAACTGGTTGTATCCGCATAGCAGTCTGTCGAGTGATGAGCATCCCGCGACGTTCAGTTCGGTGATCTCATTGCTGGTGCAGTCGATCTCCCTGAGCAGCGGGCACCCCGACACGTCGATTTTCGTGAGGCTGTTTTTGGCACAGCGCAACTCGACGAGCGCTGTACATCCCGAGAGGTCCATCTGCCCCTTGAGGTACTTTTCGCCGAGCCAAAGACGCAGCAGCCCGTTTTCGTAGCGTACGCCATCCCATTCGGAGATAGGCTTGTCGCTGCACCAGTTGGCGTTGAACCGCCAGTTTTCACCGTCCGTATCGCGATATAGCCGTTCGAGGAAGGCCCGCACTTCGGTCTCGGTCGTGAGTTCGACATAACCGGCCTGCTGGGTTATGGACAAAATCTGTTCGGTCCGCCCGGCCGAAAGGCGGATCTCGGCGCTGCGGGCTTCGTCCGTAGTGTTGGGCAGCACGGTGACGGTCACGCTTCCGGCTCCGGCCTTGCCCTGCCTCGGGGTGAAGTGATACCACTGCACGGCGATCGGGATGACCTGCTCGGCGGTCCAGTCTGCCGAGACCTCGAAGTCAATTTGCCACGTCCCGCCTTCGGCCGAAAAGTCGCGTGAAGACTCACCATCGGTCAGCACGATCCGGTCGGCCTGCGGCGCCTGCGGCTCGGAAGTCTCGGACTTTGAGCATCCTGCCAGCAAGAGAGACACGACGCTCCAAACGGCAACAATACGATTCAGATGTTTCATCTTGGCGCTTAAAAAGCGAGTTCCGCGAGGCGGGATGGCGCCCGAAGGCGTTCCCGGTCGCGGAACTCGGAGTTGAACGGATGGCTACTTTTTCTTGCCGGCTTTCTTGTCGGGAATAGGATACGGCAGATTGGCCGCTTCGTCGCCCATCTGCTCGAGATAGGCATCGTACATGTCGAGGATCCAAGCGTCGTTCTCCTCGGCCTCCTTCTTGTGGACCTTGCCCTCGGGGCCCTTGAACCACTTTTTGCAGAAATCCTGCAGACCCGGGTAGCGATCCTTCATCAGCACCGAGTTTACCAGCATGTAGGGATAGACAATCCCCTCGGGATCGTTGTGGAAACGGACGCCGAAGTTGGTCTGGAGCGAGCGGCCCATGCCGTTCATCCCCGATGCGACCCAGATTTTCCACCAGTAGGTCGTGGCATTCTTGCCCACCTTGTCGACGCAGAAGAGCAGCTGCATGGTGTGGTAGCGGCTGGCGAAGTTGGGTTTGGCGAGCGGATGCGATTCCCAGCGCACGCCGTCGGGATGGTCCGCGGTGGTCTCGACATAGTCGATGCTCACCACATCGTCGGCCGTATATTCGATCGGCTCCTTGTCGTCGGGAGTCTTTGTGACCTTGAACGAGTAGTTCTCCTTCTTGAAATGCGAATTCTCGGCATGCCAGCCCCGATGAACGTAGCAGTCGACCTTTTCTCCCGATTTGAGGGTGACGATTACATGATCTGACTCGGCATCCTCGGGGTTCTTGGCTTCGGCACGCGCGATGATGCCGACGGCGGCCAGAGCGGCCAGTGCATAGAGGAAAAAGTGTTTCATGACTATCTCAGGTTAGTGATTGAACATTCAAAGGGATGCGGGTTGATACTCCTCAAGCATCAGAATGGTCTTGCTGCGGTCGGAGGTATTTGTCTGGAGGATCTCCGTGGCCAGTGCGGGATCATCGGCCACATAGGCGGCTACCGATTCGCGGAAACGATCCTTGCCCCGGCGGCTGGCCGATCCGGCGTCATAGAATTCCGTCTCACCGGTCTTGCGCAGGTAGTATGCCGTGCGCGAACGGCTCAGATAGCGATACTTGACCAGCACCTCGATGCCGCCGTTCGAATCGACGCCGTATCCCTTCTGGGCGAAGACGCCGACGCAGATATGAGGCGTCTCGAAATAGACCCACAGCCAGCCGACTTTCCCTGCGGGGATAAACTTCTGTGGATGTTCAGGTGCCGTGGCGTGCCAGCAGACGATTGAGTCGATCTCCTCGTAGCGATAGATCTCCTTGCTCTTGTCCTTGTAGAAAGCACGTCGCAGCAGTTTGACGTCCTGTGCGTGTTTGGGGAGTTCGATGCGGTCTTTTTCGCCGCATTCGATGACGCGTCCGTTCTTGAGGTAGATGCGCCCCTGAACGGTCGAGGCAGCGTGAGCCACGGAAAGAGCCATGGTGCACAGCAGCGTCAACAGCGTGATGCGAATGATTCGTCGGTTCATGGTTGTGGAATGAGGCCTTTAGGGGTGTGTGTAAAGTTAAAGAACAAAAGAGAGAAATAAAAGACAAAAGGCAAAAAAAGTGTCGTCTTTTTTTGCCTTTTGTCGAAATGTCTTTTTTTTAGGAGGATTCTGCGGATCTATTCCCAGAACCGGAAGAAGTGGTGGACCGGGCCGTGCCCGTGTCCGATTTCGTAGGCTGCCCCGGCTTCGATGGCTCCGGCGATGTACTCCTTGGCCCGGGTGGCGGCTTCATTGAGCGTGCATCCGCGAGCCAGGAAGGCTGCCAGAGCCGACGAAAGGGTGCAACCCGTACCGTGGGTGTTTCGTGTTGCGAGGCGTCGCGAGCGCAGCGGCAGGATTTCGTCCGTTTCGGCGTTGTAGAAGATGTCGACGAGCTCCTCGTCCGTGAGGTGTCCGGCCTTCAGGAAGACCGAGACACCGCCTCCGTTGTGCGAGAGTTCGCGGGCGGCGTCGGGCAGCGACTCCTGACGGTCGATCTTCCGACCGAGCAGCAGCTCGGCTTCGGGAATGTTCGGCGTGATGATCCGCACGGTGGGGATCAGTTCGTCGCGCAGCGTCGAGACGGCCTCCTGTTGCAGCAGCGGATCGCCCGACGTGGCCACCATCACCGGGTCGAGCACGACGTTGCGCAGCCCGTACGGCCGGAGTGTGTCGCGCACGGCGCGGATCAGCTCCGAGGAGTGGAGCATGCCGATCTTGACGGCATCCGTGCCGATGTCGTCCAGCACCGAGCGGATCTGCCCCGTGACGAACTCCACCGGGATGGGGTGAACGCCCGTGACGCCCACCGTGTTTTCGTCGACGACGGCCACGATGGCCGACGTGCCGAAGCATCCGCAGGCCGAGAAGGTCTTCAGGTCGGCCTGAATGCCGGCGCCGCCGCTCGGATCGCTGCCGGCGATGGTCAGCGCGCGTTTGTAGTGTTTCATGGTTTCGTTGCTCATATTTTCCAGGTTTCGAGATTCCAGGCACTGTCCCAGAACAGCCACTCCATGCGGGTGCAGCGCACGAACAGTTCGGTCATTCGTTGACGGGTTTCGTCTCCGGCCGCGGCGGCCAGCTGGTCGCAGATCTCCAGGGCGCGCTGTGTCGAGGCGGCGAAAGCCGGATCGGCATAGGTTTCGATCCAGGCACGATAGGGGTTTTCGTGAAGAGGTGCGGCATGACCGCGTACGTCGTTCACCCGGGCGAGGATCGACTCCCCGACCCGCTGATAGACGACGAAGCAGGGCAGCACGGCCGCCGCTTCGACCTCGACGGGAGCCAGCGCCTGCGCATCGAGCACCGAGGTGTACAGCAGGCAGGTCGGACTGATCTCCTCCTGTGCCGGATGATTGCCGCCGAGGAACTGCGCATGCAGGGCCCGTTCGACCTCGATGCCGTCCAGCGCGAAGTGCAGGAACGATTCGGCCTGCTCCTTGTGCGGGAGGCGTGCGGCCACGTGAGCCAGACGCCGCGCATAGCCGTCCAGATAGAGGGCATCCTGCCGGATGTAGAAGCGGAAACGCTCTTCCGGGAGGCTTCCGTCGGCCAGCGCCCTGACGAACGGATGTTCGAGGATCTTTTCATAGACGGGGAGGGCCGCCTCCCACGCCCGGTCGCTCCAGCGTTCCATCTGCCGTCAGCGTTTGTAGGCCGTGACGGCCACGTAATCTCCCTTGCCGTATCCCTCGACGGGCTGCTCCTCGACGTCGTTCGAACATACGGGATGCGAGGTGAGCGTCTGAGCGAACTCCAGGTCGACGAATCCCGCCTTGCGGAGCAGATCGACCTTTTCGGCCGTCGTGCGCCAGGCGGCCACGTCGACGAATTCGATCGGGTAGGGGTTGGGCGGATAGCATCCTTCGAGCAGCGGGTGGTCCCACGTGCCGACGGCCTTGGCCAGGTTGTAGAGCAGTCCGTAGGAGCTCTCCTTCGGGACGTCGATCAGGATGATGCGGCCGCCTGAGGGCAGAGCTTCGTAGGCCTTGCGCACGACGCCTGCCAGGTCGCCGATGTAGCTCGGCGTGCCGTTGAAGAGCAGCGTGTCGTATGTTTCGTGGCCGAAGTCGGCCTCTTCGGCCGTAGCCTCCACCACGTGCATGCCCCGCTTGCGGGCGATTTCGGCCATTCCCGACGATGGCTCGATGCCTTCGGCAACGGTGATGCCGTATTCGTCGCGGAGAATCTTTTCGAAGAGCCCGCTGCCGCAGCCTACGGAGAGCACCCGCCCGGCCTGCTTGAGTGTCGAGGCTACCAGATTGACCTCGGAATAGAGTACGTTTCGGTTGTCGAGAAACCAGGCATCGTAGGCCGATGCGTACTGGTCGAATCCTTTTCCCATGTTTTGCTTTTAAAAGGTTATGATTTCGGTTTGCAAGGTTTTCAAATCGATGGTGAAGAGCCGTCCGTCGAGCGGTTCGCCGAACCCGACGATCCATTTGACGGCTTCCGAGGCTTCGAGAGCCCCGATGACACCCGGGACGGTCCCCAGCACCCCGGCCGCCGTCCGCTGCCGTCGGCACAACGCCTCGCGGTCGGGGTAGAGATCCGCATAGCGGCGCCCCGCGTGGCCGTTGAAGAGCGACACCTGGCCGGTGAACTCCCCGATCGAGCCGTGGACCCACGCTTTGCCGCACGCGGCGCAGACGTCGTCGATCAGGTAGCGTGTCGGGAAGTTGTCGCAGCAGTCCACCACCAGGTCGTATGCGGCGATCACTTCGCGGGCATTCGCCTCCGTGAGCCCCTCGGGATAACAGTCGAAGCGCGTGTGCGACGAGAGGGCGGTCAGTCGTTCGCGGGCCGCCTCGGGCTTCGGGCGCCCGATCTGCGCCTCGGTGTAGAGCGTCTGCCGCTGGAGGTTGCTCTCCGATACGGTGTCGGGATCGGCCAGCCCGAGGCGGCCGACACCGGCCCCCGTCAGGTAGAGCGCCGCCGGTGAGCCCAACCCGCCGACGCCGACCACGAGGACCGAGGCTCCGGCCAGCCGCCGTTGACCTTCGGGGCCGATCTCCGGGAGCATCGTCTGTCGGGCGTATCGTTCTTCGCGAGCCATCAGTCGAAGACTTTGTCCCAGTCCTTCCAGACCACCTCGTAGCCTTCGCGGCGGATGTCGGCTTCGACCTGCTCCGGGGTCCGCTCGTCGCTGACGACGAACTGCTCGAGCGAGGACGGGTAGACGCGGTAGCCTCCCGGATCGGTTTTCGATCCGGCGCTCATCGACGTGACGCCCAGCGTGGCCATGTGGTTGCGGAATTCGGCCCGTTCGCGGGTCGAGAACGAGATGTCGACGTCGTGGTCGAAGATGCGGAAGGCGAAGGTCAGTTGGGCCAGTTCGCGGTCGCTCATCACGACATTGGGCTGGAAATGTCCCTCCGACGGGCGCATGCGCGGGAAGTTGACACTGTAACGCGTCTTCCAGTAGTGGCGGCGCAGGTACTGCAGGTGCAGGGCCATCATTGTGACGTCGGTGCGCCACTCTTCGAGCCCGATCAGCACGCCCATGCCGATCTTGTGGACGCCGGCCTGCCCCATGCGGTCGAAGCCGTTGACTCTCCACTCGAACTTCGACTTCATGCCGGCCGGGTGGTAGATGTTGTAGTTCTTGCGGTTGTAGGTCTCCTGGAAGCAGACCACGCCGTTCAGCCCCGAGTGGGTCAGCCGTTCGTAATCCTCGGCCGAGAGGGGCATGACCTCGATGGTGAGGTTGTTGAACCATGGGCGGCAGATGTGCAGCGCCTGTTCGATGTAGTCGACGCCGGCGGCGCGGGGGTTCTCGCCCGTCACGAGCAGCAGGTTTTCGAACGGTCCGAGTTCACGGATCGCGCGGCACTCCTCCTCGATCTGTTCCGGGGTGAGGATCACGCGCGGAATGGCGTTGTGGCGGTTGAAACCGCAGTAGATGCACGAGTTGGTGCATGAGTTGGTGATGTACATCGGAATGTACATCGAGATGGTCTTTCCGAAGCGTTCCTGCGTGTAGCGGCGGCTCAGGCGGGCCATCGGCTCCAGATAGGGGGCGGCGGCCGGCGAGACGAGCGCCATGAAGTCGTCGAGCGACGGCTGCTCCTTGGCCAGGGCGCGTTCGACATCGGCGGCCGTTTTCGAGAGGATCCGGGCGGTGGTCTCCTCCCAGTCGTATTTGGCTAATTCCTCTGAGAACATCTTGCTGTGGATTTTAATCGAGGAACGAGGTCAGCGGACTGCTTGCTTCGGCATGGCGTGACTGGGCGCCCAGTCCGGCCTCGTAGGCATCGCGGCCGGCCTCGACGGCGCGGGCGAAGGCGCGGGCCATGCGTTCGGGATCGCCCGCAACGGCGATGGCCGTATTGACCAGCACGGCGTCGGCACCGAGCTCCATGGCTGCGGCGGCGTGCGACGGGGCGCCGAGCCCGGCATCGACCACCACGGGAACGTTGCTCTGTTCGATGATGATCTCGAGCAGGTCGCGCGTCACGAGCCCCTTGTTGGTGCCGATCGGGGCGGCCAGCGGCATGACGGTGGCGGCTCCGGCCTCTTCGAGGCGTTTGCAGAGCACGGGGTCGGCCTGGATGTAGGGCAGCACGACGAAGCCCATCTTGGCCAGCTCTTCCGTGGCGCGGAGCGTCTCGACGGGATCCGGCAGCAGATACTTCGGATCGGGGTGAATCTCCAGCTTGATGAAGTTCGTGCCGAAGGCTTCGCGCGAAAGCTGGGCGGCCAGGATGGCCTCCTCGGCATTGCGTACGCCCGAGGTGTTGGGCAGCAGCTGAATGCCCGGACGACGGATGTGGGCCAGCAGGTCGTCCTGCGGGTTGGACATGTCGACGCGTTTCATGGCCACGGTGACCATTTCGGTCTCCGAAGCGGCGATGGCACGCGACATCAGCTCGTTGGAGCTGAACTTGCCCGTGCCGACGAACAGACGCGAACGGAACGTCCGTCCGCCGATTACCAATTCGTTCATGATTTGAAAGATTTTAGAATATCAACGATTTTTCGAGTCTCTTCCGAGGGATCCTGTGCGCCGATCAGGGCGCCCGAGAGGGCGATGCCCGAGACACCGGTGGCGAGGATCCCAGCGATGTCGGCGGCCGTGATGCCTCCGATGGCCACCACCGGGAGGGTGATGCCGGCCGTGCGGCAGCGTGTGAGGATCTGCCGGTAGCCTTCCAGCCCGAGGATGGGGCTCAGGTTGCGTTTGGTTTGTGTGAAGCGGAACGGTCCCAGACCGATGTAGTCGGCCCCTTCGGCGACGGCCCGTTCGATATCCTCGAAGGTGTTGGCCGTAGCGCCGATGATCTTCCCTTCGGCCAACAGCCGGCGGGCCTCGCTGGGCGGCATGTCATTCTTGCCCAGATGGACGCCGTCGGCGCCGAGCTCAGCGACCAGATGCACGCGGTCGTCCAGGAGAAACGTGGCGCCGTACTGGCGGCACAGGCGTCCCACCTCGCGACCCACGCGCAGGAACTCCTCGTCCGGCGCCTCCTTCATGCGGAGCTGCACCCAGCGGCAGCCACCCTCGAGGACGGCGTGCGTACCCGAGATCTCGTCGTATCGATCGTTCCGATGTGTGATGAATTGCAGCATGTTTCTTATCTCTTTATCTCTCTATTGCCTGGTATTTCCCGATTTTGTCGAGTGTCCGCCGGAGTCCCTCCCCGGAGGTGTCGCGCCAGATGCAGCCCAGCAGCGCCGCGCCGCCGAAACCCCATTCGTGCAGTTGCGGCAGCCGTTCGGGTTCGACGCCTCCCAATGCAAGCGTCCGTGCATCGATCACGCCCCGGGCGGCGGCCCGGCGCAGCGTCTCCTCGTCGAAGGCCGACCGGTAGCCGTTTTTCGAGATGCTGTCGAAGATCGGGCTCAGGAAGCGGTAGTCGGTCGTCGCGGCGCAGGCCTGCAGCTCGTCGAGCGAGTGGCACGAGCGGCTGACCAACCCCGTGAAACCTTCGGGCCGCAGGGGGTTGCGCGCGTTGAGATGCACTCCGCCCAGCCTGTACTCCACGGCCAGACGATGCTGGTCGTGCAGGCTCAACCGCGGGTAATACTCCTCCGGGAGGGCCTCGATCAGGCGGCGCATGTCGGGCTCCTCGGCGTTGGGTTTTCGCAGATGGATGCGGTCGATTCCGCCGTCGAGCAGCCGTCGGATCGTCTCCGCCTCGCCCGTCACGAAACTGGGCGGGGTGATGACCACGATCCGCATCATCCTCCGCAGACGGCCCGGATGACCGTGATCTTCATGCCCTCTTCGACGGGGGTTGCGGCCCACTCGCCGCGCGGCACCACGCGGTTGTTCACCGCTACGGCCACGCCTTCGGCGGGGATTCCCTCGCGTGCGAGCAGTTCGGCGAGAGACATCGGGGTGTCGACCCCGATCGGTTTGTGGTTGATTGTTACTTCCATGCGGATTCCGTAATTTTCAGAAGATGGGCCCGTGAGAAAATTACGGTCTATGAACAAGTCCTTTCGTCGGTGTTGCCCGCATCAAGTTCATAGGGTATGATCTCAGCCGTTGGGTCGAATCAACCGGTATCGGAATCCGTCGGCGGTCAGCCGTTTCGGGGATTCCGCGCCGTCGATTTTCTCGTCGGGCACCCCTCTTGTGTCGGACAAATATAGAGAAAAAATGGATTCGCCGCTCCGAACGGCGCAATATTTTCTCTTCGACGGTCGGCCGATCCGTAATTGGGGTTGCGAAAACCGTAATCCGTCTACAAAAGGTTTCGTTGTCTTTTCCGACCTTTGTATCGATGGAAATTCCCCGGCGGACGGTTCGGTTCCCGCTGAGCCCGCAGCCGGATGCAACCCCGAAAACCAACGGATCATGAAACGAACAATCGCATTTGTATTCCCATTTTTAATATTGCCAATCATGAACAGCGTTCAAGCACAGGAGAATGACCGCACCTTCGCACCGAGCGACCGGGTGACGGTCGAGCGTGTACACTTCCGGACCCGTTTCGGCACGACCCTCGCCGGCGATCTCTACAAACCGAAGCAGACCGATGGCAAACTGCCGGCCTTGGCCGTCTGCGGGCCGTTCGGAGCCGTCAAGGAGCAGGCGTCGGGGCTCTATGCCCAGACGATGGCCGAACGGGGCTTCGTGGCCGTGGCCTTCGACCCGTCGTACACCGGCGAAAGCAGCGGCGAGCCGCGTTACGTGGCCTCGCCCGACATCAATACCGAGGACTTCTCGGCGGCGGTCGACTTTCTCGTGCTGCGCGACGAGGTCGATCCCGAACGGGTGGGCATCATCGGCATTTGCGGCTGGGGCGGTCTGGCGCTCAACGCCGCAGCCATCGATACGCGTATCAAGGCGACGGTCTCCTCGACGATGTACGACATGAGCCGCGTGACGGCCAACGGCTACTTCGATGCGATGGATGCCGACGCCCGTTACGAGCTGCGCCGGCAGCTCAATGCCCAGCGTACGGAGGATGCCCGCAGCGGGCACTATGCGCTGGCCGGCGGGGTGGTCGACCCGCTGCCCGCGGATGCTCCGCAGTTCGTGCGCGACTACTACGACTACTACAAGACGCCGCGCGGCTACCATCCCCGTTCGCTCAACTCCAACGGCGGCTGGAACCGTACGTCGGCCCTTTCGTTCCTCAATACGCCGCTGTTGACCTACATCGGCGAGATTCGTTCGGCCGTTCTGATGATCCACGGCGAGAAGGCCCATTCGCGCTACTTCAGCGAGGATGCCTTCAAGCGCCTCCGGGGGGAGAACAAGCAGCTGATGATCATCCCCGGGGCCAGCCACGTCGATCTCTACGACCGGATGGACATCATTCCGTTCGACCGCATCGAGGCGTTTTTCCGCGAGAATCTCCGATAGCCATGACCCTCGAAGCATTTCTGGAACACGTGGCCGCACGCCGGCCTCTGGCCTCGCCCGAGATCGGGGCCTTCATGAACGCGATGAGCGACCGAGCGCGGCGCATCACCTGCCGGATAAACGGCTCGTACCATTCGCAGGAGGAGCTGCGCGCACTGATGAGCGAGCTTCTCGGCCGTCGGGTCGATGAGACGTTCCGCCTTTTTCCGCCCTTCTACACCGATTTCGGGCAGAACATCCACCTGGGCCGCAATGTCTTCGTCAATGCCGGATGCCATTTCCAGGATCACGGCGGCGTGACGTTGGGCGACGGTACGCTGGTGGGTCACAACGTGGTTTTCGCGACGCTGAACCACCGTCTCGATCCCGCCCGACGGGCCGAGATGACGCCGGCTCCGATCGTCGTGGGGCGCAACGTCTGGATCGGTTCGAACTCGACGATCCTGCAGGGGGTGACCATCGGTGACGGCGCCGTCGTGGCGGCCGGAGCGGTCGTTACGCGCGATGTCGGGGCCAATACCATCGTCGGCGGGGTCCCGGCCCGCGTGATCCGGCGGATCGACGGCGACGACGCGACGCGTTAATCCGGCCGGTGCATACCTGCCGCAATGATAAATCGACCGAATCCGGAAAGACCATGAAAAGATACCTGTTGTTGATGGGGCTCATTGTCTGGACGTGCGGCGGCGCCTGCAGTCCGGAGGAGTCTTACGCGGCGCCCGATCCCGGAACGGACGATACGTCCGACGGCGGAACGACGCCCGACGAACCCGATGACGGAACCCCGAATGTGGAAGCCATGAAAGTGAAAGTTACCATCGGCGGACGCACGTTCTCCGCCACCCTCGAAAACAATCCTGCGGCGGAGGCCTTTGCGGCGCTGCTGCCTCTCGACGTCATGATGACGGAGCTGAACGGCAACGAGAAGTACTTCGATCTGCCGGCGAGTCTCCCGACCGACAGCTGCCTCCCGGGAACGATCCATGCGGGCGATCTGCTGCTGTGGGGCAGCCGTACGGTGGTTCTCTTCTACGAAACCTTCTCCTCGTCGTACAGCTACACCCGTCTGGGACGGCTGGACGATCCCACGGGGCTGGCTTCGGCCGTCGGTCGCGGCCATGTCCGGGTGTCCTTTACGCGGTAGACGGCCGGATTGCGTCATACAGCCCTCCCTCCTGGAAATGCGAAGCCCGACAACCAAATGGGTTGCCGGGCTTCGGCCGTGTCAGAGGGACGTTTCCGGGGAAAGTTATGGCCGGCCGTAACTGCGTCCGATCACGCGGGCGATCCGTTCGTCGAACACCCCTTCGTTGTAGAAGAAGCTCTCGCCGTGAATTCCGGCCTGACGGTTGAGCTCCAGTTCGCGCTCCAGCACCTCGGGATCGATGACCCGCTGGCCGGCCTTCAGGATGATGCCCGGATTGAGCCGCACGTTGCACCCTTCGAGCGAAGCCCGCACGCCGTCGAGCGTCGAGGCGTAGGCCTCTGTATCGAACCGGTAGCACTGTACGCTCAGCAGATCGGCCAGCCCCTCTTTGACCCATGCCGGATACTCCTGCATCAGATTCTCGGCACACCACGGATAGGGATTCGGCGAGAAGCAGACCGCATAGTCGCCGCGGCTCTTCACGCGCTCGTGCAGCCGCCGGGCGAAGTCGTTCAGTTGGTCAAGGCGCCAGCGCACCCACTCCGCGTCGTTGCAGTCCGCCGGGGGCGTTTTGCCCGTCTGCTCGCGGTAGCGGGCCGCGGTGAAGTCGTCATACCCCGAGTTGCGGGGCATGGCCGGCATGCGGTCGTCGCCCTGGATGCCGTCCACGTCGGGGTACATCGTCAGCGCCTCGTCGATCAGCCGGAGCATGAACTCCTGGAAGCCCGGATGGTAGCCGTTCAGGTAGTAGTCCGTGCCGTTGTAGTTGGCCTGACCGCCGTCCGAGGCGCGGCTCATCCATTCGGGATGGCGGGCCAGCAGCGGATGGTCGGCGGGGGTGGCGCCGTGGCTGCCCATGAATCCGTATTCGAACCACAGGATGACCTTCATGCGGCGGGCATGAGCCTCGTCGATCAGATCGCGCAGCGGATCGAACTGTCCCTTTCCGCCGCCGTAGGTCGAACGGTAGGGGGCGAGCATGTAGCACGAGTCGGGGTCGTTGAAGGTCGAATTTTCGAGATAGACCCGGCTCGGGAAGATCGTTGCCGTGCGGGCGTAGGCGCAGACGAAGAGCGTGTTGATGCCCGTGCGATGCAGACGGTCGAGATCGCCGACGAGGCGTTCGTGCGTGTGCATCATGTCGGTGAACGACGGATCGGGGATCCAGACGCCGCGGACGGGCTCTTCGGCCGGACGGGAGCATCCCGCCAGCCATACGACGGTCAGAAGTGCAATCAGATGTTTCATCGCATCAACGTTTCTTGACGAATCCGACGAAGGTCAGCACGGCGCGCTGGCTTCCGTCCGAGGGTGAATTGAGCAGCCGTCCGTCGTTGGTCACGCAGATCATCGACGAACCGCCGCCGTCGAGGTTCAGCACGTTGTCGCAACCGACGCCCATCATCAGCCGGGCCAGTTCGTCGAGCGTCACGCCGCGGCTGCCGCCGGCATTGCGGCCGTCGACGACCATCAGCACCATCCGGCCGTCGGGGCGGTAGCCGATCGCCGTGCGCGGGGCGCGGAGGCCGTCGGCGAAGATATCGCTCTGCAGCATTTCGTAGTTGCTCTTGTAGGTCGACTGCGCGGTTTTCAGGTAGTCGAAGCACAGGCGGCCGTCGCGAACCAGCACCGGAGCTCCTCCGACGCCCGAGTAGTTGTCGCTCCAGACGACGGCCTGCGTGGGGTTCGTCCGCGAGGGGGTGAGCGCCTGGCAGCCGTCGACGACGGGCAGCGGCCGGTCGTAGGCCAGCGTCGTGCCGGCATCATCGTAGATCCACCACAGCGAGGGCCGTTGCGAGGCATCGACCCCCAGCGCACCGCGCGTGATCGTGTAGCTGCGCGTGCGGGTCACGGCCCGGATGTTCGAGGCCTGCTGCGTGCCGCGGTCGCGGACGTAGCTGTACGAGTCGCCGTTCGGAGCGAAGTAGCCGCCGTTGATCACCACGTAGACCTCCTCGTCGGCCATCGACTGCGTGATGAAGTCGGTCGGACGCGTGAGTTTCGAGGCCTTGGTCGTGCGCAGTTCGACGGCACCCGTCGAGAGGTCGGCCACGGCGTACCAGGCGTTGACGTTGCCGCCGGTGATCGAGGTCGATGTGCGGTAGAGCCGCACTTCGTCCGGGAAACCGTATCCGGTGACCTCCTCCCATTGGGGCACGAGCGGTTCGGGCGCCGCGGCCAGCTGGACGGTGACCGTCGACGTGTAGCTGGTTCCTTCGCGGTTCGAGGCCCATCCGCGCAGGTTGTAGCTGCGGCCGTAGTCGAGCCCGACGGCATTTCCGAACGACGGTTCCGACGTGCAGACCTCGCCCGCATATTCGTAGACGTGATCCTCGAGGGTCGGCGTTCCCGTTTCGCTCCAGCAGATTCCCGTGCGGCACGCCTCGCCGCCGTCGTTGCGCAGATCGATGGCGGCCGAGGCCATGTACCACGACGTTTCGACCTTGCCCAGGGCCACTTGCGGTGCGGCATAGCGCTCGTAGGAGACCGTCGCGGCCTCCGAACGCAGCGTCCCGGAGTAGGCCATCACGGCGTATTCGTAAAGACCGTATTCGGCCTCCGCATCGACGACCGATTCGCTGTCGGCCTTGAGGAATTTCCAGTTTTCGACCTCGCCGTCGTTGCGTTGGCGGGTGACGAGATACCCCTCCTCGCCTTCGCAGCGGTCGCTCCACGTCAGCATGAGCCCCTCGGCCGTCATCGAGGCCTGCAGGTCGGTCGGCGCGATGAGCTTTTTGGTGAAGGCGCACTTGACCGTGGCGTAGTCGCTGCGGTCGCTGCCGCGGAAGTTGCAGAGCCGGTAGGCATAGGTGCCCTCGTCGGCGAGGCTGCGGTCGAGGTAGCTCTCCGTGCCGGAGCCGACGGTGGCGATCAGCGACCAGGCTCCCGCGTCGAACGAGCGCTCGATGAGGCACCCTTCGCTCGAGGGATCCGTTGCCGTCCAGTTCAGACGGATCGACGTGACGCCGGCGATCTCGGCCCGCAGTCCGGTCGGAGCGAGCGGCCGGTCGGAGCCGTCCGTGTCGCTGTCGGCCGAGCAGCAGCTAAGCGACAGCACCGTCAGCAGCACGCTCAATGGAATCAGGGCTATTCGTTTCATATCAGCATGTTTTTTTGAGGGTTCAAAGCGGGAAGACGGCCTTGCCCGGGTAGAAGGCCCGGAAGACCTTCTGCACGTAGTCGGTCTTCAGACCGTCGAACCAGAACTGCGATTCGCCGCACGTGCCCACCGAACGGTTGTACTTCAGCTCCGAGACGAGAATCTCCTCCATGAGGACCGAATCGCCGTTTTTGAGGATCATCGCCGGGTTGAGAATATTCTTCGAGGTGTTCTGTGCGACGTACTCCAGCGCCTGGCGGATGTCGTATTCGTAGCTCACCGTCACGTAGAACTGCACGGTCAGCAGATCGACCGCACCGTCGGCGATCCATTGCGGCCAGTCCTGCATCAGCACGCTCTCGCACCAGGGATACTTGTTCGGGGCGAAGCAGACGATCAGCGACTCCTTTTTGGCGCGGAGGCGCTGGCTCATCGTGCGGGCGAAGCCGTTCAGGCGGTCCAGACGCCACTCGACCCACGCCGCGTCGTCGTAGTTCGACGGCGGGAAGGATCCCGTTTCGGCGCGGTAGAGTTCGCGCGTGGTGTCGTCGTAGCCCGAATCGCGCGGCATGGCCGGCAGGCGGTCGTCGCCCTGGATGCCGTCCACTTCGGGGTATTTCGTCAGCGCCTCCTCCATGAGCTGGAGCATGAACTCCTGCACCTGGGGCGAGTAGGCATTCAGATAGTAGTCCGTGCCGTTGTAGTTCGAATATCCGCCGCGGCTGTTGATGCCGATCCAGTCGGGGTGGCGGGCCAGCAGCGGATCCGACGGGTTGACGCCGCCGGTGCCGTGCATGAATCCGTATTCGAACCACAGAATCACGCGGATGCCCTTCGCGTGGGCCACCTCGATGATGTCGTGCAGCGCATCGCCCGAACCGCCCGTGTAGGAGGCGTACATGTTGCCCTGAGCGGCGGAGGAGTAGTTGGTGTTGGCCAGCAGCACGTCGCTCTCCCAGGCCGTCTTGGTCTGGGCCCAGGCGCAGACGAACAGGCAGTTGAAGTTCAGCCGGTCGAGCAGGTCGATCGATTCGCAGATGTTGCGGTAGGTTAGGAACGACGTGGTGTGGGTCGGCGAGGGGAGGTAGACGCCGCGCACGGCATGCTCCTGGGCGGCGATTTCGGCCCGCACGGTGTAGCTCTTCTGGTCGCCGCTGGCGGCCGTGGCCTTGAGGGTCAGCGGTTGCGAGAGATCCACCGGCGAGGCGATGTCGGGCGAGAAGGTGACGCCCTCACCGGCCGTGGCCTCGAGCGTGACGGCACTCGGATCGGCGCCGTAGGGGAGCGTGAAGGTGAACGTCGAGCCCGACTGCACGGCCTCGGCGTAGTAGTCCGTCAGGACGAGCTTCGTGATCGAGCAGTCGGAGGTCGGGGCTACGCTCGCCTCGACGGTGTATTTGCGGGCTGTGCCGCCGGGCGTCGAGAGGTAGATGGCCTGCGGTTGGGTCAGATCGAAGCGGGTGCCGCTTTCGGGAGATGCGGTGGCTCCTTCGCTCAGGGTGTAGCTGACGGTCGTCGTGCCGAGCGAGGAGCCTTCGGGCAGAACGACGTATATCTTGTTGGCGGAATTGTCGATTTCAATCTCGGCCTCGGGGTACTCCTCCACCCGGAAGGAGACGATTTCGGGATAGACGGGCTCGGCCGGAGGCGTCGGCGCGGGGTCCGTATTCGGGTCGTCGCTGCAAGCGGCAGCCAGCAGCACGGCGGCGGTCAGGGTGAAAAATCGGATGATGCGATTCATCGGAATCTGGAAAATGCGGTGGATAATGCAAAAAGCGGGAACCCCGAGGGGGTTCGCCTCCCGAAGTTCCCGCTGGTGTTACGGAGGTTATTGCTTGAGTTTGAAGAGCGAGACGCCGGCACCGGGAGCCATGGCGGCGATGTAGATTTCGCCGTTGATCTCGCGCACGACGGCATCGCCCAGGCCGTTTCCGTTCTTGGCGGCCGTGATGCCGACCTCGTCGGGATCGCCCAGACCCTGCACGTAGACGTTGGTCGAGATGTTGTTCTTCTCGATGCTCTCCTTGAGCGTATCGTAGTTCAGCTCCATGATGCGCAGCGAAGCGTCCTGGAAGCTGTTCTCCAGACGGACGAACGACATGTATTTCTGTCCGTTGAACGTGAAGAAGCCGATTCCGTGCATCGGGTAGGTGAAGCCCAGGTCGTTGCTCAGCTTGAGCGTCTGGGTGAAGGTGTTGCCGTCGACGCTGTAGACCGACGGATAGGCATCCACGCCGCCGACACCGGCCCACATGTACTCGGTGTTGCTGTAGCGGTAGAGGCAGCCGATCTGGCCCAGTCCGCCCAGCGACGTGTCGAGATCGACGATGGTCGGCGTGGCGTTGATCTTGCCGTCGGTGATGGTGAAGATGTAGGCGTCACGCGGCGTGGTGGACTGCCAGTTGAAGAAGATCAGGCGGCCCGACTGCCAGTTGCCCTCGACGGTGAAGCGGTCACCCAGACGGATGGCTTCGGGATAGGTCCAGTCGAGGACGGTCGTCGGTTCGGCATCGACCGAGGTGTAGGCATAGACGTAGAGGTGCGAGTTCTGGGCGTTGGCCATGTTGCAGAGCAGCACGATCGACTGTCCGTTGTTGTCGATCACGCGGGCGCACGACGTCTGGTGTACGCCGCCCACGGCCGAGTAGTTGGTCTTCATTTCGATCACGTTCGACGGATCGGTGATCGAGATGGCGTAGCAGCCGATCTTGCCTTCACCGGCGGCGGCACGGCCCATGTAGACGTAGTTGTCGTCCATGTCGAGGGTGCGCTCCCAGCCCGTGGCGGCGACTTTGGTGCCGAACCAGTCGTCGGTCGTGTTCTTCGGCTGTACGTAGTGGCCCCAGACGCGCTCGACGGTACCGATGCCGGTGGTTACGACCTTGATGTTCTCCGTGTTGGTGATCTCGCCGCACGAGAGCGTGAAGGTCACGCCGTTGATCTTGTCGCTGAAGTCCACGGCGTCGCCCGAAGCGATTTCGGTGCCGTTGACCGAGACTTTGGTGTCGGCGGGCGAAACCTCGTACTCGAAGACGACGGCCGTCAGGTCAGTGGCTCCGGAGAGTTTGGCCGTTCCGTCGGTGGCGGGTACGGTGTTGAGCGTGGCCGAGATGAAGTGCGGATTGGGGTCACCGGCCGTAGCCGAAACCGTAAAGACGGCGCTGGCCCCCTCCTTGGAGATGGTGATGGCCTGGGTGGCGCCCGTCGCATAGTTGAACGTCGAGGTGGCGGGCGAAGCGGTGGCGCCGGCCGGCAGACCGACGATGTTGACCGTCAGGGCGGCCAGTTCGGCGGCATCTTCGTAGGCGACTTCGATCTCGACGGTCTTGGCCTGGTTGTCGACCACGACCAGATAGTCGTCCGACAGGCCGTCGACCTGGATCATCTCATTCGTCAGCGCAAAGCCCAGCGACGGAGCCGATTCATCGTCGTTGCTCGAGCAGGCCGAGAAGAGCAGCGCTGAAGCTGTCAATGCAAAAAACAACTTTTTCATAATTACGCTTTTTTAGGTTAATAAATAGTTTGTTTTACTGGTTTTGGATATGGATGCGTCTATTGGACCTTGAACGAGACTTGGTAGTTTTTGGCGTCGCCGTTGGCGGCAATCACCTTGAAGTAGATGGTCTTGTTGTAGAGGTTGCGCATGCCGCCGATGCCCTGGTCGAGTTCCACGCCCATGGCATCGACTTCGACCAGCCGGGCTGTGGCCGGGATCGATGCTTCGAGGCGGCAGCGGGAGAGGCTCTCCCGGTTGTAGAGGGTCGGATCGTCGGGAAAGGTATAGCTGATGATTCCCCGTTCGGCGTTGTAGGTGCCGCTCAGGGCATCGAGTTCCTTCGACGTGTTCCAGTTTCCGGTGTCGTAGTAGACGTAGCACTTCAGGGCGTTGATCGTGCAGGCGGTGTCGGGTACCGGTTCGTCGAGCTTCTGGCACGCCGCCGTGGCGAACAGCGCCGCGCAGATGATTGCAAAGTGGAAAAGTCGCGATTTCATGATGCTTGAGTTTTTGGGAGGGGTCTGTTACCAGTCGCTGTTCTGACGGGCGAGGGAGTTGTTGCTGACCTCGGTCTGCGGAATGGGGAAGCGGTCGAAGCGTTCGGGATACTTGTGTGCGCCCATGTCGCAGGAGACGAGCTCCGCGGTGAACGAGCCGTCCGGCTGTTTGTGCCACAGTACGCCGTTGTAGGTCTTGTTGTTCAGCACTTCGGCGGCGCGTCCCGTGCGGCGCAGGTCCCAGAAGCGGTGCCCCTCGAAACAGAGTTCCGTGCAGCGCTCCTTGAGGATCAGATCCAGCGCCGAGTCCCACGACGTGACTTCGGGCGTGTAGACGTCGTCGCGGCCGAAGCGGTGCTGGCGCAGTTCGTGAACCGTGCTGCGGGCGCCGGTGAAGTCGCCTTCGTGGGCCAGACACTCGGCATAGATGAGCATCATCTCGGCGTAGCGGAACTCGATCCAGGGCTGGTAGGAGCCGTTGATGACGAAATCCGTGTTGCTTTCGTCGAGCAGTTTGCGCATGTAGTAGCCCGTGACGGTGTTGCCCGGCGAGTTCACCTGCCCGTAGGGCATGTATTTCTGGTCGAGGCCTCCTTCGTAGCACTCCAGGGCGCGGCCCTTCCACATGGCGCCGTTGTAGAGCACCGAGGCGGCCAGACGCGGATCGCGGTTGGCGACCGTCTCGTTGGTGACGAAGCGGTTCCGCGTGTCGCTGATGTCGAACGGGCGGCCGTCGGCGTAGTCGTACGAATCGACGAACTCCTGCGTCGGCCCCGCATACCCGCCTCCGTAGCTGCCGCTCACGCAGATGTCGCCCGGCTGCGAGTAGTGCGAATCGAAGAGGTGGGTGAGCGAACCCATCGAGAAGTCATAGCCCCAGATCACTTCGCTGTTGGAGGTCGAGGTGAAGATGTCGGCGTAGTTGTCGATGTAGTGGTAGAGGTTCGACGCGAGGATGGCCTCGACGGCCGACTTGGCCAGGTCGTAGCGTCCGGCGTAGAGCATCGTGCGGGCCTGGAGGGCGCAGGCCGCATAGCGGTTCAGCCGTCCGCGGGCCGAGCCGGGTTCGGGGAGGTAGGTTGCGGCGAAGACGATGTCGTCGCGCACGCGGTCCCACGACTGCTCGACGCCGGCCCGGTTCTGACGCTTGTTGGCCGGGGTCATCTGCGCAATGTCGGTGTAGAGGATGGCGCCCAGATCATCCTTCACCGAGGCGTGCGAACGCAGGATGAGGAAGTAGGCGTAGGCCCGGAAGAAGAGGGCCTCGCCGCGGAAACGGTTGTATTCGTCGTCGGAGAAGTTGCCCTTGTAGGTCTCCAGCCCCGAGAGGAATTCGTTGATGCGGCGGATCCAGCCGTAGCATGTGGTCCAGGCGTCGAAGTAGTTCTGCGAGATGCTCTGCTGCCCGTCGACGGTCATGATGAGGTTGCAGTCGCCCGTTCCGGCGACGATGCTGCCGTACTTGAGCACGTCGGTCAGACCGTCCGACATGTTCGAGTTGCTGCCGCCCAGGGCGTTGCTGCCGAACTGCCCGAAATCGTAGATCATCGGGTAGAACGAGTTGAGATAGAGCTCGACGTTGGCGGCGTTCTTGAATCCGTACGAGACGTCGTATTGCTTGTTCGGATCGAGGTCCACGGCGTTGCAGCCGGCCAGTCCGAAGAGTGCGGAGATCAGAATCAGGATCGAAAATCGTTTCATTGTCGCAACCGTTTTAGAAGGTGATGTTCACGCCCATGCTGTAGACGCGCTGCTGGGGGTAGTAACCGTTGTTGACGCTCGGAGCTTCGGGGTCGATGCCCATCTTCGAGAGTTTCGAGAAGGTGAGCAGGTTGCTGGCGTTGAAGTAGATGCGCAGCTGGTCGACGTAGAACTTGCGGGTGATCTCGCGGGGCAGGGTGTAGCCCAGCTGGAGGTTTTTCAGACGCAGGTACGAGGCGTCGCGCTTCCAGAAGTCGCTGGCCAGGGCGTTGTTCGAACTCGAGGCGGCGCTCAGACGCGGGTATTCGGCATCGGTGTGAGTGGGGGTCCAGCTCCCTTCGACGAGGTATTTGGGCGGGTTGCTGCCCCACTTGAAGGCCTGCGTGTAGTACGTGCCGTCGGAGTAGCCCAGGGCGGTGTAGGTGCCGCAGAGCATGATGTCGGTCCGGGTGGCGCCCTGGAAGAACATCGAGAAGTCGATTCCCTTCCAGTTCAGGTCGAAGTTCAGGCCGAACATCACCTCGGGCAGCTGCGAACCGGCGATCCACGTGCGGTCTTCGGCCGTGATCCGGCCGTCGCCGTTCAGGTCGCGGTACTTGATGTCGCCCACGCGGACGGCGTTGCTCGTTTTGGGCGAGGTGGCCAGATCGGCCTCGTCCTGGTAGAGTCCGTCGGAGACGTAGCCCAGCACGGCGCTGAGCGGCTGCCCGATCTTGCTCTGATACGAGGGGATGTTGTCGCTGTCGGGGGTGCTGACGTAGCGGTTGCGGGCGAACGAGGCGTTGGCCGAGATGTTGTAGTTGAACTCGCCGACGCGGTTGCGGTGGGTCAGCATCACCTCGAATCCGCGCACGTCGACAATGCCGCCGTTGACGATTGCCGGATAGTTGCCGCCGATCGAAGGGGGCTGCTGCCCGGCCTGCGACTGGAGGATGTCGGTGGTGACCTTGTAGAAGGCGTCGCCCTCGAAGCCGAGTTTGCCGTTCCAGAGCGAGAAGTCCAGACCGACGTTGTAGGTGGTCGTCGTCTCCCAGGTGATCTCCTCGTTGGGGATCGAGGTGGTGTAGAGACTCTGGACCGGGACACCGTTGATGACGACCGTCGAGGCGGTGCTCAGGGCCAGCCCCTGCAGGAAGAGGAAGTCGTCGATGCCGTCGTTGCCGAGGATACCCCACGAAGCGCGCAGCTTGAGGTTGTCGAGCACGCCGCGCGTGTTCTCCATGAAGGCCTCTTCGGAGAGGCGCCAGCCGAGCGACACGGCCGGGAAGAGACCCAGACGATGTCCCTTGGCGAATTTCGACGACCAGTCGCCGCGCACCGAAGCCTGCACCAGATAGCGGTCGTCATAGGCGTAGTTGGCCCGCAGCAGCAGACCCTGACGCCCCGTATTGGCGTGGTTGCCCGTGACCGAATTGGGCGTGACCTCGTTGCTGAAGTCCAGATCGGGGATCTCCGTGATGGCGAAGTTCTGCTTGCTGGCTCCGAACGTGCGGGTCGACGATCCGCTCTGTTCCCAGACCAGGTCGGCGCTCAGATCGTGACGGTCGAAGCGGTGGGCGTAGTTGAGCATCAGCTGATAGGTGTAGCGGCTGAACCAGGTGTGCGATTCCGAGAGTTGGTTCACGCCCGAGAGCAGGTGGGGCGAGTTGCTCGGCGTGAGGTTGACGCCTCCCTCCGCATTGAGACTGCCGTACTGGGGCGTCACCTGGGCGCAGGGCAGGAAGAGTTTCTTCTCCAGGGCGTTCTGGAAGTCGTAGCTGAACATGCCCCTGGCGGTGAGGCCCTCGATTCCGGGCACCTTGTATTCGAGGTTGAGCGACGTCTGCACGTAGCTGTTGTCGCGCTTCATGAATCCCGATTCGTCTCGGGCCACGAGCGGGTTGTAGTATCCGATATAGGTTCCGTCGGGCATCTGCGGGTTGACGGTCGGGCGGGCCGAGATGGCATAGAAGACGATATTCTTGTAGCCGTAGTCGGCGCCACCGTTGTCGAGCGAGGCCGTCGGGTCGCTGCTGCCGGCCGAGACGCCCGGCTGGTGACGGTTCTCGATGCGGCCCGAGACGTCGAGCTTCAGGGTCAGCCGCTTCGAGAGCGACACGTCGATGTTCGACCGCAGGTTGTAGCGCTTGAACCAGACATCCTTGATGATACCGTCCTGGTCGAGGAAGCTGCCGCCGATGAAGTAGCGGACGTTCTTGTTGCCGCCCGTGACGCTGACGTTGTGGTTGTGGCCCACGGCCACCTTCTTGAAGATCAGCTTCAGCCAGTCGGTGTTGCCGAATACGCCCTGGGGGTCGTTTCCGTTGCGGATGTATCCGAGCTGGGCTTCGTTGTATTCGCGGGCCGTGCCGTCGAGATCGGTGGCCAGGTTGTGCCAGTAGGCGTACTCGTTGCCGTCGAGCAGTTCGAGCATGTCGGCGTTCTGCGAGAGGGTGACGGCGCCGTTGTAGGTGACGGTCGTGCGGGCCACCTCGCCGCGGCGCGTGGTGACCAGAATGACGCCGTTGGCGCCCTTCACGCCGTAGACGGCGGCCGAGGCGGCATCCTTCAGGATGGTGATGTTGGCGATTTCGCTCGGGTCGAGGTTGGCGTAGTCACGCTCGACGCCGTCGACCAGTACGAGCGGTGTCGAGGTGCCCGTGGTCGAGATGCCGCGGATGTAGACGCTCGCCTCGTTTTCGCCCGGGACGCCCGACGTCTGACGCGAAACCAGACCGGGAAGTTTGCCGCCGAGCATGTTCGAGATGTTGTCGGTCGGGGCGCTGGTGAGTTTTTCGGTGCTGATCGAGGCGACGGATCCCGTCAGAAGGCCCTTCTTCTGGACGCCGTAGCCGACGACCACCACGTCGTCGATGGATTGGGCCTCCTCGCGGAGCGTGACGTTGAAGACGCTCCGTGCGCCGACGGGCTCCTGCTGCTCCTTGTAGCCGATGCTCGAGAAGACCAGTACCGAGTTGTTCGAGGCCACCGAGAGCGAGAAACTGCCGTCGGTGTCGGTGGTCGTACCGTTGGTCGTGCCCTGTTCGATCACCGTGACGCCCACCAGCGGAAGGCCCTTTTCATCGACGACCTTTCCCGAGACCGGATTCCCGGCGCGAGCCGCTGCCGGCAGTACGACGGTCAGCAGCAGCGCGATCAGCGAAATGATGTAGCGATGTTTCATTATGCGTTGAGGATTTAGGATGATTCATTCAAGCGGGTTTCAGTTTTCCGGACGGAGGCTGTGGGGCCGCTCCTCGGGGGCCGCGGCGAAGTCCGGATTGGGTTCGGCGCCCATCGTGAAGACCAGTTCGCCGCCCCGCAGCAGATCTTCGTGGGTGATGTATCCGCGTTCGTAGGGCTGCCCGTTGAGGGTTACCTGACGGATGTAGCGGTTTTCGGGGCTGTTGTTGAGGGCGCGGATCGTGAAGTCGCGTCCCGAGACCGTATGGATCGTGGCGCATTCGAGCAGCGGCGACCCGAAGACGTAGATGCCGGCGGTCGGATGGACCGGATAGAAGCCCAGTGCCGTGAAGAGGTACCAGGCCGACATCTGGCCGCAATCCTCGTTGCCGATCAGCCCGTCGGGCGCCGTGGTGTAGAATTCGTCGCAGATGCGGCGGGCGAGTTCGGCCGTACGCCACTGCCGGCCGGCATAGGCGTAGAGGTAGATGGTGTGGTGGCTTGGTTCGTTGCCGTGGGCATACTGGCCGATCAGTCCGGTGATGTCGGCCGAGGCCCCCTCGTTGAGCGTCGGATCGGCCGCAAAGAGTGCGTCGAGCCGGGCGAGGAAGGCATCGTCGCCGCCGAAGAGGTCGATCAGCCCCTCGACGTCGTGCGGTACGAGCCACGTATATTGCCAGGCGTTTCCTTCGACATAGTCGTGTTCCTCGTGCATCGAGTACGACGGGTCGAACGGCGTGCGCCAGCTGCCGTCGGCCAGACGTCCGCGCATGAATCCGCTCCCGGGGTCGAAGTAGCGGCGGTAGCTGCGGGCACGTTCGGCGTAGTGGTCGGCCGTCGGCAGGTCGCCCTGTGCGCGGGCCAGACGGGCCACGGCATCGTCGTCGATGGCGTATTCGAGGGCCCGCGATACGGACCAGTTGACGCGGTCGGCCGGGATGTAGCCCTGCTCGCGGATCTCGTCGAGCCCCGGAACGGGCTGCCGTTCGAACTCGCGCACCAGGCGCAGGATGGTTGCGGCATCCACCCCTTGAACCCCCTTGAGGGCGGCGTCGACCATCACCGGAACGGCGTGTACGCCGACCATGCAGTCGGTTTCGATTCCGGCCAGGTGCCATACGGGCAGACGGCCCGATGCCGCCGTGATGTCGGCCAGCGAGTTGACGTAGTCGCCCGCCCGCGGATCGATGATCGTGCCGAGCGGATGGACGGCGCGGTAGGTGTCCCACAGCGAGAAGATCGTGTAGGGGGTGAACCCTTCGGCACGCGCCCGCGAACCGTCGGCCCGGCGGTAGCGTCCGTCCACATCGGCGAAGAGCTGCGGGGCCATGGCTGCATGGTAGAGGGCCGTATGGAAGAGCGTGTCGACCGTCGGGGTGATGCCCCGGAATTCGATCCGGGAGAGTTCCCGGTTCCAGAGTTGGCGGGCCCGGTCGCGGGTCTCGTCGAACGAGAGACCGCCTTCGGCCTCCAGATTGCGCAGCGCACCCTCGGCCGAGGTGTACGAGAGGGCGATCCGCACCTCGAGCGGTTCGCCGCCCGCAAACGAGAAGACGGCCTTCACGTTCGAGCCTTTGGCACCGTGATTGTCCGCCGAAAGGCTGTCTGCGTGGAACTGATTGCCGCTCACGGGCTTCGAGAAGCGGGCGGCGAACCAGACCTCCTCGCCACGGGCCCATTCGTCCGAGCGGCGGTAGCCCACGACGGTCGAATCGTTCAGCCGTTCGATACGGGCCTCGAGACATCCCTTGCGGGCGAGCGATTTGGGAGCGCTCTCCAGATCGAACAACAGCGACTGCACGGCCTGAGCGGGGAACGTGTAGCGATGGTAGGCCGTACGTTCGGTGGCGGTCAGTTCGGCCAGGATGCCCGAACCGAGCCGTACGGCGTAATAGCCCGGGTGGACCGTCTCGTCGCGCTTGTCGAACGGGACGGCATAGCCGTCATCGGCGCCGGTTCCCTTTTCGAGGCGTGCGGCTCCGGTGAAGGGCATCACCACGATCTCGCCCAGATCGGCGATACCCGTGCCGCTCAGGTGATTCTGGGCGAAACCGGCAATCGTGCGGTCCGAGTCGTGATAGCCCGAGCACCAGTCCCAGCCCTGCGAGACATTGTTGGGCCCGACGGCCACCATGCCGTGCGGGACGCTGGCTCCGACGAAGACGTGGCCGTGGCCGCCCGATCCGACGAGCGGATTGACCAGCTCTGTGCGGTCGATTTCCGAGCGGCATCCGCCCAGTGCCAGCAGCGTGAGTATGACTAACGTCTGTTTCATGACTTCAGAAATCCTTTGTAATCCACCTCGCGCGAGAACGGATCGACGATCCGGTCGAGCAGGATGGCAAATTCGAGCCGCGTGATGTTGCGTTGCGGGTCGTAGGCCGTCGGCATCGTTTCGTTCCACCACATTTCGATCCGTGCGGCGTTCCAGGCCGGATCGTTCTTGACGGCCGCGATCACGGCGACGGCCTCGGCCTCCGTAACCGGCCCCTGTTTCAGCGCCGTCTGCGGATCGATCCCCGGGAAATATTCACTCCACTCCTGGCCGAGCTCCTGGCCGAGCAGCGGATCCTGCGTGCGGAACCACGTCTCGTTCGACCATCCGACGTTGCGGCCTTCGCCGTGGAGCAGTCCCGTGGCGCCGATCCGCTGGACGGACCCGAACCAGGGTGACGCGGGCGCCAGATCGAGATAGGGCATCACGTAGCCTCCGGCGTCGAGCAGTGTCCGCTGCACCTCGCGGACCCCCACTTCGGAGCACTTCCGGGCCGTTGTGACGGCACGGGCCGCCACGACGCCGGCCGCCTGCCCGATCTGCATCACGACGGGCTGCAGCCGTGTGGTGCCGTTGACGAGATTCGATACCGAGATCGACTTCTCGACGACGAGCAGATTGTCGAATCCGTGCGGGAGAATCGTTCCGAGCGGCAGGCTGTACGATGGAATGGGATAGAAATGCAGCTCGGGCAGCCGTTTCCAGTCGGGATAGCGGTGGTGGTGATGGTCGACGGCGTAGTCGCCCACGGCGATGCCCGTGCGGTAGAGTTTGTCCGTACGGTCGTAGGGACGGGCCGCATCGTCGACCGTGAAGAGCACCTCGCCCACGATGCGCCGCGATTCGCGGTAGTAGGGGATCATGGGCAGCCCGTCGTCGGTCGGGAACTCGTCGTCGGCGATGCCCAGATTCCGCAGCCCGAGTTCGGTCTGCAGGAAATAGACGAATCCGAGGGTGAAGTTCCGGGCCCGCTTCAGGGCTTCGGTCCGCTCTTCGGGCGAGGCGTCGATCGTCTGGGCGTAGTAGTCGTTGCCGTCGATCGGCCAGTTGATCATGTATTTCTGGCCGCCGGGCAGCCGTCCGTAGGTGATCATCGTCTCCACGGGCCAGATCTTCTGCCCCGGGGCCGGAGTGGTGTTGAGCCGGTTCTGCGCGCAGTTGCGGTAGTAGTCGGGCGAGTAGCCCTCCGGGCGCGGAAGGGTCCGGTCGGCCTCCGGGCCGTAATCCTTCAGCACGGCGACGTAGGTCAGATCCTGAATGATGTCGTTGGCCTGCTCGGGGGCAATCGCTTCGCCGGTGAGGCTGCGGGCATCCATACCGATGCGATACGGAACGCCGCAGTGTGCCGCCACGTCGCCCAGTTCGGTGGCATCGATCAATACCTTGGTGCGGATCTTCCGACGCCGGTGCGCCGCATCCTCGACCGTGACGATCCACGCTTCGTCCCTGCGGCGGACATCGACCCACGTCGTGTTGCGCATCACCTCGAGGTGCGGCTCCGCAGCGGTCATCCGCCCCAGGATCTCGTTGCCGACGTGCGGTTCGAAGAGAATGTTGCTCACCCACCCGCTCTGCAACGCCTCGTAGCCTCCGTATCGGGCGGCCAGCGAATCGCAGAATTCGCCGAAGATTCCGCCGCGCAGCCGGTAGTTGCCGTCGATGGCGCTCACACCGGCCGACGTCAGCATGCCTCCGAGCCACGGTCCGCTTTCGACCACGAGCGTCGAGACGCCCAGACGGGCCGACTGCAGCGCTGCGGCCGTTCCGCTCGTGCCGCCGCCAACGACCAGTACGTCGACCTGACGCGTGCAGGAGGCCAGCGCGGCCAGCAGCAAGAGTGCTGCGAGGATCGATCCTCTGTGCGGAATGCGTTTCATGGCGTGATTCGGTTGTAGGATTGTCGGGTCCGTGATTCTGTTATTTGGCGTCGCGCATCTTCAGCTCCTCGAGCACCCGCCAGCACTGATACAGCCCGCGCGGAACGTGGAAGCAGCCCTTCCATTTACCGCCCTTGAGCGGCAGCAACACCTCGCCGCGGCGGTTCAGATAGCCGTACCACTCGGGGTACTGCGGATCCTTGAAGTGGCTCCACGTGTATTCGTCGACACGCTTGAACCACTCCAGCGCCTCCTGCGAACCGGTCAGCGCATGGCGATCATCGTCTCGATGTGCACCCACCACAACTTCTGGTCCCATTCGAGCTGCTGCTGCGGGGCGCCCTTGCGGTCGAGGAAGTAGTAGATGCCGCCGTAGGTCTTGTCCCAGCCGTAGTCGGCCGTCTTCAGGGCGATGCGCACGGCCTTGCTGATCAGGTCGGGGCGGTTCAGGCGCCGGCCCAGATCCATGATGAACCACGTGGCTTCGATGCCGTGGCCGGGGTTGATCAGCCGTCCGTCGAACGAATCGCTGAGCGATCCGTCGGGCGCCACGTTTTCGAGCAGCAGCCCCAGCTCCGGACGGTAGAAGACCTCCAGCACCTCGTGCAGACATTCGTCGATCGTGCGCTGGAGCAGTTCCGGATCGATCAGGTGTTCGATCTCGAGGGCCAGGTTGCACAGGATCATCGACAGCGAGAACCCCTTCAGCTGCCGTACGTCGGTCTGCTTGTTCCAGCGGCCCTTCGGGTTGTCGCGCCGTTCGAGGATGCGGTCGAACGTCTTGCGGGCGATCTCGGCATACTCCTCGTTGCCCGTGGCGAGGCTCAGCTGTGCGAAGGCCATCGCCGCGAACGTGTAGGAGAAGATGTTGTAGGGCTCGACGAGCGGCTTGCCGTCGCGCGTGAGGGCAAAATACCAGTTGTAGTTGCCGTCGTGTCCGTAGCGGCGCAGGAACTCACCGCCTTGCACGGCGCAGGCCAGCCATTCGGGGCGCTTCTCGACGCGGTTGCACAGCATCGCGAAGAGCCATACCTCGCGACCCTGCAGCCAGATGAACTTGTCGGTGTCGTAGACGTCGCCCTTGCGGTCGAGACAGGTGAAGTAGCCGCCGCACTCCCGATCCTGCGACTTCTCGAGCCAGAACGGCAGAATTTGGTCGAACAATTCGTCGTGATAACGTTCGGCGAACTTTGAAAAATCGATATCTGACATGGTATCCGTTATTTGATATTGAAATACTCCTTGTAACGATCGTACAGATGGCCGGCCTGCAGGTAGGCCGACTGCGGGCTCATGAAGTGCGAGAACTCGAAGGTGATGGCCTTGGCGAATCCGGCACGGCGGGCCGCTTCGAGTTTCAGCCGCAGCTTTTCGAACTTGATCGGCAGAAACTTGATCGGCATGTCGCGGTCGAAGCTCTCGGCATTGGTCCAGCACTCCATGCCGTAGCGGTCGGCCAGACGCTTGTTCACCTCGAAGAAGGCGTCGAGTTCGTCGTAATCGATGTGTCCGTCCTGGAAGGCGACGGCGTCGACCGCTCCGGCAATTCCAGCGAAGATCTCGTTCCATTCGCGTTCGTGCTCGGCCACCGAGACGGCCTCCTCCTTCGAGAGGGCACCCGAGGCGGCCATCACGGCCTTGCGGCCGTCGATCCACGGCGACATGAGCGTCGGCAGCCCGCCCGAGACCTCCTTGCACTGCAGCCCCTGGGCGCGGAACGCCTCGATGGCCCCTTTCGTACGGCGGCTGATCTCGCCGCTCAGATACCACCCGCCGAAGCTGGCGTGGTGACGGCCGTAGCCCTCCCACACCTCATCGATGACGTAGCGGTTCTCCTCGATTTCGCAGCTCATGTCGCCCGTGTCCCAGTAGCGGCCCGAGTCGTAGAGCCCGAACCAGAACTTCATGCCGTGGCGGTCGGCCAGCCGCAGGAACAGATCCAGCAGATCGACCGACGGTTCGTAACAGCCGCGGCTGATGAGGCGTCGCGAAGGGTAGGTGAGAAACTTGCGGTATCCCGAACGGATCAGGATGACCGTGTCGATGCCGATGGCTTTCATCAGCGCGAAATCGGCGTCCCACTCCTTTTCGCCCCAGTTCTGGTGGGGGATGTCGTGGGATATTTCGTCGAGAAACGTGCCTGTGATCGGGAGAGCTTTCTTCATGGGGTCCATAGCGATGGCGGTTGTTTTACGTGCGGTTTTGGCGCATTGCGATGTACAAATATAGAAAAATATTTTTCGAATATCCAAAATTTCAATAAAATTATTTTTGAACTGTTTATTTTATAGAAAAAACATTTACTATGAATTGCAGGAAGTTTCGGACAAAAAGAAAACGCATCGTTTTGCGATGCGTTTTCGTAAGCAAAAGGGGGTAATCGCTACACGAGACAGAGCAATTTGCTGCGGGCGAGCATGCAGGCCCCCAGTACGCCGGACTCATCGCCCAGGGTTGAGAGCCGCACGGTCGTGTCCTTGCTGACCAGTTGCAGCGAATATTTGTAGATGTCGCTCTGTACGGCCAGCATCAGACATTGACCGGCCTTGGCGAGTGCGCCGCCGATGATGATCAGCGTGGGATTGAAGAGGTTGATCAGTCCGGCGATGGCCTTTCCGAGCTGGTGCGCCACCTGTTCGACCACCTCCATGGCCAGCACGTCCTCCTTGTGGACGGCATCGAGAATGTCGTTCAGCGAGACATCGCCCGTCGTCTCGAACTTTTCCGAAAGCATCGAGGCGCGGCCCTGGGCGAGCATCTCGCAGATGATGCGGTGTACGGCCGAACCCGAGGCACCGGTCTCCAGACATCCGCGCTTGCCGCAGCGGCAGATGATCTCGTTGTCATAGAAGGGAAAGTGGCCGAACTCGCCCGAGAACCCCGAGTGACCGTAGAAGAGCTGTCCGTTGAGAATGATGCCCAGGCCGAGACCCCAGCTGACGTTGATGCAGATGATGTCCTTTTCGTTGTTGCATCCGCCGCACATGTACTCGCCGTAGGCCATGGCGCGGGAGTCGTTTTCGATGTTGACCGTGCATCCGAGCCGCTCTTCGAGCAGGGCGGTCAGGGGTTTGTCCTCGGTGTAGAAGTAGCTGAAGCTGTATCCGCTGGCCGAGTCGACGCGTCCCGAGAGGTTGATGCCGATCGAGAGGATCTTTTTGCGGGCGATGCCGAACGTGCCGATGGTCGAGTCGATGATCCGGCAGAGTTCGTCGAGGGATTCCATCGTGTTGGCCAGGGCGAACGGGACCTCTTTCTTGTATTTGACCAGACGCCCCTTGAAGTTGATCAGTCCGAAGGAGATGTGCTTGTTGCAGACGTCGATGCCGAGGAAATAGCCCGCGTCGGGATTCAGTCCGTAGAGGTTCGGACGGCGGCCTCCGTTGGTGCTCTGTTTGCCGAAGTCATGGACGAACCCTTCGTCGATGAGTTCGCTGACAAGTTTGGTGACCGTCGGTACGCTCAGACCCATTTCGCGGCTCAGGTCCGTGAGGCTGCAATCGCCGCCGGTAAGGTATTGGCGGATGATTTTGCGTTTCAGAATGGCGTTCTTGTTCCCCTCGCTGGCGAGTTTGAGAAACGAACTGATTTTCGTGTCGGTCATAATATATGGTATAATCCAGGCTGGCGAGTTTGCGGAACGCCATACGGGAGTTTGTTCAGGTCAGGGTACGGTTTTATTGCACGGTGCAAATATAATAAAAAATAAGAATTGTCCCATATTTCGTAATAGAATTTATGAATGCGGGCCAATTTGTGAGTTTCATTTTAGCAACGTGCATGCCGAACGGATGGAAATCCGGCCTGAACGACGCTCTTTTCCGGCGTCCTGTTGTGATGCTGCTTCCTTTATCAGGCTGTCAATCAAATGATTGAGCCTTTGATTCCACCCGCTCCGGATCTGGTTGCATGGAGACCCGGTTCGTGTCGTCCCGTTTTGAAAATCGACGGATGGTTTATGGCATGGAGTAACGAAGCGGGGACCGGCCGATTCCGGTACCGCAACTGCGGAACGGGCCCTGCAATTCCACCGTAAGGAGATCGGACCCGGCCCCGATGATCGTCAGACCATGTCGTCGCCCGCCTTGGTGAATTTCACGCGGATGGTCTTGTGGAAGGGGATGAAGCGCGAGATCACGGCGATGGCGAGCGACACGACGAACAGCCATCCGAGGATCTCCTTCAGCGCCAGCAGCAGACTCTGTTGCTGCAGCGTCGTGTGGAGCGAGCCGGTGGCCAGCTGCACCGCTTCGTTGTAGCTGTGGCCCTGGGCCAGCGAGGCGTTCAGCGACGAGGTGTAGCGTTCGGCCGCCAGTGGATCGGTCATCGTGATGTCGGCCGCCAGCGAGCTGAAGTAGCGCTGCTGCAGGCGGTAGAGCGTGTTGCTGTAGAACGACGTGGCGAGAATCGGCGCCAGCACCGAACGGCTGGCAATCAGAAAGAAGGCGTTGTAGATCAGATAGCGTTCGTCGAGCTCCTCGACGGCGAACAGGGCGAAGGCGATGATCAGCACGAGCATTCCCACGCCGCGGATGAAGATCGGGATGAAGAGGCTCTCGTAGGTGCTGTCGGGCGAGATGCCGAAGTAGAGCATCCCGAAGAAGAGTGCGAAACAGGCCATTCCGCCCGCGATGAGGAATCGGAAGCGCCACTGCTGCCAGCGGAACCACCAGAAACAGATGAACGCCCCGAGGATGTACCCCGGCAGCAGATAGATGTAGAGCGTGTAGGTACGCGTGGCATCGACCTGGAGGATGGTGGTCATGTAATTGCTCAGCAGGGTGGTCGAGGTGCTGAAGAACATCACCAGCATCATGTAGAGGTATCCGACGATGGCCTTGGGCTGGTAGAGCGGGGCCAGGTTTACGTAGGGTTTTCGGGCGTGCCACTGCGTCCAGAGGAAGTAGGCGATCAGCATCGGTGCCACCACGATGTAGAGACCGATGCGCGGCGAGGAGAGCCAGTCGAGCAGTTTGCCGTAATTGAGGGCGTACATGAACATCAGCAGTCCGGCCGAGACGACGAGCATTTCACGGATGTGCAGTTCGCGGAGCGGCAGCGGGCGGTTGGGCCGGTCGTGGCGGTAGCAGATCGCCACCACGAGCAGCGCCACGAGCAGCAACAGCATCATGAAGTAGTACATGTACTTCCAGTCGTAGCGGTAGGCCAGTTCGGCCGTGATGATCATCGAGAGCTGTCCGCATCCGAAGACCACCGGATAGAAGTAGGCGTAGAATTCGCTTCGGACATCCTTCGGGCTGAAGATCTTCTTGATGCGGCGGATGCACCACATCATCAGGAAACCCTTCAGAAAGCCGATGAAGAAGCTGCAGACGATCAGCGTGTCGGCATTCTGCGAGCGGGCGCAGATCCAGCTCAGGACGAACTGCAGCGCCAGGTCGACCAGCAGCAGGGCCTTCGACGAGAAGGCGGCGTGGACCTTCGGGACGAGAGGGTAGGCGATGGCCATGCCGGCCGAAGCGGCATAATAGCCCATCGTGATGTCTTCGGTGTTGGTCCCCAGCGTGTTCGATACCTCGAGCATGCTGCCCGTGTAGGATCCGTTGAGCATCGTCACCGGCAACAGCACCGAGAAGAGGCTGACCGTGCCCAGCCAGTCGGGCACCCACCGTCGGACGGGCAGTTCGAGTTCTGCGGCGGAGATCATCGGCGCACGGCTTCGGTTTCGACCATCATGCCGGCGCGCAGCTGGCTCATCTCCTCCTGCGAGATGTCGACCAGGTCGATGCGCACGGGGATACGCTGCTGAACCTTCACGAAGTTGCCGGCCGAGTTGTCCGTCGGGACGAGCGAGTATTTCGATCCCGTGGCCTCGGAGATGGCCGTGACGCGTCCGCGGAACGAGCGCCCGGGGAAGGCGTCGACCTTGACGATGACCTCCTGTCCGATGAAGATATGGGCGATCTGTGTCTCCTTGTAGTTGGCCGTGATGTATTTGTCCTGATTGCGCACCAGGTAGGAGATCGTCTGCCCGGCCTGGACGAACTGTCCGGGTTCGAGCGTGCGGCGTCCGATGTAGCCGTCGTAGGGGGCCGTCAGAGCCGTATAGCCGAGGTTCAGCCGGGCCATGTCGAGATCGGCTTCGCAGCGCAGGATGTTGGCCTCGGCGCTGACGATGCGCTTGCTCGCCTCGGAGTACTGCGAAACGGCCGCCTCCTTTTGGGCGACGAGTGCCTGATAGCGGGCCTGAGCCGCTTCGTACGACGCCTTGGCCTGTTCGTACTGCTGTCCCGGAACCGATTCGTCGCGCATCAGTCGTTCGAAACGCTGGAAGTCCTGTTCCGTCTGCCAGAGTTTGGCCTTGGCCTCGGCGATGTTGGCATCCTGCACCGCGACGTTCGTGCGTGAGGTCTCGATTCCCGAGTGAATCACCTCCTGCGTACCGTGGGCATCGAGCAGCGCCGCTTCGGCCTCCTTGACGCGGATGCGGTATTCGCGGTCGTCGAGTACCAGCAGCGTGTCGCCCTTGTGGACGAACTGGTGTTCGGTGAAGCGCACTTCGCGGATATAGCCTGCTACGCGGATATTGATCGGTGCGACGTATTGATCGATCGAGGCATCGTTGGTCACCACGTAGTTCATGTGGCGCCGGAAGTAGTCGGCCGTCACCCACAGACCCGATCCCGCCAGCAGGATGCAGACGACGTTCAGCACGATGTTGCGGTGGCGCTGTTTGCGCAGTTCGTCGCGTTTTTTACTCCAGTCTCCCATCTCTTTCCTAACCTTTTTCTTTCGTTTGTTCTTCGTTCTCTCATCATCCCGGCACCCGCGGCGGCACTCTTGCCTGCGGGGCGTTTATCCTCGTCGGGGGCGGCATCCGGCCGGGCCGTTTCCATTGCATCCGGCCGGGCCGTTTCCCGAAGCGGGGCCTTTTTCTGCGGTGCCCCGCCGACCGCATCGGGTTACAGCCGTCCGATAGCGCGCTGCAGCTGGTAGTAGGTGTAGATCACCCGGGTACGTGCGGCCGTGAGCTGCAGTTCGACATCCAGACGCACGCTGTTTGCATCGAGCAGGTCGGTCAGAATGGCCAGCTGATTCATGTATCGGTTCTGCATGATGCGGTAGTTCTCCTGGGCCTGACGCGCCGAGAGCTGCAGGGCCTCGACCTGCTGTACGGCCTCGCGGTGGCGCAGAAAGGCCGTGCGGACCTGTACGCGGATGCGCTGTATCTGCTGCTCCTCGGCATTGCGGCGCACGTCTACCGCCACACGGCTCGCGCGCACCTTGTGGTTGCCCTTGTAGAGGGCCGAGAGCGGTACGGAGATCGACAATCCGACGTTCCACGTATTGTTGTAGAGATCCTCCATCGTGCGGGCGATGGGCCGCGCCAGCGTATTCGAGGCGTAGAGCGACACGTCGGGAAGCAGGGCCGAGCGGGCCAGATCGACCTCCGTACGGGCCATTTCGGTCTGCATGCGCAGCTGCTTCATCGAAGGATCCTCGGCACAGGCCTCTTCGACGTAGCGGTCGTAGCTGTTCATCGCGATGGCTCGGTAGAGCAGCGTCGTGTCGGGTGCGATGAGTGTTTTCTCGTCCAGCCCCAGCAGAATGTCGAGCTGTTGCGACACGAGCGTGATGTCGTTGTCGGTCTGTTGCAGTGACAGACGGTCGTTGGTCAGCTGCATTTCGCTGCGCAGCACGTCGTTGTTCGTGATGAGGCCCTCCTCCTTCATGCGGCGGATGTCGTGCAGACGGCGTTCCGACTCTTCGATGTTGCGTGTGAGTACCTCCTGCTCGCGGTAGAGGCTGAAGAGCTGCATGTATTGCTCCAGCAGGTTCAGTTTCAGATCCGCGGCATCGGTCTGACTCTTCAGCGAGGCCAGCGTACGCTCCATGCCGGCGCGGCGGATCGAGTGGCGGATCTTTCCGCCCCGGTAGAGGGGCTGCGAGAAGTCGACGGCGTAGTTTTGCGACCAGTCGGGCGAATCGGGGAGGTAGGGCTCCCGCAGGCCCTGGCGGAAGATGACCGGCTGACCGGCGAAGCCGCCGCGCAACCCGACCGAAAGGTCGGGCAGCCGGTTGGCCCGGGCCTCCTGTTCGCGGATTCGGGCGGCATCCTCCTCGAGGGCGTCGGCCTGCAGGGCGAGGCTTTGCTGCACGCCCAGTTCGAAGAGCCGGGCCACCGGCAGAAAGAGCGTATCGCTCTGCGCGGCGGCCGGTTGCAACGCAGCCGTACCCAGCATGAGGAGCAGAAGCGGTTTATATGTTTTCCAATTCATTCTGTATGCGCGTTAGATCCGATACCATGATGCGGAGGCGCTCCGGGCCGATGCTCTGTTCGAACCGGGCGTAGAGGTCGTTGAGGATCGGCAGGATCCTGAGCCAGAAGCATTCACCCTCGGGGCTGAGGTAGACGCGTTTGTTGCGACGGTCGGAGGGTTCCGCCCGGCGTTCGATGAAGCCGCGTTTTTCGAGAGTGGTCATCAGGCTGCTCAAGCTGGCCTTGCTTCGGGCCGTGCGTTCGGCCAGAATCTGTTGGGTTGATCCCTGTTCGCGCCACAGGCAGCTCATTACCTGCAGCATCTCGAATGTCACGCTGATGCCGTGGCGTTTCAGCGTGCGCTGAAGGCATTGGCGGAAGGCGATTCGCATCCGCACGATCTGTAGTTGAAATTCCCGAAAATCGTTGCCTCCGTCTGTCATGATGTTCGTTTTCGGCCGCAAAGATAGTTTATTTTGTCGACTGGTCAAAATTTTGACTAATTGGCGGCCCGGACACCGGCGGCCGATCCGCGTGCGGTTGGCTCGGTTTCAGGGAGTTCAAGGAGGACTGTTTTTTTGCGATGCCGCCTTGCCGGGCATTGTCGGACCGGAATCGAAGAGGTTGGGATCCGACGACTGAAGACACGGATTTTGGGTCTCGGGCCGAGAAAGGCGTGTCCGAATTTGCTATCTTGCGCAGAACCGGCTATTTTTGTGAAAGATGTCAAATTCAACCGGATCTTGCCTATGAAACGAATGATTCTGCTGTTCTGTACGGTTTTCTATCTTTTTGCCCTGCTGTTGACGGGTCGGGCGGCCTTCGGAGCCATTGACGATCCGGCGCCGAAGGAGAATCGGACCTATACGGTCAACGAGGAGCATCTGCGGCAAAAGGCGGCCGACGAGGCGTCTCGCCCGTCGATGTTGGTGAGCTACATCCGCCTGAATTTCGCGTCGGAGCAGCCCTTCATGCACAAGGTCTATTTCCTGCTTTACCTGTTGCTGCCCTTTGCCATCCTCGGGACCTCGCTTTGGATCGAGTTCACGCGCGGATGGGGCAACCTGCGGCAACTTTTCTGGTTGGGTCTTTCGGAGTTCCTTTTTGCGGTGGGCAATGCCGGAATCGGGGCGAATGTCTTTCCCTGGTTTTGCGACTACGACCTGGTCGGATGGATCGTGGCGATCCTCTGTTTTTGTTATCTGCTTCGGATTCTGATCAAGCAGGGTCTGACGTTCCTGGGTTTTGTCGGCGGTTATTCCGGGGGGAACTGGAAGAAGCGCTTGCTCTTTTATGTCATGTACTGTGCGATTTCGTTTACCGTGACGCTGCTTCTTTCGGGCAAATCCTATTTTTGGCTGGCACCGATAGCCGTGGTCGGCGTGTGGTATTACTTCTATCGATACGAGCGGATGGAGGCTCCGCAGGCCTGGCGGATGCTCTTTGAAACGGGCGTGATTTTCGGCGGGTTCCTCATCTTCTTCATGCAGGTGATCGGAATGATTCTGCTCATAGCCCTGCTTTTCACGCTGCTGAAGGGCTTTGCCAGCATCCAGACCTCGCCGGCGGCGGCTGACGGGGCCGGTTCGCACGACGAAGGCATTCTGGACCGGGCGGCGGACGGCACTCCCTTTGTCCGCCACTCGGACGGATCGATGACGCAGTTGCGCGATACGGGCGACGGTCATTTCGAGGATTTCAACGGTAACCCCTGGCGTGACAGCGGTTCCGGACACTTGAGCCGTTGAATCCGGTCGCAGGGGGCTCCTCGCTGCGGGGAATACCCTCCCGTCCGGATATGATCCAGGTGCGGCCAACGCGCATTCCCGTATAAACGGAGAGCCGTCCCCGACCGGGGACGGCTCTCTTCATATCGAAGCCCCGGTTTTATTGGGCGAAGATCTCATCCATACGCTGTGCGAGTTTTTCGCCGCGCAGATCGAGGCCGATGATCTTGCCTTCACGGTCGATGATGAACAGACGCGGAATGGCCTGTATGCTGTATTGCTTGGCCACGGCGCAATCGAAAGCCTGGAGTGACGAAACCTGAATCCAGGGCGGCTCCTCCTCTTCGATTGCCTTGAGCCATTTGTCGCGATCCTTGTCGAGCGAGATGCCTACGACCTCCAGACCGTCGGCATGATGCTTTTCGTAGATCTTCTTCACGTTGGGCAGCTCGCCGCGGCAGGGCCCGCACCACGACGCCCAGACGTCGAGCAGGACGATCTTCCCGCGCAGGTCGGAGAGGCGGAACTCGCCTCCGTCGACCGTCGGGAGCGTGAAATCGGGAGCCTGGGCACCGATGTTGACGGCTTTCAGACGGGCGATCTTGTCGGCCAGATTACGGCCCAGTTGACTCTGCTTGATGTTGTCTCCCAGTGTGTTGTAAAGACTGTCGATCGCCCTGATCGGATAGCGGGGGACCATGAAGTCGCTGATCACGTAGGTCACCATCCGGCAGTTGCGGGCCGAGCCGATCAAGGCGAAGAGCGTCTTGTTGAAGTTCTCGCGGCTTTCGCGGGCGCGTTTTTTCGCGGCTTCGTCCTTGGCGGTCCCTTCACCCAGTTCGACGAACATGTTCATCAGTTCGAGCGAGAACTGCTGGTCGATGAGGAGCTGTTCGGGGCAGCCTTCGACGGTTACGTCGATACCCGAGGGATTGAAGGGGTTGCCCTCCTCCTTTTTGACTGTCAGTTTGACGGGCGTTCCGTCGAGGAAGAGATCTTTCGCCCGGCGCTCCTTGTAATCGGCCCCCTGTTTGCCGAAGAGCAGCGTGGCCTTCTGAGCATAGTCCAGCTGGCCCTGCATGTGGAACTGTCTGTCGTCGCCGACCTGCACCGAGTCGACGGCCTGCGGGGATTTTTCGCTGACGAGGCGTACCCATTGTCCGGCACCCTCATCCCAGGAACCCTGGATGTCGTAGTCGATCTGTTCGCCGGTCTTGTTGCCGTCCGAGCAGGCTGCGAGGCTCGCAGCGAGCAGCATTCCGATAAAAATTCTTTTCATGTTCGGGAGTTTTGATGCGTACGGAGCGGGCCTTAGCCCGTTCTGCCGCGTTATTTTCGATTACTGGGCGTCGGCGAAGATTTCGTCCATCTTTTTGGCGAGCTCCTCACCGCGCAGGTCCTGGGCGATGATCTTGCCCTCGCGGTCGAGGATGAGGATTTTCTGTTGGAGAATAACCGTCAAAATAACCTGATCGTTGAATGGTGCTTTCATGGGCGAGATTTTGATGGAGATTGGCTTCAAGTGCTTCGGTCATGATTTTCTGTCGTAAGCTTTGCCATGTCGATGAACGAGATGCCGTTGCAAACAGGAAAATTTGTAGAAAATACTGATAATCAAAAGACTGTCTGGATTTTTTTTGTTGACGTGTTTGCTTCCCGAACGGATGGTTGGTGCCACGGCCGACACGAAAAAGTAAACCGGAAAATCGTTCAAAATCAATGCAAAACTGTTCTTCCGTTGTTCGTTTCAGGAACAAGGTTCTTGTAACGGAGGATTCCCGCTGATGCTCCTCATATCCAAAGAGGAGCGCCGTCAGATGAAAAGTCAGGGCAGTCGGGGAGCTTTTGTCCGGATTGAAATTTGTCGTTGTTTTCTAAAAAATGTTTCGTATATTTGCTTTTCGCTTAAGGTAAGGTTTCCTAATGTGACGTTTTTAAATCCTTTTGAGCAATGCGCAGCGAGCCTACACGATCCGATTTCGAGAAATTGTATATTGACTACCAGCCTCGTTTGGTGGCCTATGTGCAGCGTTTTGTCAACGACCTCTCGACGGCGCAGGATCTGGTGCATGACAGTTTTATGGCATTGTGGAACAGAAAAATTCTCTTCGATACGGAGGATACCCGCCGATTGCTGTTTGTCTCTACTCGTAATCGCTGTCTCAATTATTTGAAGCATCAAAGTATCGTCAACAGATACATGACGAATTGTCAGATACAGGCCAAATCCGAGGGAGAGCGATTGTATAACTATGATTTTTCGTTTGTCGAAGGGAGCCATCCCTATCTGTATCAGGAACTGGAGGATCAAATACAACGGATCGTAAACTCTCTGCCGAAACGTTGCCGTGAAGTGTTTATTCTCAGCCGGTTCGAGGGCTTGAAAAACCGCGAGATCGCAGAACAGCTCCATCTCTCCCTGAATACGGTCGAACGGCACATACAGAAGGCCCTGCGTATCTTTGCCGAGGCGCTTGAGGATGAAAAGTCGCTCTATCTGCGAATGATGATTCTGGCCTGGCTGCTGAATCCTCCATCCTGACCCCTCCTCCTTCCTGAATAAAGTCCGGGAAAATTTTTCATGTCAGGGGGGGTAAAACCTGTTTCGATTGTTGTATTGATGTATGGATACTACAATCGATTCTATGAAAAAGGATTTCAAGGACCTTGCAGTCCGCTATTTTGAAGGCCGACTCTCCCCTGACAAGGAGGCTGAACTTTTTGAATTCATCGCTGCGTCACCGCAAAATGCTGCCAGTTTTCGTGCGTGGGAGCAGGACTGGAAACAGAAGCATACACCCTCTGTTGATGTACTTCGTTCGTTTGCGATGCTCAGTGCAAAGATCGAACGCAGCGAAGGTCGATCGCGTCTCCGCCGCCTATTGTTCCGGTTTTCGGCAGCGGCAGCTGTCCTTATTCTGGCTTCGCTGCTTGTACCTTATTTTTCTTCACAGACTCCCGAACAGATTTTTACGGTCGAGGCCCCTCTTGGGACCCGCAGCCGCGTTAAATTGTGTGACGGCACGCAGATATGGCTTAATGCGGGCTCTACGATGAGTTATACGTCCGGTTTCAATACGACGTCCCGCAATATCCGCCTTTCGGGGGAGGCCTATTTTGAGGTGGCGAAGAATCCCAAACTGCCCTTCTGTGTCGAAGCGCGCGGCTGTACGCTGACTGTACTTGGCACCAAGTTCAATGTTTCGGCCTATGACGAGGATCCGATTGTTCAGGCGGCATTGATGGAGGGTGCATTGCGTTTCGAGTCGGACCGGGACCGTAAAACCATGGTGCCTGGAGATCTGGTTACTTATCATTTTGACTCCCACATCATGAGTTGCGAGAAGGCCGACACCAGGCAGTCCCGGGACTGGATTGACGGCATTATCCGTTATGATGCGATTACACTGCCGGCTCTCCTGCGGAAACTGGCCCGGGAGTATGCCGTCTCTATCAAACTGTGTACGACGGTCTTCGATGAGAAGACCTTTCGTATCTCCCTGACCAAAGCACAGGATATCGAATCGATCCTTAACGGACTTTGCGATATTTTACCGATCGTTGTAGAGCGCGACGACCTTGGTTATTATGTTTACAGCCGGCATTGAGCAAACTTCAGTTTTTTTAACCTGTCACCCTCCAAATCTACCAACCAATCTAACCAAACTGTAAAACTATGCATGTAAATCTCCGACTCAAGAAGATTGCAGCGTTGCTTTCATGCCTGTTGTTGGCCGTAGCAACCAATGCGCAAACCATTACCAAGACCTTTCGGGAGACCCCGTTGAAAGTGGTATTGGAAGAGATCGAACAACAAACCGGCTACTCGATTCTTTTTGAGAGCGATAAGGTCGATGTAAACAGACCGGTCACGGCGTCGTTTAAGAATGCGACACTGCGAACCGTGCTTAACCAGGTGCTTGACAAATCGTTGCGCTATTCATTGAATAGTGCGGGGAAACTGGTGACCATTTCTCGGCGCACACCGGTTTCGGAAAATGCACCGGATAATAAGAAACTGACGTTTTCCGGGACAGTGATCTCTTCGGCGGACAATCAACCCATCGTCGGAGCCAGTATCGTTGTTGAGGGGACGACTATCGGTACGACTACCGACGTCAACGGCAACTATTCGATTACCGTTCCCGCCTCGGCCAAACGCGTGGTCATCTCCTTTCTGGGATACGATACGAAAAAAATACCGGTTTCCGATACCCAACTTTTCAAACTCATCATCTTGTCTGATGCGACCAACAAGCTGGAGGATGTGGTAGTGGTGGGCTTCGGCGTACAGAAGAAGGAGTCGCTGGTCGGTGCCGTGCAGTCGGTCAAGCCGAGCGATCTGCACACCTCTTCGAGCAACCTTTCCACGGCATTCAGCGGAAAGATTGCCGGACTGATCTCCGTCCAGAAGTCCGGAGAGCCGGGGGCTGACGGCGCAAGTTTCTGGATTCGGGGTATCTCCACCTTCGGATCGGGGCAGTCGCCTCTGTTGATCCTCGATGGAGTGGAGATTACCAACCAGATGCTCAATAATATCCCTCCCGAGACGATCGAGTCGTTCTCCGTACTCAAGGATGCCACGGCTACGGCCCTTTACGGGTCCCGGGGAGCCAACGGCGTGATGATTATCACGACCAAAAACGGGCGTGATTCGGAAAAAATGACGATCAATGTCCGGGCAGAGATGGGTGTCTCGGCTCCTACCCGCGTTCCGCAAATCGCCGATGGTGTGACTTTTTGGAGGCTTACAACGAGGCTTGTATCACGCGCGGAAACAATCCACGTTACTCCAGGGAGAAGATCATGGGCACCCGACTGGGGCTTGATCCGTATGTCTACCCTGATGTGGACTGGTATGACATGCTTTTCAAAAACAGCACGTTTAACCAGAACTTCAATTTCAACATGACGGGCGGAGCCAAGAAGATCGACTATTTCCTCAATGCTTCGGTCTTCAACGAGAACGGTATCATGCGTGCCCCCTCCAGTTCGAAGTTCAATACGAATATCAATTCGCAGAAATATCTGTTTCAGGCCAATGTCTCTGCGTCGGCTACCCGGACCACCCAGGTGTCGTTGAAGATGAATACGCAGCTGCATTACAGCCACGGCCCGATCGAAAGCGTCGGAACGCTTTTCAACTATGCGCTTTCGGCTCTGCCCTGCGAATTTCCGGCGGTATTGCCCGGCGAGGAGACCGATACGTTCGTCCGTTTCGGTACGGCCAATGCCTGGGACGGAAATACGTTTATCAATCCCTATGCCCAGCTGTGTCGGGGCTACAGCGACAAGTTCAACGGCCATTTCACGTCGGCATTGACGGTAAATCAGGATCTGGGTTTTATTACGGAAGGGTTGAGCCTGACGGGAATGGCCACATTCTATAACCGGGTCTACTCGGCCGTCAACCGTTCGTTTACCCCGTTCATGTATCAACTTGCCGATTACGATATTGATCCGAACGGCGTCTACAGTTATACCAGTACCCCGACGAATACCGGTACGACTTATCTGGGAACGTCCCGCGGCCAGGACGGATATCGGGAGTTGGCTTTCCAGGTGAAACTCGACTACACGCGGACGTTCAACGACAAACACGACGTGGGTGCCACGTTCGTGTACCACCAGAAGGAGCGTGTCATGAATATCTCCGCCAATGAGGAGTATGCATCCTTGCCTTATCGGCAGCAGGGACTGGCGGGGCGCGTAACCTATGGTTTCGACAAGCGTTATCTGATCGAGGCCAACTTCGGCTACAACGGATCCGAGAACTTTGCCCCTGGCAAGCGGTTCGGATTCTTCCCCTCGGTGGCCGCGGGCTGGGTGATTTCGAATGAACCCTTCTGGCGCAGCATCAAAGACAAAATAAGTCTGTTCAAGATACGCGTCTCCTATGGTCTGGTCGGCAACGATGTGATATCATCCCATTATTCGGACCGTTTCCCCTATTTGAGTACGGTGGACATGAATCAGCGGTACGACGTGATGATCGGAACCAATTTCGATCAGAAGCAGGGTCCTATTCTTTCGATCTACGGCAATCCGGATGCTACATGGGAAAAGAGCCGCAAACTGGACCTCGGTGTGGAAATCGGTTTGTTCGACAGCCTGAACATCATATTTGACTGGTTCAAGGAGAATCGGTCGGGAATCTTCATGCAACGTACGTCGCTGCCTTCGTCGTTTGGCATGTCGGGGATCACCCCCTGGGGCAATATCGGCAAGGTGGACAATCGGGGCATCGATCTCTCGGTCGATTACAACAAGGCCTTCTCCAAGGATCTGATCCTGTCCCTGCGCGGTACGTTTACCTATGCGCACAACGAGATCGTTTCGATGGATGAACCTTATTACAAGTATGATTATCAATATAAACGGGGGCATCCGATCAACTCGACCAAGGGGCTGATCGCCGACGGGTTCTACAAGGATGAGGCGGATATCGCATCTTCGCCCGAAAGTATTTATGCGACCCGGTATCCGCTTCAACCGGGTGATATCAAGTACCGGGATCTGAACAATGACAATATTATCGACGACAACGACAAGTGCTGGATCTCCAACCCGACGGTTCCCGAGATTATTTATGGATTCGGCTTCTCGTTGAAGTACAAGAGTCTGGACGTCTCGGCGTTCTTCCAGGGGCAGGGCAAGGTGTCGATACTCATGTCCAATGTTCACCCCTTCTCCACCAAGTCGGTACCGGGTTTCGGCCTGATGCAGTGGATTGCCGACGGACACTGGAGCGAGGCTGATCCGAATCCCAAGGCCGTATATCCGCGCCTCTCTTCACAATGGAACGAGCACAATGGCCAAACCAGCACGCTTTATGTCCGGAACGGTCGGATGCTGCGTCTGAAAACGGCGGAGATCGGGTACACCTACAAGATGATGCGTGTTTACCTCTCGGGAACCAATCTGCTGACGTTCGCTCCGTTCAAATACTGGGATCCCGAAAAGGGGTCGGGCAATGGATTGAGCTATCCGCTGCAGCGGACCTTCAATCTCGGATTCCAATTTAATTTCTAAATCATATCGTGACCGCCATGAAAAACATACTCATTACATTTGCAATTCTGTTGCTGACCTCCTGCGAGTATCTCGATGTCGTCCCGGAAGGGAAAGCAACCCAGGATGATATCTGGAAAACGACCGAGCAGGCTGAAAAATATCGTTACTACATGCGTACGTACATGCCCAACCTGATCGCGTATGACTGGTCGCCCGACCAGTTTGCCGGGGATGACCTGATGACGGGAGGCGTTGGTACGACCTATTACTTCTCGAGCAAAAGCCTCATTTACGGGGAGGAGAATGCCAATGTCACCTATTTCGGCTACTGGTCGCCGTGCTGTGTCAGCGGAGGCTCGAACTACGACATTTATCGAGGGATCCGCTATGCCTTCTATTTGTTGGACAATGTTTAGGTGGGTTCTATCAATTCCATTTTTTATTTCTTGCATAAGGCAGCAGAACCCTTT
>OLWA01000528.1_pt1 | contig 47417 bp, 37 predicted proteins | sample 1673251 | NCBI WGS metagenome assembly OLWA01 (sample SAMEA3178937, study PRJEB25190) | human gut metagenome | biome: human gut; feature: human-associated habitat; material: faeces | place: Austria | collected 2013 | reverse complement strand
CAGATAGTTTTCTTTTGGACTGCGGGCACCTTTTTCAGCGGGAAGAGACCCAAAACCATTTATCGAAGTCTAAGCTATCTGAATTGGAAACATAAGAACGGATTTAGGATAATAAGCGGGAATCCTCGGCAATTCAATTACCGAGATGAAAGCGCAAACTGTGCATATCTGCACTCATAATAAATAAAAATAACAAAACGGTTTTCATTCAATTTCTCCCTATAAAAAACTGTATCCGGTATTATAAAAAAGAAAATATGTTCGATATTTTATTGCGAAATTTTTGATATCATGGTATACTATATGTATGAAAGAAAATCTTATACATTACCGCACTTGTGTGTGCAATATTAATTACCATATGGTATGGTCGGTAAAATACCGGCGGAAGATATTAAATGCGGAGGTCGAGGCATATCTGCAGGAACTGGTGCAGGAGATCGCAGAAGATAAGGGCTTTACGGTCCATCTGTTTGAATGTGGGGAAGGAGACCATGTGCACTGTTTTGTGTCAGCCCCTCCGAAATTATCCATAACTGCGATCGTAAAATATCTGAAAGGGATCTCCGGCAGGAAACTTTTCGAACGTTTTCCGGAAATAAGAAACCAGCTTTGGAAAGGGGAGCTGTGGAACCATTCCTATTATGTGGAAACGGTCGGATCTGTATCGGAAGAAAATATCCGCAGGTATATCGAACATCAGAGCAAAGCTTACTGATACGATGGAGGAGAGGAAATGCTGCTGTCAAAGAAAACATCCATAAAGGTCAGCCGGGAATATGCGAATCTCATCGGACATATGTGCTATGCAGCATCAAAGCTCTGGAATGTCTGTAATTACGAGCGTCAGCATTACAAAGAAACAGGGATGGAGCAGTATCCTGACTGGTACTATCAGAAAAAAGCCCATAAAGAGGATCTGTGGTATAAACAGCTCCCGTCCCAGACTGCCCAGGAAGTCTGCAAGCTGCTGGACAAGGCATGGAAGTCTTTCTATGCCCTGAAAAGATCCGGGGGGATCGAGACTCCCAGACCGCCGCGGTTTAAGCAGGAAAGTATCCCCATTACCTATATGCAGATGGGGATCGTGCATGAGCGGGATACGGACAGAGTCCGCCTGTCCCTTCCAAAGACATTAAAAAAATATATGGAAGAAACATATCAGATCCATGAAAACTTTCTTTACCTTGAAAATAAGATTTTCAGGGGCATGGATCAGATCAAACAGATGCGGATCTATCCGCCGGAGAAGGGAAGCTGTAAAATTATTGTTGTTTATGAGGTTCCTGACCAGGAAGAACTTCCACAGAACGGACATGAACTGTCTGTTGATCTGGGGCTTCACAACCTTATGACGTGTTATGATTCTGAAAATGGGAAGACGTTTATCCTGGGCAGGAAGTACCTTGAATTGGAAAGATATTTCCATAAAGAGATCGCAAGGGTGCAGGCCCAGTGGTATGGGCAGCAGTCCGGAAAGGGAGTAAAGCATCCGGTCACATCAAAACATATCAGGAAGTTATATAAGAGAAAACATGACTCAGTAACGGACTATCTGCACAAGATCACAAGATATCTTGCAGAATACTGCCGGGAACAGGGGATCACCTGTGTCGTTACAGGGGATATCCGGAACATCCGGAGAGAAAAAGACCTGGGACACAGGACAAACCAGAAGTTCCACAGCCTGCCGTATAACAGGATCTATATCATGCTGGAATATAAGCTGAAAAGATATGGGATCCGTTTTGTAAAACAGGAAGAAAGTTATACCAGCCAGTGCAGTCCGCTGTCACCGGAAGTAGGGAAAAGATATGCAGAGCCGTCCAAACGGAAAGAGAGAGGGTTGTACAGAGATGGAAACAGAACCTATAACGCAGATGCCGTAGGCGCATATAATATCCTGAGAAAATATCACTCCGTATCCGGAGTAAAAAAAGAACTGTCCGTAACCGGACTGAAAACACCGGAAATAATAAAAGTAGCTGTATAGCTCTAAAGAGCAAACAGTAGTGGTGCCATGGATGCACCCTGAAAAAAGGCGGTATCCCGCCTTAATTCAGATGCTCTGGTAACTCAGTTACCGAGTAATTCACGATTTAATCTTAATTTTGCTCCGGTCGCAGATGTATGGAGTAACCCGAATAACGCTGTTATTGCACAAAGAGCATACAGTAATAATTAGGTAATTGCGAAACTCTCGGTGCTCGTTCGCAACCTTGAACCAAAACAAGGAAGAATTCGCGAAGAGCACGACTTGTGGAATGAAAAATGGATAATCGGACATTTTAGGCGCACTTTAATAAGCTATGGACTTTATGAAAGTGGTAAGTCCTAAGCTATGAGTGGTTTTATGCTTCGAATATATTCGTGGTGATTGATCTTATCTGCGAGAACAACAGCAATAAGTTGTGTGATCCCGGCAAGAATCAGATCAGCATGCAGAGTCTTCTCATTTTGAGTTCGGCGTCCTGCAAGAAAGAGATTGTCTTTGATGTGGTTGATATCTCTTTCTACAACAGTCCTGATTTTATAGGTATCATCCCATTCTTCAGTGTCGCGGATCGTTCCGGGATAAGCACGAAGATCCTTTTCTGGGTAGATGTAGACCATCCGCCCACATTTAGAAGAAGTACAAGGGTTGTCACAGAAACAATGACGATGGGATTTTTGAGTTGATTTATCATAAATCCATTTCATTCTTGGACAGACAAATTTATATCTTGTTACTCCACTGCGAAGTTTGGAAGTGCCTTCGTACTTCATTTGTAAAGAAGGATCATGGGGACAACACGGAATACCATCTTCATTGATGGAATAATCCAGATTTTCAAGTCCGGATCTTGCATTCAGCGGAATATAAGCTTTCGAGAAATGTTTGTCATTACCAAAAGTGTTACCGGTAAGAAGGCTCTTATAGAGCTGTGAGGTATCGAAAGCAGCATCACCCAAGAAGGTTTTTGGATTAATCAAAGGATGCTTGGAAAAGAAGTCCTTAAGTGTCGGGATTAAAAGCTTTGAATCATGAACACATTTATCTTCGTCAGGGGAATCGGATTTCTTTTCGACAACGATATCAGGATGTGAAGCCATAAAGTTTTTGTTATAAAAAGATATGTGGCGGATGATGCCCAATCCGTTAGTGACAATGCCGAACTTGAAGACATAGCAAAAATGCCCATTGATATAGAGCTGCTTAATCTCAGGATTAGCAGAAGCATGAGAAGGCATGGAATCATAGGCAGCTTTATAAGGATCATAAGATTTATCAAAGCACTGAGCTTTCGCGTATGCCTTAAGTTGCTTGATTATTTTGTTAGCATACTTGGGATTATTTTCAGTAACAAATGCTTCAATAACGGAAGAATCAAAGATGGTCATATCCGTTTTTGCAGAGTCAATCGCCTGACAGATAGGCTCGGTAACATCAACAAGGTTATCGAAAACAAGCTGGAGGTCATCTGAAAAATCCTGTTTGAATCGTGTGATTTTGGAAGCGTATGGGACTTTAGTAAAACCGCAGAATTCCCTAAGTGATTTTGAGTAAGCGAGAAAAGTCAGGAGAAGCTGATCCGTAGGTATAGAGAAAATACGCTGAATAATCAAAGCCCACAGAAAAGCTTGCAAAGGGTATTTACAGGTTCTGCCCATCGATGCATAGAAATGATTTCTAAAAGAAATCGGAATTAACTCATTAATATCAATATGGGTTTCTAATAGAGAAAGAAAAGCAGGTTTGTCATTTTCAAATTTTTCATGGCAATCTAAAAAAAATATCTGCCAAAGAAAGCTGTTTATATGGTATCATAAGTATCAGAATAACTCCTTTCTTGGGTGATTGGTTTATAGTTTTTAGTCAACTCTATTATACTATATCCGGTGAGGAGTTATTTGTTTTTAGTCAACAAAAAATGCCATATTTATGAGGTTTGTGGAGTTTTGCAAACGCCTAATTTTACAATATAGGTAGAGGAGAGATATCTGATGAAGTGGACAAATAAAGGTTATGAATAAAGTTTTTCGTCAGATGCCAGTATCACATACTAATAAAGACATATTTATTAGTATTGCGGCAAAAAGGCAAATTTTTAGAAATACATATATACAGGAAATTAAAAATGGGTTTGATAATATTGTAATAGCATAAAAATGAGGAAGGATAATGGTTATTATATAATCTGTGTGTTGGTATGAAAAATGTAGGCGTAGTTATATGTAATTATAATGGTGAAAAATGCATAATAAAGTGTCTTGAAGCTATATTTAATTCAGATATTATGAATTTTGATGTGTTTGTAATTGATAATGCATCAACAGATAATTCCATAGATATTATAAAAAAACAATATGGAGATATGGTGAATATAATTTGCAATGAAGAAAATTTCGGGGGCTCAGGTGGATTTGGACGAGGAATAAGAGAATGTGAAAAATTAGGGTATGAATATATAGCTCTTATAGATAATGATGCATTTGTGGATAAAGACACTATTAGAATATTGTATCAATACATGTGTCAACATTCTGAATGTGGAATAGCTGGTGCAAAGATTATGATGTTAAATAAAAAAGATTATATAATGGATTATGCGGCAAGAATTGATTTTGATATTCAATGGACAGGATCTGATTGGTATAATAAGTTAGAGGATAAATCTTCATATGAGATAAGAGAGTGTGATTTTGTTGCAGCAACAACTGCATTGGTAAGGACAGAAGCTATTATTAAGGCTGGCAAAATGGATGAAAAAAATTTCATATATTATGATGATATAGATTTAAGTTATAGGATTCATCTTGCAGGGTATAAAAATATATCAATAGGAACATGTAAGTCATGGCATAAAAGTAGTTTATGTAATAATGTTAAAAGTAATTTTGGAGATTATTATTTTACAAGAAATGAATTACGTTTTTTTGCTAAATATATAGATGATAATAAACTTGAAGAGTATGAAAATTATATACTTGAAAATACGTTTAGCCAATTATATGGTAGTCTAAGAAAAGGAAGATTAGATGTATTTCATACTAAAAATCATATTTTTCAAGATTTTTTAAATGATATAAGGGGGAAAGCTAGAGAAGGTATTATCATACAATATATGAATGAGAAACAACCTAAATTTAAAGATTTATTAGGAAATTCAACTAAGATTTTTATAAGAAAATCAGGTGATAATAGAGAGAAAGTCATTAGCAGATTAGAAAAATATATTAATGATAATGGCTTGAGTTTAAAGATAGTAAAAGAATGGGATAATATAGAGGAAATACAAGAATCAAGATGTGATATAAGTTTTGTTACATGCAAACATGTTAAAGATATAACGGATGATATATTGCCGATAGTGTATATAGATGAATATTTGAATGTAATATCTACAAAACAAGATTATATTTATTTTAAAAATTACTATGAACAACTATATATGTATAAAAAAATGTTCGCTGATAGACTACATACCACAATATGCAAAATTCGTGCAGAAAGGTAGTAAAGGTTGCTAAGTACCACGCCCCATACTACACCAGAAGGCGTTAATATAGTAGTAACAAGGAATGGAGATCGGTTATGAATATAGTAATATTTGAAATTGGTTGTTTTTATTCAAAAAGGAAAAGATTTTTTTAAAATGATAATATTGTGGCATATATTGATAATAATGTTGATTTGGTTGGAAGCAGTATAGATGGAATATGCGTTCATAAGGTTGAGAACATAAAAGAATTAACATATGATTATATAATTCCTATGAGTTTGGATACCAAAAATATGATAGCCCAATTGTTGCAGTATGGTGTGGATGCAGATAAAATCTTATTGTTTGAAGATTATTGTGCAATTAGATTAAAAAATATTGATTTTCACTCTGAAAAAAATCACTATGGTGCTTCTGATATAAAAGGAAAAGTATTATTGGTTGTTCCTGTAATAGATGATTCAGGAGTACCAGTTGTGAATTTTAGACTGGCTGATTTATTAGTAAGAAAACATTATGATGTTACCATTTTGGCACCATTTGGTGAAGAGCGAATAATAAAAAATATGGTAAAAAAAGGAATTAGTGTTTCTATAATTCCTAGCCTGATTTCATATAAATATGCAAATTTTAGTATTAAACAAGATGAATTTGATTTAATTATCGCAAATTCTCCAGGAAATTGGCCGTTTGTTGCTAAAGTTGGATGGAATAATAAAATACATTGGTGGTTTCATGATCCAATGAATGTATATCAGAATGAAATACATAAGATACAAAAATATATTCAAATTAAAAAAAATGAAGATGGCACTAATAAATCATTATTTTGCAAAAAAAATATAGCGGTACACGCTGTTTCAGAAATAGCAGCAAAAGTATTTATAAGTATATTTGGGGAAATTATAGATAAAAATGTAGATATTCTTCCATATGCATTGCCGGATATAAGTAATGGTACTTTAAATGTTAAATCAGATAAAATTATCTTTTCGATCATAGGATATAGTACACCTATAAAAGGACAAGATATATTTGTAAATGCTGTTAAAAAGATGAAGTATTCAGACAAAGCAGAGTTTTGGATTGTTGGACTTTTTGATGAGACAACACGTTTTTGTAAATCTATATTAGAAAATATACAAGATACAAATAATATAAAAATAAAGGGCATTATTCCAAATGAGCAGATGGAAAAATTGTATTCAGAAATAGATGTTGTTGTTTCTGCATCAAGACAAGATATGCTTCCAACTGTTTTGGCAGAAGGAATGCAACACAAAAAAATATGTATTACATCTGATTGTACAGGCATGGCAGATTTCATTTCTGATATGGACAATGGCTTTGTGTTTGAGGCGGAGAATGAAAACCAACTAGCAGAAAAGATGGATTACATTATAAATAATTTTGAATATTTGAGATATATAGAAGATAATGCGTATAAAACTTATAAAACAAATTTTTCAGAAAATATTCTTTATAAAAGAATTGAAAAAATGATAAATATATAATTATAAAGTAGTTAAGAGGATAAAAGATGAATTTACATGAAAGTACTCACTGGCAGATAGCATATAAAAATAAAAAAATGAGTAAGTATGAGCTTATACCAAACCCTAATTGGGCATGGGCAGCTGATCCTTTTTTAGTAGAGTATAAAGGGGAACTATATATTTTTGCCGAATTGTTTTTGTACAAATCTGAAAGGAATGGGGTAATAGGATATTGTAAATATAAAAATGGTACTTTTGGAGAATGGACAGTAACTATGGATAAGAAGTGGCACTTGTCATATCCAAATGTGTTTGTATACAATGATAAATTGTATATGTGTCCGGAGATGTATCAGGCTGAGGAAGTGGCTATATATGAGCTTATAGAATTTCCGGATAAGTGGAAAAAAATAAAGGTTATTGAGATGAATGATAAACTTGTAGATTCGACTTTTTGCAGATATCATGGAGATAACTATATGTTTACGTTCAAACCAACATTTAAAGGATATAATGGAGCGTTATATTTATATAAACTAGATGATGAATATAATATTATCGATAAATGGTTTATTACAGATGATTGTCTTATTGCCAGACAAGGGGGTAATATTTTAGTACAAAATGAAAAATTAATAAGAGTTTCTCAAGAAAGTGCGGGCAGCTATGGAACTGGATTAGTTTTTAGTGAAATCGAAAGAATTGGATATGATTATAAAGAAAAAATTATATATAGATTGCATCCAGAGGATGTAATTGAGGATAGAAAATATATAGGAATTCATACATATAATACGCTAAATGATTTTGAAGTTATTGATTTATGCTTTAAAGTTGAATGTGAAGAAGAATATATCGCAAGAAAACGAGTGAGAGAAGTATTTTGTAATAAATATTAGAGTGAGGAATGAAAATGGAAAAAATTATAGTTTTTGGTAAAGGTGCATATTGGGAATATAAAAAAGAAACAATAAAACAACAATATGAAGTGGAAGTTATTTTAGATAATGCAGTTAGAGATAGTATGTTTTATGAGGGGATTATGGTTACTAATCCAATTAATATAGGCGACTATTTAAATATGAAAATATTTATAATGTCACTTAACTTTTTTGAAATGGTTAAACAATTAATAAGTTTGGGAGTTAATCCTGAAAGAATTGTTATACCATTTAATATTAAACCATATTTTAATGAAAATGAATATATTTTTGATTCACTTGGTTATTCAATAGAAGTTATGCAAGATGAAATTAATATTACTAATGGACGGAATAAATATTTTGTTAATAATATGGAGGCTTTAAAGGAATGTTCAAGAGAATTGGGCAAACAGTTAGACCCTATGATTAACATAATTATTAATGCTCCTTTAAAACCTTTAAGCTCTAAATTTGGAAATGGTAGAGGAACACCAATAGACAGATATTATATAGAAAGTTTTTTGAAAGAAAATAGTAATGTAATTACTGGTGATGTAATGGAAATTGCAGATAATACCTATACGTATAAATTTGGAAATTATTTAAAAGATGTTAAATGCCTTCATGTGAATGGATGGGGGAAAAATGCTATAAAAGGGAATCTAGAGACTGGAGAGGGAATAGTTGAAAATAGTGTTGATTGTTTAATATGTACGCAAACAATACAGTTTATATATGATTTAGATTCTGTAGCAGCAAATATTTATAAGATGTTAAAACCAGGAGGAAATGCATTGATTACAGCGGCTGGTATTAGTTATTTGTCGATGTATGATTATAATAATTGGGGGGAATACTGGAAATTTACTAGACTTTCAATGAGTAAAATATTTGAGAAGTATTTTGACAAAGAAAATATTAAAGTGGATACATATGGTAATTCGAAAATTGCAATGGGAATGATGTATGGACTTTGTAAAGAAGATTTCAGATATGAAGATTTAGATTATAGAGATGAACAATATCCATTAACGGTGGTTGCCAAAATTACAAAATAATATGTGTTGGAGAAAAGTTTATGAATAAAACAGTAAGAAATATAGCGGTATATCTGCCTCAATTTTATGAAACAGAATATAATAATGAATGGTGGGGAAAAGGATTTACAGACTGGGTGACAGTAAAAAAAGCTATGCCATTGTTTGATAATCATGTTCAGCCTAAAATACCTTGTAATAATAACTATTATGATACAACAAACATAGATACATTAAGGTTTCAAGCTGAATTGATGAAAGATTATTCTGTAGATGGATTATGCTTCTACCATTATTATTTTAAAGATGGCAAAAAAGTATTAGAAAAACCAGCAGAATTATTACTGGAAAATAAAGATATAGATATACCATTTTGTTTTAGTTGGCCAACTGAAAATTGGATACGAACATGGAGCAATGTTCAAGGTAATATATGGGGGGAAAAATTTGATAAAGAATTAAAAGTAGAAGGAACAGGAATTCTGTTGGAACAGAATTTTGGAGGTAAAGAAGAATGGAAAGCACATTTTGAATATTTATTGCCATTTTTTAAAGATAAAAGATATATAAGAATTGAAAATAAACCTGTATTTATTTTTTTTAATGCATCACAGGTTAATTGTCTTGATAAAATGGTTGAATATTGGAAAACTCTAGCAGGTGAATATGGTTTAGAAGGTTTGTTCGTAATTGGTATGGGATTAAATTATACGAATGAGAATATAGATGCTGTAATGTATGATCAGCCATCAAGAGCATTTTCACAGTTGAATAAAAAAGAATTAAGAACAGTAAAAAATGGTGTAACTTGTTATAGATATACAGATTTTGTAGAGGAAATAATTGCTGAGAGACAAATAGGCAAATGTAATACATTTTTTTGTGCTTGTCCCGGATATGATACAACGCCTAGAAGAGGAAATAATGCAAATTGTATAATAGACAGAACACCAGAATTGTTTGAAGTTATGCTTGATAATTTATATAGAAAAAGTATTGAGGCAGGTAGCGAGTTAGTTTTTATTAACGCATGGAATGAATGGGGGGAAGGAATGTATCTGGAACCTGATGAAGAAAGTGGATTTTTATATCTTGAATCAATAAAAAGGGTAAGCGAAAAATATAAGAAGATAAAAATATATAAAGATTTGGAATCTTTTGATGATAGGGATATTAAAAAGCAGGTAACAGAATTGAGGTTTCAAGCTAATAGAGAACATTATATTTCATCTAACATTGTTAAATTGCTTGATATTGTACAATTTGGAAATAATCAGTTGAAAAAATACATTGAAAAGAAAGGTATTAATTCAATTGCAATATATGGAATTGGAAGAATAGGAAAGCTGCTGTTTAATCAGCTACGAATAGAAGGCGTATCAATTCAGTATACTGTTGATCAATATACGGCACAGATTCAGAATGTCTGTAAGATGTATAGACCAGACGAAATTTTTCCTGCAGTGGATTTAATGGTTGTTACTTCATTTGATTGTGAAGAAGTGAAACTTAAAATGAAAAAAAAAGGAATTCTTAACATAGTTTCGATTGAAGAATTTTTAGATGATATTATTTCATTATGTCAATAAAAGATAAGGTAATATTATGAGAAATAAAATTGTTATATATGGAATGGGACAATTATACAAGAGGTATGAAGTAATAATTAATAAAACAGAAGTATTATGTTATGTGGATGTTAATGTTACAGAATCTTTATATGAAAATAAGCCAGTAATAAAGCCTGAAAAGTTACAACAAATTGAATATGACTATATTGTAGTATTTACTATAAAGAATTTTGAAGAAATTTCGTATGATTTAATATGGAATTATGGTGTTGATATAAATAAAATTGTTATATTTCAATGGTATTATAATTTAAATTATAATACAAAATTAATATATAATTCTATTATGTCATTAATGGAGAAAAGCAATTTAAAATATATATTAAATGTTAATGATTTTATAGCAAAATTAGGTTTGTGGGCAATATGTAAAGATTCAAATTTTATTGTGGATGATATATGCAGTGATGAGTATATTTATGATGTTGCATTAATTGATGGAGCAGGCTTGAATGAGAAAAGGATTAATAATATGATAAATAACTTTTCAGGAAAGACAAAGGCTGTTCTTATACATGTAAATGGGCGTGAGTTGCTAAATAAACAAGCATATAACATTATTAATATACAGGGCTATATATTTTTATATGTAATATTTGAAAAAAAAGCAGTAAAGATATACCAGGTAAGTCATAAACCATTTATTAAATATGGAAATGATATATATGTTGAGTTGGGAGTCGGAAAGTATGGGAAGAAGGGAAAACTAACAGATAAAAATGGTGATAATATTGCATATTTAAATGACAAAGTAAATGAAATAACAGGATTGTATGAAGTATGGAAAAATGAACATAGTGCTATTGTTGGAATTAACCATTATAGACGTTGCTTTAAATCAATTGTTAATCCTGCATATGGTGCATTAAGTGAATTAGAACTGTATTTTTTGCTGAAAAAATATGATGTGATAGTTGCATGTTCAACAGGGGGTGATACATATTCAGAGAAGGATGATTTGAGAAATTCAATTAATGATGAAGCTTTTGACAGATGCTGGAATAAATTAAATGAGTATTTTAATAAAAAAAATATAGCAGAACAACAAGCGTTATTAGCTGTTTTTAACGGACAAATCATGTTTCCATGCAATATGATAATAACTTCAAGAGAAATATTTAATGAGTACTGTGATTGGTTGATGCCTATAGTAATATATCTTGTTGAGAATATTGTTTTTGATGTTTCATGGGATACATATAGCAAAAGAGTTATCGGTTTTTTTGCTGAGCGATTACTTACAGTTTGGCTATATATGAAAAAATATTCAATAGTTGAAATACCAATACAATTTATAGGTGAGGAAGGTGAATATGGTAAGTAGGAAGGGTGAAGATTTATAATATTATTAAGAGGTAGTATATGAAAATTTGTATTTTCGGAACAGGAAAGATATATAATAGATATAAAGACAGATTAAAATCTAATGTAGAAATAGTATGCTTAATAGATAATAATAAAGATAAAATTGGAACATATATAGATGGTATTAGAGTCGTTTCTCCGAATATGTTAAAAAATCTTGAGTATGATTATATTTGCATTCTTAGTGTATATGAAGAAGATATGAGAAAACAATTGCGAGATTTAGGAGTAAATCCAGGTGTAATTATTTTGTGGGAAAGATGTGAATTGTTTTTTAAGAGGGATAAATACGATACGTATTTTATGCCTGAAAACAGTGGCAATAAGAATTTACTTATTTTTTCTCATGCGTTAACTTCAACAGGTGCCCAGAATATGCAATTGACAATGGTAGAGTTATTAGAAAAAAAGTCATTTAATATAAGAGTTGTATCTAAATACGATGGACCATTAAGGGAAAAACTGTTAAGTATTGGCGCATCTGTTATTCTTATGGATGATTATTGTGCTGAAAATCCAAAGTTTATTGAATTGATTAAATGGTCTGATTTAGTGATTATTAATACAATGTGGCTGTATTATGTTATTCAGGAAATAGACAAGCTTGTTATACATAATGTTGTAAAAGACATTAATGTGAAGTGGTGGATTCATGAATATGGGGCTATACATAATATAGAAAATAAAGAGTTTGAGAGATTGATATCATTACCATATATATATGTTTATGTAGTAAGCGACTGGCTTAAACGAAAATTACAAAAACATTGTGTAGTAAGTGATGGTATTACTGATTTTATATTTGGAATAAGGGATTATTATAAATTAGAAAAAACAAAGATTAATAATGAGATAATGACATTTGCAATTATTGGATATATATGTGAATTAAAGGGTCAGGATATATTCATAGATATGGTAAAGAAACTTCCGGCAGAGTATAGGCAAAAGTCAAGATTTTTAATAGTCGGGCCGGGAGAATTAACAGACAGTCAGAAACAGGATGTAGAGAATATTCCTCAAATAATAGTTACTGGTGAGATTCCTAATGAAGATATATATAAGGTATATGATGAATCAGATGTAATTGTTTCATGTTCAAGAGAAGATTCAATGTCTGTTGTTGTGCTGGAAGGATTTATGAATAGGAAACCTGCAATTGTATCTGATGAAGTTGGTGCTGCTGATTTTATTACGGATGGTGTTGAAGGATTCATTGTTAAATCAGAAGATGTAGAAGGATTTGCACAAAAAGTAATGTGGATGATTGATCATAGACAGGAATGTAAATATATGGGTATTAGAGCAAGAAATATATATGAGAATACGTTTACTATTGATAAGTTTAAAGAGAGAGTAGATAAGATTTTTCTTGCTGATGTATAAGGCGAATTTATGTGAAATGAAAAGAGGTATAGCGTGCATGGATAGTAAGGTGTGTGTATCAGTGTTAGTTCCTATATATAATGTTGAGAAATATTTGTCGCAATGTCTTGATAGTTTGTGTGCACAGACTCTTAAAAATATAGAGTTTATATGCATAAATGATGGCTCAACAGATAATTCTGGTAATATCCTTGAGAAATATGCAAAAAATGACTCTAGATTTAAGATTATCACAAAACCTAATTCAGGATATGGAGATTCAATGAATGTAGGGCTTGAGGCAGCAACAGGAGAGTATATTGGTATAGTTGAAAGTGATGATTTTGCTGAACCGAATATGTTTGAAAAATTATATAAAGCAGCAAAAAATAACAATTTAGATATTGTTAAATCAAATTGCTTTTTTTATAGCACAAAAGAAGGGGTTGAGAATAATGAAAGGATTGATTCTTTTGGTAATCTTCCGGTCAATAAAGTAATTAATCCTATGGATAATCCATATATGTTCTGGATGCTACAGACAATATGGACGGCGTTATATAAAAGAGAACATTTAATTAGAAATGGTATAAGATTTAATAAGACGCCAGGAGCATCATATCAGGATGTTTCTTTTGTATTTCAGAATTATGCATGTGCTGATAGAGTAATGTTACTTGAAGAAGCATATTTGCATTATCGTATTGATAATATGGCATCATCTGTAAATAATCCTACAAAGGTGTTCTGCATATGTGATGAGCTTGAATATATACAGGCGTTCATTGAAAGAATGGATAAGTCTAAGAAGCGATATGTTTCATTGTTTGCCAGCAGGCTGGGATACAGAGTGTTGAAGGAAAATGTTGATAATTTAGGCTCGGCATTTCAGTATGCACTGTTTTGTAAAATGGTGGATTATTTTAATGACTATAAAGAGAGTGGTTATCTTGATGCATCATGTGTAGTTAATGGATGTGCTATATGGGGGAATGATGAAATTGATGATGTGCATGAAATATTATCAAATCCCAATGCGTATTTTCTTGCACATTCTAAAACATTTGAAGATAAAAGAGTTTATAATTATGTGTTGAATCAAAAATTTTATGTGCATGAAATATTAAATAAAATATTGAGTTATAAAAGAATAATTATATATGGAGCTGGGATTATAGGAAAAGAATTTTTGAAATATCTATTTAAATGTAATGTTAATAAATGCAATATAGAGTTTGCGGTATCTGATAAGATTAATAACCCGGATTTTATTGATGAAGTCAGTGTTAAGCATATAGAAGATATAAAAAGAAATGTGGGGGAAGATTGTGTTGTTGTGATTGCTGTAAAAGAGCAGGTGCAATATGAAATTGCAGTTAAGCTGGATGGTTTAGGGTTTACTAACATGTATTCGATAGATTCACAGATAAGGGAAGCAATAAAAGGAACGTTAGGAGCATAAATATAAAATGGAAAAACATTTTCTTGATGAAACAAGTTATAATTCTGATAATATAATTCATGATATGAGAGGGGCTTTACTTAGTTGGTATCCGTTTGAACAAGATGCAGATATTCTGTGTATTACTGCTGATGGAATAATGGATGAAATCATTGATATGCTCAACAGAAGGAATTTATCGGTAGAATGTATGTCGGAAAAGAATATTCTTACAGTTGAACTATCTGAAAAGTATGACTATATTATAGCGATTAATCAGCTTGAGATATGTTCACAACCTAAGTTATTATTGAAAAGGTTAAGAAAGATAATTAAACAGGATGGAGTATTGTTATTAGGAGTTGATAACAGACTTGGAATAAGGTATTTCTGTGGGGATAGGGATTTCTACACCGGTCGTAATTTTGATAGCATAGAGGGATATAGATTTGCTGACGAAACAGGTTGGCATGAAGAAAATGGCAGAATGTATGCTTCATATGAAATTGATAGTATGCTCATTGAATCAGGATGGAAAGATGAAAATGTGTGTTCAGATATAAAATATTCGGTATTTCCTGGATTGAGTGAAGCACAATATATATTTAAAGAAGGATATCTGCCTAAAGAGGATTTAGGAATTAGGATTATTCCAAAATACAATTCGCCAGAATTGATATATATGAATGAAGAACAGATTTATGACTCATTAGTTCATAATGGAATGTTTCATCAGATGGCAAATGCCTATCTTTATCAGATAGGATTCAGGAAAATGAAAAATGCACAGCAAGTTAACTTGTCGGTGGATCGTGGACCGGAAAGAGCTATGGCAACGATTATTTGGGAATCAGGTGGGGTGGATAAAAAGGCACTTTACTTGAAGGGAATAGATAATCTGGTAAAGCTTAATAATAATATGCATTATTTAATGGAGAGAGACATAAAAGTTCTTTTGGGAACACTTATTAATGATGTATATTCTATGGATTATGTTGAGGCAGATATAGCGAATGTCTATTTTAAAGATGTTTTGAAAACTGATAAGGATATATTTTTACAAGAGCTTGACAAATATGTTGAAATAGTTATGAAGAGTTCAGATATAGTACTTTGCAATGTAAAAGGTCAGATGGAAGAATGTTTTGTTAAAGGTTTTATTGACATGATTCCTCTTAATGCATTCTATAATAATGGCCAATTTATATTTTTTGATCAGGAATATATTATAGATAATCTGCCTGTTAAAGCGTTACTAACAAGAATAATTAATGTTATATATTCTGTAGATGCAGAAATGGAGAGTATATATTCTAAAGAAAATGTTTTTGCCCGATATGGACTTTCTGCTCGAAAAGATTTATGGGAGCAATATAGTTATAGATTTATGGAAGATTTATTGAATGAGTCAAAGCTTAGTGTATTTAATGAGAATAACAAAAGAAATGACTCTATAGTCCATACCAATCGTGAAAGGTTGAATTATACACCTGATAGCTATAATAGGATATTTGTTGATATTTTTAGTGATTGCGAATCAAAGGATGTATATATATTTGGATCAGGATTGTATGGAGATAGGTTTATTACTTTATTTGGAGACAGAATTAATATTGCAGGAATTCTAGATAATAATTCGGGTAGATACGGAAAGAATATTAATGGTATTAAAATAATGTCACCCGATGTATTATTAAATAAAAATCCATGGGAATATAAGGTTATTATATGCGTAAAAAAATATGGAGGTATAGTGAAGCAGTTAAATAGTTTGGGGTGTAAGTTTTATGCAGTTTTTGACGTTAACACATCATATAATACGTCAGATATAGATAAAAAAATATATAAGGATAGTGTTGAAAATATTATTCCGAATACTAAAAAAATATATAAAAAGGGGTATATTGCGGGTGTGTTTGATTTGTTTCATATTGGGCATCTGAACATGTTAAGAAGAGCTAAAGAACAGTGCGAATACCTTATTGTAGGAGTAGTTAGCGATGAAGGTGTAAGAAATAAGAAAAAAACAGAGCCGTTTGTTCCATTTGAGGAAAGAATCCAGATCGTACAGGCTTGTCAATATGTGGATGAAGCTGTTGAGATTCCATATGAATATTGCGATTCAAGGGATGCGTATATTAAATATGGTTTTGATGTCCAATTCTCAGGCAGTGACTATGAAAATGACAATTATTGGCTTGCCGAAAAAGAATGGCTTGAAAAACATGGTGCAACTATGGTATTCTTTCCATATACACAAAGTACAAGTTCTACCAAGCTGAAAAAGGCTATTGATTCAAGGATTGAAGACTAATTGAAAATTTTTCAATTAAAAGGTTAAGAAAATATAATTACTACCGATATACAGTTTAGATACAGATTGTAAGAGAAATTAAGGATGATTTCACATGTATGCAAGGATGCACCATATTTGATATATTATATATCAGAAGTATTTAACATCCAGGCATGTATGTCTGGATGTTTTTAATTAATTTACTTATAAGTTAGCTTTATTATATGGAGGATATATGAAAGATAAGGAAAAGATAGCTGGGGCAGCAGTAAAAGCAGGAGCAGCTGGTTCACATCTTGGGATAATTATTACAGCAGTTATTGTAGGTGTTGTGGCAGTTATTGCAGTAGCAGTAGGAATACATGCTTACAATTCTAACAAGAATACAGATAAAGAAGTCCCTACGCAAAATGCGAATGGTGTCAGTTTGGTTATAACAGAAGATTCACGAATTACAGCATCAGATATAGCTCAGAAAGTAAGTGATGGCATGATTGTTGTTAAGATGACAGGAGAATGGACATTTAACAGTGCTTGTACATCAAGTAATGCATATCTTGCTAATTCTGATAAGAATAGTTATCCATTGAGATTTCAGGTGACTATGGCAGATACAGGAGAAACTATATTGGAAACACCAGATGTTCCAGTAGGTTCATGTATTCAGAACTTTGGACTTCCAAACAAGCTTGACAAGGGCACTTATGACATAGTTGTTGCCCATCAGGCAGTAAAGGATGGAGAGGTTTATTCAACAGTAAAGACAGCAGCCAAGATAGTTGTACAGTAGTTTTTTTAGATTCAAACTATATCTAATATAGTTGAATATAGATACTCTTATTTAAATATGTTATTCAAGGAGGAATTAATTATGATTAAGAGAAAGTTAGTATCAGCATTAGTTGCAGCAACAATGCTTACAACAGTATTTGCAACAACAGCATTTGCAGAAGAACCAGCAATTGATTGGAATAATCAGGGTGGCACATCGACTGTAGAAGGTAGCACATATCCAGTACAGCCAACAATAGAAGTTGCTATACCAGGAGAATTAACATTTGGTCTTAACCCATTAAATGTTAATGTGGCTGAAGAAGGTGCAACAGAAGACACAAGACAGATAGTTGCTTCAGATTATGCAATTGTTAATTATAGTAATGTAGCAGTTGTTATCAATACAAAGACAACAGCTACTCAGGGAGCTGATGTAAACTTAATGAGTACAGCAACATATGATGATAAATCAGGTGAATTAACACATGATGCTACAACTAATAAAAAGAATGTTTTCCTTTGCATGTCATATGTAAAGGATGCAACATACCAGGATGATGCTTTCACATATACATATGGTGCTGATGTTGATTCAACAATAACAAATGCAACTTCTGCTAATGGTATTGGAGCAGCAATTTTAGCTAATGGTACAGCAGTAGAAAATAATTTCCGTTTAGCAGCAGCATCAGATAATATGAAAGATGCAAGTGCTTCATTTACTTTCAAGGGTAAGGTAGATCCACAGTCAACATATGTTGATGGAGATGTTACAGTAAGTACTGTATATACATTAACAGCTATCACAAAAAATCAGTATGATAAATCTTGGGAGGCTGACGATACATATACAGGCGTAGCTTCAACTGTAGTTAAAGCAAAAAATTAATATAAGTTAAAATAAGAGTATTAAAATAAACAGAGTGATGTGTAGAGGAATCTGCACATCATTTTATTTATATTATATATTTTTAGCATATAGTAAAACGTAAGTATAAGATAGGAAAGTACAATGATATATTATAATGTATGTCCAGCAGAATATGAAAGTGGGGGACCGGAGCTTGCACATCAGATGTGTTACAGGTTACGGGAACTTGGGTATAGGGCAGAGATGTATTATATAAAGCAGAACTGTATAGAGCCGCAGGATGTGGATGCAAGCAGCAAATATATCAAGTATAATACAGGACATGTATGTACAAGATATGAGGTAGAAAAAGAAACTTCGGTTGTTATATTTAATGAGGCGGCAACAGGTCTTATACCATATCTTTCACATTGTCATAAGGTGCTTTGGTGGATGAGTGTTGATAATTATGTATTAAATACCAAAGAATCAGATGCAGATATTTTAAAGTCACAGATAGAGATGCATCTTGTTCAGTCAAGGTATGCGTATGAATATGTGAAAAACAGGCTTGGTATCAGTACAGACAGAATTATGTATGTGTCAGATTATATAGGAGATATATATATGACAGATGTGCCAGAGATGGTAAGATATAATATAGCCTTATATAATCCAAGAAAAGGCTTGGATAAGTTAATACCAGTTATTGAAAGAACTTCTTCATGGCTTAAGTGGGTACCGCTTAAGAATCTTACCGAAGAGAATATGGTTGCATATATGCATATAGCGAAGGTGTATGTGGATTTTGGTAATCATCCCGGAAAGGACAGAATTCCAAGGGAAGCAGCTATATGTGGATGTGCGGTTATTACTAACAGAACAGGAAGTGCAGGGTATTATGAGGATGTAATGATTCCTGATAAGTATAAGGTTGAGGACGAGAGTGATATTGAGGTTGTAGAGGCAATTCTTCATCATATATGTGATGATTTTCCGAAGGTTCAGGCAGATTATAAAGAATATTGTGATATGATAATCAATGAGAAAGTTAAGTTTAACGAAGATGTAAAGAGATTTGCAGATGTTTACGAGGGGTATCGGTAATACTATGATAACAGTAGATATTTTATCACCTGTTGGTGGAAGCAAAGGCGGAATAGAAAATGTTATAAGATTATGGAAAGGGAATCTTGATAAGGATGTGTTCAGGCTAAGGGTGATACATATGGCACCGGGGATGGCTTATCTTAAGGGATTTGATGATATATATGCATTCGAAGAGTGTCAGTATATAGATATTAATGAAAAGCTTACACATTTTACAAGAAATTATGCAGGATTTATTAAGAGTTATGGAAGTCCGGATATATGTATAGCTATTAACTGGCCCTGTATGTGTCTGGTTGCGGATGCTGCAAGGAAAGTAATGGAATGTGATTATAAGATATTATCATGGGTACACAGCCGTATAGAAGAGTATGAAAAAGCAGGTCTTGGAGGAGTGAATGAACTGGTTGCTGCAGATGCACATTTATGTATAAACAGTAATAATGAAAGGCAGATTAAGAATCATAATGCGCTGGCAGTAACATATGTTATAGGTAATCCAGTTAAAGAATATTCTTTAGTTTCTAATATATCTGATAATACAATGTGTTATGTTGGGAGATTACAGGATGTAAAGTGTGTGGAAGTTATTCTTGAAGCATTGTACAGGGCACATCATAAATGGAAGTTTAAGATAGTAGGAAGTGGAGAAGCGGAAGAAAAATTAAAAGATATGGCTGAATTTCTTGGACAGATTCAAAGCGGACAGATTGAATTTCTTGGATGGAAAGAGGAGCCATGGAATTATTGCAGTGATTCGGTTGCGCTTATTGCAGCATCTGAGTATGAGGGTTTCATGCTTACAGGGGCAGAAGCGCTGTCTATGGGAATGACAGTTATATCAACGCCGGTGGATGGACTTCTTGATTATATTGTTCCAGGAAGGAATGGTTATTTGTTTGAGCAGTATAATGCAGAAGAATTAGCGAAGATACTGGACTATATATATGATGGTACTCTGTCATTGTGTGACAGAAACATATGCAGACAATCAGTTGAAAAATATAGTATAAATAATTATTTTATTAATGTTAAAAAGATTTTATTGGATTGTATTGATGACGAATTAGAATAGTAATAATAGTTTACTAATAATATGAATGGAATGATGAAAATGAAATCAGGTAGTAAGAAGAAAATATATAATATAGCTCCGGATATGCATTATTATAATGAACATCTTATGAAAGATTGTTGTCAGTTACCATATATATATGGACGTATGTATGGCTATGAAACAGTGATTATAACTGTTAAGTCAGGTGAATATGACTATCTTAAGTATATGCCAGATGTTATTATGCAATATATGCCAGAGCAGGAAGATATAATAGCATGGACAGAATTATGTAAGGAATATATTAAGCAGAATATCAATGAATGTGATATTTTGTATTGCTTTGGGATATATTATGTGTATATGGATATAGTGCCATTGTATAAAAAACTTAGACCAGATGGAAAAGTTATATTAAAGATGGATGCCAATGCCGCATGGGTTGATAACATGTCTTTTGGTAATAAGCTATACAGTGAGTTTCTGAAAAATTGTGATTATATAGGGTGTGAGTGTAAAAAAATAAAAGAACTTCTGGCATCGAAATTGCCATATAAAATCGAATATCTTCCCAATGGATTTCCGTACAGATATAACCATATAAAGTGCACATATGATGATAAACAGAATACAATCCTTTATGTTGGCAGGGTTGGGGATGTAGATAAACAGAATCAGATATTATTGGAAGCATTTGCAAGGTGTGCACATATGATACCAGACTGGAAATTGAAACTGATAGGAGTTATTGAGGATGAGTTTGAATATTATATAGAAGAATATTTTATAAAATATCCTTTCTTAAAGGGAAGAGTTATATTTACAGGTAAAATTATAGATAAACAGAAGCTGTATAATGAATATAGCTGTGCCAAGGTATTTGCCTTGACTTCTAAAAAAGAAGGAGGAACACCTAATGTGTTTGGAGAGGCTGCGGCATATGGATGTTATATTATATGTTCTGATATAGATGGTTCTGGAGATATGACGAACTGGGGGACAACAGGTTCTGTATTCCCGATAGGAGATATAGAAGCGTTATCCGACCTGTTGGTAAAGATATGTAATAAAGAAAAAACGGATAGCAGCTTTTTTAAAAATAAATTTGAAAGCATACAACAGTATGCTGAATATTACTGTAATTATAATAACATTATAAAAAGAGTTCATTACATACTAGAGGGACAAAAAAATGATTAAGACATATGTTTTATCAGCAGATAAATTAAAGATAGATGAATATAGTATATTGTGTGACGGCAGGACGATTATTAACTTAAACGATGAATATACCAATAAAAGTTATGTATCAAGAGAAAAACAGATTCGTATAATTAATAAATTATTGTCATATCAGAATTCAGCTTTTTATGGTGATTATTATTTTGGCTGGCAGGAGAATTTTTTATTACATATTATAATGCTTAAACTAATTTCAGAATATCCGGGCAAAAGTGATACAATGTGTTTTTTTAATAAAATATGGCTTGATGAATTTGTTGAATATATAGATCAATTCGGTGAAGATAATATAATTAATATTATATCGTCCGATGAAGGATATGATGATATAGAATATGTTCAGATATATATGGATTATATAAGACAACAGATATCGGAAGGAGTAAAATACAGACTGATAGTTGCTGATGCGGATGTAATGCAGCTCTATGGACAGAAATATTATGATAGCTGTCTTGATGATATTAAGAAGCTTCTTGATGATAGAGGAATATTGATTGTGCATAAAGATAAAAAGTATTATGTGTATTATATATATAATGATATAATATATATAAGTGAATTGGGACATGATATGTTTAGCAAGGTATTAAATGAGTTATCAGAGTTTAATAATTTTACGGACAGTAACATAGGATGCATTATTGATGATACAATGCAACTGGAGGAATATATTATCAGGCACAGGGATGACGAAAAATTATACGAATTGTGTTATCCGGTTAACGAGTTAAAAACAGCATTGATTGATTATGATATAAGTGGTGGTTTACAACAGTCATATAATGATATAGTACGAAACACAGATATAATTGAAAAAAATTTTTCAAAAATGAAGAAAAAAGGTTAAGAAAGCTATATGAAATCCGATAAATATAGTGTATAATTATTTATGAGTTAATACAGTTATATTCGGGTACACAGTTTGAATAAGTTAATGTATACTTGAAAAGAATTATATATGATTGATAAGGACATTAATCATTGTAATTATATTTAAATATGGGATAAAAGTTAATCAGGGAGGATTGTAATTATGGTAGTACAGCATAATTTATCAGCAATGAATACTAACAGACAGATGGGAACTGTGACAAGTGCTTTGTCTAAGTCAACAGAAAAGTTATCATCTGGTTATAAGATTAATAGAGCGGCGGATGATGCAGCTGGTCTTTCTATATCAGAGAAGATGAGAAGCCAGATAAGAGGTCTTGATAAGGCTGCATCTAATGCATCAGATGGTATTTCACTTATACAGGTAGCAGAAGGTGCTCTTAATGAGTCACATTCTATCTTACAGAGAATGAATGAGCTTGCTACACAGGCAGCTAACGATACTAATACATCTACAGATAGAAAGTCTATCCAGCAGGAGATGGATCAGCTGACATCAGAATTAAACAGAATATCATCAACAACTCAGTTTAATACTATGAATCTTCTTGATGGTAGTTTTACAGGACAAAAGCTTCAGGTTGGTGCGACATCAGGTCAGATTATAACTATAAGTATAACAGCTATGAGGGCATCAACTATAGGTCTTACTTCATCAGCTCTTAAGGTTAGTTCTAATGCTAGTGCAGGAAAGGCTATGTCACTTATTCAAGAGGCTATAACTTCTGTTTCAACACAGCGTTCTAAGCTGGGTGCTATTCAGAACAGATTAGAGCACACTATTAATAACCTTGAAACAACAAGTGAGAATACATCATCAGCAGAATCACGTATACGTGATACAGATATGGCTACAGAGATGGTTGAATACAGCAAGAATAATATTCTTGTACAGGCAGGTCAGTCTATGCTTGCGCAGGCTAATCAGCAGACACAGGGTGTACTTTCACTTTTACAGTAATATAATTGAGTATAATATACATAGTATATGAAGCCCTTAGAGGATAGAATATAAGCTATCTTTTAAGGGCTTTCTTTATTGAATAGATTATTAAGCATTGATGATACGAAGTGGAGAAGGTAAGATGAAAAAGTATATAGATTATAAAATATCTGTAATTATTCCCTGTTATAATGTGGAAAAATATATTAGAAAATGTCTTGATTCTTTGGTAAATCAATCAATTGGTGTAGAACATCTTGAACTGATATTGATAGATGATGCTTCAACAGATAAAACAGTAGATATATTAAAAGAATACGAAAAACGTTACAGCGATAATATGATGGTAATATTATGTGAGCATAACGGAAAGCAGGGGACAGCAAGGAATATAGGACTTGATTATGCGACAGGTGATTATATAAGTTTTGTTGATTCAGATGACTGGTTCCATAAAGATATGTACAATATTCTTATTAATCTTATTCAGAAAACATCAAGTGATATAGTTCAATTCAGATATACCGGAGTATATGATGAAAATGACATTTATTATGAAGATAAGTGTGAAGAGCCGAAGGAATATATGGATTTTAATAATATTCAATATAAAGTATATGATTATTCATTGAACAGAAAAGAATATCTTGTTGATGAAAGAATACTTGATGAATCGTGTACAACTAAGTTATATAGAAAATCTATAATAGATAAAGCAAATGCCAGATATGCGGAGGGAGTTGCTTATGAAGAACCGATGTTCACATATCCGTTAAAGTTTTATGTGGACAGGGTGTGTGTAACAGAAGCTAAGTTATATTATTACAGACAGAATCCGGAAGGAACTATGCTTAAGTATATGAATAATCCTGTAACGATGACAGACCATTTAAAAGTCCAGTTAAGATTATATATAGATATGATTAAAGCTCCTTTTTTTAAAGATTATAAAGATGAGATTAATCTATATTTTATACATACTTTTTATGCTGAAATGTTTTTTTTCATGGCAGCAAGGGGAATATTGATGCCAGTGGGGATATTCAGATATATAGCGGATACATTAAAAAAGTGTGTACCAGATTATGCCCAGAATCCATATTTGTATTATCCTTCGCTTACGAATGATAGAAAAGTACTGGAATTAATAAAATATGAGAATTTTGATGATAGTATTCTTGAGGAAAAGATTAAAGAATATATGCTGAAGCTTGCAACCAAGGGTGTATAGATTTTAAACTTACAGAATAATGGAGAAAGCGTAATATGATAGTGAATAAGAATACGATGTATGTATTTTGCGAAGTGATAAAACAGCTTGAGCCTGATAGAGTACTTGATGCCGGTATGTTTATTGAAAGTATAGGTGGAATAACAAGGCAGATACTTGATATGGGAGTGCCAGAGGAATACTATATGACAGGTGTAAGGATTAAACGGACAGATAATCTTAATGTATATAATAACATTTATAATGATATTATAGATATTAATAAAATATCTGAATTATGCAGTAATGTGTATAACTCAGGAAAATTATATAAGCTTGGTGTGTTTCTTAGTGATGATATCAGTAGTATGACATATGAAGACAAAAAAGATATGATAAAGGCACTTGAAAATATGTGTTCATATGTTCTTATATATGAGCAGGATAAGATACTGTTTGATATGGATTATAATGAGATATGTTTTAATATAGGCTTAGACAAGTATTTTCTTATAAAAATAAAGGAAAGAGAATAGGTGGGAGAATTGTATGAATATAGCAATTGCACTTAATAAAAAAGTTATAGTACAGGCATATGTGCTGCTGGCATCAATAGCAGTCAATGTAAAAGAAAAAGTTACATTATATGTACTGCACAGTAATCTCGAAAAAGAAGATATAGATGCACTAAGACAGGCTTTAAAGATTAATACGGCAATTGGGCATGAGGTTGTGGAACTGCATATAGATGAAAGTATATTTATTGGATTTCCATATAATTCTTTATGGAGTCTTGAGATGTATTACAGACTGCTTCTTCCAGATATGCTTGGTGACCGTATAGATAGAATATTATATCTTGATATTGATATGATTGTTAATAAGGATATCACAGAATTTTATAATTTGGATTTTGACGATAAAGAAATGATAGTAGCTAAAGATATGGAATTCGATAATTTAATTATGAATAACGATGAAGGGGAGCAGAAAAGAAACGATTTATTCATAAGATTAAAAGATGATGGAATGATATATTTTTGTTCCGGAATGTTGCTTATGAATATAAAAAAGCTGAAAGATAAATATACCTGTGAATTATATAAAGATATTTTTATGGATATAGAAGATAGTGTAGTATTGCCGGATCAGGATTTATTGAATTATATTCATTATAAGAATGTAAAGTATGTAGATGAATATAAGTATGGAATATTTGCACAGACAGCACATTCACAAGGACTTACATATGATAATATTAAACAGAATGCATATATTATACATTTTACAGGGCAGGCAAAGCCGTGGACTGTGAATCTTGTAAGGTATGATATAGAAAAAATCTGGTGGGAGTATGCCAGATTATGTCCATTTTATTACGAATTAATGGAAAGTGTATTTACAAAGTCAATGGAAAGCAGACTTGTGGAATCAAAGTTTGATCAGCTTATTAATGAAAACAATGAATTACGTTCAATATTATCAAGATGTAATGATATTATGAAAAAAATGAAATAGTAATTATTATATTCTTATGATGAATAAGAGGGATGTCAATGAAAACAGAAATATGGGTTGTAACACATAAAAAATATAAAGAAATTGATGATGAATTATATAGAACTATACATGTAGGAAGAAGTCTGACACAGGATCTTGGGTATGTAGGTGATAATACTGGAGATAATATATCAGAGAAAAATAAATATTATTGTGAATTAACTGGAATGTACTGGCTGTGGAAAAATTACAGCTGTGATATAATAGGAATATGTCATTACAGGCGTTTTTTTATTAAAAAAGAAAGACTTATTACTAAAGAGTATATAGAGAAAACATTGAAAAAATACGACATAATTGTACCGCAAAGCGATCTTGTAATACAGGATTCGGTTAAAGAGCAATATTATGATAAGCATTGTGGTCAGGACTGGGAAGTATGCAGAAGTGTCATAAGAGAAAAATATCCTGAGTATATGAATGCTTTTGAACATATGGAAAGTTCAAGACTTATTAATAAGTGTAATATGATAATCACAAGAAAAGAAATTTTTGATCAGTATTGTGAGTGGTTATTCGATATATTATTTGAAGTGGAAAAGAGAATAGATATAGATGGTAAAGATGATTATCAGAAAAGGGTTATGGGATTCTTGTCAGAAAGAATGTTAAAAGTATGGTTACTTGCTAATAATTACAGAGTTAAAGAGCAGGAAATAAAACAGATGGAATCTGACGAGTTTGAATTACATTCACGTGGAATTGAGTTAAAAAGGCAGCTGTTTAGAAAAATGACAAAACCATTGGTTGATGATTATATTAGAGAAATATTTCCGATATTACCTGATACCAGTTTTTCACAGAACAATAATGAAAAGTTTCCGATATGGATGTGCTGGTGGCAGGGAGAGGAAAATGCACCTGAATTAGTGAAGAAATGTATAGAACAGGTAAAAATGTGTGTTGATAATAATAAAGCACAGATACATATTGTCACTTTGGAAAACTGTATGGATTATGTGACATTTTCACCACAGATAATAGATAAATTTAATGCTGGAAAGATATCGATGTCGACTTTATCGGATAGACTAGGTATGGAGTTATTATACAGATACGGTGGGTTATGGATAGATGCAACATATTACATAGCTGATAGCAGAATTAATGAGGTTATAGAGAGGAAAGGCTTTTATACTCAGAAGGCTGGATATTCATTAGATAATGATGCTGTAGTAAATGGAAGATGGACATGTGATTTTATGAAGGGGGATGCAGGTTTTTCTTTATTTGGGTTTGTGATGCAGGCTTTTGATGAATATTATAGCTACAAGGATGATTTAATAGAGCATTTTATGCTGGATTATTTTATAGAAATAGCATACGACAACTTAAAAGCTGTCTGTGATGCGATTGATGCGTGTGATATTAACAATATGGAAATCCAGTTTTTTATGAATAATGGAAATAGGATATTCAGGAAAAATATATGGGATGATATTGTTAATAATACATGGCTGTATAAGCTGAGTTATAAAGCTGATAATAGAAAAAGTAATTTTGTTGGAGAAGAAACTTATTATGGTTATATAATGAAAAAGTAAGATTATTGAGGGTTGTTGGATTAGCAGCATATGGAGAAAATATATGACAAATACTAATTATGAATATATATCGGAATTAATAAATAATCAGATGTGGGATAAATGTTACAATGAAATAATTGAAGGATTAAAAAGAAATTATAGAGATTATGAACTTTACTTTGCATTGGGAGAATATTATCTTAAAAAAAATATTAATCAGGCATATTTGTGTTATCAGAATGCTTTGTTTTATTGTGATAATGATAGAGATAAAGAGTATATAGAAGAAGTGATGAATGAGGTAAAAAAATCAGAAATTGATGTTAAACCTTATTCTATTATAATTGTTTCATATAATTCACAGGATATTATGAAGCTATGTCTGCAAACTATAAGGGATAATAATAATGTTATAGATAATGAAATTATAGTAATTGATAATAATTCTACAGATGGAGTTAAAGAATGGCTTGAAAATCAGGAAGATATTAAGCTTATAAAAAATAGCAGTAATAAAGGGTTTGGTGAGGGCTCTAATCAGGGAATAAAGGTGGCTGCCTGTGATAATGATATATTTTTATTAAATAATGATACAATAATTACACCAAATGCACTTTTTTGGCTTAGGATGGGACTTTATGAAAACAAGAAGGTTGGTGCAGTCGGTTGCATGTCTAATAATGCAGCTGGACAATGCATATCAGAAAAGTATGATAGTATTGCAGAATATATAGATTATGGTATTCGTAACAATATTCCTAATACCAATCCATATGAAAAAAGGGTATGGCTATCAGGATTTGCACTTATGTTTAGAAGAAAGACACTGGATGAGGTTGGACTTCTGGATTACAGGTATGGAATAGGATATTATGAGGATAATGATATATGTATCAGATTACAATATGCAGGATATCAGTGTATATTATGTCATAATAGCTTTATATTTCATTGGGGTTCTCAATCCTTTGGAGAAGTTCCAGATAGGCAATTGGAATTAATGAAGACTAATAGAAAGCTTTTTAAAGATAAATGGAAGTTTGATATAGATTATTATTCATATGCAAGGGAAGAATTAATATCTTTTATAGCACAGGAAAAATATAAAACAATAAATGTTTTGGAAATAGGATGTGGATGTGGTGCTACATTATCTAAAATAAAATATTTATGGCCGGAATCAGATGTAAGAGGTATAGAACTTGTGGACGATGTTGCCAGGATAGGCGCTAATAATTACAATATTATTCAAGGTAATATAGAAACAATGAATATGGATTATCCAGATGGATATTTTGATTATATTATATTTGGTGATGTATTAGAACATTTATTTGATCCAGAAAAAGTATTGGAAAAGGTAAGGCGTTATATGAAGAAAGATGCAAGATTGTTAATTAGTATTCCTAATGTTATACATATGAGTGTTATTCTTCAACTGTTAAAAGGTGAATTTGAGTACAAAGATGCAGGAATTCTTGACAGGACACATGTAAGATTTTTTACAATAAAATCGGCTATTAAAATGATTAAAAAATGTGGATATAGCGTTGAATCATATGCAAGAGTTATTAACGAATATGAGAATGGACAGATATCAGATTCTGACAGACAGGAGTTCTTTAATCTTATAAATAATATATCAGGTGCTGCAGAAGTAAATGAATTCGAAACATACCAATACATAATCATAGCATCTAAGTAAAAGGATATTTACTTAGATGCTTGTATAATTAAATTATTTTAGTTATTATCAGGTTGGTCAATGATAGATAATATCTGACCAGTTGGTTTTAGAACGGGCTGCAGAATTGTATGTAATAAATCCTTTTCAGTATCTGTAAAAATATTGTATTGGCTTATTATTATGTAGTCTATGGATCCGGCATATACAGAGTAATCAAAATTAAAATAATCAGCATGTATTATGTTAGAACCATTTATAGAGCATTTTAAATAAGCAGAATTTTGTTCTAATCCTATATAATTAATATTTGAATGTACATATTTAAGGTGTCCATAATTGGTGCCATTGTGTGCGTTTAGCTCCATTATATTAATAAGTGTGTCGGGGTCAGAGCTTTTAATATAGTCAGGTAGTCCGGTATTTACCCTGACAGAATCAGGAGAAAATCCCCACTTGTCTGTAAGATATTCACGATTTTTTTGATATATCAGTTGTATTTTATCAGAATTAATCTGATTGAAGCTCTGACTTCCTGCATGATATATAAAGCTATTGTGGCATACTTTAAGTAAGAAGCCCTTATTAAGCAACTGGAATGAAATATCATCATCATCGTAGTAACCAGGTGATAGTTCTTCATCAAGCAGGGTTGTTTTATTAAGCGCACTTCGTTTTATCAACATAGCAAAACCAGATAAGAATGTGCAGCTTTCAAAAGGATTGTCTTTGAAAATATTATTTACAAATCCAAAACGCTGATAATCATCAATAGAACCGTAAAATAAATTAATGTATTGTAGTAAAGCTGCATAGTTACTTACGGCACCAGCAGCACCAGTATTTTCAGATTCGTAAAGACCCATTCTGAGCCAGAAAAGTGCATTAGGTGTAAGTCTTGTGTCATTGTTCAGAAGAAATATATCATTATTTTTATCTGAATTAGCAATTCCGACATTACAACCTTTAGGAAAACCTAAATTGCAGGAACTCTTTATAAGTTTAATATCCTGCTGCTGTTCTAACCATTCAGTTACTCCATCAGTAGAAGCGTTGTCAACAACTATTATTTCGTATGAGCCGCTATAACAATATTTTCTAATACTGTATATACATTGTTGAGTAATATAACAATTATTATAAGAAACAATAATTATACTTATTTTATTTATATGTATATCATGTTCTTTTCTGTAAGTATTCATTTTATTAAAGAGCAAAGATTTTGTTATGGTATCCTTACAGTGGTAATATGCATTTTCAAGACATAGGCAGCACTGTTTTGAACTAAATGCAGAATAATAATCAGCAAGATTAAGATAGTATTGATATTCATCATCTGGCTCTATATTGTCCGGAAGACTGGACTTATTGTATAGATTGTCGTAATTTTCAAGATAGATCATATGATTAATCATAGAATCAAGAAAAAGCAGTATATTGTTGAGATTCTTTTCGGTGTTATCAATAGACATGATAGTATCTTGTAATTCAGCTAAATGTGTCTGGTATGCTGTTGTATTATTAGCATTATTGGTGTATTCAGCTAATACAGCTTCTTTGATATCGTCTATAGGAATATCATTTACCGGAAGTGCACCATTATAGGCAGCATCTTTAATCTTTATAAGTAATTCTTTTGTTGAACTCATAGTATGTTCCTCTCGCTTAATAAAATACATATTAATATATGAATTAATTTATAGTATAATATTTTATATTATAAGACATAAACACAATAAATGAAATAAGGAAGTGAAGAGTGAATGATGGATATAAAGACATATGATGCAGTAGTAATAGTTACACCTAATGATTTTAAGCGGGTTGAGTGCAATAATCAAAGAATAGTAAAATATTTACCAGTAAGAAAGGTGTTATTTGTTGGAAGTGAAGAGCTTGGAGAGTTGGTGAAGCAGTCTGATTTTGGTGATAAGGCTGGTTTTGTCAATGAAAACGACCTTATACCATTTGAAGATGTATATAATTGCATGAAAGATGTTATGGCAGATATTCTTCTCGGCAGAGAGCTGCCAAGGGGACTTGTAGGATGGTATTACCAGCAGTTTCTTAAGATGAAGTATTCAGCATTGTGCGATGACGAATATTATATGAGCTGGGATGGAGATACAGTTCCCTGTAAGGATTTTTCGATGTTTGATAGTGAGGGAAGACCTTACTTTGATATGAAGCACGAATATCATGAGGAATATTTTATAACTATGGAAACAATTCTGCCACCTATCAAAAAGATTGTTGATAAGTCTTTTATATCGGAACATATGATATTTAACAGTGGATATATGAATGAGCTTATAGCAGCTATAGAGGCTAATGAAAATATTAAAGGTACAACATTCTGGGAGAAAATTTTTAATTCAATAAGGCTTGAGCATATACAGGAAAATAGTTTTAGTGAATTTGAAACTTATGGTACATATATGATGACAAAACATCCTGAAGTATATGTTTACAGAAATTGGCATTCATTCAGATATGGTGGTTATTATTTTCATCCAGAACAGATGACAGAGCATGATTATGAGTGGATGGGGCGTGACTTTTATGCAATATCTTTTGAAAAGTTTCATACAGTCAGGGAAGACCATGAAAATCTTTTTAATAATCCGAGATATCAGGACAAGCTTACTGCACGCCAGATGGTTGAGATAGTGCAGGAGGAATCAGAAGGATATAAAGAAGTATGGGATTAGAAATGAGGTATATATTGATATGAAGATTGATGATAAACAGAAAGTGCTTGATGAAGACAGGATTGCAGATAGGGTAACAGAGCTTCTGGATATTTATGATAAGGGAGTTTTTAATAATAATCATTATAATGACATAGAGAATTACGCATATATGTCAGATTTGCGTTATGAACATCTTATAGCATTATTTTCAATGAGAAATGTTATATCTGGATGTGATAAGTTGTATAGCATATTTTATAAAGCCTATATACAGTATGGTAAGAGCATGGTAAGAAAGAAAATATCAGAAGGTAAAAAGATAAAAGTTGCATTTTTACCAATATCGGCTGCTGAATGGCCAGCGGAAGGTGTGTATAGAAGGCTAGCGGAAGATGACAGATTTGATGTAAATGTAATTCCTGTACCTCTTATAGGACGTGACTATAATGATAGAAGCAGGATATATAAACAGACATATGAGTATTTTAAAGAAAATAATTATGAGTTAAAGAGTGTATATAATTCAGATACAGACGAATTATATGATTGGGATGAAGTTGGTGGGATGCCGGATATTGTAATAAATGTAACACCATGGTATCTTGATATGGCTGAATATTATCAAATTACAAGGCTTCCAGCATCTGTCTTGAATGTTTATATATCATATGGACTTTCAGTTGGAACTTCACCAGATGGTAGTTATGATAAGATTGGTTTATATAATAATGATTTTATTAATATGCAGTGGAGAGTATACACAGAGTCTGTGCAGGACTATGAGGCTTTTGTCAGATATGAACTGTTAAAGGGAAGTAATGTCAGAAATAGTGGATATGCAAAGATGGATTATTTTTATGAAACACATTCTTATTCAGAGGATGAGTTAGAAAAAATATGGAAAATACCAGATGGTTGTGTATATGATGATATGAAAAAGATAATACTGGCACCACATTTTTCGGTTGGGAATATTAGTGAGGTGAGTTTTTCGACATTTGGAAGTAATATGTATTATTTTCTTTATCTTGCCCAGAAGTATAAATATAAAGTTACATTTATATTTAAGCCACATCCTAATCTTAGAAATGCAGTTGTGAAAAGTGGATATATGAAATCATATGATGAGTATGAGGAATACTTGGACAGATGGAGAGAATTGCCGAATGGAAATGTTGTAGAAGAAGCTGATTATCTTAAGTTGTTTGAAACATCGGATGCAATGATAATGGATTCCATGTCATTTGTGGGTGAATATCTATATGTGCAGAAACCATTATTATTTTTAACGCGGGAAGAACAGAACTTTAATGATTTGGGAGAGGCATTGATGGAGGCTCACTATACGGCTGATGGACGTGATTATATGAGTATAGATATGTTTATTCAGAATGTTGTAATTAATGGGGATGATGTAAAGAAAGATATAAGAAAGGATGTATTTTATAGACAACTTGATTATTATGGAAGAAATGGAATAAATGCGTCGGAGTATATTTATAGGGATATGTGTAATGATTTGATGTTGTGATATACTGCCAGAAATAAGCAGGGAAATATTGATATATGCAGCAGCAAGGTAAAATAGTTAGTTACTTAGCTGCTGCATATATTTTGAGTATTTATAATAAGTGTATAAAGAAATATGTTATACATGCAGTCTTCCACTTGAAACTTCTTCGCAGAATTCATCAACGCTGCCATTAAAACCAACATTTCTAATCTGGCGGATCAGTTCCTGTTCCATATGTCCATAGAATGGATAATCATGGTCGGCACATCCTTTTATAGGGGTCATATAATCACCGAATTCAGCACGAAGGACACGATCATAGTTAGAGGGAGCATTTATACTAAAGTTTTCGAAAGGTATTCTGATAACATTATCATAACATTCTTTTGGTATTTTATAATCGTCTTTTTTAATCCAGAATTGAAATTCAGTAACATAATCAGCTTCTTCTTTGTAACACAATGAGGATATGTTATCTATGATTTTCCATATTTGATTTTGAGAGGTTGAATTTAACGGAATATTTATATTACATAGATTACTGAAATTTTTAACACATTGTTCCAGTGAATTTGACTTTTGCAGGTCGTTCCATTGTTCCAGTATCATTAATCCCAATTGGATTATTTTTTTCTGGATATCTGTAAAATCGCTGTTTCTTGATATATAATCTATTGGAAAAATATCAATGCCAGCACGTTGGTATGGAAATCCATGAAAATATTTCATATAATCATTAAAATCCCACAATGTTTCATCAGCTATAACTCTCAGTTGTGGCACAAATGCAGCGTTTTGCAGTCGTTCTGAACTGGCATACATTCCAGCAACAACAAATCCGTAGGGTAATTCATTAGGTAGAATTTTTATCAGCTCATTATATTCCTCACGCATAAGGCATATATCAATATCGTCATCCCATGGAATCATTCCTTTATGTCTTATGGCACCGAGCAATGTTCCCCAGTCTGCAAAATATCTTAATTTATTTTTGCGGCATATATCTGCTACGATTTTAAATACCTCCATCTGGGCAGCCCATGCTCTTTTCATCATAGAGGAAATCTCAAAGCCTTCTCTTACTTCTGTTAAGAAAAAATTATGCTCAAAATTCAATGTAGTATCCTCCTTAATATTATGTGTTGTACATTTTTATTAAAAATAATTATCTATAAATACTTTCTGATATTTACCATATAAGTCCAGTGGATCTTTAGTAGTTGTTGTTTCGTGAAGAAGCATAACTGGTTGAGAAGTAGTAAATACTGTTTTTAAGTCTGCTTTTCTATATTCATATGTCTGTGATATATCATAATAATGCCATCCATCAAACAAATCTTCACGCCATAAGACATCATAGGAAGTTGCCATAAATATTCCATCTATTGCTTCCGCATATTCTAAATCACTAAGAGTATACAGTGAGTTACAATGTTGTACATTAAGTAGTATATCTTTATAGATATTACATCTTCTATGTTGTATATCACTTTCAAACCATCTTGCTGTTTTAGTAAGATGAGTTGAGCCGGTATTTCCAATCATGCCAATTGAAGTATCTGATTTGAATGCTTTAATAAGTTTATGTAGTAAATTATAATCTATAATGAAAGTATCATGATGTATATATAATTTGTATTTGGAATTGCTGTGCAGCATAGCGTAATTATAGCCAGCTGCCATTCCAGGAGCCTGCTTGACAACAATTATGTCCATAATCATGTTTTCAGGAACAAGGAGCTGTTTTAGGTATAATATGCACTCATTACTATATGTATCATCATTCGTGCAGAATATTATGCTTATTTTTGAATAATCAAGGTTTCTGTTTAGAAGTGTTGAATATTCGGATTGCTTAATGTTTTTATTTTTAAAATCATTGTAGTTTAAGTATGTTATTACAGCGTTATTGGTGTATGATTGGGCAGGAAAACATGTACTGGTACAATTAATATTATTGTTTTTCAGCCATTTACTATGTAAATATATAAAATCAGCATAAATTGGGAAGTCTTCTTTAATAATATCAGCAGTTTTCTTCAATACATCACATAGGAAAGTTTCTTCAACAGAATATTTGATAAGGATTAGTAAAGTATCTGGAGAAAGCTGGTATTTAGATATGAGTTCACATATATAATTCTGATATGTAAAATTAATGCCAAACCATATCCGTCTGATTGCAAGTTTGACGTGGCAGTGAATTTCTTTAAATAAAGCCATTCCAACATCATCGCTGGAAAATAGATTAGTCATTCCAGTTCCATTAACGATTGAAGGATGAGACTGTTCTGATTCATATATTTCTAACATCATATATAAAAGCATATTACCATCTGTAAGGTTAATATTAGCAGAAAATTTATTGGTGTCATATATAAATAACTTCAAAAAATTAAATGTTGTTGTGTATTCATGAAGCTTTATATGTTCAGTTATAAGATGTTCAAGAGATTTTCCCAGTTTATATGGGTCAGCATTATTACAAGAGCACATACGTGTGAATTCACTGTTAATAATTGATTCATCATTCGAATTAGAATTATTTGCTATAAATATAGCAAGCTTATATAAATAATAAGCATCTTCAATATATCCTGATTGTTCAAGGCATATAGCTTTCATAAATATAAGCTCATAGTTATTGTTATCAAGCTTAATACCGTTATTAATAAAATCAAGTGCTTTATTATACTCAGCATTATCCATAAAAGAAGAAGCCCGAAGTATAATAGAATTAATATTATTAGAGCAGCATCTATTTTCAGATGTAGGCATATAAAATTCCTCTGTCTTTCTGTTTGCTTATAAATTAGTATATTTAGTATTTTCATATATAATATATATTGGTTAATGGAATTATATCATTTGATTTAATGATTTTCAATGTAGGGATAAATGTTTTGAAGTATCTAAAAATATTTGTTAAGGAAAGCTGTTAATACGGTAAGATATTGCCGATAAATTTAATTAGATCAGGATGTCAGCAAAAATATTATCAAAGTAAATTATAGTAAAGGGGAAAGTTATGAGCATCAGAGTTATATTAATGACAGGAGTCTATGATACATTAGATATATTCACATATGAATTGAGACAAGAGTTTATAAATATGGGATTGGAGGTTATGGAATTTAATACAAAGGATATGAAAGAATCCCTGTATTCTCTAATGAAATTTATAGAAAAACCTGTTAATGCAGTTGTGACTTTTAATAATCTTGGGTTTAATATGGAATTGAAAAAAGGCGAAAATATATGGGAGAGTCTGGGAATTCCCTGTATTAATATATTGATGGATCACCCAATGTTTCATAAAAATGCATTAGATACAGCTCCTGATAATGCGATAGTTATATGTCCTGATAGAAATCATATGAAATTTGTTCAGAGATTTTATCCAGATATTCAGATTGCAGGGTTTCTTCCTCATGGTGGAAAAGAAAAAAGATTGCAATATAAACCTATTAAAGACAGGACTATAGATGTATTGTATGCAGGTGGAATATCGTATAAATTCATAGAACAGATAAAGCCCGATGTTAAAGAATTTTCGTTTGATATTGAGTTGATTGCAAAGCAGTCATATGATGAGCTTTTGATACATCCTTATAGGACAACAGAAGAGGTGATAGAAGAAAAGTTATTAGAGAATGGAATAAAATTAAATGACAAACAATTATTATATGTAATAGAAAAATTAAGATATGTTGATATGTTAGCTGTATCTTATTATAGGGAAAAAGTTATTAAAACTCTTGTTGAATCAAGAATTAAAGTAACATTATATGGTACAGGCTGGGAAGTATGCGATTGGATTGATAATGAAAATCTTGATTACAGAGGACGAATTGCAGCAGATGATGTGATAGATGTTATGAATGACAGTAAAATAGTTCTTAATACAATGACATGGTTTAAGGATGGAACGCATGACAGGGTATTTAATGGAATGCTTGCAAAAGCAGTAGCGGTAACGGATTCTTCTATTTATATGAAAGAGAATTTTTCTGATGATGAACTCATAATGTTTGAACTTGAAGAAATAAATGACTTGCCAGCCAAAATAAAAGATTTATTAAATGATGATAATAAAATGCAGTTTATAGCAGAGAAGGGATATGATACAGCATTGAAAAATCATACATGGAAAGTAAGGGCGCATGAGTTGTATGATGATTTGATTAGTCGGTTATAAATTGCTTAAGTAGCGCATTTTATATAGTATTACAATAACGAAAGCTGGTATATATGATTGCAAGATTTATATCGTAAGAATATGATTAATACTATCAAAATATGGTCTTTTTTTGCATTTTATAGTCTTTTTTTGCAAACGTTATTGTTATAAAGTTATGTTAGTGATACATTATATCTAACATAACATATGTTATGACATTTTAGGACATGTTAGAACACCATAAGTTAGTGTATAATTAAAAGCAGTAAAAGATATGATTATCATATTAAATATTAAGTGATATGAGGTAAGTAAGGTTGAAGATAGCCGTATGTGATGATGAAAAAGTTGCTGCTGAATATATTGGTGGAGTGCTGGAGGCTTATTTTAAAGATAAACCATTGGAGTATAGTGTTGAATTATACAATTCAGGTGAAGCCATGATGACACTTCAGGATGAGATACTGACTTATGATGTTGTGTTTTTAGATGTCGATATGCCAGATGCAGATGGTTTTGAAGTTGCTGGCTGGATAAGAATGTTTTCAGACAAAATAATTATAGCGTTCATAACAGCTATGATTAGTTACTCCTTAAAAGGATATAATTATAATGCGATAAGGTATATACCGAAAAATACTAATCAGCTGGAACAATCAATATATGAATGTATGGATGCAGTCTTATACAGGATGAATTATTTTGATGCAGACAGGAAAGTATTCGTATGCAATCAGCAGAAAAAAGAGATTATACTTAATAATGTTATGTACATAGAAAGCAGCGCGCATAAAGTCAAGTTCCACATAGTGGGAAAAGAGATGAATAACTATATTATTAACGATAAGCTTAATAATATAGAAAAGGAATTAGGTGACTATAATTATTTTATAAGGGTACATCAGAGCTATATAGTTAACATGATGTATGTCAGGAAAATCAGCAGTTATCATATATTGCTGGATAATGGTGTCGACATTGGAGTGCCTAAGGCAAGGTATAAGGAAGTAAAGAAAGCAATATTAGAGTTTAAAGCTAAGTTATAAGTTAATGGAGGTAAAAAATGAGTGATTTAAAGGTAAATGTACTTAAAACAGTGAATAAGGCAACTAAGAAAATGGTCGAGAGAAAAAATCAAACATGGCCACCAGAATGTACTGCTATTTTGCACCAGCCTAAAAGACCAAGTGTAAAAAATAAGTAGTAGTATAGTGCGGAGTAGCTGAATGCTTGAATATATTACTGATGTAACAGTTTTAATTATTGAAATTGTATGTTATTTTACTTTTTTTGATATATTTGCAGTAAAGAGAAATCGGAATCGGAATAAGATTGAGGTAATATTATCAATAATTATATTGATGTTATCATCAAGATTATGCGTACATTTTTTGAAAAAATATACAATTATTAAAATGTTGTTAATGGTTCTCATAATTATATTGGCAATGTGGTTTTTATACGAAATCAGTCTTGTAAAAACGCTAATACTAGTGTTTTTTGTTCAAAGTATAGTGACAATAACCGATTATATAGTAATTATGATATTAGCAAAAAATTATGGAGATATAACCGCATTAGGAGGTGCTTCAAGTTTAATTGGAAGGCTTATTCTTATTCTAAGCAGGTTAATACTATTTGCGATACTTATTGTTATAAGCAGGATTAGTTCTAAGAAAAGGAACAATGTTACTGCTGATATGAGTAATAAAGAGTGGATTCAATTCCTGATATTTCCTATATTTACGATATGTGCAGTTATGCTTATGGTGAATTCGGTAATGAAATCGTATCATAGTGATATAGTTCCTGTTTATTATATTATAGCTATTGGGCTTATTGTTCTTAATCTTGTTGTGTTCCATCTTATCAGTGAAATTCTTGAGCATTCCCGTAAGATGAAGGAAGCACAGATTTTAAGGCAGCAGTCTATAGGTCAAGTTGGGCTGTATAATTCTATGCGTGAGAATTATAATATACAAAGACAAAGAACACATGAGTACAAAAATCAGATTGTATGTATGGATATGCTTATGAAGAAAAAAGATTACAGTAAGCTTGAAGACTACATAGGTAATATATCAGACGGACTGGATGCGCAGTTAGACATGGTTGATACAAACAATGATGTCGTAAATGCAATTCTTAATGCAAAGTATTACGAAGCTATAAAGAATGATGTTTTATTTGTGCTTAAGATAAATGACTTGTCGGATATTAAGGTATCAGATGAGGATATTGTTACTATATTGTCTAATCTTCTTGATAATGCAATAGAGGCAGCAAAGCAGTGTGACGTAGGAAAAAGGACAGTAAAGATAAAGCTGTTAAGTGAGGATGATGTGCTTACCATAGCCGTATCTAATACATATAAAACAGAACCTATGCTCACTGAAGATGGATATATACGCACAACTAAGAATAATAATGAAGAGCATGGATGGGGGATACGAAATATAGTCGCAACGTTGGAAAAATATGATGCAGAATATATTATTGATTATAAAAATGGAGAGTTTGTATTTTCAATAATGATGTAGGCGGGTAAAAACCAGATGTGTGAGGGCATCTGGTTTTTTGCCATGTATGAATAAGACAATAATTAAATAATAAATATAGAAAAGTCTGATATTGTTTTAATTAGATAAATTATAAAAGCCCGCACACCTCAAATATTTCTTCAAGACGTGTCCTGTAGTTATGGAACTGCTGCACCTTTTTGTGGCCATTTTCTGCGATGACCATTCTTTCGTCATCGTGCTTTAAGTAGTAATCACATTTGTTTATAAGGTCATCCTTAGATTCAAAGTAAACATAGTCAACATCAGGTGTAAAGTGGTTGAGAAAGTCCGCCTGGAAGTTAGTCATAAGGAAACCGCCAGCTCCCATAATATCCATACAGCGCAGAGGGATACCATTTTTGATGCTTCTAAGTGTTATATTGAGATTGATTTTGCTGCATTTAAATACATATGGCATATTGTCATAGAAGTCAATAGCGCCTTGATTGATGACGTGTGGCATATCTGGTGTTTTGTTGTGTGTATATAACTTGGTTGTGAAATGTTCTGATACCGCCGATAGTAGTGCGGTACGCTCATTTTGAGCCACTTTTCTTGCGAGGAAGTAGTTAGCATATGTATATGCAGGAGTTTCTATGCCATCTGCGTTGGGGGTGTATGGTTCAACACGCATAAGCTCTCCAAGAATTCTGTTTGTATCAGGTGTGCCTGAGAGCATATCCTCAAGAAAGTTCATTCCATATACATTCTGCTGTGCAGCTATTATGGCATCAAGGTAGCCCCTTGCCCATGGTGCAAGCTTGTCGTATATTCTGTCGTAGAAGTTTCCCTTTTCATTATACATTGAGCCGACAAATGATATGTCACTGTCAAATACATGATGAATATTTGCATTAAGTGTCAGTTTGTCAAGTCTGTCAGTATTGGCAGCAAGCGGCATATAGTAGACTGTGTCAATTCCGCCATTTTTAAGTTCAAGATATTGTGCGCTGTCGAACAGGAAAATGTGATTGCAGGGGTTGGTAATTGTGTATGAGTAAAGAGTCATAAGCGGGCTGTCATATACCCATGCAATATAAGGAATATTATGTCGGTTGCAGCATTTGGATACAACAACGCTGTAATTAAATGTAAATACAGCATCATAGTTACATTTGCTAATAGCCTTATCAAATAACTGGTCAAATTCATCGCTGGTTCGTTCTAATATAAGTGGAGTTGATATAACTGTAAGCTTGTGTCCCATAGTGGGAAGTATCTCTTTTAAGTCTTCAACCCCAAAGTGTTTGTTCTCAAATTCAAGAATGTTCATATGTTTATGTGGTATATCCTTTCTGCTTATAGTATTATTATAAAATGTTAAATATATTTAATGATTTTAATATTGTTATACTGCACTCATAAATGTATGGTTAAAATATCATTTGTCCATAATATCCGGCTATTTTAGATATTATAATTTACTTAGAATAAACTTCATATCTTGTATGACAGATTAATAAATATACAAAGAAATTGCAGTTATATTTTTAAAATGGATTGCAGATGTAATATTAATTATAGCAAATAAGTATATTAAAAATTGTAATGAAATTCACATTACTTCACAGCCGGAAACGCCATATCTATCATCTGGATAAGTCGTGTATCATATGTATGAAATTTTTTTACTGTTTCATATCCGTGGGCGGCAATTTCCATTCGTTCGTCATCATGCTTTAAGTAATAGTCACATTTGTACTTAAGGTCTTCCATACTTTCATAGGCGACAAGGTCTTTTCCTAATTCAAAGAATTCGGGAAGTTCAGCCTGATAGTTGGTTATGAGAAAACCACCGCAGCCGAGCACGTCAAATATACGTAGTGAAAGTCCAGAGCGGATGGACTTTGCGGTAATATTCAGGTTGATTTTGCTGTTGTTAAATATAATAGGCATTTCTTCAAGTGATTTTGCAAAGCCTCTGTTGTGTATGTGAGGCATGGAAGAAGTATCGCTTCCGGTATATATATCAACATTGAAAAAATCGGACAACATTTTAAGTATTCTTAACCTTTCCTGTTCGGCAACTTTGACACTTATATAATGTTGTGCAACAAGTGCCCTGTTGTTGCAGCGGGAACCTTCTGGAAATACATATGTGCCAAGATTTTCTTTTAGAAATCTATCGGCGAATTCATCGGATATGACATCTTCTATGAAGTTGTAACCATATATTTTAAGCTGTGCTTCGATAAGTCCATTGACGTATCCAGTGTCATATTCGTTAAGTTTTATTTTGTTGAAATCGCATTTTTCCTGATAAGTTGAACCGATAAATGATATGTCGCTTTGAAAATGCTTACGCTCACTGGCAGTTGCTTCATTTATAACTTTATCTGTTCGTGTAACATTGGTTGCAAGAGGAACGTGAAAAACATGTCCCGGATTGTAAGGCGCGAATTCTTTATAAAGCAGTTTGTCAAAAAGAAATACACGGTTGCAAGGGTTTGACAGTGATTTTGAATATAATTCAAGAACAGGGCTGTCAACGATAAGGCTTATATAAACAATTCTTGCAATGTTACACACATCTGAAAGCCATGGGAAGAAATTGATGGAAAATACAAATGAATAGCCGCCATCTAAAATGTCTTTGGAAGTATGAGCTACACATTCGGATGGTGTGAGATTTTTGTTGAACATTTCCATACACTCTTCGTGGACTTCAAGCCCCAGTCTTTTAAAGGAATCTATTACGTCAGGCTCACAGATACTGCCGTAACGGTATATATATATTTTCATATGAATAATTGAAACTGACATGTTAAACATAAACTATACAATATAGAACTGCTGTAAATATGCTGTGTTTATATATTGGATACATATATAAATATGTCTGCTGCGTCAGCTTCATCTCCTTTCCAATTCTGTCATAAATAGGTGTTTGCGAAGTTCTACAGGTCGTGTGAATTCTAATTCCTTTAAGCTTATATTTTGCAATTCTCTTCACTGAAATAGAAACTGTTATATCTATTTTGCCTGAATTCAAAGCCTAAAATATCAAGGGGGGTGGCTTATTTTTATACAAAATATATAAATTGTGTTCAATACATTTCGCAATTACCTATCTGTCATAAGTAATATAATGTAAGTGCTGAAAAACACTTTTAATACCTATATCATAATATAAATGTATTCATATTATAAAGCAATATTTTATGCTATAGTTAATCAAATTCGTATGTAAGAAGTATGAAATGTATTGTAGACTATAAATAAGCAAATAAAGAAAAATGCACAAAAGTAAGTTTTTATTGTTTGTGTATGTGATAAATTTCAATAAATCACGAGAAATATGTCTTTTGATGTGGACATAATTGTACAGTATTTTGAATTTGCTCATTTATAGTTGTAAATAAAATAGTGCAGAATTTAAGTCGGTGTTATAAGGTAAATCCTAAGAAATCAATAGGGTTGCAATAGTGACATAACAATAAATATATTATAAGATATAGATATTGCTAATATGATTTATACTATAAATGAGTATATTTAAAATATTGCACAAGTATGTCAATGTTAGAAAAACAGATTTTTCATAATATATTGAAATGTATCTGAGATACAGACAAAAACAAATTATTTTTGTGCTTTTTCTTTATTTGCTCATTTATAGATTGAAAATACATTTTTATAATAATAACAATTACAGAGGGTAACATATGCATATATTATTTTTTCAGTGGTTTGCATTTATGCAAAAGGGTATAGAGAATGCATTAAAAAAGATGAATGTGAGTTATGATGTTTTCTACTATGATATGAAGGATTGGGATAACGATGAGGTGCTGGTTAAGAAGCTGACAGACTATCTTAATAACAGTAGTACAGGATACGATTGTATATTTTCAGTGAATTTTATTCCTATGATATCCGATGTGTGCGACAGATTAAGACACGAAAAAAGTGGTATAGAGGAAAGCGGACTTAATGAAGTCGATGGAATGGAAAACTGTGAAGATGGTACAGGGAATGTTTCGGCATTATCAGAGAAGGATGTCAGCAAATGTATGGAAGGCAGTAAAGATGGTACAGTGAGCGTTGCATCATTATCAGAGAAAGATGTCAGCAAATGTATAGAAAGCGGTAAGAATAGTGCAAAATGGAAGAAACAGCTCAAGTATATATCATGGGTATATGACTGTCCGGTTAATATAAGACGTACAGATACACTTAAAAATGAGTGTAATACAATATATTTCTTTGACAGAATTCAGGCAGAAGGATATAAGAAACAGGGTGTCATTGGAGCAAGGCATATGCCACTTGCTGTAGATACAGATGTTTTTGAAGAAACTATCAGAATGTATAATGATGGAAATATATCAGGAGATGGTCTTGGTAAGAAACTTTCAGGTTCTTCATATGACTGTGACGTGGCACTGGTTGGTAAGCTTTATAAGTCCGATTACCAGTATATAAGCCGGTATCAGGATGATTATACAAGAGGATATCTGGAGGGGATAGTGGCAACTCAGGAGAAGCTTTATGGTGGTTATGTTATTGATGACTGTGTAAATGCTTCAATAATACAGCGTATTAATGAGAATTTTGCAAAGGCATCGAGTGGAAAGTATTCGGTTATCAAGCCAGAGGTTACTTATGCTATGGCAACGGAGGTCACAGGCAGGGAACGTTATAAGATACTTGCTCTTTTACAGAACAGATGCAGGGTTAATCTGTATTCGACTGAAGGTGATGGAAGACTTAAAGGGATTAATCATTGCGGACCTGTGGATTATTACAAACAGATGCCGTCAGCATTTCATAATGCAAAGATTAATCTTAATATATCTCTCAAAGTGATACAGTCAGGAATTCCGTTGAGAGTGTTTGATGTCCTTGGGTGCGGAGGCTTTCTTATAACTAACTATCAGCATGAGATAGCAGAGTGCTTTGAGAATGGCAGGGAGCTTGTGATATATGAAGATATTCCAGACCTTATTGTAAAGGTGAATTATTATCTGACACACGAGAATGAAAGATTAAGAATTGCACGGAATGGATATGAAAAGGTGAAAAGTGAGTATACATTTGAAAAAAGAATGAAGAGTATTCTTAGTGATATTTTATGATGATATGGGCAAAATATTTTTGAACCTCACATTTCTATAATGGAATATTACAATTAGGCTTGTATAAAATCAATTATTAACTTACAATAATGCTAGTTTATAAAAACAGAGATGACATTATAGGATGTATTTTATCATAAGAGGAGGTAAGGTGTACAGAGTATGGAAAAGCTTAATTCATTTTATAAAATGCTTAAAGATAATGCAGAGAAGTATCCGGATAAGGAAGCAATCGTGTATGATACGATGACGATAACTTATAGTAAACTTTTTGAGGATGTATGCAGGAAGGCGCTTCATCTTATGAGGTTTGAGGGCAGCAGGATTGCCTTATATGGTCCGGCTTCTTACAGATGGATAGTTAATATGTTTGGTACAATTCTTGCGGGTAAGGATGTTATGCTTGTCGACTTTTTCCTTCCACAGAACACAAGAAATGCTATTCTTGAAAAGGTTGGTGTCGATTATGTGCTCACTTCTACAAACCAGTATATTCTTGCAAATAGTGATGCAATTATGATACCGGGTGCTGATAAGGATGATGTTGATGGTCTTGTATATGAGGCTGACAGCGTTAATGAGGGCAATATACTTATGCTCACAGCAGTTCCACAGGAGTGTGATAAGGCGGTCGTGCTGACAGTTGCCAATATTCTTAATACTGTAAATGAGCTTAATGAGTACTGCATATGTGAACCGGATGATAAGGTGCTTGCACAGATTGCGCTTCATCATATATTTGGATATATATACAGCCTTATACTACCGCTTCATAATGGTGCGTGCGTGTGCATAGGAAGAGGCTTAAGACATATAGATGCGGACACGTATTATTATAATCCTACTATTCTTCCGGGCTCACCTTCGATGGTTGATTACTTAAAGAGGATAAAGGCATTTAACAGCCAGTTAAAAACTATTATTATTGGTGGTGCAAGTTGTCCGTTCAGACTGTTTGAGGCTCTTAAGGACAGGGACTTAAAGGTATATAATGTCTATGGAATGACGGAGACATCAGGCTGTATAGGTATAAATGATACGATGGATGGAACATACAGGCTTTTTGATGAATCACGGGTTACAATAGCTCAAGATGGAGAAATTCTTATCAGCGGAGACTGTGTTATGAAGGGTTATGATAAGGATGAGGAATATACAAAGCGTGTTGTAAGGGATGGAAAGTATCACACAGGCGACCTTGGAAGAATTAATGAAAGGGGACGTCTGGTGCTTCTTCTTCGTAATCCTGAGATTATTCTTCTTCCTACAGGAGAGAAGATAAGCCGTACAGTTACTATAAGGGAGATTACAGCGCTTGACGGAGTGGCAGAAAGTTATGTTACACTTCACGATGACAAGCTTACAGCGATAATAGTTCCTATTGATAAGGAAGCAAGGGAAGACAGATTTGTAAGACTTATCAACAGATATAATGAAAGAAAAGGCTTCAGATGGGAAATCCAGAAGATAAAGTTTGTAAGGGAGCCGCTTCCAAGACTTGC